>Ga0209207_1000055_pt1 | contig 106402 bp, 92 predicted proteins | sample SaghotsprinmetaG_FD_184140 | JGI IMG/M metagenome (GOLD analysis project Ga0209207, IMG submission 184140) | Hot spring microbial communities from South Africa to study Microbial Dark Matter (Phase II) - Sagole hot spring metaG (SPAdes) (version 3) | ecosystem: Environmental > Aquatic > Thermal... | reverse complement strand
GGCTCAGACCCTGCTGGACAAGTGATGCCAGGGTCTGTCGATCTTCTGGCTGCAAGTGCGTGTATCGTGAAGTCATCTGTGCAAGTTACCTGAGGTTCAGGTGTTGCACTTCAGATTTGAGACCGCCCTGCTTTACTCGGTGCGCTCAAAATCCAATCGAAATGCTGGCGACCTCAACCCCAACGTACCCCCTCACACCGAGTAATACACACAGATTGAAGTCCCCTCGAATTCCTGAGCCAGTCAGAAGTAGAGGTTAGGGAACAGTTTGACACGGTACTCGACCGGTGGGATTCGGCCGAGGGCTTCATGGGGTCGATGGTGGTTGTATCGGTGCAGCCAGTCGGCCGTCATGTCGCGCACCTCCTGCAAGTTGTCGAAGACGTAGCAATCGAGCACCTCGGTGCGGTAGGTCTTGTTGAACCGTTCGACATAAGCGTTCTGCGTGGGCTTGCCAGGCTGGATGTGATTGAGAGCAATGCCCTTGCTCTGAGCCCATTGCGCCAAGGCATGAGCGATGAACTCCGGGCCGTTGTCCAAGCGAATCGACAGCGGCGCACCGCGTACTTCCACCAGTTCGTTCAAGGCCCGGATGACACGCGCAGCAGGCAGGCTGGTGTCGACCTCGATGCGCAGGCCTTCGCGGTTGAACTCGTCGATGACGTTGAAGGTCCTGAACCGCCTGCCGGACCACAGCGCATCGGCCATGAAGTCGCAGCTCCAGCCCTGGTTGGGCTGACCTGCCGCGTGCAGGGGCTGTTTGATGCGCGCAGGCAACCTCTTCTTGCCCCGGCGGGGCAGGTTCAGCCGCAGTTCGCAGTACACACGCCAGAGCACCGTCTTGCCCCAGGGCTTGCCTTGATGGCGGGCGCTGTCGTACAGCAGCCCAAAGCCGTGGCGCGGGTTCAGTGCCATGTGGGCCTGGATAAAGGTGATGACCCCGGCGTCGTCGCGTGCAACGGGCCGGTAGCGCAGCGTGGAGCGGGCGATGCCGCTAGCCTGGCAGGCACGTCGCTCGCTCATGCCGTGCTCGTCTACGAGGGTTTGAACGACCATCTCGCGACACTCCGGGGTCAGAGCTTTCGATCAACGACATCCTTGAGCGCGTGGTGCATCAGCGCCAGGTCGGCGTACATGCGCTTGAGCTTGGCGTTCTCGTCCTGTAGCTGGCGAAGCTGCGCCAGGTGAGAGACCGTCATGCCCGAGAACTGGCTCTTCCACTTGTAGTACGTCGGTTCGCTGATGCCGTGCTTTCTGCACGTCTCACCGACCTTGGCACCCATCTCGACTTCTTTGAGGATGCCCACTATCTGGGCTTCGCTGAATCTGGATTTCTTCACGTAGAGACTCCGTTTGGGGGAATTCTCTACTTCCGGGTGGTTCAGGTTTTCAAGGGGACTTCACATGGACGTGCAAACACTGCAAGCATTCAAGGTGCGGAGGATGCGGTGGTGAAGCACGCACGGCAGAAACAAGTGCAGAAGAAGAGGGCGCCGGTTAAGCCAGCTACTGCGCCAGAAAACCTGCCTCGCCGCATGAGTGCCAATGATGAGAAGGTCTTGGCCTATTTCAAGACGGCTTTGGATCGGCGCAGCTGGAAAACATTTACTCATGCGGCCATCGCTCAGGGCGCAGGTATCCCGTTGGGTTCTGTTGGTTTGGCAATCCGCCGCGTGCTCGCTGGGGTGCCGTTTGCGAGGGCCAAAAGGGGAGCTATCGGCAGGCTTGAAGGCTTACGGGTCGAGCGGAATCAGGGAGATCTGGGTGTTTACGACTTTAATCGGCACCCCTCAAGAATCGATAGCCTGGAAACCTGCATGGATGCTGGGCCTGTGTTTACGACTTTAATTTCCCAGAATACGTAGCGTTGGCGCCGAAGGCGCGAGGTTTCTGGGCTTGGACGCCACTCACTTCGCGCAGCGAAGTTATGGGGCGGCACAACTGCTTTTTGTCGTCAAGAGCGTGACGGTCGAATGACCGGCGCGCTCCTGGCAGATGCGCTTGTGACGCCCCGCCCGGGCGGGATTGGCGGCCAGGAAACCGGCAAAGCCGCTGGTTGAACGAAAATACGCGGTTTTGCCCACGGGGATACGCATCCCTGATGCAGGGGCGCCCGGGTGTCTGCCGGGGCGTTCTTGCAGAGACGGGCCTCGACGGGATGCATCTACACCACCGGCTTACCAGTTCTTCATTGGTTCTCCTGCTGCAGCAATGGGCGGGGGCGGATGGCGGGCAGGCGCGTCCGGATGTGGCCGAGCACCTCGGTCAATGGCTGAGCGCGGTGAATGCCGTCCGGCTCAATGGGGCGCTGCATTCGATCGAGTCGTACCCCGCCCAGGCGCCGGAGCCGGGGCGGGCGGTGGATCTGTGTGCGCTGGAGGGGGTTTTGGAGGGGCTGCTGGCAGAGCTCTCCGGCCTGGCCGTGGCCAAGGCTGCACCTGCCAGGGCTGCGCGCGGGCGCAGGGGGGCGGCAGCGGCCGAGCAGATCGATCCCGGGGCCGAACTGAAGTTTTCCACCCACGGCCAGCGCTATCTGGGCCTGCAGAAGCAGATGGAGGCGCGGCTGGGCACGGCGCGTGCACAGCTGCGGCACTGGCTGGCACAGGGTTCGCCCGCCCTGCGGCAGCTGGCGGCGCTGGATGCGGTGATGGAACAGATGCTGGCCGAGCGGGAGCAGCGGCTGTGGGCGTTGCTGCCGGGCTTTCTGGAGGGCCGTCTGGCGCACTGGCACGGGCTGCACGCACGGCGGCTGGCGGAGTCGGGGCAGGAGGATGCCCCAGGGCAGTGGCGGCAGCCCGGCGGCTGGCTTTCTGCCTTCGATCAGGATGTGCGGGCGCTGTGGCAGGCAGAGGTGCAGGTGCGTGTGCTGCCGATCATGGGTCTGCTGGAAGCAGCCCGAAACGAGAACAGGTAACAGGAATGAAGAAGAGTGTGATGGCCGGTGTCTTTGGTGCCGGTCTTGCGGCCGTGGTCTGGGTGGCTTGGGGATTCGTGGGGTCGAGCCCGCTGGCGCTGGCGATGACGGTGGTGATCGGTGCGGTGTATGTGCTGGGGGCCGCGGAGCTGATGCGGTTCCGCTCCGCGACGGTGTCCCTGGAGGCGGCGCTGGCCGGTATGGCGCAGCCGCTCACCGACCTGGCGGGTTGGCTGGAGCGTTTGCATCTGTCGCTGCGCAACCCTGTGCGCCAGCGCATCGAGGGCGCGCGCGTGGCGCTGCCGGGTCCGGCGCTGGCGCCGTATCTGGTGGGGTTGCTGGTCATGCTGGGCATGCTGGGCACCTTTCTGGGCATGGTGGTGACTTTCAAGGGGGCGGTGTTCGCGCTGGAAGCCGCGTCCAGCCTGGAGGCTGTCCGTTCCGCACTGGCGGCACCCATCAAGGGCTTGGGGCTGGCGTTCGGCACTTCGGTGGCCGGGGTGGCGGCGTCGGCCATGCTGGGCCTGCTGCTGGCCATGGTCCGGCGCGAGCGCCTGGAGGTGTTGCGTCTGCTGGACGCGCGCATCGCCACGGTGCTGCGGCCGTTCTCCCCGGCCCACCGCAGGGACGAGATGTTCCAGGCCTTGCAGACGCAGGCCCAGGCCATGCCGTTGATCGCGCAGCGCCTGCAGGATCTGATGGAGGGGCTGGACCGCCGCCATGCACAGTTGAACGGGCAGTTGCTGGACCGGCAGCAGGCGTTTCATAGCGAGGCGGCTGTGGTCTACACCCGGCTGGCCAGCGACGTGGGGGCCTCGCTGCAATCGAGCCTGGAGGCGGGGGCGCGCCAGGCGGGCGCGGTGATCCTGCCCGTGGTGGAGCAGGCGATGGCCGTCCTGGCGCAAGAGGTGCGGCATTCGCACCAGCAGCTGCGTGAAGCGGCCGGTGCGCAGATGCAGGCGCTTACGGCGCAGTGGCAGGGCACCGCCCGACAGGTGGCCGACACCTGGATGGCGGCGCTGGAGGGGCAGGGCCAGGCGCAGGATGCGCAGGCGGCGCGCCTGGATGCTGTCCTGCAGTCCGCCACGCAGGCGATCGAGCAACGCACGGGCGCACTCCAGGCCGCATGGGGCGAGGCAGTGTCGCAATCGCACGCGGCCCAGGCGGCGGCCGACCAGCAACGCGTGGCCCAATGGAAGCAGTCGATGGAGGACATGGCCGCCACGCTCGCGGCCCAATGGCAGCAGACAGGGGCCCAGACGGTGGAGCAGCAGCAGCGCGTGTGCGAAGCGCTGCAGGAGGCGGCCGCCCAGGCCTGTGCGAGCATGGATGCGCAGACCCAACGGGCACTGGACGGCGCCGCACGGCTGCTGAGCCAGACGGATGCCTTGATGCGTACACGCATGGAGACGGAAGCGCAGTGGGTGCAGGCGCAGGGCCAGCGCATGGACCAACTGGCAGGCATCTGGCGTGCGGAGCTGGGCGCCCTGCGCGACGAGGAGGCCGCGCGCGGGCAGGCCGCCGTCGAGCAGCTCGGCGCGCTGCAGACGGCGGTGGCCGGGCATCTGGCCACACTGGGCGCGGCCCTGGAGGCCCCGCTCACGCGCCTGCTGCAGACGGCGTCGGACGTGCCGCAGGCGGCAGCTCAGGTGATTGCGCAGTTGCGTCAGGAGATGACGCGCCTGGGCGAAAGGGACAACGCCGCCCTCACCGAGCGCGCGGCCATGATGGAACAGCTTGGCAGCTTGCTGCAGTCCGTCAACACGGCCACCGGGCAGCAGCGCGCGGCCATCGAGTCGCTGGTGGAGTCTGCGGGGGCCGTGCTGGATACCGCTGGCCGGCAGTTTGCCCAGTCGCTGGGCGCGCAGGCAGGCAAGGTGGACGATGTGGCCGCGCATGTGGCGGCCAGCGCGGTGGAGCTGTCGAGCCTGGGCGAGTCCTTCGGCCATGGCGTGGGCCTGTTCACGGCCAGCAATGAGAAGCTGATGGAAAGCCTGCAGCGCATCGAGGCGGCCCTGGGCCAGACCCTGAGCCGCAGCGATGAGCAGTTGGCCTACTACGTGGCGCAGGCGCGCGAGGTGATTGATCTGAGCATTGCCTCGCAGCAAGGTATCGTGGAAGACCTGCGCCGCCTGAACAGCCAGGCCGCTGCCAGTGTGCAGGAGGCGGCTGGATGACCGCCCTGGACGAGATGGACGACGCCACGGAGCAGACTGCGACGGTATGGGCCGTGTTTGGCGATCTGATGGCGGGGCTGCTGGGCGCGTTCGTCCTGATTCTGGCGGCCATGCTGATGATGCAGGTGGACCTGGTGTCCAGCCTGCAGCGGGAGGTGGAGCGGCGCCAGATGGAGGAACAGCGCCGCATGGCGCTGGAGACGGCGCTGGCCATTCCCCTGGCCAACGGCCGGGTCACGCTGAACGAGGGGCGCATCGGCATCAGCGGCAGCGTGCTTTTTGCACCGGGCTCCGACGAATTGCGTCCCGAGGGCCGTCAGCTGCTGACCAGCCTGGTGCAGCCGCTGCGCGTGTACCTGCGCGAGCGGGACGAGATGCTCATGGTGAGCGGCTTCACCGACAACAAATTGCTGCGTGGCGGCAACCAGCGCTTTGCGGACAACCTGGAGCTCTCGGCACAGCGTGCCCTGACCGTCACGCGCGCCCTGATCGATGAAGGCATGCCATCGTCCCAGGTATTCGCTGCGGCCTTTGGCGCCGAGCAGCCCGTGGCGTCCAACGCCGAAGAGAGCGGCCGGATGCAGAACCGCCGCGTGGAAATGGCACCGGTGCCCAAGGCCTCGAACGCACAACCGCCACGGCATGAGTGAAGCGGCTTTGGCATCCTTGCGGGCCGAGGGCCTGCACCGCCACGACCCTGTGCGCTTCCATTACCTGGAGGCGCTGGCCCGGCGGCTGCACCAGCAGCCCCCGGCGGTGCAGCAGCGGCTGCAAGTCCGCTGGCAGGCCGCCGTGGCGGACTACGCCGGGCGCGCCCGGGCGGCGCCCCGCCCCGCAACCCAGGCCGTTGTGCCTGCCCCGGACTCCTTGCTGGAGCAACTGAACCGCGACCTCCAGGCCCGTGCCGGGACCGGCACGGCACCGGGGCGGGAAGGCGATGGCGCGTGCATGCCGGACATGAAGAGCGTGCGCCTGTTTGGCGAGGTCTGGTCGAAAATTTCGGCGGAGCAGCAGGTGGCGCTGGCCCTGGTGCGCGGACCGGAAAACGCCGGTCCGCTCAATTCGCACCGGCTGATGCTTCGATCGCTGCGCCTGATGCGCTCGCTGTCACCCGACTATCTGCGGCGATTTCTCGCTCAGATGGATACCTTGCTGTGGCTGGAGCAGGCCGCTGCCGCGCAACCCGTGGCCAGACCGGTGCGCAGAACCCGGCGCAAGCCCACGGGCAAGGGGGGCGTTGCACAATCCTGACTGTCGCCGTGCACCTGCGAGGTCACGTTGAACATGCGTACTGGAGCTTTCATGAACCACACCGTGCATTCCCCCTTTGTCTGGCAAGGCCGGGTCGACGCCGAAGAAACCGGCCCCAGCCGCCGCTGGCACCAGCATGTGCGGCCTTTTTCCGATGACAGCCAGGCAGGCGTGGCCCTGATGGGTTTTGCCGTGGATGAAGGCGTGCGCCGCAATGGCGGGCGGCCTGGTGCGGCCGAGGGGCCGGGCATGCTGCGCAAGGCGCTGGCGGGCCTGCCGGTCATGGGCGAGCCCGCGGTGTGGGATGCGGGGGATGTGGTGTGCACCGGCGGTCAGCTCGAAGCGGCGCAGGACGCCCTGGCGCAGCGGGTGGCGCAGGCCATCGCCCAGGGGGGCGTGCCGCTGGTGCTGGGTGGCGGACATGAAGTCGCCTGGGGCACCTTCCAGGGCGTCGTGCGTGCCCGCCCGCAGTTGCAGCGTGTGCTGGTGGTGAACTTCGACGCGCATTTCGATCTGCGCATGGCGGCGCAGGGCAATTCCGGCACGCCGTTCCGCCAGATTCACGGCTGGTGTGCGTCCCACGGGCGCCCTTTCGACTACCGGGTTTTCGGCATCAGCCGTTTTGCCAACACCCAGGCGCTGTTCGACCGGGCCGATGACCTGGGCGTGCACTACCTGCTGGACGACGACCTGCAAAGCGAGGTGGCGGTCCTGCAGGCGCAGGCAGCGCTGGTGCGCAGCATGGCGCAGTGTGACGCCGTGTACCTGACCATCGACATGGATGTGCTGCCGGGGGGCGTGGCGCCGGGGGTCTCGGCACCGGCGCCGCTGGGAATGCCGCTTGCGTTCGTCGAGCGCCTGGTCGATGCGGTGCTGGCCAGCGGCAAACTGGTGGCGGCCGACATTGCAGAGTTCAACCCCGCGTTTGACAGAGACGGGCTGACCGCCAGGGTGGCCGCACGCCTGGCGGCGCGCATTGCCAGGGGCTGCGCCTGATCACTGGCAGCAGTCCGCCCCCCTTGGTGCGGCCATACCGGCTCCCCGCAGGGCACCGGGCATAAAAAAACCCGCAGCAGGTGCTGCGGGTTGCGGGAGGTGCGTTCTGCGTGGGCGAACCGGAGTCCGCCCCGGGGCATTACATGCCCATGCCGCCCATGCCACCCATGCCGCCCATGTCGGGCATGCCGCCGGCAGGAGCGTCGTCCTTCGGAGCCTCAGCCACCATGCATTCGGTGGTCAGCATCAGGGCGGACACCGAAGCGGCATTTTGCAGCGCGGTGCGGGTCACCTTGGTGGGGTCCAGAATGCCCATCTCGATCATGTCGCCATAGGTGTCGTTGGCAGCGTTGAAGCCGTAGTTGCCCTTGCCAGCCAGCACGGCGTTGACCACCACGCTGGGCTCGCCACCGGCGTTCGCCACGATTTCGCGCAGGGGCGCTTCGATGGCCTTGAGCACGAGCTTGATGCCGGCGTCCTGGTCAGCGTTGTCACCCTTGATCTCGCCAGCGGCCTGGCGGGCACGCAGCAGGGCCACACCGCCACCGGCCACGATGCCTTCTTCCACGGCAGCGCGGGTGGCGTGCAGGGCGTCTTCCACGCGGGCCTTCTTTTCCTTCATTTCGACTTCGGTGGCAGCGCCGACCTTGATCACGGCCACACCGCCAGCCAGCTTGGCCACGCGCTCTTGCAGCTTTTCGCGGTCGTAGTCGCTGGTGGCTTCTTCGATCTGGATGCGCACTTGCTTGACACGCGCCTCGATGTCGGCAGCCTGGCCTTCGCCGTCGATGATGATGGTGTTTTCCTTGCCCACTTCGACGCGCTTGGCCTGGCCCAGGTCGGCCAGAGTCACCTTTTCGAGCGTCAGGCCCACTTCTTCAGCGATGACCTTGCCGCCCGTCAGGATGGCGATGTCTTCCAGCATGGCCTTGCGGCGGTCGCCGAAGCCAGGGGCCTTGACGGCGACAACCTTCAGGATGCCGCGGATGGTGTTGACCACCAGCGTAGCCAGGGCTTCGCCTTCGACTTCTTCGGCAATGATCAAGAGCGGACGGCCGGCCTTGGCGACTTGCTCCAGCGTGGGCAGCAGGTCGCGGATGTTGCTGATCTTCTTGTCGAACAGCAGCACGAAGGGGTTGTCCAGAATCGCGGCCTGCTTTTCGGGATTGTTGATGAAGTAGGGCGACAGGTAGCCGCGGTCAAACTGCATGCCTTCCACGACATCCAGTTCGTTTTGCAGCGACTTGCCGTCTTCCACGGTGATCACGCCTTCCTTGCCGACCTTGTCCATGGCGTTGGCGATGATTTCGCCGATGGAGGTGTCGGAGTTGGCGGAAATGGAGCCCACCTGGGCGATTTCCTTGGAGGTGGTGGTGGCCTTGGAAGCCTTCTTCAGCTCTTCGATCAGGGCGGCGACCGCCTTGTCGATGCCGCGCTTGAGGTCCATGGGGTTCATGCCGGCGGCCACGTACTTCATGCCTTCGCGCACGATGGCCTGGGCCAGCACGGTGGCGGTGGTGGTGCCGTCACCGGCGTTGTCCGAGGTCTTGGAAGCGACTTCCTTGACCATCTGGGCGCCCATGTTCTGCAGCTTGTCCTTGAGTTCGATTTCCTTGGCCACGGACACGCCGTCCTTGGTCACGGTGGGGGCGCCGAACGAGCGCTCCAGCACCACGTTGCGGCCCTTGGGGCCCAGGGTGACCTTGACCGCGTTGGCCAGGATGTTCACGCCTTCAACCATGCGTGCGCGGGCTTCGCCGCCGAAAACTACGTCTTTTGCTGCCATGTTGGAGCTCCTGAATATCTAAAAAATCGTTAAACAGATGACTGTGTCGGGAAAAGAATTGCGTAGCGAGCGGTTCACAGGCTAGGCGGACGGAGCGCAGGAACCGCAACGTACTTTCTGTACGTGAGGATTCCGAGCACCGCCCAACGACGCATGTGGGCCGCGCAGTAGCAATTACTTCTCGACAACCGCAAACAGGTCGTCTTCCTTCATCACCAGCAGTTCGTCGCCATCGACCTTGACGGTCTGGCCGCTGTACTTGCCGAACAGAACGCGGTCGCCGACCTTGACGTTCATGGCGGTCAGTTCGCCCTTGTCGTTCTTCTTGCCCGGGCCCACGGCCAGCACTTCACCCTGGTCGGGCTTCTCGGCGGCGTTGTCGGGGATGAAGATGCCCGAAGCGGTCTTGGTCTCGCTCTCGATGCGCTTGACGATCACGCGGTCGTGCAGGGGGCGAAGTTTCATATGCAAATCTCCTGGGTTCAAAAAACGGTGTCACCTCAATGCGCCTGGAAACCAGACGCCATGGAATTCAGCCTTGGGATGGGTTGTTAGCACTCATCTTGGGCGAGTGCTAATCATAAGGGCATTTGCCGGGCTTTCAAGGGGCAGCGCGGTATCCCGGCCGCCGACCGGGGAATCTTGCTGCGTCAGGGCTGCGGCCCTGGCGCGGCGATGGCCGGGCCGGAAATCCGCAGGAACTGGTCCAGCATGTGGAAATGGTCTTCGAAGAACTGGTCTTCCATCGCCGCCAGGTGGTCCTGTGCGATCCATTGGGCATGCAGGGCGTCGTCGCCACCCTGTACGGGGGGCAGAGCGGTGTTTTCCAGGTCGAAGAAATGCGTGTGCGTGATGGTGCGGCCGCGCTGGCTGCGGTCCGGGTGGTCGAACACGGCCACCTGGCGCAGGGTGGCGCGCAATGTGGCCTCGGGCAGTGCACAGCCGGTTTCCTCGGCCAGTTCGCGCAGGCAGGACTGCCACAGCGTGTCGCGCGGCTCCAGGAAGCCGCCGGGCAGGGCCCACAGGCCCTGGCCGGGCGCGCGGGCGCGGCGGATCAGCAGCACATGGCCCTGGCAGCGCAGCAGGGCGTCCACCGTCACGAACACGGGGGGGTAGGGGGCGGTAGCCCAGGCGGCGCGGTAGCTGCGCAGCATGTGCCATTCCTCCCGCAGTCGGGCGCAGTCGGGGTGCTGCGCGAAACCACGCAAAAAATCCAGAACGTTGGCGGGCATTGCGTGCGCCAGCGGGGCCAGCGCGGCGGCGGGTTCGGTTGCCGCGCCGAAATAGGCATCGCGGATGGTGGTGGCGTCGATGCCGCCCTGGCGCTCCATGTCCATCAGGTCCCAGCCGGGGAAACTGCGCAGGTAGCTGCTGCTGGCGTCCTTGAAGTGGCCCACCAGCGCGATGCGCGCGCCGGGCGCGGTCAGGCGCGCGACGCCTTGGCGCACGGCCTGCACCCAGACGGCTTCGTTGTAGTAGTCACGCATCGGCAGCACCTGCACGCGGCTGCGGTCGGTTTCGGGCAGCGCAGCGCGCAGCATGGACTCGCGCTCTTGCCAGCTGAAGGGGTTCTTGGGTGAGCGCGCCTGCCAGGCCGAGCCCACCACCACGATGACCTGCCGGGCGCTGTCCAGCGCCCGCTGCAGCAGGGCCATGTGACCGTTGTGTACGGGCTCAAAACGCCCGATGTAGATGGCGGTATCGACCATGGGTCTCCGATAGCGGTAGGGTTTTGAGTGTTTTTGGCCTCTATCGCTTTACTATAAAGCGCAAGCAGCTATCTTTTTAGTAGTAATTTTACCGTGACCGGGGTTTGCACGTGCCGCGCGCCGATGGGTCGCCATGGTGGCAGAGGGGCGATGGCGTGCAGGACCGGTGGGGACCGCGCGGCGCACAAAACATTGGACCGCTGCCCTGAAATCTGGCACAAACGCACACTTTGTGCCCCGTGCACAGCGAGCGCACGCAGGTGGGGCCGGTATGGCCGCCGCCGCACCGCCAACAACATACCAGCCTGAGGGAGATCCATGTCTTTGCGGCTCAAATTCAATCTGGTGCTGGCCGCCGTTCTGCTCGCGGCGGCGGCCGGTGCGGGGCTCTATGTACACCGCTTTCTGCAGCAGTCGGCCATTGAGGAGGTGCAGCACAACTCGCAGATCATGATGCACGCGGCCATGGCGATCCGGGACTACACGACCGAGCTCGTCAAGCCGCACCTGGACGTGACGCTGGCCGAGAAGTTTCTGCCGCAGACGGTGCCCGCCTACGCTGCGACCGAGACGCTGCGGCGCCTGCAGAACCGGTTTCCGGGCTACGAGTACAAGGAGGCGGTGCTCAACCCCACCAACCTGCGCGACCGCGCCAATGAGTGGGAGGAGCGCATCATCAGCGACTTCCGCGAAGGCCGGGCCGACCTCAAGAAGGAGGTGACCGGCGAGGTGGGCGAGGGCATGCACCGCGCGCTGTATGTGGCCCGTCCCATCACCATCAAGCAGGCCCAGTGCCTGGCGTGCCACAGCACGCCGCAGGTGGCGCCACCCACCATGCTCAAGGTGTACGGCGACCAGAACGGTTTCGGCTGGAGCATGAACGAGACCGTGGGCATCCAGGTGGTGAAGGTGCCGATGTATTTCCCGCTGGAGAAGGCGCGCCAGACCTTCAACACCGTGATGACCGCGCTGGTGGGCAGCTTTGCCGCGCTGTTTGTCGTGCTCAATCTGTCGTTGTCGTCCCTGGTGATCGAGCCCATGGCACGGCTCAACCGCAAGCTCGAAGACTTGGCCACCAAGGATTTTCTGACCGACCTGGTCAACCGCCGCCGCTTTTTTGAAAGGCTGGAGGCCGAGATGGCCGAGGCCCGCATCAAGAAGGGCAATCTGTCGGTCGTGATGTTCGATATCGACTTCTTCAAGCGCATCAACGACACCTTCGGGCATGACTCGGGGGATGTGGTGCTCAAGAGCACGGCGCTGCGCGTGCGCGAGCTGCTGCGTTCGTCCGACTGCGCGGCGCGGTTTGGGGGCGAGGAATTCATCCTCCTGCTCAAGGAAACGCCGGTGGACGCCGCCATGGCCATGGCCGAGGCAGTGCGCGCGCGCATTGCCGGGGTGCCGTTCGACGCGGTGGGCCATGTCAGCGCCAGCTTTGGCGTGGCCACCTGGGACCACAAGGAAGACAGCCACGCGCTCATCAAGCGCGCGGATGCGGCGCTGTACGTGGCCAAATCGCAGGGGCGCAACTGTGTGGTGCAGGCGCAGGAGGCCGCTTGACGGTGCAGGAAGCGGGTTGACGAAGCTCCGGCTGTCGTGGCCTTGGCCTCGTCGCAGTCTGTCGGGTCACTGGCGGTCAGCGTGGTTTTCTGCTTTTCGCCTGGCGCTCATGGCTTTCACGCAGGGCTTCAAAGATGTTCCGGGTCATGGGAGGCTCCGGGGTTGAGGGGCGTGGCGGAGTGCACGCTTGCTTGAGTGCCTTGCGTACAGCACCCGACCCGATGACGGGCGGCATGACAACACCCACAGCGATCACCAGGAACACCCCGAGCAGTGCCTGCTGTGCCTGCAACCACACCGCTGAAGCAGGGCGCCAGCGGTCGGCGAAATCAGGGCTGAAAGACGGACGTGCTTCAGTCTGGTGGTGGTTGTTTGCCGTGTGCAGGAATGCTACCGGGAGGCTTTTCACACGCCAGTCAGCACGTGTGCGTGGTGGGCGGCGGAGCGCGCCGCACGGCTGAGGCGAGAAGCATCAATAGAAAAGCCGCAACGCGTGGGCGCTGCGGCTTTTGTTTGTGCGTACATGCGCTGCGTACGGTGGGCGGGCCTACAGCCCGGCTGCAGCACGCAGTGCTGCAGCTTTGTCGGTACGTTCCCAGGTGAACTCGGGTTCCTCGCGGCCGAAGTGGCCGTAGGCGGCGGTCTTGCTGTAGATGGGGCGCAGCAGGTCGAGCATCTGGATGATGCCCTTGGGGCGCAGGTCGAAGTGTTCCTGCACCAGCTTGGCGATTTCGTGGTCGGGGATCACGCCCGTGCCTTCGGTGTAGACCGTCACGTTCATGGGCCGGGCCACTCCGATGGCGTAGGCCACCTGGATCTGGCACTGACGCGCCAGACCGGCGGCCACGATGTTCTTGGCCACGTAGCGCGCGGCGTAGGCGGCCGAGCGGTCCACCTTGGTCGGGTCCTTGCCCGAGAACGCGCCGCCGCCGTGCGGGCAGGCGCCGCCGTAGGTGTCCACGATGATCTTGCGGCCGGTGAGGCCGCAGTCGCCCTGCGGACCGCCGATGACGAAACGCCCTGTGGGGTTGATGAGGTACTTGGTGTCGGCCGTGATCCAGTCCTTGGGCAGCACGGGCTTGATGATGTCCTCGATCACGGCCTCGATGAAGGCGGGCTTCATGTGGTGGCCATCGCTCATCTCGGGGCTGTGCTGGCTGGAGAGCACCACGGTGTCGATGCTGTGGGGCTTGCCGTCCACGTAGCGCATGGTCACCTGGCTCTTGGCGTCGGGGCGCAGGAAGGGCATGCGGCCGTCCTTGCGCAACTGGGCCTGGCGCTCGACGAGGCGGTGCGCGTAGTAGATGGGCGCGGGCATCAGCTCGGGCGTCTCGTCGCAGGCGTAGCCGAACATCAGGCCCTGGTCGCCCGCGCCGGTGTTGAGGTGGTCGTCGGACGCATGGTCCACGCCCTGGGCGATGTCGTTGCTCTGCTTGTCGTAGGCCACGAGCACGGCGCAGCCTTTGTAGTCGATGCCGTACTCGGTATTGTCGTAGCCAATGCGCTTGATGGTGTCGCGCGCCACCTGGATGTAGTCGACGTGGGCGTTGGTGGTGATCTCGCCCGCCAGCACTACCAGACCGGTGTTGCACAGCGTTTCGGCGGCGACGCGGGAACGCGGGTCCTGGGTGAAGATCGCGTCGAGGATCGCATCGGAGATCTGGTCGGCCACCTTGTCGGGGTGGCCTTCAGAGACGGATTCCGATGTGAAGAGAAAGTCGTTCGCCATTTGAATAAACTCCTGTGTTCCGGCATTTTTGGGCGTTGCCCGAAGCCTTGGGAGCTTTGGCGAACGCTTTAGCAGATTTATTTACCGTCGCCCTGCAAGTTGCTCATTTAACTCAGCGACCTGTCCATTTTAATGCCTATTGTGTTCCGGTTTTTCTCCATTCTTCCGCTGTGGTTGCTGCACCCCCTGGGTTTTGCCATGGGCTGGGCGGCCTTCCTGGGCTCGCCCACCTACCGGCGCCGCTTCGTCGAGAACGCCGCGCTGGCGGGCTACCGCTTCGCGCAGGTGCGCGATGCCGTGGCCCACGCCGGGCGCATGGTGGCGGAGTTGCCACGCCTGTGGCTGGGGGCTACGCCGCCCTACCGGCTGGTGGGCGAGGCCTGCGTGGAGCAAGCCTATGCAGCCGGGCGTGGCATCGTGTTTCTCACGCCGCACCTGGGCTGCTTCGAGTTGTCGGCGCAGGCCGTGGCGCAGCGCTGGAGTGCCACGCACGGCCCGATCACCGTGCTCTACCGTCCCGCACGGCAGCCCTGGCTGGCCAAGGTGATGGAAACCGCGCGCAACCGCCCCGGCATGACGGCGGTGCCGACCACCCTGGCCGGTGTGCGCCAGATGATCAAGGCGCTGCGCCGGGGCGAGGCCGTGGGCCTGCTGCCCGACCAGGTGCCACCCGACGGGCAGGGTCTGTGGTCGCCGTTTTTTGGGCGCGATGCTTACACCATGACTCTGGCCGTGCGCCTGGCGCAGCAGACCGGAGCCACGGTGCTGCTGGTGCGCGCCGAGCGCCTGTCGTGGGGGCGGGGCTACGTGGTTTGCCTGGAGCCCCTGCCCGCCCCCCTCGCCGACACCTTGGAGGCCGCCGTGCCGCAGATCAACCAGGCCATGGAACATGTGATCCGCCAGTGCCCGCAACAGTACCTGTGGGGCTATGGGCGCTACAAGCAGCCGCGTGTCGAGGCGTCCGCCGGAGGTGCCGCATGACCGCGCGCCTGGGGGTGTGGTTCATGCGGCAGGTGCTTGCGCGCCTGCCGCTGCCGGTGCTGCGCGCCATGGGCTGGCTGATCGGCCGCGCGCTGTTCGTGCTGGCCGCGCCACGCCGCAAGGTCGCGCTGCGCAACCTGGAGCGGTGCTTTCCGCAGGCCACGCCCGCGCAGCGCCGGGCCTGGGCGCGCGAGACCTTCGTGGTGTTCTGCCAGACCTGGCTGGACCGCGGCTGGCTGTGGGCCGCGCCGCGCGAGGTGGTGCTGCGGCGGGTGCAGCTGCAGGGCGCGCTGGAGGAACTGGAAGGCGACACGCCCACCATCATCTTCGCGCCGCATTTCTACGGCATGGACGCCGGTGGCCTGGCGCTGCCCTTGCGCACCACGCGCGCGTTCACCTCGATTTTTTCCACCCATCCCGACCCGGCCGTGGATGCCTGGTTCATGGCCGGGCGCCAGCGCTTTGGCGACGTGCGCATGCTCAACCGGGCCGACGGGGTCAAACCCATCATCTCCAACCTGCGCAAGGGCGGGCTGCTGTACCTGCTGCCCGACATGGACTTTGGTGCGGGGGAGTCGATCTTCGTGCCGTTCTATGGTGTGCAGGCGGCCACCGTGCCCTCGCTGTCGCGCTTCGCGCGGCTGGGCCGCGCGAAGGTGGTGGGCATGTACACGCGCATGACGCCCACGGGCTACGTGGCCGAGATCACCCCGGCGTGGGAGCACTTTCCCACCGAAGACGTGGAGGCCGACACGGCGCGCATGAACCGCGAGCTGCAGGCCGCCATCGACCGCATGCCCGGCCAATACTACTGGGTGCACAAGCGCTTCAAGACCCGGCCCGAGGGGGAGCCTTCTTTTTATCAGTAAATTGGCCTTAAGTCCTTATGGAATAAGCGCTGATAGCTATTGATTAGAGAGCAAGAAGGGCTCCAGTGCCTGGATCAGCCGCTCGGGCATCTCGTGCACCAGCCAATGCGAGGCGCCTTCCACGCGTTGTAGCTGCAGGCGCGGCACCCAGCCCGGCAGACCGTCGAGCAGGCCCGGCAGCAGGGCGGGGTCATCCAGCCCCCAGAGCACCAGCGTGGGCACGCTCACCGTGAGCATGGATTCCGGCATCGTCACGGCGGCGGCGCCCGGGTCGCCATCGCGCGGCGGGCGCAGCGGGCTGGCACGGTAGTAGTTGCAGGCGCCGGTCAGCCCCTGCTGCCACAGCGCGCGGTACTGCTGGCGCACCTCTTCGGTCAGCCAGGCGGGCGGCGTGCCGCCGGGCGCGTCGAAGAAGGCGAACAGGCGGCGGAAATCGTCCTCGGCGAGCAGCGCCTCGGCATCGGGGCGGCACAGGAAGTGCATGTACTGGCTGGCGGCCTGCTGCGCCGGGCTGTGCTGCAGCTCGCGCAGAAAGGCGCCAGGGTGCGGCGAATTCACGATGGCCAGGCGCTGCAGCAGCGCGGGGTGCTGGTTGGCCAGGTTCCAGGCCACGGCGCCACCCCAGTCGTGGGCCACCAGGCAGGCCAGTGGCGCGCCGTCGGCCTCCATGGCGATCAGAGCTGCGAGGTCCTGAACCAAAAACTTGGGGCGGTAGGCCGCCACCTCGGCCGGGCTGCTGGAGGCGCCGAAGCCGCGCAGGTAGGGCGCCACGCAGCGGTAACCGCCGTGGGCGGGCTGGGAGAAATGCTCCAGCAGGCCGTCCCAGATGAAGGCGCCCTCGGGAAAGCCGTGCAGGAACAGCAGCACGGGCCGGCCGCGTGCGCCACTCACGCGGCAGTGCAGGGTGGTGCCGTGGGGCAGGGCAACGTCGGAGGTGGTGATCATTTTCTATCAAAAGTGATAGCTTTCAGCGCTTGCTGTGTAAGCGCTGGAGGCTGTTTTTGCTAAAAATGAAACCGCCGTTGCCCGGCGCCGGCCGTCAGCCCTCGTGGTCGGGAGCGTCGGCGCCCTGGGGTTCGGCTGGGGCGGCGGCTTGTGTTGCCGGATGCGCCCACTGCCAGAGCAGCAGTGCGGTTTCGTCCACGCCCTGTTTCTTGAGCGCGGAGAACATCTTCACCTCGCCGCCGCCGGCCTGCAGTCGCCCAATGGACAGGGCCTTGGCCTGCTCGGCGCGGGTGAGCTTGTCGGCCTTGGTCAGCAGGATGAGGAATTTCAGGCCGTCCTCGACGCGCGGGCGCACCACTTCGAGCAAGGCTTCGTCCAGCCCGGTCAGGCCCAGGCGCGGGTCGCACAGCAGCACGATGCCCGTCAGGCTCTTGCGGCTCACGAGGTAGTTCACCATCACCCGCTGCCAGCGCTGCTTGTCGGTGCGCGAGACGGCGGCGTAGCCGTAGCCGGGCAGGTCGGCCAGCACGGCGTCCGTCTGGCCCTGGCGGCCGAGCGAGAACAGGTTGATGTGCTGCGTGCGCCCCGGTTTCTTGGAGGCAAAGGCCAGCTGTTTTTTCTGCGTCAGCGTGTTGATGCACGAGGACTTGCCGGCGTTGGAGCGGCCGACGAAGGCGATTTCGGGCACATCCACCGGCGGCAACTGGTCCAGCTGCGCAGCGGTGGTCAGAAAGCGTGCGGTGTGCATCCAGCCCACGGCGGCCCGGGCATCGGCTGCGGGCGAAGCGGGGCCAGCATCTGGCGCGGAAACGGAGGGATTCATGGGTCAATTGGATGCGTTGAAGCCTCATTGTAGAATCGCACGGTTTTGCGCCACCACCAATAAGTCCCTCGATATGAAGTTGCTCGCCTCCTTGCTCATGGCTGCCGTGCTGGCAGCTCCCGCTTTCCCGGCTTTCTCCGCCGGTGCCGCCCCCGCCAAGGCCGACCTCGCCAAGGGCGAGGCCAGCTATTCCACGGTTTGCGTCGCCTGCCATGCCGCTGACGGCAATTCGAGCATCGCCGAGAACCCCAAGCTGGCGCAGCAGCACCCCGAATACCTCGTCAAGCAGCTGCAGGAGTTCAAGTCCGGCAAGCGCGCCAGCCCCGTCATGCAGGGCTTTGCCTCCATGCTGTCGGATGAAGACATGAAAAACGTGTCTGCCTGGCTGGCCGCCCAGCCGGCCAAAGAGGGCGCCGCCAAGGACAAGGCACTGGTTGCCCTGGGCGAACGCATCTACCGTGGCGGCATCGCAGACCGCAGCATTGCCGCCTGCGCGGGCTGCCACAGCCCCAATGGCGCCGGCATTCCTGCCCAATACCCCCGCCTGTCGGGTCAGCATGCGGCCTATACCGAGCAGCAGCTCAAGGCCTTCCGGGATGGCGTGCGCAGCAATAACATCCACATGACGGGTGTGGCCGCCAAGATGAATGACCGCGAGATCCGCGCGGTGTCGGACTACATCGCCGGCCTGCGCTGAATGTTTCACGCTGCGCGCGGCCGATGAGCGCTGGCGCACGGAACCAATCGCCACAATCAGACCCCAAAGCGGGCGGGCCCATCCTTCAGATGGTCCCGCCCTTTTTCTTTCTGCGCTGCATACTCCCCTTCCATGTCTGAAACCACCCAAGGCGTGCGCATCCGCACCGGCTCGCAGGCGCTGCGGTCCGGCATCGAGCTGCTGTCGTCGATGCGCTTTGCCATTGCGTTGCTGACGGTGATCTGCATCGCATCGGTGATCGGCACCGTGCTCAAGCAGCACGAGCCGACCATCAACTACGTGAACCAGTTCGGGCCGTTCTGGGCCGAGCTGTTCGCCACGCTGCAGCTCAATGCCGTCTACAGCGCCTGGTGGTTCCTGGTGATCCTGGCGTTTCTGGTCATCAGCACCTCGCTGTGCATTGCGCGCAACACGCCCAAGATCCTGGTGGACCTGCGTACCTACAAGGAAAACATCCGCGAGAAGAACCTGCAGGCCTTCCACCACAAGGCCCAGGCCACGCTGGTACAGGATGCTGCCACCGAGGCGCAGCGCATTGGCCAGATGCTGGTGGGCGGCGGCTGGAAGGTGAAGCTCCAGCAGCGTGACACCGCCGCCGGGCCCGGCACGGGCTGGATGGTGGCAGCCAAGGCAGGTGCGGCCAACAAGATCGGCTATATCGCCGCGCACAGCGCCATTGTTCTGGTGTGCGTGGGTGGGCTGCTCGATGGCGACCTCATCGTGCGGGCGCAGATGTGGCTGCATGGCAAATCCACGTTTGCGGGCGGGGGCATGATTGCCGATGTACGGCCCGAGCACCGGCTGAGCGCCAGCAACCCCACGTTCCGCGGCAACCTGCTGGTGACCGAGGGGACGCAGTCCAGCACCGCCATCCTGAGCCAGTCGGACGGCATCCTGATCCAGGAGCTGCCGTTCTCGCTGGAACTCAAGAAGTTCATCATCGAGCACTATCCCTCGGGCATGCCCAAGCTGTTTGCCAGCGAAGTCATCCTCCACGACAAGGCCACGGGCGAGAAGACCGAGCAGCGCATCGAGGTCAACCATCCCGCGCGTTTCAAGGGCATCGAGATCTACCAGTCCGGATTCGATGATGGCGGCTCCGCCGTCACCTTGCGTGCGCTGCCCATGGCGCCCGGGCTGGCGCCGTTTGAGGTGCAGGGCGTGATTGGCAGCGCCTCGCAGCCCTTGAAGGACGTGGGCGGCGAGGCGCTGTCGCTTGAACTCGTTTCGCTGCGGACCATCAATGTCGAGAATTTCAGCGACAACGGCGAAACCTCCGGGGCTGATGTGCGCAAGGTGGATCTGCGTGAGTCGATCGGCTCGCGCCTGGGCGCCGCCAACAAGTCCGTGACCAACAAGGCCCTGCGCAATGTCGGCCCGAGCATCGGCTACAAGCTGCGCGACGCGGCCGGCCAGGCGCGCGAGTACCACAACTACATGTTGCCCATCGACATGGGCGATGGCGGGCCCGCGCTTTTCCTGCTGGGCGTGCGGCAGAGCCCGGCGGAGCCGTTCCGCTACCTGCGCGTGCCGGCCGACGAGCAGGGCAGCATCCAGGGCTTCCTGCGTCTGCGTCTGGCGCTGCAAGACCCTGAGGCCCGGGAAGAGGCTGTGCGCCGCTATGCGGCAATGGCTGTGGACAGCAGCCGCAAGGATGTCGCGGAGCAACTGGCGCAATCGGCCGCCCGCGCACTGGCTCTGTATGCCGGCGGGCCAGGCGAGGATGGCGAGTACATCGGGGGCTTGCCTGCGATCTCGCAGTTCATGGAGAAGAACGTGCCCGAGGCCGAGCGCGGCCGCGCCAGCGAGGTGCTGGTGCGCATTCTCAACGGCACGCTGTACGAACTGGCACAGCTTACGCGCCAGCGGGCGGGGCTGGCGCCGCTGGAATCCAATGAGCAGACCCTGGGATTCATGACGCAGGCGGTGCTGGCGTTGAGCGATGCCCAGATCTATCCGGCTCCACTGGTGTTCGAGCTTCAGGATTTCAAGCAGGTGCAGGCCAGCGTGTTCGAGGTGGCGCGTGCACCGGGGAAGAACATTGTCTATCTGGGCTGTGCCTTGCTGATCGTGGGCATTTTTGCCATGCTCTACATTCGCGAGCGCCGCGTCTGGGTGTGGCTGGCGCCGCGCGATGGCGCCACGCACGCAACGATGGCGCTGTCCACCAACCGCAAGACCATGGACGGTGACCGGGAATTCGCCCAGCTCACCGAGAAACTGATTGGGGTGGCGCCGTCACCCCGCCACGGAGGCCCCGCATGAACACCGCAACGACCACCACGGTGACCCTGAACGAGGGGTTCTTCGCCCGCAGGAACTGGATGGACTGGCTGTTCGCCGCCATCGTTGTCGTGGGGGGGCTGTTTGCACTGCAGCGCTACGCCGCGTACATGGATGGTTATGAGAAGGGCATTCTGCTTGGCACGATTCCGACCCTGGTCTGGCTCGGGTGGTTCTGGCGCCCGCTGCGTACCCTCATGCTGGCGGTCGCGGCGCTGTCGCTGCTGGCCATCGGGCTCTATCAGCAGGGTGGCGTGGGCAGCCTGGAGCGCGCCGAGGCGGTGTTCGGCCTCAAGTATTTTCTCTCCAGCCAGTCCGCCATCCTGTGGATGAGCATGGTCTTCTTCATGAGCACGCTGTTCTACTGGATCGGCATGTTCTCGCGCGGCGAGGGCACCACCATGTCGCTGCTGGGCTCGCGGCTGGCCTGGGTGGCCGTGGCCATGGCGCTGATCGGCACCATGGTGCGCTGGTACGAGAGCTACCTGCTGGGCCCCGACGTGGGCCACATCCCGGTGAGCAACCTCTACGAAGTGTTCGTGATGTTCTGCTGGATGACGGCGTTGTTCTACCTGTACTACGAGGCGCAGTACCAGACCCGCGCGCTCGGTGCCTTCGTGATGCTGGTGGTGAGTGCGGCCGTGGGCTTTTTGCTCTGGTACACGGTGGTGCGCGAGGCGCATGAAATCCAGCCGCTGGTGCCCGCGCTGCAAAGCTGGTGGATGAAGCTGCACGTGCCCGCCAACTTCATCGGCTACGGCACGTTCGCGTTGGCGGCCATGGTGGCGTTTGCCTATCTGATCAAGCAGCAGGCTACCGAGACGCGCTGGTACAAGCTGGCACCGTTGTGGCTGCTGGGCGTGGTGCTGTGTTTCGAGCCGCTGGTGTTCCGCCAGGGCTCCACCGAGGCGGGCAGCGGTTACTGGATGGTGTATTTCGGCCTTTCGGCACTCATCGTCGGCGGCATCCTGATGGGGCGGCGGCGCATTGGCGAGCGCCTGCCGTCTTTCGAGGTGCTGGACGATGTGATGTACAAGTCCATTGCCGTGGGCTTTGCCTTCTTCACCATCGCCACGGTGCTGGGCGCGCTCTGGGCCGCGGAGGCCTGGGGGGGCTACTGGAGCTGGGACCCCAAGGAAACCTGGGCGCTGATCGTCTGGCTCAACTACGCCGCCTGGCTGCACATGCGCCTCATGAAGGGGCTGCGCGGCACCGTGTCGGCCTGGTGGGCGCTGGTGGGGCTGGTGGTCACGACCTTCGCATTTCTCGGCGTCAACATGTTCCTCAGCGGCCTGCACAGTTACGGCAACCTGTAAGCCGGCGAGGTCAAGGCGGGCGGCGCAGCGGCTTTTCTGCTGCCGGTGTAACCTGCAGCAGGCGTGGAACGAAGTAGCTGTTGTTCCGATCAACCGAACCACAGCGACACACGCCTGCTGACAGGAGATCCGCCATGCCAATCCCTTCCCGCCGTTCGGGGTTCCTGCACCCCGTCGCCTCGGAGATCACCCCCCGCGCGGTGTACGAAGAGCGTCGCCAGTTGCTGCGCCTGTGGGCAGCGGGTGCCGCGGGGGCCACGCTGGCGGCCTGGGCCGGGCGTGACGCCCTGGCACAGGTGCCGCGTCCCGGCAAGCTGACAGCACTCCCTGGGGCTCCATCGGCTGTGGCGGGAGCCCTGTCCCTGGAGAAACTGACCAGCTACCAGGACGCCAGCACCTACAACAATTTCTACGAATTCGGTACCGACAAGGCGGACCCCGCGCGGAATGCCCACACACTCAGGACCCATCCCTGGACGGTGGAGGTCGAAGGGCTGGTGAAGAAACCGGGCAAGTACGGTATCGAAGACCTGCTCAAGCTCAGCGCGCAGGAAGAACGCATCTACCGCCTGCGCTGCGTGGAAGGGTGGTCGATGGTGATCCCGTGGGTGGGCTATTCGCTGTCGGAGCTGATCCGGCGTGTGGAGCCGCTGGGCAGTGCGAAGTACGTGGAATTCGTCACCCTGGCCGACAGGGCACGCATGCCCAACCTGGGGTCGCGCGTGCTCGACTGGCCATATGTGGAGGGCCTGCGGCTTGACGAGGCCCTGCATCCGCTGACCCTGTTGACGTTTGGCATGTATGGCGAAGTGTTACCCCACCAGAATGGTGCGCCCGTGCGCCTGGTGGTGCCCTGGAAGTATGGTTTCAAGAGCGCCAAGAGCATCGTGAAAATCCGCTTCACCGAGCAGCAACCTGCCACCGCCTGGGTGAAGGCGGCACAGCAGGAGTATGGGTTCTACTCCAACGTGAATCCGCAGGTGGATCATCCGCGCTGGAGCCAGGCCACCGAGCGGCGCATCGGTGAGGATGGCCTGTTCGCCAAGAAGCGCAAGACGTTGATGTTCAATGGCTACGAGGCGCAGGTTGGCCAGCTCTACGCGGGCATGGACCTGAAAACGTTCTATTGATACCTGGCACGAGGCGCTCTGTGCGCACTCCCAGCTATTTCTTCGTGAACAAGCTGCTGATGCACCCTGCCGCCAAACCCGTGGTCTTCGGGCTGGCGCTGCTGCCGCTGTGCTGGCTGGTGGGAGCCGTGGCCACCGATGCATTGGGGGCCAATCCGGCGGAGGCCCTGATCCGCTCCCTGGGGGACTGGACGCTGCGCATGCTGTGTCTGGTGCTTGCCGTGACGCCCGCGCGTGTGATGACCGGGACGCCCGCTCTGGCGCGCTTTCGCCGCATGCTGGGGCTCTTTGTGTTTTTTTACGCCATGCTGCATCTGCTGGCCTATGCATGGTTCGACATGGGTTTCGACGGAGCCGAAATCGCGCGGGATGTCGCCAAGCGGCCTTTCATTCTGGTGGGCATGCTTGCGGGCCTGTGGCTGCTGGTCCTGGCGGCCACGTCGTTCAACCGGGCGATTCGCTGGATGGGTGCACCGCGCTGGCGCATGCTGCACCGGGCGGTGTACGCCATTGCCGTGCTGGCAATACTGCATTTTTACTGGATGCGCGCAGGCAAGAACGACTTTGCTGAAGTGGCGGTGTACGCGGTTCTGCTGGCGGCCTTGCTGGGCTGGCGCGTCTGGCACCGCTTGCAGCAGCGCCGCAAGCCACCGGCGCCCGCCCGGGCGTCAGGCGGGTATTGATTGCTATAAATAATATAGCTATTGGCGCTTATTTTATAAGCGTTGAAGGCCTGTCAAGGCAATAATTTTTCTTGCCGGAAGGTGTCCTGTGCTGTTTCGCGGGTGCGGATGACGTGGGCCGATGCGCCGTCCACCAGGATTTCGGCCGCACGGCCCCGCGTGTTGTAGTTGCTCGACATCGCCATGCAGTAGGCGCCCGCCGAAAGCACCGCGAGGCGGTCGCCGGGTTGCACGGCCAGGCTGCGGTCCCGGCCGATCCAGTCACCGCTTTCACACACCGGGCCGACGACGTCATACACCTGTGTGGCCAAGCCGGTCCGCGGCTGCAGCGGCACGATGGTGTGGAAGGCATGGTACATGGCGGGCCGGGGCAGGTCGTTCATGGCGGCATCGACAATGCAGAAATTTTTCTCCTCGCCGGGTTTGAGATAAAGCACCTCGGTCACGCACAGGCCTGCGTTGCCCACCAGGGAGCGCCCTGGCTCGATCATGAATTGCCGGTCACCGAAGCCCCGGGCGTCGATCTTGGCCAGGAGTTGCTGCCACAAGGCATCGGCGGCCGGGGGGGTGTCGCCGTTGTAGTTGATACCCAGGCCGCCGCCAAAATCGATGTGATGGATCGGAATGCCCGCCGCCTCGATCGCCTCGACCAGGTCCAGCAGGCGGTCGGTGGCATCGAGGTAGGGCGTGGCTTCGGTGATTTGCGATCCGATATGAAAGTCGATGCCCACGACGCGCAGCCCGGGCAGCGCGGCGGCACGCTGGTAGGTGGCCAGCGTGCGTTCGTGTGCCACGCCAAATTTGTTGCCTTTGAGGCCCGTGGAGATGTACGGGTGGGTCTTGGGGTCGACGTTCGGATTCACGCGGATGCTGACCGGTGCCGTCCGCCCCACGGCCGTGGCGACTTCGCTGAGTACTTCCAGCTCGGCTTCGCTCTCGACGTTGAAGCACAGAATGCCCGCCTGCAAGGCCTGGCGCATCTCGGCACGTGTTTTCCCCACGCCGGAGAAGATCACCTTGGCCGGGTCACCGCCTGCGGCCAGGACGCGTTCGAGTTCGCCGCCGGAGACGATGTCGAAACCGCACCCCTGGCGAGCAAAGAACTGCAGCATGGCCAGCGAGGAGTTCGCCTTCATGGCGTAGCAGACATGAAGCTTGCGTCCGGCGAAGCCGCGTTGGTAGGCCGCCAGTGCCTCGCGCATGGAGGCCGTGGAATAGACGAACAGCGGTGTGCCATGCGCCTGGGCGAGGTCGCGCACGCGCACATCTTCAACGAACAGTTCGTCGTGGCGGTAGGCAATGTGGGGGTGGCCGGGCAGGGTAGTAGCGGTCATGGCGTGGCAGAGGATGCGGGGGCGGACAGGGTCGGGGCCTGGGATGGGGCGGGTGTCAAGGTCTGGGGCAGCGTGGCGCGCTGTGCCGATGCGGGATCCGTGGGCAGATACAGCGGGCCGCGCTGACCGCAGGCGCCGAGGCTCGCCACGCTGGCAGCAAGGATGATGGTACTGACTAGAATTTGGGGCGCTCTCAACATACTGAAATTGTAATGACCGACCTTGAATTCATGGACCATGCCGAGCATCTGCTGCTGGCAGTGGAGCAATGCTGCGATCGGATCAATGACGAAACGGATGCCGATATCGATAGCCAGCGGACGGGGGGCATGATCACGCTGACCTTTGCCAACCGGAGCCAGATCGTCATCAATCTGCAAAAGCCCTTGCATGAGATCTGGATGGCGGCCCGTTCGGGGGGCTATCACTACCGGCGGGATGCCGGCCAGTGGCAAGACACGAAGGGGGGCGGGGAATTCTTCGCCAACCTCAGCCGGGATGCGTCGGTGCAGTCGGGAATGCCGTTGCGTTTCTCCGCCTGAACTGCGCTCTGCGGGCCCGCAGGCATCGATGAGGACGCCTCAATTGCGGAACAGGTCAAGAATGCGGGAGCGCTCTTCGGGAGCCGGGGCATCACCGCCTGGCGCCGCGCCAGTCGCTTCCATGCCCAGGTTGGAAACACCAGCGTTGCGGGCGTATTCTTCATAGAACCATTCGCCCCCCACATTCACGACACCGGGCGGTACCGTCTGCTCCATGACCGGGACTCCCTTGAGTGCCTGTTCCATGAAGTTGATCCAGATGGGCAGACTCAGACCTCCGCCGGTTTCCCGGCTGCCCAGGTTGCGCGGCGTGTCGTAGCCGATCCAGGTCACCGCCGTGATCGTGGGCTGAAAACCGGCAAACCAAGCATCCCATGAATCATTGGTGGTTCCTGTCTTGCCATACAGATCAGTGCGCTTGAGCGTGGCTTGCGCGCGCGCTGCCGTGCCGGAGCGGGTAATTTCCTGCAGCAGGTTGTTCATGATGAAGGCGTTGCGGGCGTCAATCACTCGCTCATGCTCTTCGGCGGCCGGCGCCTGGATCTCGGAGAGCACACGGTCCTTGTGGTCTGTCACGCGCGTGATCAGCCAGGGGTTCACACGGTGCCCTCCGTTGGCGAAAACGGAATATCCCACTGCAAGCTGGATGGGTGTGACCGATCCTGCGCCCAGGGCCATGGTGAGATAGGCGGGGTGCTTGTCTGCCTCGAAACCGAACCGCGTCGCCCATTCCTGACCGTTGTGAGCCCCGACGGCCTGCAGGATGCGGATCGACACCATGTTCTTAGACCGTGCGAGCGCCGAGCGCATGGTCATGGGGCCGTCAAATTTACCGTCGTAGTTTTTTGGTTCCCATGGCTTGCCGCCGGTAAAACCGGCATCGAAAAACAGCGGAGCGTCGTTGATCACTGTGGCAGGTGTGAATCCTTTTTCCAGCGCCGCCGAATAGATGAAGGGTTTGAAGCTCGACCCCGGCTGGCGCCAGGCCTGGGTGGCATGGTTGAACTTGTTCTTGTCAAAATCGAAGCCGCCCACCAGCGCCCTGATGGCCCCGGAGCGCGGGTCGATTGCCACAAAAGCGCCCTCCACCTCCGGGAGCTGGGTGGCTTCCCACGTGTTCTTTGACGTCTTGGCAATTCGGATTACGGCACCGCGGCGGATCTTGATATTGGGAGGCGCCTTGTCACTCAGCCCTGATTGCACCGGCTTGAGGCCCTCGCCGGTGATCTCGACGCTGTCGCCGTTGGGCCGCATGGCCACGATCTTGCGGGCCGATGCCTCCAGCACCATGGCAGAAAGAACATCACCATTGTCCGGATGGTCTGCCAGGATGTCATCGATGGTTTCTTCCAGTTCCTGGGGGTTGGACGGCAGGGTCACGAATTTCTCGGGCCCCCGATAGTGCTGCCTGCGCTCGTAGTCCATGATGCCCCGGCGCAAAGCGCGGTAGGCGGCTTCCTGCTCTCCGGCATTGATGGTGGTGTATACGTTCAGGCCACGGGTGTAGGCGTCACTGCCGTACTGGGCAAAAATCAGCTGACGGGCCATCTCTGCCACATATTCGGCGTGTACCCGGGTGTTGTCGTTGCCTGAGCGAATCTTGAGGTGCTCCTTGCGTGCGGCAGCTGCCTCTTCCGCCGTGATGAAGTTGTTCTCTTCCATCCGGTCGATGATGTGAAGCTGGCGGGCGCGGGCGCGCTTCGGATTGCTGATGGGGTTGTAGGCCGACGGTGCCTTGGGCAATCCGGCCAGCATGGCCGCTTCCGCAATGCTCACTGATTTCAAAGGCTTCCCAAAATATGCCTCAGACGCTGCGGCAAAACCATATGCCCGGTTTCCGAGAAAAATCTGATTCATGTAAATTTCAAGAATCTGATCTTTTGTCAGAAAGTGCTCGAGCTTGAACGTCAGTAATATTTCGTAAATTTTTCGGGTAAATGTTTTTTCTGAAGACAGATAAACATTGCGTGCAACCTGCATCGTGATGGTTGATGCGCCTTGGCTTTTCATCCGGCCCAGGTTGGCCAGGGCAGCGCGCAACATGCCTTTGTAGTCCACACCACCGTGCTGAAAGAAGCGCGTGTCCTCAATGGCCAGAACGGCGTCCTTCATGACCTGGGGGATCTCGCCGATAGGGGTCAGATTGCGCCGCTCCTCCCCGAACTCGCCGAGCAAGGCACCTTCAGCCGAATACACACGCATCGGAAGTTTGGGCCGGTAGTCAGCCAGATCGGAAATGTCCGGCAGATTCGGATAGGCCATGGACAAGGCGACGGCAATGACAAGCGCCAACGCGAGGGCGCTGGCCGTGGCAAGGCCAAGCAACCAGAGTGCGATGCGAACAGTCCATCTCAGCCATGCGGGCTGCGACGAGGGGGCGGTGCGGGAGTCGGGAGACTTGGGCTGTGCGGGGGGCGGCATATCGCTCCGAAAGGAAAAGTCCGCCCATTATAAAAATGGGTCAGCACATTTATGAGAGACCAGAAAATGGGCGGGCCAGAACCGTGGCTTAGGGGTGGTGCGAGTGCCGAAGCGGCTTGGTAAAGCAGGATCAAACGTCTGCTTTTGGCAACGGTTCAGTCGGCCTGCTGCCGGAAAAACCTTTGCTGGAGAAGTATCTTACTGATAGCATTCATGTGAAATGTTAAGTTTTGTTGTGTCAGATTGACAATTTTCAGGGGGCTATCTTGATCTCTGCGGGATCTTTGTTCAGTCGCCAGTCCGCGCCACTGCTGGGCATCGACATCAGTTCCTCCAGTGTCAAGCTGGTGGAGTTAGGGCGTGACAAGGCCGGTAGCCTGGTCCTTGAGCGCTGCGCCATCGAGCCACTGGAGCGTGGCTGGATCACCGATGGCAATATCGAAAAATTCGATGAAGTGGCCGAAGCACTGCGAAGGCTGGTGAAAAAGAGCGGCACACGCACGAAAAGCGTGGCGTTGGCTCTTCCGCCGTCAGCCGTCATCACCAAGAAGATCACCTTGCCTGCCGGAATGACGGACCAGGAGTTGGAAGTTCAGGTGGAATCGGAGGCCAATCAGTACATTCCGTTTTCTCTGGACGAGGTGAGTCTGGATTTCTGCGTGATTGGCCCCAGCAAGAATTCTCCTGGGGATGTCGAGGTGTTGATTGCTGCCTCACGGCGCGAGAAAGTGCAAGACCGCCAGGGGTTGGCGGAGGCCGCAGGTCTTAAGGCCGCCATCGTTGATATCGAATCCCATGCCTCACGTCTGGCAGCCAGTCGCCTGATAGAGACATTGCCAAACAAGGGCGTGGATACCATGGTGGCCTTGTTCGAGGTTGGCGCCTTGACGACCAGCATGCAGGTGATCCGCAATGATGAGGTGCTGTACGACAGGGACCAGGCCTTTGGCGGTGCGCAATTGACCCAGTTGATTGTTCGCCAGTATGGATTCTCCGCCGAAGAGGCCGAGAGCAAAAAACGAAATGGCGATCTTCCGGACGATTACTCGTCAACGGTGTTGCGGCCATTTGTTGAAAGTCTGTCCCAGGAAATCGGGCGGGCACTGCAGTTTTTCTTTACGAGCACCCCGCACAACCGGGTTGACCATATCCTGCTGGCAGGAGGGTCTGCGCCATTGCATGGATTGACGGAGGCTGTCACACAGCACACAGGTTTTCCATGCAGCGTCGTCAATCCGTTTGATGGCATGGAGATCGGAAGTTCGGTTCGCATGAAAAAAATGGTACGTGAGGCACCGTCGTACCTGACATCCTGCGGACTTGCGATGCGGAGGTTTTTGCAGTGATTCTTATCAATCTGCTCCCCCATAGGGAGGCCGCACGCAAGCGCCGCCGCGAAACCTTTCAGGCCACCATGGTTGCTTCGGCCTTGTTGGGCTTGGTGATCGCCGGCATCATCTACTGGTGGTTCCAGATGATGATTGAAGACCAGCAGGCCAAGAACGCTTTCCTGACAAGAGAGATCAAGGTGCTGGAAAACCAAATCAAGGAAATCGCAACGATCGAGGAAGAAATTGCAGCGTTGCGTGCTCGGCAGAAGGCCGTCGAGGATCTCCAATCCGACCGTAATTTGCCAGTTCATTTGTTGAGTGAACTGGTGCAGCAACTACCCGATGGGGTCTACATCACTTCGCTGAAGCAAACAAACCAGACGGTGGCCATGCAGGGTATGGCTCAGTCCAACGAACGTGTTTCCGAGATGCTGCGCAATTTGTCCAACAATACACCTTGGCTTTCCAAGCCCGAGTTAGTGGAAATTGTGGCCAGCAACGTGGCATTGTCTCCGCGTGACCAACGGCGTGTATCTGCATTCAACCTGCGTTTTCAGCTGATGCGCTCTAGCGAAGTGCAAAAGGCCTTGGATGCAGCGAGTGCGGCGGGGAAGTGAGCCATGGCAAAAAAACAAACTCCCAAGATTGACTTCAAGGACCTGCAGGCTCAACTGCAGCGACAGTTCACGAATCTTGATACCAAGGATCCGTCGCTTTGGCCTCCGTTGCCACGTTACCTGCTGTGTATTTTTTTGGCAGTGGGCGTGGCTGTCGCCTTGTGGTTCGTTAAATTGACGGATTATGAGATGGAGTTGGAAGCGGAGCGAGCCACCGAAGTCACTTTGCGCCAAGACTACCAGACCAAGTTGCAGAAGGCGGTTAGTCTCGATCTCCTGAAAAAACAGCGTGAGCAGATTCAACAATATGTGATTCAACTGGAAAAACAGTTGCCCAGTAAGGCAGAAATGGCTGCATTGCTTTCCGATATAAATCAAGCTGGGCTGGGGCGCAGTTTGCAGTTTGAATTGTTTCGGCCAGGGCAGGTGGTGGTGCGTGAATATTATGCAGAATTGCCGATCGCTGTTCGAGTAACAGGGAAATACCATGACATGGGGGCCTTTGCTGCAGATATTGCGCACCTATCGCGTATCGTTACGTTGAATGACATATCGATTGGTGTCCCCTCCAAGGATAAGGACAAGCTTGGGGGGAGCCTCAGCATGGATGCGACTGCACGGACTTTTCGTTATCTGGATAGCGAAGAAGTGCAGGCACAGCGCAAGGCTGCGACAGGAGCCACGAAATGAAAGAATTAAATTTTTCTTTGATGGCGTTATGTGTTGCTTTGCTTGCAGGATGTGGTTCTTCTGGTGAGGATGAGTTGAGGCAATGGATGGCAAATGAACGTGCTCAAGCCAAGCCTCGCGTCACACCCCTCACCGAGCCGAAACAGTTTATTCCCCAGCCTTATGGCGGCGAAGAAGGCTTGGAGCCGTTTAATGCACTAAAGTTGACTCAGGCTCTTAGACGGGAGTCTTCCCAAATCGCCTCCAATGCGGCCTTAATTGCGCCAGAAATGGCACGGCGCAAAGAGCCTCTAGAGGCATTTCCATTGGATGCAATGGCAATGGTCGGAAGTATGAACAAAAACGGAAAACCAACAGCCTTGTTAACAGTTGACAAGCTTTTGTATCAAGTGCAGCTCGGAAATTATCTAGGTCAGAATTACGGGCGAATTACTGGAATTTCGGAAACATCAATTCAACTTCGCGAAATTGTTCAAGATCCTACAGGTGATTGGATTGAGCGTACAACATCGCTGGAGTTGCAGGAGGAGGTGAAAAAATGAAACAAGAGAATGGCGTAATGACAAAGCTATTTCACCGTGCTGCTGTTGCTGCTGTGGGCGCTTTGATGTCGTCTGTGGCATGGGCCGAAGTTGCAATTGAGGCTGTGACGGGTGCGATGCAGGCGGGTTCTGAGGTTGTTCGCATTGAGTTGACAGAGCCGCTGACTGTGTTGCCTACGGGATTTGCTACGCAATCCCCAGCACGAATTGCACTCGATTTCCCAGGAGCAGCCAATGCAATGGGGCGGTCCCAGGTAGAAATCAATCAAGGTAATTTGAAGTCGGTCAATGTTGTTCAGGCATCGGGACGTTCCCGCGTGGTGCTGAATTTGAAGCAGGCTACATCTTATCGTGCCGAAATTCAGGGGAAGTCATTGTTTGTGACGCTTGAACCGGTCGCTGCCTCGGCGGCCAATCAACCTCCTCAATCCACGGTTTTTGCTGAAGAGGGCACTTCCGATGTACTGCCTATAAAGGATGTCGATTTTCGTCGTGGTGCCGATGGCTCCGGTCGCATCTTAGTGGGGCTTGCCAGCAGTAAAGTGGGAGTTGATTTGCGTCAAGTAGGTAAGGGTCTTACGGTCGAGTTTATCCGAGCATCCCTGCCCGAGGGCTTGCGTCGAAAACTCGACGTGACGGACTTTGGAACGCCTGTTCAACTGATAACCACAACGCAGCAAGGCGACAGGGTGCGCATGTTGATTGAGCCGGTAGGAGACTGGGACCATAGCGCCTATCAGAGCGATAACCAGTTTGTAATTGAAATCCGGCAAAAAAAGGTCGATTTAAGCAAGCTCACACAGGGGCCTGGTTACAGCGGGGAAAAACTTTCTTTAAACTTCCAGAATATTGAAGTTCGATCGCTTCTTCAAGTCATTGCAGATTTTACAAATTTTAATATTGTTACCTCCGATACGGTGACGGGTGCATTAACGTTGCGTTTGAAAGACGTTCCTTGGGACCAAGCTCTGCAGATCATTATGGATGCCAAAGGTTTGGGTATGCGCAAGACGGGCAGTGTACTCTGGATTGCACCAAAAGACGAAATCGACGATCGTACGAAAAAGGATTTCGAGGCAGCTTTATCGATTCAGAAGCTTGAGCCTCTCCGCACGCAGGCTTTCCAGATGAATTATGCTAAAGCAGTAGATATGGTTACTCAACTGACGACCAGTTCCGGGGGGGCGACTGGGGGGACGTCGAACCGCTTTCTATCTGAACGCGGCAGTGCGATTGCAGAACCGCGTACAAATCAATTGTTTGTGACTGATACTGCCGCGAAACTGGAAGAGGTCAGGCAGTTGCTTGGAACGTTGGATGTTGCGGTTCGTCAAGTTATGATTGAGGCAAGGATTGTTGAGGCCTCTGATACTTTCGGTCGCTCACTAGGTGTCCGTCTTGGAGGGACTGATCTTCGTGCCAATCGCGGTGGAGATGGTGGGTATGCCCTTGGTGGTGGAAACCGAATTGGTTTTGGAACGAGTTATAGTAATGCTGTGGCTACCTCAGGAGCCGGTGGGGTGGTCAATACGTTGGGAAATTTTGTGAACTTACCCGCTCAAGCGCAGGGCGGGTATGATCCGTCAAGTTTTGCGATATCGATATTTAATTCTGCAGCGAATCGATTTTTGAATCTTGAGATTTCTGCTATGGAAGCTGATGGCAAGGGGAAAATTGTTTCAAGCCCTCGAGTTGTCACTGCAGATCAAACAAAAGCATCAATTGAGCAGGGGACGGAGTTTCCTTACCCTGTGACGGCGCCTAATGGTGGGACAATTATTGCCTTCAAAAAGGCAGTTCTAAAGCTAGAGGTTTTGCCTCAGATTACGCCAGAAGGTAATATTATTCTTGATTTGGATGTAAATAAAGATAGTCCTGGTGAAGTGCTAAATAATGTGCGTGCTATTAATACAAAACGCATAAAAACGCAAGTGCTTGTTGAAAATGGTGGTACTGTGGTTATTGGGGGTATTTTTGAGCTTTTCGAGGATGACACCGAGGCCAAGGTGCCGTTTTTAGGCGATCTTCCGGGTGTTGGGAATCTGTTTAAAACTAGAACGAAGCAGGCGAATAAGCAGGAAATGTTGATATTTATTACGCCAAAAGTTATCACCGACAGGTCGGCCATGCGCTAGTCAATGTAAGTGAGTTATAAATGACAAAATTTATCAAATTTTTCACCTTTGCTGTATTTTTTTTACTGGCGGCATGTGGTGGTGGTGGTGGAAGTCCCGGTGATTCTGCTGGGGGCGCAGCTGCAGCTGATTTTATATATAAATTAGATAAGACCTCTCTTAGCAACTCGGGGCTCGATGAGGCATTGCTAACCATAACAACATTGGATGCGAAGAATAATCCTGTCTCTGCAGTTCAGGTCACGGTTTCGGTTGACTCAGGAGTCTATACGCCGATAACTAAGGAAAGTGACGATGCGGGACTTGTGACCGGGAAGATTTCCATTGGAAATAACAAGAGTAATCGTACCATTAATGTCGATGTCTCTGCTGGTGGGAAGTCGAAGAAATTATCTATACCGGTTACTGGCAGTCAAATTGCAATTAATGTTGTTCCCGCAGCGCCGGAACCTGGTGCTTCCGCTAGTTTGACCGTGAAGGTGACGGATGTTAACGGCTCCGGTATTGTTGGTGCTCCAATTAAGATGAGTGGAACACTGGGATTCTCCCAGAGCCTAATTACTGATAGTGGAGGGAATGCAACTGCCCAGATTTCTGCGGTGCCGCAAGTTGCTGGAATTTATACGGTTACTGGAAGTGCTTCGGGAGTGACGCTTACACGTGAAGTTCAGGTGTTGGCTTCCGGAGGTGGAAGTATTCCAAATGCTGAGGGTGTAATTAGCGCCGCTGTGCTGGCTATTGTCCCAAACACTATTCCGCCGAACGTTTCGGGGTCTACGATTAATCGTGCTGGATTAAGGGCTGTTTTTCAAAATAGCGCAAATCAGGCTATTAAAAATGTGCGTGCGCGTTTTGAAATTGTTCCTCCAGTTCTTGGTTCTGGTGAGCATATTTCTAATGGTTCTGCAACCATGTATTCGGATGCAAACGGTGAGGTTGTTGCTGACTATATTGCTGGCACACGTTCTAGTCCGACAAATGGCGTGGTCATTCGTGTTTGTTACGGCAGCACGGATGCGGAAATATCAAATGGGGCATGCCCTAATTTTCGATTGGCAACAATGACCGTAGCGAGTCAGCCTCTTTCAATTACCCTTGGCGATAACAATCTGCTTGAAAGAGGTCAAAATGAATTGACCTATATCAAAAAATTTGATATTGCTGTTTCCGATTCTGCTGGTATCGCAATTCCAAACGCGAACATTTCTGCCAGCGTTGATCTCTTAGAGTATGGAAAGGGGCCCTACGCTGGGCCGCGAGTTTGGTGCTTAAATGAGGATGCTAATCGTAATGGGTTTCTTGATGTTGGCGAGGATGTCGATGGGGATGGCAAGCTTTCTCCAAGAAAAGCGGACATAGTATTATCGTACGTTGGTGAAAAAGCAACAGGCTCAAATGGACGGGCAACTATTCAGGTTGAGTATCCTCAGAATGTTGCAACTTGGCTGTATTACGCGGTTAAAGTCACGACTAGCGTTGCGGGATCGGAGGGTATTGTAGAGAAGCGATATTTCACCTCTTTCATTGAAGGGGATGATAAAAATGGATCTTTCTTGACACCTCCATATGGGTTTAATGGTTGTATGGTGCCAAATTAAGTATTAAAATTCTATTTAAAGCGGCCACTGCAGATATATGCAGTGGCCGCTTTGTCGTTAGTTGGTATTGGGGTATATTAAATATGCTAGAAGTTGATCTGGGTGAGCGAGGGTATCCTATTCTCGTGGGGTCTGAAATAATTCGGTCTGCAATTCAAGATGAAAGATTGAAGTCTGCAAGATCTGCACTGATTGTTAGTAATGAAAATATTTCTTCTCTATATCTTGAGTTGTTACGCTCTGGAATGAGTGAAAAGTTTTCGAATGTATATTATGTTGAATTGCCTGATGGCGAAAAATATAAAAATTGGAAGACGCTTAATTTGATATTTGACGCGCTCTTGCAGAATAAGTGTGATAGGAAAACGGTATTGTTTGCCTTAGGAGGAGGAGTCGTTGGCGACATGACCGGATTTGCTGCTGCTTGCTATATGCGCGGCGTACCATTTGTGCAGGTTCCAACCACATTGCTGGCGCAGGTCGATTCGTCGGTTGGGGGAAAAACCGGCATCAATCACCCGATGGGCAAAAACATGATCGGTGCGTTCTACCAGCCCCAGATGGTGATATGTGATCTATCTACTCTGGACACTCTTCCGCAGCGGGAGCTTTCGGCGGGGCTTGCAGAAGTCATCAAGTACGGCCCGATTGCCGATATGGAGTTCATGGAGTGGCTCGAAGGCTCGATGGATGCCTTGCTGGCGCGTGACAAGAGCGCTCTCGCACATGCCGTGCGCAGGTGTTGCGAAATCAAGGCGTGGGTCGTCGGTCAGGATGAGCGCGAGGCGGGACTGCGTGCGATTTTGAATTTTGGCCATACGTTTGGTCATGCCATCGAAGCGGGTATGGGTTACGGTGTCTGGCTGCATGGCGAAGGGGTTGGGGCCGGCATGGTGATGGCTTCCGAGTTGTCGCTGCGACTGGGGCTTGTGGATGCCGGTTTTGTGGCACGTTTACGTGCGCTGGTCGGACGGGCGGGACTGCCACAGCGCGGGCCAGTGCTGGATGCATCGGACAATGCCGGCCGATACCTTGAACTGATGCGAGTGGACAAGAAGGCCGAGGCAGGAGAGATCCGGTTTGTGGTGATTGACGGCCCGGGGCGTGCTACCTTGCGTGCAGCACCAGATGCCTTGGTGCGGGAAGTCATCGACTTTTGCTGCGCATAGTTTTGCTATGAAAAATATAGCTTCCAGAGCTTTTCTGGCTGCGTCTCTGTTCGCCTTCCATGCATGAGGGCGATTGGGCTCCATACGCATGTAGCCCGGCGTATACCCGAGGCCGTAGATACCCTGAGGCCCCTGCGCCTACCCGCACCGACTACCAGCGGGACCGCGACCGCATTGTGCACTCCACAGCGTTTAGACGGCTTGTCTATAAGACGCAAGTCTTTTTGAACCATGAGGGCGATCTTTTCAGGACGCGACTTACCCATTCTCTCGAGGTCGCTCAACTGGGGCGTTCGATGGCTCGCTCGCTGCGTCTCAACGAGGACCTTGTAGAGGCGATATCGTTAGCGCACGACCTGGGGCATACACCCTTCGGGCATGCCGGGCAGGATGCACTCAATGCGTGCATGACCGATTGGGGAGGCTTTGAACACAATCTGCAAAGCTTGCGTGTTGTCGACGTGCTTGAATTGCGTTACCCGCAGTTCGACGGTCTAAACCTCAGTTTTGAAACCCGTGAGGGAATTCTTAAGCACTGCTCCCTTCATCATGCCGGGATGCTCAACGCCGCAGAGCCTGGCGGGCCGGGGCAGCGGTTCTTGCTGCGTCAGCAGCCCAGTCTGGAGGCGCAACTTTGCAATCTGGCCGATGAAATCGCCTACAACGCGCATGACATTGACGACGGTGTCAGGTCTGGATTGATCACCATGGACCAATTGAGGGACATTTCACTGTTCGACAGATATCGGACGCAGGCGTTGGTGGACCATCCGCATCTGAGGGAGCCAGGAGGCCATAGGCGTCTGCTTTATGACGCGATACGGCGCATGCTGAGCGCACAGGTATATGACGTGATCAATGCCACGCAGAATGCTCTTGAGCAATATAGGCCGTGCCATGTGGACGACGTTCGCGGCATGCCGGTATTGGTTCGATTCGGCGAGTCAATGCGCAAAGAGTCGCAAGATCTCAAGCGGTTTCTATTTCACAATCTGTACCGCCACCGTTGCGTGGTACAGACAACAGACCTGGCAAAACAGGTGGTTCGCGACCTGTTCGCGTTCTATGTGGAGCAGCCGCAGGAAATGAAGCCAGCGTTTGCTTGCCGGGCTGTGGCGAACGGCGCGGACAGGGGACTTGGCGCCCGAGTCGTCGCCGACTTTATTGCCGGCATGACAGACCGGTATGCGTCCAGCGAGCATGAGCGGCTGACGGGAACGCGGCTCCTGGGCTGAGAGCCATACATTGCGAAGGGAGGGGGGCTGCTGCTGCGCTGCCTGCGCGACTCCAGGGGCAATCTTTGATCCCATGCGACCCGTTGCCGTGCGCCCAATGGATGAGCAGTCATTCCGCACTCGCTCAAATGGTGTGGCCCGGTAAAATTGCAGCCAATTCCACCCCCGCAAAACCATGACACCTGTTTCTGCCACCGCCCTGCGTGCGTTGCCTGATCGCGAAACGGTGGTGCAGGACACCATCCATTGGCTTGAGCGTGCCGTTATTGGTCTCAACCTATGCCCCTTTGCGAAGGGGGTGCATGCCAAAGGTCAAATCCATTACGTGGTGAGTGCGGCAAGCGACCAAGAGGCTCTGTTGGACGATCTCGCGCATGAACTGGATGCATTGGCTGCGAGTTCGCCGGAGAAGCGGGATACCACCTTGCTCATGGCTCCGGGCTGTCTGGGGGATTTTCTGGAGTTCAACGATTTCCTTGCAGCTGTGGACGGACTGGTGGACGCGCTGGATCTTGGTGGAATTCTGCAAGTTGCCTCGTTTCATCCGCAGTTCCAGTTTGCTGGTACCGAATTAGACGACGTGACCAATTGCACAAACCGATCGCCTTATCCAACGCTGCACCTATTGCGTGAGGAGAGCATTGACCAGGCTGTGAAGGTGTTTCCTGAAGCAGAAGCCATTTTTGAGCGAAACATGCGGGTACTGGAAGAAATGGGCATGCAAGGCTGGCAGTCGCTGGGTGTGGGGCCGCGCTGTCCGGTTGCGCGCGCTGAGTTTCTTGTGGATTCGCAAGCATGAAGTCGCCCCGCACGAAGGGCCGAACGTCAGCTACAGGAGTGGATGCTGAAATTCCAGAGTTGCGTGAGGGGCAATCGATCGAGTTGCTCAAGGAGCTGCACATCCTCACGCGCGAAGGGCGCCTGAACCAGGACTCGCGGCGCAAGCTCAAGCAGGTTTACCACCTTTTCCAGTTCATCGAGCCGTTGTTGAAGGCGCAGTCTGCGGACGGCCACGCTCCCACGTTGGCGGACCATGGTGCTGGAAAGTCCTATCTGGGATTCATTCTTTACGACCTGTACTTCAAGTCGCTGGGGCGCGGCCACATTTATGGCATCGAGACCCGGGTGGACCTGGTGGAGAAATCTCGTGCCCTGGCGGAGCGCCTGGGGTTTGAGCGCATGTCCTTCTTGAATTTATCGGTGGCAGAATCGGTCGACGCGCGCGACATGCCGGAGCAGATCGATATCGTGACAGCCTTGCATGCCTGCGACACCGCCACCGACGACGCAATTGCCTTTGGATTGCAAAAGCGGGCCCGGGCCATGGTCATCGTGCCGTGCTGTCAAGCAGAAGTGGCGGCCTGTCTGCGCCAAGGAAAGGCGCTACAACTGGCGCGGACACCCTTGGCGGAGCTGTGGCGTCACCCTCTGCACACGCGGGAACTCGGCAGCCAGATCACCAACGTGCTGCGCTGCCTTCATCTAGAGGCCTGCGGCTACCAGGTCACGGTGACCGAGTTGGTGGGCTGGGAGCACAGCATGAAGAACGAACTGATCATTGCTTGCTACAACGGCCAGAAGAAGCGCAGCGCGGCAGAGCGTTTGAAAGCAATTCTGGCTGAATTTGGACTGGCACAAGCGCTGGCGCACCGTTTCGGGGTTGATACTGAGTAGGTCTTTGCTGGCTCAGTTTCGCAGATCCATACATGGTGTAGTTTTGTCATGGCCCGCCTTCCCCGCCTGACCCTGCCCGGCTACCCGCACCATGTCATACAGCGTGGCAACAACCGTCAGCCGGTCTTTGCCGACGCCCAGGACTACGAGACCATGCTGGCGACGCTGGCGGACAGCGCCCGGATGCATGGCGTGGCCATCCATGCCTATGTGCTGATGGGCAACCACTTTCATCTGTTGGCCACGCCCGCCAGTGCGGAGTCCCTGCCGCGCATGATGCAGGCCATGGGGCGTAGCTACGTGCGCTACTTCAACCAGCGCCATGGCCGCAGCGGAACCCTTTGGGAAGGACGCTACCGCTCCACGCTGATCCAGCCGGAGCGCTATCTGATGGCCTGCATGGTTTACATGGACCTCAATCCGGTGCGTGCAGGTCTCGCGGAGCGGCCAGCGGACTGGCCATGGTCCAGCCATGCCCACTACCTGGGGCTGCGCAACGATCGCGTGGTTACGCCTCATACGTTGTACTGGGCATTGGGCAATACGCCCTTTGCGCGTGAGGCCGCCTATGGCGAGCTGGTGGGGGCAGGAGTGGCCGCCGAACACCAGGCCCAGCTGACCGACGCCACCTTGCGTGGCTGGGCGCTGGGTGAGTCGGCATTTATCGAAAATCTCCAAAAAAAAATAGAGCGCCGCGTCTCGCGCGCACGGGCTGGCCGACCTCCTGCCGGTAGCAAAAAACACGACTGATTCAGCTCTAAAGGCATAGAGAAACAGCGCAGAATGCTATCAAAATTGATTTGTCCCCAATTAAAATCCCGTGAAGACGGTATTCCTTTAATGTGACTCTGACCCCATTTATTTTGCTTGCCACCGATTGCTGCAATGCACTAATCTTGCATCCCCTGCGCAATGAATGAGGAAAGTGCCATGACCACGGCCGCCGAGATAGAGCATCTGAAGCAACACGGTTTGTATTCCACCGCCAACGAGCACGACGCCTGCGGGCTGGGTTTCGTGGCGCACATCAAGGGGGTGAAGCGGCACGACATCGTGACGCAGGCGCTCAAGATCCTGGAGAACATCGACCACCGCGGCGCCGTGGGCGCCGACAAGCTGATGGGCGACGGCGCGGGCATCCTGATCCAGATCCCCGATGCCCTGTACCGTGAAGAGATGGCGAAGCAGGGCGTGACGCTGCCGCCCGCGGGCGAATACGGCGTGGGCATGATCTTCCTGCCCAAGGAACACGCTTCGCGCCTGGCCTGCGAGCAGGAGATGGAGCGCGCCATCAAGACCGAGGGCCAAGTGCTGCTGGGCTGGCGCGACGTGCCGGTGAACCGCGACATGCCCATGTCGCCCACCGTGCGCGCCAAGGAACCCATCCTGCGCCAAGTGTTTATCGGCCGTGGCAACGACGTGATCGTGCAGGACGCGCTGGAACGCAAGCTCTACGTGATCCGCAAGACGGCCAGCGCCGCCATCCAGGCGCTCAAGCTCAAGCACAGCAAGGAATACTACGTTCCCAGCATGAGCAGCCGCACCGTGGTCTACAAGGGCCTGCTGCTGGCCGACCAGGTGGGCACCTACTACCTCGACCTGCAGGACGAGCGCTGCGTGTCGGCCGTGGGCCTGGTGCACCAGCGTTTCTCCACCAACACCTTCCCCGAGTGGCCGCTGGCCCACCCCTACCGCTATGTGGCGCACAACGGTGAGATCAACACCGTCAAGGGCAACTACAACTGGATGAAGGCGCGCGAGGGCGTGATGTCCTCGCCCGTGCTCGCGGCCGACCTGCAGAAGCTTTACCCCATCAGCTTCGCCGACCAGTCCGACACCGCCACGTTCGACAACTGCCTCGAACTGCTGACCATGGCCGGCTACCCCATCAGCCAGGCCGTGATGATGATGATTCCCGAGCCCTGGGAACAGCACACCACCATGGACCCGCGCCGCCGCGCGTTCTATGAATACCACGCCGCCATGCTGGAGCCCTGGGACGGCCCGGCCTCCATCGTGTTCACCGACGGCCGCCAGATCGGCGCCACGCTGGACCGCAACGGCCTGCGCCCCTCGCGCTACTGCATTACCGACGACGATCTGGTCATCATGGGCTCCGAGTCGGGCGTGCTGCCGGTGCCCGAGAACAAGATCGTGCGCAAGTGGCGCCTGCAGCCCGGCAAGATGTTCCTGATTGACCTGGAGCAGGGCCGCCTGATCGAGGACGACGAGCTCAAGGCCAACATCGTCAACACCAAGCCCTACAAGCAGTGGATCGAGAACCTGCGGATCAAGCTCGACAGCATCGAGACGGGCGAGGCCGCTGCCACGCCCGCCGCCGCCAGCCTGCCGTTGCTCGACCGCCAGCAGGCCTTCGGCTACACGCAGGAAGACATCAAGTTCCTGATGGCGCCCATGGCGCGCAACGGCGAGGAAGGCATCGGCTCCATGGGCAACGACAGCCCGCTGGCCGTGCTCTCGGGCCGCAACAAGCCGCTGTACAACTACTTCAAGCAGTTGTTCGCCCAGGTGACCAACCCGCCGATCGACCCGATCCGCGAGGCCATCGTGATGTCGCTCAACAGCTTCATCGGCCCCAAGCCGAACCTGCTGGACATCAACCAGGTCAACCCGCCCATGCGCCTCGAAGTGAGCCAGCCCGTGCTCGACTTCGCCGACATGGCCAAGCTGCGCGACATTGCCCGCCACACGCAGGGCAAGTTCCACAGCGCTACCATCGACATCACCTACCCGCTGGCCTGGGGCCGCGAGGGTGTCGAGGCCAAGCTGGCGTCGCTGTGCGCGCAGGCCGTGGACGCCATCAAGGGCGGCTCCAACATCCTCATCATAAGCGACCGGGGCGTGAGCGCCACGCAGGTGGCCATCCCCGCGCTGCTGGCGCTGTCGGCCATCCACCAGCACCTGGTGCGCGAGGGCCTGCGCACCACGGCCGGCCTGGTGGTGGAAACCGGCACCGCGCGCGAGGTGCACCACTTCGCCGTGCTCGCGGGCTACGGCGCCGAGGCCGTGCACCCCTACCTGGCCATGGAAACCCTGGCCGACATGCACAAGGACCTGGCCGGCGACCTCTCGGCCGACAAGGCCATCTACAACTACGTCAAGGCCATCGGCAAGGGCCTGTCGAAGATCATGTCCAAGATGGGCGTGAGCACCTACATGAGCTACTGCGGCGCGCAACTGTTCGAGGCCATCGGCCTGAACACCGACACCGTGGGCAAGTACTTCACGGGCACCGCCAGCCGCGTGGAAGGCATTGGCGTGTTCGAAATCGCCGAGGAAGCCATCCGCATGCACAAGGCGGCCTTTGGCGACGACCCGGTGCTGGCCACCATGCTCGACACCGGCGGGGAATACGCCTGGCGCGCACGCGGCGAAGAGCACATGTGGACGCCCGACACCATTGCCAAGCTGCAGCACGCCACACGCGCCAACAACTGGAGCACCTACAAGGAATACGCCCAGCTGGTCAACGACCAGAGCAAGCGCCACATGACGCTGCGCGGCCTGTTCGAGTTCAAGTTCGACCCCGCCAAGGCCATCCCCGTGGAAGAGGTCGAGCCCGCCAAGGACATCGTCAAGCGCTTCGCCACCGGCGCCATGTCGCTCGGCTCCATCTCCACCGAGGCCCATGCCACGCTGGCCGTGGCCATGAACCGCATCGGCGGCAAGAGCAACACCGGTGAGGGCGGCGAAGACCAGCGCCGCTACCGCAACGAGCTCAAGGGCATCCCGATCAAGCAGGGCGACAGCCTCAAGAGCGTGATCGGCGAGGAGAACGTCGAGGTCGATCTGCCGCTGCAGGACGGCGACTCGCTGCGCTCCAAGATCAAGCAGGTGGCCTCGGGCCGCTTCGGTGTCACCGCCGAATACCTGTCCAGCGCCGACCAGATCCAGATCAAGATGGCCCAGGGCGCCAAGCCCGGCGAAGGCGGCCAGCTGCCCGGCGGCAAGGTCTCGAACTACATCGGCAAGCTGCGCCACAGCGTGCCCGGCGTGGGCCTGATCTCGCCCCCGCCACACCACGACATCTACTCCATCGAGGACCTGGCGCAGCTCATCCACGACCTGAAGAACGTCGCGCCGCACGCCGACATCTCGGTCAAGCTCGTGTCCGAAGTGGGCGTGGGCACCATCGCGGCCGGCGTGGCCAAGTGCAAGAGCGACCACGTCGTGATCGCCGGCCATGATGGTGGCACGGGCGCCTCGCCCTGGTCGTCCATCAAGCACGCCGGCGGCCCCTGGGAAATCGGCCTGGCCGAGACCCAGCAGACCCTGGTGCTCAACCGCCTGCGCGGCCGTATCCGCGTGCAGGCCGACGGCCAGATGAAGACCGGCCGCGACGTCGCCATCGGCGCGCTGCTGGGCGCCGACGAGTTCGGCTTCGCCACGGCGCCGCTGGTGGTCGAGGGCTGCATCATGATGCGCAAGTGCCACCTGAACACCTGCCCGGTGGGCGTGGCCACGCAGGACCCGGTGCTGCGCCAGAAGTTCTCAGGCAAGCCCGAGCACGTGGTGAACTACTTCTTCTTCGTCGCCGAGGAAGTGCGCCAGATCATGGCCCAGTTGGGTATCCGCAAGTTCGACGAGCTGATCGGCCGCACCGACCTGCTCGACATGCGCCAGGGCCTGGAGCACTGGAAGGCACGTGGCCTGGACTTCGGCCGCCTGTTCGCCCAGCCCAATGTCCCCGCCGACGTGCCGCGCTTCCACGTGGACGTGCAGGACCACAACATCGAGAACACGCTGGACCGCAAGCTCATCGAGCGCTCGCGTCCCGCCATCGAGAAGGGCGAGCGCGTGCAGTTCATCGAGGTGGCGCGCAACGTCAACCGCTCGGTCGGCGCCATGCTGTCCGGCGCGGTCACCCGCGTGCACCCCGATGGCCTGCCGGATGACACCATCCGCATCCAGCTCGAAGGCACGGGCGGCCAGTCGTTCGGCGCGTTCCTGACCAACGGCATCACGCTGTACCTGATCGGCGACGCCAACGACTACACCGGCAAGGGCCTCTCGGGCGGCCGCGTGGTGGTGCGTCCCAGCCTGGACTTCCGGGGCGAGGCCGTGCGCAACACCATCGTGGGCAACACCGTGATGTACGGCGCCACCAGTGGCGAGGCCTACTTCAGTGGCGTGGCCGGCGAGCGCTTCGCCGTGCGCCTGTCGGGCGCCACGGCGGTGGTGGAAGGCACGGGCGACCATGGCTGTGAATACATGACCGGCGGCACCGTGGTCGTGCTCGGCAAGACCGGCCGCAACTTCGCCGCCGGCATGAGCGGTGGCGTGGCCTATGTCTACGACGAGGACGGCCAGTTCGATTCGCGCTGCAACCTGTCGATGGTCACGCTGGAACGCATCCTGCCGAGCGACGAGCAGATGACGACCATGCCGCGCGCCACCTGGCACCGCGACCAGACCGACGAGGCCCAGCTCAAGAAGCTTCTGGAAGACCACAACCGCTGGACCGGCAGCAAGCGCGCCCGCGAACTGCTGGACAACTGGGCCGCGTCGCGCAGCAAGTTCGTGAAGGTGTTCCCGACCGAATACAAGCGTGCCCTGTCTGAAATGTATGAACGAAAAGTGCTTGAAGAGGCCGCCACGCCTGCGGTGGCAGCTCCTGAAAAGGTAGCGACCGCTAAATAAGGCGAACGCACTCAAGGCACAGATTCACAAGGACACCGTCATGGGAAAAACCACAGGCTTCATGGAATACGGGCGCATCGAAGAGGGCTACAAAAGCGTGCCCGAGCGCCTGAAGAACTACCGCGAATTCGTCATCGGCCTCGATGACGCGCAGGCCCGCGTGCAGGCCGCGCGCTGCATGGACTGCGGCACGCCGTTCTGCAACAACGGCTGCCCGGTCAACAACATCATTCCGGACTTCAACGATCTGGTGTACCAGAGCGACTGGAAGAGCGCGTTCGCCGTGCTGGATTCGACGAACAACTTCCCTGAGTTCACTGGCCGCATCTGCCCCGCGCCCTGCGAGGCCGCCTGCGTGCTCAACGTGAACAACGACGCCGTCGGCATCAAGAGCATCGAGCACGCCATCATCGACCGCGCCTGGGAGCACGGCTGGGTGCAGCCGCGCCTGCCCCAGCGCAAGACCGGCAAGAAGGTGGCCGTGGTCGGCGCCGGCCCGGCGGGCCTGGCGGCCGCGCAGCAACTCGCGCGCGCTGGCCACGATGTAACGCTGTTCGAGAAGAACGACCGCGTCGGCGGCCTGCTGCGCTACGGCATCCCCGACTTCAAGATGGAGAAGACGCACATCGACCGCCGCGTCAAGCAGCTGGAGGCCGAAGGCGTGGTCATCCGCACCGGCGTGTTCGTCGGCGCTGAAAAGGACGGCCTGGGCAAGGGCTCCAAGGTGACCAACTGGTCCAAGGAAACCATCACGCCCGCGCAGCTGCAGGCGGAGTTCGACGCCGTGCTGCTGACCGGCGGCGCCGAGCAGAGCCGCGACCTGCCCGTGCCCGGCCGCGACCTCGACGGCATCCACTTCGCCATGGAGTTCCTGCCGCAGCAGAACAAGGTCAACGCCGGTGACAAGCTCAAGGGCCAGATCCGTGCCGACGGCAAGCATGTCATCGTCATCGGTGGCGGCGACACGGGCTCCGACTGCGTGGGCACCAGCAACCGCCACGGCGCCGCCAGCGTGACCCAGTTCGAGGTCATGCCCATGCCGCCCGAGGTCGAGAACCGCCCGCTGACCTGGCCCTACTGGCCGCTCAAGCTGCGCACCAGCTCCAGCCACGACGAGGGCTGCGTGCGCGAATTCGCCATCTCCACCAAGGAGTTCAAGGGCGAAAAGGGCAAGGTCAAGGGCCTGACCACGGTGCAGGTCGAGTTCAAGGACGGCAAGCTGGTCGAGATCCCCGGCACCGAGAAGCACTACCAGGCCGACCTGGTGCTGCTGGCCATGGGCTTCACGGCACCCGTGGCCGCCGTGCTCGATGCCTTTGGCATCGAGAAGGATGCGCGCGGCAACGCCCGTGCCACGACCGACTTCACCGGCGGCTACGCCACCAGCGTGCCCAAGGTGTTCGCCGCGGGCGACATGCGCCGGGGGCAGAGCTTGGTGGTCTGGGCCATCCGCGAAGGCCGTCAGGCCGCCCGCGCGGTGGACGAGTTCCTGATGGGTTCGAGCGAACTGCCGCGCTGAGCTTTCAGCACTCCCTCCAAAAACGGCGCCTGGGGCGCCGTTTTTTATGCTCTTTGTTTGATAGCTGCTAGCGCTTGATGGGTGGTCGCTAGAGCCGTCTTTTGCTTGAAACCTGACGGCGGGTGAAGGGGCGAGGCGCGCGGATCGTGGACAATCTAGGGTTTTCCCGGATGTGGCCTTCACTGCCACGGCAGGCGGCGGGTTCCGTCCGAATGCTTTTTTTGTCTGTTTTTCGAGAGCCACTACACCATGAAGAAGATCGCCGCTGTTGCGCTGCTGGCCCTGGGCGCCGCGCTGGCTGGTTGCAGCAAGAACGAAACCGCACAACCCGCCGCGGCGCCCGCGCCGGCCGCCGCGGCCAAGATCGTCGTCGGCCTGGACGACAACTTCCCGCCCATGGGCTTCCGCGACGACAAGAACGAACTCGTGGGTTTTGACATCGACATGGCCAAGGAAGCGGCCAAGCGCCTGGGCCTGGAAGTGGAATTCAAGCCCATCGACTGGAGCGCCAAGGAAGCCGAACTGTCGGGCAAGCGCGTGGACGCGTTGTGGAACGGCCTGACCATCACCGAAGAGCGCAAGCAGAACATCCTGTTCACCGCGCCCTACATGGAAAACCACCAGATCATCGTGGTGGCCGCCAACTCCGCCATCAAGAACAAGGCCGACCTGGCCGGCAAGGTGGTGGGCGCCCAGGAAGGCAGCAGCGCCGTGGACGCCGTGAAGAAGGACGACGCCGTCTTCAAGAGCTTCAAGGAACTCAAGACCTTTGGCGACAACGTGACTGCGCTGATGGACCTCTCCACCGGCCGCCTCGAAGCCGTGGTGGTGGACGAGGTGGTGGGCCGCTACTACGTGGCCAAGAAGCCGGACCAGTACGCCGTGCTGCAGGACCACTTCGGCACCGAAGACTACGGCGTGGGTCTGCGCAAGGACGACACCGAACTGCATGCCAGGATCGACAAGGCCCTGGCCGAGATGAAGGCAGACGGTGCTGCGGCCAAGATTGCCGAACAGTGGTTTGGCAAGAACATCATTAAATAAGGTGACAACCCCCTGAGCGGCTGCGCCGCTTCCCCCTTCTCTCGCCTCGCTGTGCGAGCCGGGAAGGGGGACGCCACCAGCGCGGCGGGGCGGCCCTTGCGCGGTGGCCGCTGGTTGGGGCCGTGCCAGTTGCAACCGTCACTGGAAAATTCTCTCGGAACTGTCGCCACAGCATGGACTACGTTCTCTCCCTCCTGGGGCCGCTGGCGCAGGGCGCTGCCGTCACCCTCAAGCTGTTCGTTATCACGCTGGCGCTGGCGGTGCCGCTGGGCCTGGTGCTGGCGCTGGCGCGGGTGTCGCACTGGAAGGCGCTGTCGGCAGCGGTCAACGGCTACATCTGGCTCATGCGCGGCACGCCGCTCATGCTGCAGATGCTGTTCATCTACTTCGCACTGCCCTTCGTGCCGGTGGTCGGCGTGCGCCTGCCGGATTTTCCGGCCGCCGTGGTGGCGTTCGCGCTGAACTACGCGGCCTACTTCGCCGAGATCTTCCGCGCTGGCATCCAGTCGGTGGACCGGGGCCAGTACGAGGCCGCCAAGGTGCTGGGCATGGGCTACGGCCAGACCATGCGCCGCATCGTGCTGCCGCAGATGGTGCGCAGCATCCTGCCGCCCATGAGCAACGAGACCATCACGCTGGTGAAGGACACCTCGCTGATCTACGTGCTGGCGCTCAACGACCTGCTGCGCGCCGCGCGCGGCATCGTGCAGCGCGACTTCACCACCACGCCCTTCATCGTCGCGGCGGCCTTTTATCTGGCCATGACGCTGCTGCTCACCTGGGGCTTCCAGCGCCTGGAGAAACGCTATGCCAAGTACGACCAGTGAAGTGCCCATGATCGAGGCGCGCGATCTGCGCAAGCGCTTCGGTTCCAACGAGGTGCTGCGCGGCGTGTCGTTGCAAGTCCGCAAGGGCGAGGTGGTGGCGGTGATCGGCCCCTCGGGCTCGGGCAAGAGCACCTTCCTGCGCTGCCTGAACCACCTGGAAACCATCGACAGCGGCCACATCGCCATCGAGGGCGAGGCCCTGGTCACGACCGATGCGCAGGGCCGCTGCGCCTACGTGCCCGACGCCGAGGTGCGTCGCATCGGCGCCAAGACCGGCATGGTGTTCCAGCACTTCAACCTGTTCCCGCACCTCACGGTGCTGGAGAACCTCATCGAGGCGCCCCTGGTGGTGCAGGGCCTGGCGCGTGATGAGGCAGTAGCCCGCGCCGAGGCGCTGCTCGCCAAGGTGGGCCTGTCCCCGAAGCGCGACAACTACCCGGCGCGCCTGTCGGGCGGGCAGAAGCAGCGCGTGGCTATTGCGCGGGCGCTGTGCATGCAGCCCGACATCATGCTGTTCGACGAACCTACCTCGGCGCTTGATCCCGAACTTACCGGCGAGGTGCTGCGCACCATGCGCGAGCTGGCCGACGAGCGAATGACCATGCTGGTGGTCACGCACGAGATGGGTTTTGCCCGCGAAGTGGCCCACACGGTGGCCTTCATGGACCAGGGCGAACTCATCGCCGCGCGGCCGGCCGCCGAATTTTTCGCCGACCCGGGGCATGAGAGGGCGCGGGCGTTCTTGCAGCATATGCTGTGAAGTTTGGATAGAAATTGGGCTTCAAGGCTTTTGGAGCAAGCGCAGAAAGCTATTTTGTTGATAGCAATGACCAAAGGCTTCTGCGTCCCGCGAAACGCCCGGGTGGGCCGTGAGGGTGCAAATATCACCCGGCGGCGGACACCACCACCTCGGGCAGTTCGGCCGGGTCCCGCACCTCGTCCAGCACGTCGCCGCTGTGCAAGGGCCGCGCGGGTTTGTCCAGCAGTGCGCGCACAAAGTTGGGCTGCGCCAGCAGGGCATGGTGCACCGCGCCGTTGTAGAGCTGCAAATCGTGCAGGCCGCGTGCGGCGATGCGGTCGTCCACCTCGGATGCCGTCAATGCGGCGGGGTCGGTGGTGCTGGAGGCCATGGCCATGCACCACAGCGTGCCGTACAGCGGCACGTACTGCAGATAGGGCCGGAAAACGGGAAACACCGCGCGCACCGAGGCGGCGATGCGCGCCAGGCTGTCGGGCAGGTGCACCGGCGAACCCAGGTGCAGCGACAGCACGCCCCCCGGGTTCAGTGCCCGGCGGCAGGCGGTGTAGAACTCCACGGTGTACAGCTCCACCGCCGGGCCGAACGGGTCGGTCAGATCCAGCACGATCTGGTCGAAACGCTCGCTGCCCTGGCCGATGAAACGGCGCGCGTCGCCCAGCCGCAGCTCCAGGCGCGGATCGTCGAACGCGCCGTGGTGGATGGTGCCCAGCCATTCGCGGGCCATGGCGACCACCTCGCCGTCCAGCTCGGCCAGCACCACGCGCTCCATGCCGGGCAGCTTGAGCAGCTCCTCGGCCGCGCCACCATCGCCACCGCCCACCACCAGCGCACTGCGCACGCCCGAATGGGCGATGGCCGGCAGGTGCACCATGGGCTCGTGGTAGAAGAATTCGTCGCGCTCGCTGGTCATGAAGCAGCCATCGATGCGCATGACCCGGCCGAACTGCGGGTTCTCGAACACCTCGATGTGCTGCCAGGCCGACTGGCGCTGCGCCAGCAGGCGCGTATCGCGCAGGTACAAGCCGAAATCGGCGTTCAGACGCTCGGCCACGTAGCGTGTCGTGGCCTGTGGGGTGGAAAAACCGTTCATCTCAATGCTCCAAAGTGCGGTGCAATCCCTGCGCGCCTTGCAACTGGCACGGCCCACGCCAGGGCCGCCGTGCAAGGGCCGCCCCGCTGCACTTGGCAACGTCCCCCTTGCCCGCATGGCGCGGCCATACGAGAGCGGGGGAAGGCCCACAGGGCCACAGGGGGGTCGCCCCTTCACGCACGATCGACGCGGTGCAGGTGCGGATCGGCCGGGTTGAAGGCGGCCTGGAGGTCGTCGAACAGCTGCTGCGCCTTGGGCCGGTTGTTGGTGGAGTAGTTACAGACGTACACGTCCAGCGTCACGTAGCCCGACTCCGGCCAGGTGTGGAGGGACAGGTGCGACTCGGCCAGCACCACCACGCCGGTCACACCACCGCCTTCGCCAAAGCTGTGGAACAGCGTGCCCACCGTGGTCAGGCCTGCGGCCGCCACGCGCTCCTTGCAGAAGGCTTCCAGGTGCCCGGCGTCCAGCATGAGACGGCTGTCGCACAGGCAGCCATGCAGGTCGCCGATCAGGTGCAGGCCGGTGGCCTGGCGCTGCGAGGCCGGCGCGGGCCTGGGGGACGTGGACGGGGCGTTCATCATCATGGAGCGGGAGTCCTTTCTCATTTTTCTGCGGGTGATGGCAAAAAACCGGCGCCGCAGGCGGGTTGTGCCCCGCCGGGCGCCGACCGGCATGCTGCCGTGGTGCAGGTGCTGGGGGAAGGAAAGGGCAGGCCGCAGGCCCCATTGCCGCGCCTTCGCTCCGTTGTGCGCCGGGGGCGCCCATGCAACGCTGACAGCAATCCGCCCGGCAGGCCGGGCGTGACATGGTGGAAGGCGTGATTATAGCTGGCGGTTATATGGAGTTCAGTAATTCAGCATGGGCCGGTATGGGTATGGTCAAAGGGTTTCCCCTATGATGGTAGGTTTTCCGCTGCGGGTGGCCCCTGCGGCGTCTCTGCACCACCTCATGTCCTTCACTGCACCGCTTTCCAGCGCCCTTGTGGAACTGCGCAACGTCACCTTCGGGTACGGCGAGCGCACGGTGCTGCGCGGCCTGTCGCTGACCGTGCCGCGCGGCAAGGTCACGGCCATCATGGGCGCCTCGGGCGGCGGCAAGACCACCGTGCTGCGCCTCATCGGCGGGCAGGAGCGGGCGCAGCAGGGCGAGGTGCTTTTCGACGGCCAGGATGTCGGGCGCATGGACGCGGCGCAGCTTTACGCCGCGCGGCGGCGCATGGGCATGCTGTTCCAGTTCGGCGCGCTGTTCACCGACATGAGCGTGTTCGAGAATGTGGCCTTCCCGCTGCGCGAGCACACCGACCTGCCCGAGGCGCTGGTGCGCGACATCGTGCTCATGAAGCTGAACGCCGTGGGGCTGCGCGGCGCGCGCGACCTCATGCCGGGGCAGGTGTCGGGCGGCATGGCGCGGCGCGTGGCGCTGGCGCGCGCGATCGCGCTGGACCCCGAACTCATCATGTACGACGAGCCCTTCGCGGGGCTCGACCCGATCTCCCTGGGCACGGCGGCCCAGCTCATCCGCCAGCTCAACGATGCCATGGGGCTGACCACCATTATCGTGTCGCACGACCTGGAGGTGACGTTCGAACTGGCCGACCATGTGGTCATCCTCGGGCCGGGCACCATCGCCGCGCAGGGAACGCCCGACGAGGTGCGCCACAGCGCGGACCCGCTGGTGCACCAGTTCGTGCACGCGCTGCCCACGGGGCCCGTGCCCTTCCATTACCCGGGGCCCGGGGTGGCGCAGGATTTCGGCCCGCCGGGCGGGGGGCAGGCATGAGCTGGTGGCGGCCTTCGGACGTGGGCTTCGCCGTGCGCTGCAAGCTGGCCGACATCGGCCTGGGCGCGCGCTTGTTCGCCAAGCTGCTGCGGCTGCTTCCGGCCGCCTTCCAGCGCCCGGGGCTGGTACGCGACCAGGTGCACTTTCTGGGCAACTACTCGATGGCCATCATCGCGGTGTCGGGCCTGTTCGTTGGTTTCGTGATGGCGCTGCAGGGCTACTACACGCTGCAGGACTTCGGCTCCACCGAGGCCCTGGGCCAGCTCGTGGCGCTGAGCCTGCTGCGCGAGTTGGGGCCGGTGGTGGCGGCGCTGCTGTTTGCCGGGCGCGCGGGCACCTCGCTCACGGCCGAGATCGGCCTCATGCGCGCGGGCGAGCAGCTCAGCGCCATGGAGATGATGGCGGTGGACCCGGTGCGCCGCATCCTCGCGCCGCGTTTCTGGGGCGGGGTGATCGCCATGCCCGTGCTGGCGGCGGTGTTCAGCGCCGTGGGCGTGATCGGTGGCTGGATCGTTGCGGTCGGCATGATCGGCCTGGACAACGGCGCCTTCTGGAGCCAGATGCAGGGCGGTGTCGAGGTGTTCGGCGATGTCGGCAACAGCGTCCTCAAGAGCGTGGTGTTCGGTTTCACGGTCACCTTCGTGGCGCTCCTGCAGGGCTACACGGCCAGGCCCACGCCCGAAGGCGTGTCGCGCGCCACCACGCGCACCGTGGTGATGGCATCGCTCGCGGTGCTGGGCCTGGACTTCGTCCTCACGGCCCTGATGTTCGGCCTCTGAGGGCCCAAGAAAGAAGCTATGCAACACTCCAAGAACGATGTCTGGGTGGGTTTGTTCGTCCTGCTGGGGGCGGTGGCGGTGCTGTTCCTGTCGCTGCAGGCCGCCAATCTGCTGAGCCTGAATTTCAACACTGGCTACCGCGTGACGGCCCGGTTCGACAACATCGGCGGCCTCAAGCCCCAGGCCGCCGTGCGCAGCGCCGGCGTGGTGGTGGGGCGCGTGGAATCGATCACATTCGATGACAAGACTTACCAGGCACGCGTGACCCTGCTGCTGCAGGACCGCTATGCTTTCCCGAAGGACAGCTCACTCAAGATTCTCACCAGCGGCCTTCTGGGGGAGCAGTACATCGGCATCGAGGCTGGCGCCGATGAAGCCGCTCTCGCCCCTGGTGACACGGTGGTTTCCACCCAATCGGCCCTGGTATTGGAAAATCTCATCAGCCAGTTCCTCTTCAGCAAAGCGGCTGAGGGCGCAGCCCCGGAAGACCACAAGAAATGACGCCATCGTTCACGCCACCGGGTGCCTCGGGCCCCCGTCACCAGACCACCGCAGCCCCGCGCAGGGCCTGTGCTGGCGCACTGGTTTCCATGGCCCTGGTGCTGGCGGGCTGCGCCAGCGGCCCGCGCTCCAGCCCGAACGATCCGCTGGAGCCCTACAACCGCAGCATGACGCAGTTCAACGACACCGTGGATGCGGCCCTGCTCAAGCCCGTGGCCACGGCCTACCAGAAGGCCACGCCCGTGCCCGTGCGCACCGGGGTCAGCAACTTCTTCGCCAATCTGGGGGATGCCTGGTCGTTCGTGAACAACGCCCTGCAGCTGAACATCGAAGGGGCCGTGTCGAGCTATTTCCGTTTCAGCATCAACACCCTGATGGGACTGGGCGGGGTGCTGGACGTGGCCAGCGAGCTGGGCATCGAGCGCCACAAGCAGGATTTCGGCTTGACACTGGGGCGCTGGGGCATGCCGCCCGGCCCCTACCTGGTGCTGCCCATCCTCGGGCCGTCCACCGTGCGCGACACGCTGGCTTTGCCCGCCGACATGCGGGGCAATCTGGTCCGGCAGGTGGATCCGGTGTCGGCCCGCAACAGCCTGATGGCCCTGGGTGCCGTGGATGCGCGCTCCAACCTGCTGCGCGCCAGCGAGGTGCTGGATGACGCGGCCCTCGACAAATACAGCTTCACGCGCGATGTTTTCCTGCAGGTGCGCAGCCAGCGCGCGGCCGAAGCCGCGGGCCGGGAGCCCCTGCAGAACGGGGACAACGGAATGCTGCCCCCCGAGCCGGAACAATGACCCGTGGCCGAAGAACCCAATGCCTGCGTGCCTTCGGGCCGCAAACCCAGACACCATGAGGAATCCGTGATGAACCGACGTTTTCTGGGCCGCCTGGCGGCCAGCCTGCTTGCCGCCTGCGCCCTGGGCGCAACAGGCCTGGTGCACGCCGCCGACGAAACGCCCGACGGGCTGGTGCAGCGCCTGTCGAACGAGGTGCTGGAGTCGTTGCGCACCGACAAGTCGGTCAAGGCGGGTGACATCGAAAAGATCATCGTGCTGGTGGACAGGACCATCATGCCGAATGTGAACTTCCGGCGCATGACGGCTGCCGCGGTGGGGCCGGGCTGGCGCCAGGCCAGCCCCGAGCAGCAAAAGCGCCTGCAGGACGAGTTCAAGACCCTGCTGGTGCGCACCTATGCCGGGGCGCTGGCGCAGGTCAGTGACCAGAACATCGTCGTCAAGCCGCTGCGCGCAGCAGCGGATGACAAGGACGTGCTGGTGCGCACCGAGGTGCGGGGCCGGGGCGACCCGATTCAGCTCGACTACCGCCTGGAGAAGACCCCGGGCCAGGGTGCGGGCTGGAAGATCTACAACCTCAACGTGCTGGGTGCCTGGCTGGTGGAAACCTACCGCAGCCAGTTTGCCCAGGAGATCAATGCCCGGGGAATCGATGGCCTGATCGACACCCTGAGCGCGCGCAACAAGAGCAACGCGTCCAAGAGATGAGCACCGTGCCTGCCGTGCTTGTGCTGCCTGCGGAAATCACGCACCGCCAGGCACGCGCCACGCTGGGCATGCTGCTGCAGGGCCTGCGGGCCGGCAAAGGGCCGCAGCTCGTGGTGGATGCCGGGGCGCTGCAGGTGTTTGATTCGTCGGCGCTGGCGGTGCTGCTGGAATGCCGCCGCGAGGCACTGGCCGCGCGCAAGTCCTTTGCCATCCGGGGCTTGCCCGCCGCGCTGGCCAGCATGGCGGCGCTCTACGGTGTCGCAGAGCTCCTGCCGCCCGCACGCTGAGAGGGCGCCGCTGGCGCCCGCCAATGGCCCCACGGTTCCTGGCATCGCCCCCGGTGCGGGGCAGCCCGGGGCGCCGAGGCCGTAAAATCGCCGGTTCCCATGCCCGCCGTCTCTTTTCAGTCTGTCTCCAAGACCTACTCCACGCCCAAAGGCCCGTTCCATGCGCTCAGCGGAGTGAGCCTGGACATCGCGGAGGGTGAGTTCTTCGGCTTGCTGGGCCCCAATGGGGCGGGCAAGACAACGCTCATCAGCATTCTCGCGGGCCTGGCGCGCGCGACGCAAGGAAGGGTGCTGGTGCAGGGCTGCGATGTGCAGCAGGACTATGCCCAGGCCCGCCGCAAGCTCGGCGTGGTGCCGCAGGAGCTGGTGTTCGACCCCTTCTTCAACGTGCGCGAGGCCCTGCGCCTGCAATCGGGCTACTTCGGCGTGCGCCACAACGACGACTGGATCGACGAGCTGCTCGCCAGCCTGGGCCTGGCCGACAAGGCCAATGCCAACATGCGCCAGCTCTCGGGCGGCATGAAGCGCCGCGTGCTCGTGGCCCAGGCGCTGGTGCACAAGCCGCCCATCATCGTGCTCGACGAGCCCACGGCCGGCGTGGACGTGGAGCTGCGCCAGACGCTCTGGCACTTCATCGCCCGCCTGAACAAGGAAGGCCACACGGTGCTGCTGACCACGCACTACCTGGAAGAGGCCGAGGCCTTGTGCGGACGCATCGCCATGCTCAAGGGCGGCCGCGTGGTGGCGCTGGACCGCACCTCCGAGCTGCTCAAGGCCGCCTCGGGCAACGTGCTCGTCTTCAAGACCGACAGCGCCCTGCCGCCCGCGCTGGCCGCGCAGGCGCGTGTGACCGGGCGCGTGGTGCAGCTTGCGGCGCACGATGCGCAGGACATCGAGCACCACCTGGCGGCGCTGCGCCAGGCGGGCGTGGACGTGCAGGACATCGAGATCCGCCGTGCCGACCTGGAGGACGTGTTCCTCAGCGTCATGGCCTCGGCCACCGGAGGGCAGGCGGCATGACCGGCTGGCAGATGCTGTTCTACAAGGAGGTGCTGCGCTTCTGGAAGGTCAGCTTCCAGACCGTGGCCGCGCCCGTGCTCACCGCCGTGCTGTACCTGCTGATCTTCGGCCATGTGCTCGAAGACCATGTGAAGGTGTACGACCGCATCGGCTACACCACCTTCCTGGTGCCCGGGCTGGTGATGATGAGCGTGCTGCAAAACGCCTTTGCCAACAGCTCGTCCAGCCTGATCCAGAGCAAGATCATGGGCAGTCTGGTGTTCCAGCTGCTCACGCCGCTGTCGCACTGGGCCTGGTTCGTGGGCTATGTGGGCTCGTCGGTGGTGCGCGGCCTGGTCGTGGGACTGGGCGTTTTCATCGTCACGCTGGCCTTTGCCACGCCGCAGTTCGCCGCGCCGGGCTGGATTCTGGTGTTCGCGCTGCTGGGCGCCGCGCTGCTGGCCACGCTGGGCGTGATCGCCGGGCTGTGGGCCGACAAGTTCGACCAGATGGCGGCGTTCCAGAACTTCATCATCGTGCCGATGACCTTCCTTTCGGGCGTGTTCTATTCCATCGGGTCGCTGCCGCCGTTCTGGCAGGCGGTGAGCCACCTCAACCCGTTCTTCTACATGATCGACGGTTTCCGCTATGGCTTCTTTGGCCAGAGCGATACCTCGCCCTGGCTCAGCCTGGGCATCGTGGGCACCGCCTGGCTGGCCGTGAGCCTGCTGGCGGTGCACCTGCTGCGCACCGGCTACAAAATCCGGAACTGATGAACATCCCCCCGAGCCGCTGCGCGCCCTCCCTTGCCCAGCTTCGCGTTGCGCGCGCAGGAGGGACGCCACCCGCGCGGCGGGGCGGCCCTTGCACGGGGGCTGCCGGCCTGGGCCGCGCCCGTTTCTTGAGCACCACCCGACACGCAATGGACCATTGACATGACTGCTGACCAAATCAAAGACCTTATCGCCGCGGGCCTGGCCTGTGACCACATCACGCTCGAAGGCGATGGCCGCCACTGGTACGCCACCATCGTCTCGCCCGAGTTCGAGGGCAAGCGTGCCATCGCGCGCCACCAGCGTGTCTATGCCACCCTGGGTACCAAAATGAAAACCGACGAGGTGCACGCCCTGTCGATGAAGACCTTCACGCCCGCGGAGTGGGCGGCGCAGGGCGGACAGTGAGCCCCCGGGGGATTCTGGTTGCTATTGAAAACATAGCTATTACCGCAGTCTCCATAAGCCTCTAATCCATTTTTTTATTTGATATCTGAGTTTCCGAACATGGACAAGCTCCTCATTCGCGGCGGCCGCTCCTTGCAGGGCGAGGTGCTGGTGTCCGGCGCCAAGAACGCCGCGCTGCCCGAGCTGTGCGCCGCGCTGCTCACGGCCGCGCCCGTCGTGCTGCGCAACGTGCCCCAGCTGCAGGACGTGGGCACCATGCTCAAGCTCATCCGCAACATGGGCGTGGTGGCCGAGCGCTCCGGCGACGGCAGCGTGCGCATCGACGCAGGCGGACTGAACACGCCCGAGGCACCCTACGACCTGGTCAAGACCATGCGCGCCTCGGTGCTGGCGCTGGGCCCGCTGCTGGCACGCTTTGGCGAGGCCACGGTGTCGCTGCCCGGTGGCTGCGCCATCGGCTCGCGCCCGGTGGACCAGCACATCAAGGGCATGCAGGCCATGGGCGCCGAGATCGTGGTCGAGCACGGCTACATCATCGCCCGCCTGCCTGCGGGCTGGAAGCGCCTCAAGGGCGCGCGCATCACCACCGACATGGTCACCGTCACCGGCACCGAGAACTTCCTCATGGCCGCCACGCTGGCCGAGGGCGAGACGGTGCTGGAGAACGCCGCCCAGGAGCCCGAAATCACCGACCTGGCCGAGATGCTGATCAAGATGGGCGCCAGGATCGAGGGCCACGGCACCAGCCGCATCCGCATCCAGGGTGTGGAGCAGCTTCACGGCTGCGAGCACGCCGTGGTGGCCGACCGCATCGAGGCCGGCACCTTCCTGTGCGCCGTGGCCGCCACCGGGGGTGACGCCTTCCTGCGCCATGCCCGTGCCGACCACCTGGACGCCGTGGTCGAGAAGCTGCGCGACGCGGGCGTGCAGGTGGAAGCCGCCGAGGGTGGCATGCGCGTGCGCAGCCCCGGCGCTGCCCAGCTCAAGGCGCAGGGGTTCCGCACCACCGAGTACCCGGGCTTTCCCACCGACATGCAGGCACAGTTCATGGCGCTCAACACCGTGGCGCAGGGCACGGCCACGGTCACCGAAACCATCTTCGAGAACCGCTACATGCACGTCAACGAGCTGCTGCGCCTGGGCGCGCGCATCCAGGTCGACGGCCGGGTGGCCATCTCCGAGGGCGTTCCGCGCCTGTCGGGCGCCACCGTCATGGCCACCGACCTGCGCGCCTCGGCCAGCCTGGTCATTGCCGGGCTGGTGGCCGAGGGCGAGACCGTGGTGGACCGCATCTACCACCTCGACCGGGGGTACGACTGCATGGAAGCCAAGCTGCGCGGCCTCGGCGCCGACATTGAAAGAATCCGATGATCACTCTTGCCCTTTCCAAAGGCCGCATCTTTGACGAAGTCATGCCTCTGCTGGCCGCCGCCGGCATCGAGGTGCTGGAAGACCCCGAAAAGTCGCGCAAGCTCATCCTGCCCACCAACCAGAGCGACGTGCGCGTGGTGCTGGTGCGCGCCTCCGACGTGCCCACCTATGTGCAGTACGGCGGCGCCGACATGGGCGTGTGCGGCAAGGACACCCTGATCGAGCACGGCGCCGAATGGGGCGGGGCCGCGCGCTCGGGCCTGTTCCTGCCGCTGGACCTGCGCATCGCGCGCTGCCGCGTCAGCGTGGCCGTGCGCGCCGACTTCGACTACCAGCAGGCCGTGCGCCAGGGTTCGCGCCTGAAGGTCGCCACCAAGTACCCGGCCATCGCGCGCGAATTCTTCGCCGCCAAGGGCGTGCACGTGGACATGGTCAAGCTCTACGGCAGCATGGAGCTGGCGCCGCTCACGGGCCTGGCCGATGCCATCGTCGATCTGGTCTCCACCGGCAACACCCTCAAGGCCAACCACCTGGTCGAAGTCGAGCGCATCATGGACATCAGCTCGCACCTCGTGGTCAACCAGGCCATGCTCAAGCTCAAGCAGGCGCCGCTGCGCCGCATCATCGATGCGTTCGCCTCTGCTGTTACCCAGGACTGAGAATTCACTATGGATTTCGTAGCTGCTCCCGCCCGTCTGTCAACCGTTTCCAGCACTTTCGAGGCTGATTTCGCGGCCCGCCTGCATTGGTCGGCCGACACGGACGCCGCGATCGAGCAGCGCGTGGCCGACATCCTGGCCGACGTGCAACAACGTGGCGACGCCGCCGTTCTGGAGTACACCGCGCGCTTCGACGCATTGCAGGCGCCCACGCTGCAGACCCTCGAACTCACGCAGGCCGAGCTGAAGGCCGCCTTCGACGCGCTGCCCGCCGACCAGCGCGGCGCGCTGCAGGCCGCTGCGGCGCGCGTGCGCAGCTACCACGAGGCGCAGAAGAAGGCCTGCGGCGAGAGCTGGAGCTACCGCGACCAGGACGGCTCCCTGCTCGGCCAGAAGGTCACGCCGCTCGACCGCGTGGGCATCTACGTGCCCGGCGGCAAGGCCGCCTACCCGAGCAGCGTGCTCATGAACGCCATCCCCGCACACGTGGCCGGGGTGGGCGAGATCATCATGGTCGTGCCCACGCCACGCGGCGAGAAGAACCCGCTGGTGCTGGCGGCCGCCTATGTGGCCGGCGTAACGCGCGCCTTCACCATCGGTGGCGCGCAGGCCGTGGCCGCGCTGGCCTACGGCACGCAGACGGTGCCCAAGGTGGACAAGATCACCGGCCCCGGCAACGCCTACGTGGCCAGCGCCAAGAAGCATGTGTTCGGCACGGTGGGCATCGACATGATCGCCGGCCCGAGCGAAATCCTCGTGCTGGCCGACGGCAGCACGCCGCCCGACTGGGTGGCCATGGACCTGTTCTCGCAGGCCGAGCACGACGAACTGGCGCAATCCATTTTGCTGTGCCCCGACGCCGCCTACATCGACGCCGTGCAGCGCGAGATCGACCGGCTGCTGCCCTCCATGCCGCGTGCCGAAATCATCGCCAAGAGCCTCACCGGGCGCGGCGCGCTGATCCACACGCGCAGCATGGAGGAGGCCTGCGAAATCTCCAACCGCATCGCCCCCGAGCACCTTGAAGTCAGCAGCAACGACCCGCACCGCTGGGAGCCGCTGCTCAGGCACGCAGGCGCCATCTTCCTCGGGGCCTACACCAGCGAGAGCCTGGGCGACTACTGCGCAGGCCCCAACCATGTGCTGCCCACCAGCGGCACGGCGCGCTTCTCCAGCCCGCTGGGCGTGTACGACTTCCAGAAGCGCAGCAGCATCATCGAGGTGAGCCAGGCTGGCGCCCAGAAGCTTGGGCCCATCGCAGCCACGTTGGCTTATGGCGAAGGCCTGCAGGCGCATGCACAGGCCGCCGAGTTCCGCCTGGAAGGGCGCTGACGTGGGCACCGCACCGAATCCGCTCGACCGCATCCGCCCCGATGTGCGCGCCATGCACGCCTATGTGGTGCAGGGCGCCGGGGGCATGCTCAAGCTCGATGCCATGGAGAACCCCTTCGGCCTGCCGCCAGCGCTGCAGGCCGCGCTGGGCCAGCGCCTGGGGGCCCTGGCTCTCAACCGCTACCCTGGCACCCGCAGCGACGATCTGCGCGCCGCGCTGGCGCGCCATGCCGGCATGCCCGAGGGCTGTGCGCTGATCCTGGGCAACGGCTCGGACGAACTCATCAGTCTCGTGTCGCTCGCCTGCGCCCTGCCGCCCGCCGCCGATGGCCAGCGCCCGGTGGCGCTGGCGCCCGTGCCCGGCTTCGTCATGTACGCCATGAGCGCGCAGCTGCAGGGTCTGGACTTCGTGGGCGTGCCGCTCACGCCGGACTTCGAGCTCGACGAGGCCGCCATGCTGGCCGCCATCGCCCGGCACCGGCCCGCCATCACCTACATCGCCTACCCCAACAACCCCACGGCCACGCTGTGGGACGAGGGTGCGGTGCAGCGCATCAGCGACGCCGTGGCGGCGCAGGGCGGCATCGTCGTCGTCGACGAGGCCTACCAACCCTTCGCCAGCCGCACCTGGCTGGACCGCATGCGCGCCGAGCCGCAGCGCAACGGCCATGTGCTGCTCATGCGCACTTTGAGCAAGTTCGGCCTGGCCGGGGTGCGCCTGGGTTACCTCATCGGGCCCGCTGCGCTGGTGGGCGAGATCGACAAGGTGCGCCCGCCCTACAACGTGAGCGTGCTCAACTGCGAGGCGGCGCTGTTCGCTCTGGAGCATGCCGAAGTGTTTGCCGCGCAGGCCACCGAGCTGCGCGCACAGCGCACCGCCCTGGTGGCGGCCCTGCGCGCCATGCCGGGCATTGAAAAATGCTGGGACAGCGAGGCCAACATGGTGCTGGTGCGGGTGCAGGATGCCGCGCGCACCTTCGCCGGCCTGCGCGAGCGCAAGGTTTTGATCAAGAACGTTTCTACAATGCACCCATTGCTGGCAAACTGCCTGCGCCTGACCGTGGGCACCGCTGCCGACAATGCGATCATGCTGCAGGCACTCCAGGCATCGCTATGACCTCTTCCGCACTTGTCCCTTCCGCATCCACCGACCGCACGGCCGAAGTCAGCCGCAACACCGCCGAGACGCGCATCACCGTGCGCCTGAACCTCGATGGCACGGGCCAGTCCAGCCTGCGCACCGGCATCGGCTTCTTTGACCACATGCTGGAGCAGATTGCGCGCCACGGCCTGATCGACCTCGAAGTGCACGCCGACGGCGACCTGCACATCGACGGCCACCACACCGTGGAGGACGTGGGCATCACCATCGGCCAGGCCTTCGCGCGCGCCGTGGGCGACAAGAAGGGTATCCGCCGCTACGGCCATGCCTACGTGCCGCTCGACGAGGCGCTCTCGCGCGTGGTCATCGACCTCTCGGGCCGCCCCGGCCTGGTGCAGAACATCCCGTTCACCAGCGCCATGATCGGCGGCTTCGACACCCAGCTCACGCACGAATTCTTCCAGGGCTTCGTGAACCACGCCGGCGCCACGCTGCACATCGACAACCTGCGTGGCGTGAACGCGCACCACCAGTGCGAGACCGTGTTCAAGGCCTTTGCCCGCGCGCTGCGCGCCGCCGTCGAGCGCGACCCGCGCAGCGCGGGCACCATTCCCTCGACCAAGGGTTCTCTCTAAATTCCAAGCAAAAAAGGCCTCCGGCGCTTATCCAGTCTGCGCTAAAAGCTATGAATTCAGTAGTAAAAACCGTGGCGGTGGTGGACTATGGCATGGGCAACCTGCGCTCCGTGTCGCAGGCCGTGCAGGCCGCCGCGCATGACACGGGTTGGTCGGTCGTCGTCACCTCCCGCCCCGAGGAAGTGCGCGCGGCCCAGCGCATCGTGCTGCCGGGCCAGGGCGCCATGCCCGACTGCATGCGCGAGCTGCGCGACTCGGGCCTGCGCGAATCCGTGCTGGAGGCCGCCGCCGCCAAGCCGATGTTCGGCGTCTGCGTGGGCATGCAGATGCTGCTCACGCACAGCGCCGAGGGCGACACGCCGGGCCTCAACCTGATCCCGGGCGAGGTCGTCAAGTTCAGCCTTGCGGGCTGCACGCAGCAGGACGGCAGCCGCTACAAGGTGCCGCAGATGGGCTGGAACACCGTGCGCCAGGTGCCCCATGCGCACCATGCGGGCGGCGCCGTGCACCCAGTGTGGGCCGGGGTGCCTGACAACAGTTATTTCTATTTCGTGCACAGCTTCTATGCCCGGCCGCAGGACGCGCGCCACTGCGCGGGCGAGGCCGATTACGGCGGTGTCTTTGCCGCCGCGATTGCACGCGATAATATTTTTGCCACGCAGTTCCACCCGGAGAAGAGCGCGGAGCACGGCCTGCAGCTGTACCGCAACTTCCTGCACTGGAATCCGTGATTTACACTTTTCCCGGTCATCAGGTTTATCCACCCCGTTCGGGCTGAGCCAGTCGAAGCCCATTTATCCCCGAACCCACCATGCTTCTGATCCCCGCCATCGACCTCAAGGACGGCCACTGCGTACGCCTCAAGCAAGGCGACATGGACCAATCGACCACCTTTGGCGAAGACCCGGCCGCGATGGCGCGCAAGTGGGTGGACGCGGGCGCGCGCCGCCTGCACCTGGTGGACCTCAATGGAGCCTTCGCGGGCAAGCCCAAGAACTACGCCGCCATCAAGTCCATCCTCAAGGAGGTCGGTGACGACATCCCGGTGCAGCTGGGCGGCGGCATCCGCGACCTCGACACCATCGAGAAATACATCGACGGCGGCCTGCGCTACGTCATCATCGGCACGGCCGCCGTGAAGAACCCCGGCTTCCTCAAGGACGCCTGCACCGCGTTCGGCGGCCACATCATCGTGGGCCTGGACGCCAAGGACGGCAAGGTCGCCACCGACGGCTGGAGCAAGCTCACCGGCCACGAGGTCGTGGACCTGGCGAAGAAGTTCGAGGACTGGGGCGTCGAGTCCATCATCTACACCGACATCGGCCGCGACGGCATGCTCTCGGGCATCAACATCGACGCCACGGTCAAGCTGGCGCAGGCGCTCACCATCCCCGTCATCGCCTCGGGCGGCCTGGGCAGCATGAAAGACATCGAGCAGCTCTGCGCCGTGGAGGACGAGGGCGTCGAAGGCGTGATCTGCGGCCGGGCCATCTATTCGGGCGACCTCGATTTCGCCGCCGCGCAGGCGCGCGCCGATGAACTCGCGTGAGGTGTGAAACACCCCCCTGAGGCCCTGCGGGCCTTCCCCCCGCTCTCGCAGCGCTGTGCGCTGCGGGCAGGGGGACGCCACCAGCGCGGCGGGGCGGCCCTTGCGCGGTGGCCGCTGGTCCGGGCAGCGCCCATTGCCTGCATGGCATCCGTCCCCAACGCAGTGCATGTTGCGGAAACCCAGCGGCGTGGCTGAAACCTTCCACGGCCAGCCCTGTGTCCGCCTGCGGGCCGGCAATGGCGATACCGCCCTGGTGGCGCTGCACGGCGCCCAGGTGCTGTCCTGGGTGGCGGACGGGCGCGAGCGCCTCTACCTGAGTCCCCGGGCCGTGTTCGACGGCCAGGCCGCCATCCGGGGCGGCATTCCGCTGTGCTTTCCCCAATTCAACCAGCGCGGCCCGCTGCCCAAGCATGGCTTCGCGCGCAACCTGGCGTGGGCCGCGCAGGCACCCCTGTGGGACGGCGAAGAAGATGCCGCCGTGCTGTGCCTGCGGCTGTGCAGCAGTGAAGGCACCCGGGCGCTCTGGCCGCAGGACTTCGAGGTGCAGCTCACCCTGTCGCTGGGCGCGGGGTGGATGCGTGTCCATGTCGATGTGCGCAATACCGGCCAGGCGCCGTGGGAATTCACCACGGCCTTGCACACCTACCTGGCGGTCGATGCGGTGGAAAACGTCCGCCTGGAAGGGCTGGAAGGTTGCGCGCGCTGGGATGCCGTGCGGGACAGGCATGGCCTTCAGTCCGGCGTGGTGACCATTGCAGGGGAGTACGACAGCGTCTTCCGCGTGCCCAGGCAGCCCATGCTCCTGCGCGATGGCCCTTGGGGCCTGCGGATCAGCCAGAGCGAGGGCCTGGGCAGCACCGTGGTGTGGAACCCGGGCGCCCATCTGTGTTCACGCCTGGCGGATCTGCCTGCCGATGGCTACCGCTCCATGCTGTGCGTGGAGGCGGCGCAGATCGATGAGCCCGTGCCCCTGGCGCCGGGCGCGCAGTGGCAGGGCTGGCAAATGCTGCGGGTCATGGACACGCGGGAAGCGCCTGCCCCTGGTTGACGGCGGCCACGGTGGCCAGCAACTGTGTCCAGTAGCTGGGCAGGGTGGCCCAGGGGTTGCCCGTTTGCGTGGCGTAGTCGAAGACGCGGTCGGTGGCGTACACCAGGCCCGCATTGGCCAATGGCGTGGCGGCCGTGGCCACGGCGGCTTGCATGGCCTGGCATGTCATGGCGTTGTGGACCAGCATGGCCTGGGTGCTGTTGGCCCGCGCATACAGCCAATCCCCCGTCTGGCGGGGGTCGTAGCCGGCATAGTCGGCGCCCGTGCCCTCGAAGGTGACGATGGCGTCGGCGACACCCGCGTACCCTTCGGTGGGAACCGTGCCGGGGTTGCCCAGCACGCGCAGGCTGGCATCGCGGGATTTGATGTGGTTGTAGATCTCCTGGTAGAAGCCGAGGCTGGCGGCATTGGCCGCCATTTCGTCCAGGAAGATGCCGCTGATCAGGCCACGCCCGTACAGATCCAGGTAGCGGTCGATGTTGGCCTTGATGTCGGAGACGGAACGCGCGCCCGTGCCATAGCGGGTGTAGACATAGCCCAGCAAGCGGCCGCCCGCTCCGACAAAATCCTGCGCGGCTTGCAGGTAGCGGGGTTCGGTGCTGCTGAAGATGCCGTTGGCGGGGTTGAGGATGGCGGTGAGCTTCAACCCGGGATGGGCGAGCGCGCTGGCGCTCAGACGGTCCCAGTCGGAGCCTCCTGCCGAGGGGTAGAAATAGGCCGGCACCAGGATCTCCAGCGGGGCCGGGGGCTGGCGCAGGTACAGCGTTTGCGTCGCGGAGCCGGTGACACCCGACAACGTGGCGCTGGCCGTGAGCGTCTGCCGGCCCGCCGTGGCGCCGGTCAGCGTGGTGCTGGCCGTGCCGGAGCGCGTCAAGGTGCTGGCGGGGGCAAAGCTGCCGGCCGGGGTGGCGAAGTTCACCGCCGTGCCATCGGGGGCCGATGCACCGTCCACGGTGATGCGGGCGCTCACCGCGATGGGCTGCTGGAGGGTGAAAACCTGGTTGGCGCTGGCCGGCGCGGTCAGGCTGACGCCGAGCGTGGGGGCCGGCGCTTCGGCCCCCCCGCCGCAGGCCGAGAGAAAGGCGGCCAGGCAGAGCACGCCGGCAGGGAGGCGGGGGGAGATCGGGTGGGGCATGGCGGCAGACTCGGTGCGGGGTTGGAGTCCGATCTTACTGAAGCATGAAGGTCTCGTATTCGAGACGGTTGAACTGGCGCGTGAGCAGGGCCAGGCCGGTGCACAGCGTGATCAGCATGGCCAGAGCGAAGCCATAGCCATACAGCGCGGCCCCGAAATACTGGGTGAAGGCGGTGAGGACGATGTTGAGCACCACGGCCTGCGCGCACAGGAACAGCACGATGCGGCGCTGGTCCAGGTAGAAGAACACGTTCAGCACGGCCATCAGGCCCACCTGCAGGCCCGCGCCCACCACCTGTACCTGGAGCAGGGGCAGGTACAACTGGGAGATGCCCAGCGCGTTGAGCAGCGATGGGCCCGCGACGAAGGTCATGAGCACGGCCAGGGTCTGGATCTTGGCGATCTCGCCCAGGCCTTGCTGGGTCGAGTAGACCATTTCATCGCGCATGGATTCGATGTATTCGAGCGAGCCGCCGCTGCGCACCGCATCGTAGAACTTGTCGTAGAACTCGACGAAGTCGGTCTCGATGCGGACCAGGAACACGGCCATGCCGGGGATGATGGACAGGTAGGAAAGGAAGACCGGCAGGTCGTAGATCAGCGATGCGCGCAGTCCGCCAATGATGGACTCCGAGGTGGGCGCGAAGTACCAGAACATGAACTTGTCCACCCAGATGCCGAAGTTGTAGAGAAAACCCACGGCGACGAGGGAGGGGTAGAGCATGCCGCGCCGCGCGAAATCAAAGGCGATCAAGCGGCCCTCGGGGTTGAACTCGCGCACGATGAGCAGCCACATGCCCATGAGCAGCACCAGGTTGCCGAGCACGAAGCCCCCGAGCAGCCCCTCCAGGCCCCAGGGGCGCATCAGCAGGGACGCGGCCACGATGAGCGCATAGGCCGCACCGAACAGCACCGTGATGGCCTTGTAGCGCTTCATGCCCGACAGCAGGATGGTCAATACCCAGACGCCGCACATGACCGTGAACCCCGCCAGCATCAGCAGGCGGTACACCAGCGCCTCTCCCGGCAGCAGCAGGAACAGCGCCAGCGTGCCGAGCCCGCCCGCGGCCGCCACCACGATCAGCAGCAGGCCGTGCAGGTTGGGCAGGATGGTGTCCTTGCGCTTCTCGAACAGACGGTCGGAGACGAAGCGCGTGAAGGCCAGTTGCACGAACCCGGTCAGGATCAGGCTGCAGGCCACGAGGTAGGTCACCGAGGTCTGGAACTGCGTGACCAGGTGGGACGGCACCACCACGGTGGCGCTGAAGATACCCACCAGCAGGATGCCCATGATGGAGAACACCCAGGGCCCGGAGCCGATCACACCCGCGTAGGCGTAGGCCTCCATGAGGCCCACCAGGGTGTTCTTGCGCAACAGGCGGCGCAACTCGAAACCAATGCCCGCCATTAGCCGGACTCCTTCTGGCCCCGCAGGGCCTTTTCGTACACCTTGCGGTAGCGGTCGAACATCATCGTGTCGGTGTAGTAGCGTTCCACGCGGGCGACGGCGGCGGCGCTGGCGCTGTTCCAGGCGGCCGTGTCCGAAAGCAGCGCGATGGAGGCGTCCGCCAGCGCCTGCGGGTCGGCGATGGGGACCACGGCGCCGCTGTGGCCCAGGGCGCGGTCCTCGTCGTCCAGCCCTTCGATCAGCTGCCGGCACGAGCCCACGTCGGTGGAGACCGTTGGCACGCCGGCCGCGTAGCCTTCCAGGATCACCAGGGGCAGAGCCTCGCTGATCGAAGAGAGCACCACCAGGCCGATTTGGGGCATGAGGTTTTCCACGCGCTGGAACCCGAGGAACTTGACGTGTTCCTGCAGGCCCAGGCTCTGCACCAGGTTCTGGCATTCCTGGGCGTACTGCGGGTCTTCCTCGGCCGGGCCGGCGATCCAGCCCTCGGCGGCGGGCATCTGGTTGACCACGCGGCGCATGGCGCGGATGAAGGTCTTGACGTCCTTGATGGGCACCACGCGGCCGATCAGGCACAACACCTGCGGGGGCGTGGCGGGGCGCTGCTGGCGCAGCGGCGCGAAGCGGGCGAGGTTGATGCCGTTGGGGATGTTGAAGGTGCGCGAGGCCTCGGCGCCGTCATGGATCTGGCGCAGGCGATTGGCCTCGTAGAGCGCGATGATGGGGTCGGCGGCGTCGTAGCAGTAGCGCCCCATCCATTCAAAGAAGCGGATCCACATCTGGCGGAAGTACGACAGCTCCGTGGGGTCGCGCTGGAAGACGTTGCGGTTGTCCCGGATCCATTCGCTCTTGAGCAGGTCGATCTGGCGCTCCTTGGTGTAGATGCCATGCTCCGACAACACCAGGGGCAGGCCGCGGGTCTCGTGCAGCAGCGCGCCCAGGAATCCGGCATAGCCGGTCGATGCGCTGTGCAGCGCGCGCACCGGCAGCAGCTGGTGCGCCACGCGCGCCAGCTGCCACAGGGGCTGGAACATGATGCGCACGGTCCAGAAGTAATCCACGAAAGAGGGGTCGGTGCAGTAGCGCCGGTAGGTGTCGCACAGCAGTTCCCAGGCGCGCTCGCTGTAGAGGAAGTCTTCGATCCGCAGGCGTCCGCCCGGCATCATCTCGCGCGTGAGGCCGCGCAGGGTCTGCAAGGTTTTCGCCCGGTCGGCATCGCCGTGGCGCAGGGACTCCATCAGTGTTTGCGCCATCTCGAAGGCGAAGTCATCGCCACGGCGCGGCTCGGGCATGCCGTGGCTGGACAGATGGTCGTAGAGGTAGTGCTCCTCGAAATGCACCACGTTGGGGGGCAGTTCGTACTTGAAGCCGCTGTAGTCGGAACGGCGGCTGCCGAGAAAGACGATGGCGTAGCGGTAGCCGGGGTAGGCGCGGATGACCTGGTTGATCCAACTGGAGACGCCGCCACTGACATAGGGGAAGGTGCCCTCCAGGATCAGCGCGATGTCCGCTTCCCGGGCCTGGGGGGGCTGAACGGCGGGACTCATCGCGCGCTCCAGTAGTCGATGACCGGGCGCAGCCGGGGCAGCGCGCTCCATTGGTCCAGCCGCCGCATCAGTTCGCGGGTGCGGGCGAAATCCCGGCGTTCGAAGCTCAGCTCGGCCTGGTAGGGCAGCACGCGCGTGGCGGGCAAGCCCAGCGCATGCGCCTTGTCATAGGCCTGGGCCGCTTCGTCGAGGCGGCCGAGCGCATGCAGCAGCAGGCCCTGGCGCAAGCGCAGCGGGGCGTTGTCGGGCTGGAGCGCCAGCGCCTGTTCGCAGTAGCGCAGGGATTCGTGGCTGGCGTAGTCGCGCAGGTCGCCCTGGGCCAGGTCCTGGTAGATGAATTCCCAGTAGAGGTCCGACAGGTTGTGCGCGGCTTTCAGCGTCAGCGGCCCCGGGCGCTCCGTTCCCTCGGTGGCCTGGGCCACGCGCCAGGCCTGGAGCTCATGGTCCACCGAGCGGCTGATGCGCTGCTCCAGCGTGTCCAGCATGCCGTAGGCCAGCAGGCGCAGGTCTTCGCTGGGGTCGTTCAGGACATTGCGCAGCAAGGGGGAGGCCACGCGGCCGGATACATGCTGCAAGGACACCATGGCGCGCATGCGGGAGTTCATGGGGACTTCCGCATTGCCCAGGAAGGAGCGCAGGCCCGTCTGGCGAAACCCGCCCTTGATGCGCTGGTGCAGGTCGAATTCCGGCAGCTGCAGCGACTCAAAGGTGCCGCGCGGGGGGGGCGAGTGGTAGTAGCGCAGCACCAGCGCGCCCGCCAGCACGCCCAGGAAACCCGCGATCGGCACGGCGTAGCTGCACAGCGCCAGCAGGGCGAGGATGGGGGCGCGCGGCCGTGTCTGCGCGCCACGCAGCAGCGGCAGGATGAATAGGGCCAGCAGGGCGCTGGCGAGGGCATGGGCCAGCAGGTAGCTGGCCAGGGCCGCGTCGGAATGACCGCGCAGCAGCATGGGACTGCTCCAGGCGGCCAGTTCCATCAGAACGGCCGACAGGCCGAGTTTGGTGCTAAGCATGCGCGATCCCGTGCAGGCGCTGCAGCGTGGCCAGGGGCGTGGCATGGCCCAGCGGCAAATGGTGCGGGTATACGCCGGCATCGGCCAGTGAAATGCCTTCCTTCTGGTGCATCCAGCGTTCCAGCCGGGCCAGGAAACCCTCGGCGGTGGAGGCATCGCCCAGCGGCATCAGCACGGCCAGCACCTGGCGGCCGGGGCCCTGGATCAGCCAGGTTTCATCCATCAGCCGGCGCAGGCGCAACAGCTGCTGCGGCAGGTCGCGTTCGATGGCGGCGGGGGCGAACTCCAGCGCCACGATGACGCTGGGCACGCCGGCCTTCTGGTGCATGCGCCACAGGCGCTGCATCTCGAAGGCGAATTCCGACGGGCATTCGGGCTGCGCCTGCTGCAGCGGCTGCGCCAGGGCCTGGGTGGACAGGCCGTCGGTGTAGTAGCCCAGCAGCAGGTTGATGGTCTGCAGGTTCTCTTCCTGCACGGAGAAGAACGGCATGTCATCGACCAGCAGCATGCCGTACACCTCGCCGCCCAGGTCGAGCAGGGGGGCTGCCACGAGATAGCGGCTGGTCTGCTGCATGGCGGTCGCCTGGACCACATGGCAGAGCTTCCCCGTCTCCAGGGCCTGGCGCACGAGCGGGTCGTCGGCGTGCAGGGGGATGGGAGAGCCGATGCGGGCCAGGGGGTCGGTGGCCAGCCGCTCGCCATCCGCGCGGTAGAGCGCCGCGGCGCTGATCTGGCAGTATTGCGCCAGCAGGCGCAGCAAGGTCTGCGAGTCGGCTTGCACGCTGCCCAGCCCGCGCAGGGTCTTGAGCGCGTCGCGCATCGACATGGGGCGCCCGATCAACTCCTGCTCCAGCCGGTCATGGGACAGGCGCAGCAGGTAGTACTGGCGGATCAGGTGCTCCATGCGCTGGTTCAGGTAATGCTGCACGGTTTCCGCGCGCCGGGTGCGGGCCATCCACAGGCTGGAGAACTCGCCGACCAGCATGACGATGATCAGCCCCCCCAGGAAGAACACCTGGGGAAACTGGTCGTAATGTCCCCGGTTCAATGCCAGCCAGCCCAGCAGCAGCACGCCGGCCGCGCCCAGGCCCGTCAAGGGCCCATAGCGCAGCGCCACGATCACCGGCGCCAGCCAGGCCCAATGGAAATCCGCATGGACCCACAGCGGATCTTCCGGGTTGACCATGAGGCCGATGCCCAGGGCCGCCAGCGGGACCAGCAGGGTTTCGAGCAGGACGATCCACGACGGCACGCCGGTGGCGGCCAGCTTGCCCAGGGGCGAGCCGGCGAAATCCGTGCTGTACGTGGCCCGGGGCAGGGGCAGGGGCTGGGGCTGGGGTTGTGCGGGGGGCTGCTGGCTTGCGGCGGTGGCGGTGTGCATGGCGGTGGCGGGGTGTTTCAGCGCGCGCCGGCCAGGCCGGCCTGCAGCAGTTCACGGATGAGCTTTTGTGCCACGGCCGACAGGGCCTCGCGGCTCCAGCCGCTCTTGCCGCCCGCGCCGCTCCAGACGGTCTCGCCGCTGACCACGTCGATGATCTGCAGGGTGACGCCCGCCGCGGGCTCGCCGTCCACGCCCACCTTGTAGCGCCACTCATCCACGGCGCCGGAGAGGGCGTAGCGCACTTTCTGTTCGCGGGCCCAGGCCAGGGCTTCCTCCAGGCGCCGCGGCGCGCCCGCGTCGAACAGGGCCTCCTGCTGCGTGTTGCCTTGGTAGCGTTTGACGCGCCCCACGCCCTGGGCGTGCAGGAGGGCCTCGGCGATCGTCTCGGCGCGGTTGCCCGCCAGGGGTGTTTCCGTGTGGTTGGCGAAGGGCAAGACGGCCCAGGTGGCTTCGCGCTCCAATGCGGGGGGCTTGCCGCGGTCCATGGTGGAGCAGGCCGCCAGCAGGGCCAGCAACGCAGTGCAGGCCAGGGTCTTCAGGTGGGGCAGGAGGCGGGACGGATGGCGCATGGTGGTTTACCTTGGAGGGTGGTCAGTAATGGTTGCGGTAGTTCAGCTGGATTTCGCGGGTCCGGCCGGGCGACTGCGCACCGGATTTGCCCAGGCTCCAGACCAGGCTCAGGTGGTCGGTGCCCAGAAGGCTGCCCGCGAATCCCAGCCGCAGGCTGTAGCCGGGGCCTTGCCGGCTGTGCCAGGTGCGCGCGATGGCGGCGAATGGGCGCAGCGCGCGTGTGTAGTCGCGCTCGAAGCGCGTGTTGGTGCTCAGCTGGATGCCGTAGAAGCTGAAGTTCTCCGGCAGGAAATAGCCCGCTCCCACTGGAAAGGCTTGCGGGGGCAGGTAGCGCAGGAAGACCAGATCGGCGCCGGCGAGCCCCACCGGGTCGTTGCGGCGGTAGGCATGGCCGGACCAGAAGGCGCCGACGTCCACCGTGGGTGCGTCGAGCCGGTAGGTGTGCGTGTAGCTGAGCGCGGTGTGGCGGCCACTGCCGAGCTGGCCGCCCGTCTGCAACTGGTATTTGTCGCGCCAGTGCTCGACGGCGAACTGGTCCAGCCGCGTGGGCTGGTAGCGCAGGCTGGCGCCCAGGCGGTCTTTCATGCCGCCCATGCGCAGGACCAGGCTTTCCTGGGTGGGCAATTGCGTGCCCAGGTCCAGGCGCAGCGTCAACCGGTTGTCCAGGCGCCATTCCTGTTCGGCCTGCAAGGAGTTGTAGCCGGCCAGGCTTTCCCTGCGCGCGATGCGCAGCACGGTGCTGCCGTGGGCGTGCAGCCAGCGTAGTTCGGCCTGCAGTGCATCCTCGGGCGAGGGGTCGTACACGGTTTGGGGCAGCCGCGCGCGCCGGTCGATGTGCAGGAGCCGCAGATCCAGGAACAGCCGGGGGGTGAGCGCCAGATGCAGTTGCGCGCCGGCTTCGCGTTCGTCGATGCCGTCGAGCTGGCGCGAGGTGATCTCGGCGCCCGCATGGTCGCTGAACGCCAGCAGGTTTTCCGTCAGCTGCAGGTGGATGGGGTTGTCGTCGGGCTGGTCGCCCTGGGTCTCGAAGGCGGCGGTCTGCGCCCGCCGGATGTCTCCCACGGCCGCTGCGGCGTTGACACGGTCGTAGCGCGGCAGGCGCTCATCGAAGGTTTCCAGCAGCTGGCCCGTCGCGGCCTTGTCCTTTTCCGCCAGGGCCACGGTGATCTCGGCCCACAGGGGACGGTTGGACCGCAGGCTGTGGCTGCGTGCGTACTGGTGCCACAGGAAGCCGCGTTCGGCCGTGTATTCGCCGGCATCCTGCAGCCAGCCGATGGCCGTTTCGGCGGCCGCGTTCGAGAAGCCGTTGCGTGCGTCACGGTCCAGACGCAGCAGTTCGCGCAGCGTCTCCAGCCCCTCGTCCCCCGGGCGCTGCATGAGCTGCAGGCGGGTGCGGGCCAGACGCCGCACTTCATCCAGCCCCTCTTCGGTGAGCCAGCGGGCGCGGGCCTGCGCATGGTCCAGGCGCGGGCCGCCGTCGTTCTGCCGGGCCTTCTGCCATTCGGCGGACAGCAGGTGCCGGCGCAGCCGCCAGGCGCGGTCGGACTGCTGGTTCTGGTCCAGGGCGTCGGCATAGTTCATGAGCCACAGCAGGTCGGTCTGGTGCGAGGCGATCCGTGGCTGGAGGTAGCGCTCCAGCGCCACCGTGGGCAGCGAGAGGGCCTGGTAGGCGGAGGCGAGGGCGTCGTGGACCTCTTCGTCCCGGCTCCATTCGGGCTCGTGCAGCGCCAGCAGCTCGCGCAAGGCCACGGTGTCGTTGCTGTCGATGAAGAGCCACAGCAGCGCATGGCGCATGGCCGAGGACTGGGGCGCCGCCCGCAGCCCCGCTTCGTAGTACTGGCGCGCCTGCGCGTGCTGGCCCGTGTTCTGGTAATAGGTGCCGGCCAGTCGCAGGAACTCGGGCTCCCTGAGCAGGCGCGCCAGCGCATGGCGGTCGGCCTGTGGCGCCGGATCGATCCGGCCCAGCAGGCGCCGGATGTCGGGCCACTGGCTGCGGCTGACATACAGCGTCAGGGCTTGCACCAGGTGGCGTGGCTCGTCGTAGCGCTCCCAGGCCAGGGCGGCGATGGTGGCGGCTTCCAGCGGCTGATCGGTCTGGAGGAGGCGGACCAGGGCGTCGAAGTCCTCGACATCGGCATCCTCCGTGTCCAGCAACTGGCGGTAGGCCTGCGTCGCCAGGGTGTCCTTCTGCTGCCTTTCCGCGAGCTGCGCGGTAAAGCGCCAGAAGCCCGGGGCATTCTCGGTGCGCGGCGTGACCTGGCCCTGGGCGGCCTCCAGCCACGCGAGACCTTGTGCGCCCTGCCCGCGCAGCAACGCCAGGACGGCGGCGCGCATGGCGCGTTCCGGGGTGATCTGGGAGGGGTCCTGAAACAGCAGGCGCCAGCTTTCGAAGGCTGTGTCCAGGTCGCCGGCCCGCTTGGCCAGGCCGGCCAGCATTTCGAGCGTGCCGGGCGTGTGCGGCTGCTGGCGCAGGACATCGATGGCGGGCTCGGGGGTGCCGATGCGCTCATGGGCGGCCACCAGCTCTTGCAGCAGCCGGGGATCGCCGGGCTGGCGCCGGAGTTCAAAGCGCAGGGCCTCGATGAGCGCGGTATCGTCGAACTGCCCTGGCGCCAGCCGCAGAACGGCCTGCCAGGCCGCGTTCTTCTGGGTTTGCCGTGCCAGCACGAGCCAGTGCTCCAGGGCCGGTCCGAGGCGCAGGGTCCATTCGGAAACCTGGGCCAGGCGTTCGCGCCAGACCATGTCGCGGGGCGATTGCTGCACGGCGGCGCGCGCCACCAGCCAGGCGTCTTCCAGGTTCCGGTTCTCCAGGAATACGCTGTACCCCAGGGCATAGGTCTTGTCGTCGAACGGCAGGCCGGGACCGGCCTTGGCGTCCGGGGCTGTTTTTTGCACCGCGAGGTGGTAGCGCGGTGCGCCGGGGTGCTCCTGGCCGTCGTGCAGCAGCGCCGACGCGATCCCCGCGGGCCGCGCCACGGCAGGCTGTAGTGGCAAGGCCGGGGGGGGCGCGGCCTGCGCCAGCACGCTGTTCTGCCATTGCAGCAGCAGCGCCAGGCGCAGCAACTGCTTCACGTAGCGTTCCGCGATGTCGGGCCGGCCCGCGGAGCGTGCCAGCTGAACCAGCCGGTGGAGGGTGTCGGGGTCGTCGTGGAGCTCGCCCAGCTCGTGCTCCGCCAGTTCGAGCGCCGCCATGGCCTGGCCGCTCGACTGCATGGCCGCCACGGCCGAGAGGTAATACTGCTTGGCGGCCTGGGCGTCGGGCGCGGACCGGCGGGCCAGCAGATACAGCTCCGCGCTGAGCGGGTGGTTCGAGGCCGCGAGGGCTTCGCGCGCGGCGCTTTCGTAGAGCGAGGCCGCCATGCCGGGCTGTTTTTCGCGCGAGGCCAGGCCACGCAGCAGCAGGATGCCTTCGCTGCGCGCGCCCAGCAGGAAGGCCTGGCGCGTGAGCTGCTGGTGCTGCGCCAGGGGCCAGTCTTCCCGTGCCAGCGCGCCCAGTTGGTGGCCGAGGTCCTGGCGCAAGGCATCGCGCGCGGCCTTTTCCTGGGACGGTGTTTTCTGGTACTTGTTGTACGTGGCCTCCCAAAGCGTCCAGACGGCGTCGCGGTGCAGTTGCGGATCGGTGGAGTCGGCGGCCGGCCGCAGCGTCTCGCGCGCCTGCTCCAGTTCCCCCTCGGTGGCTTGGCGCTGGGCCAGCAGCAGGCGCAGCTGGGGATTGTCCGGATCGCTGCGCAGCAGGTTGTGCAGGTAGGCGGTGGAGAGGGCGGAGTCATCCCGGGCCCCCGCCAGACGCCGCTCCAGGTCCTGGCGCGGGTACAGCAGCCAGAGCGCGCCGCCGACCATGCCGGCCAGCAGGAGCGTCAGCCAGTGGGGGGCCAGGACGGGGCGCTCAACGGGCTGGGCAGAGGATCTGGATGTGCGCGGAAGCATCGGGCAGTTGGAAGGTCTGGATATCGGCGCGCGCGGGCGGCGCCGTGCGCGTGGGCGAGAGCGCGCGCCCGTTGGCGCGGATCTGGCAGGCGCTGGAGGCCGGGGCCAGGCCAAATTGCAGCGGCACATGCCCCTGGAGCGTGAATTCGGTGCGCGCGCCATCGGCGCTGACGCGCCAGTCCTGAACGCGGGCGTTGGCATCGTGCAGGTAGGTGCGCGCAGGCGCGGGGGGCGCGGCGGATCCCTGTGCCCTGAACCAGGCGCTGCCGCCGGTCAGGTGCAGGTAGGTGCCTTCCACGCCCGCACGGTAGCCGGCCACGTTCTGGCTGTCCGCCAGGGCCGGGGCGCCCCATTGCGGCGGCAGCCGCAGGGTGCGCAGCTCGCCCGTGCCGCGCACGCGCCAGCCCTGCCGGTCGCGCGCGATCGTGTAGCCATAGAAATCTTGCACCTTGCGGATGTACTCGGAGGTGAACACCGGGTGCAGGGGCTGTGACAGTGCCCAGCGGTAGACCTTGTGCAGCGCGTTCAAGCCGGCACGCTTGCTGGCCGAGTAGGTGTGGTAGTAAATGTCCACCGCCTTGATGCGGCGGGGGCTGTCCGTCATCTCGAAGGTCTCGATGACGCGTTCGAACCCGTAGAAAGGCCCCTGCCAGAGGTTGGTGTAGATGTTCTCGTTGGTGATGGGCGCGTAGACCTGCAGGTGGCCGTTCTTGTGGATGCCATGGCTGCGCACCAGCGTGAGCGAGGGGTGGCTGCGCGAGATGAAGGTGTCGCCCCCGTTCATGTTGAGCAGCCCGGCGCGGCTGGCGATGGCCAGGGCCTCGGCGCTGGGGGCAGTGTCGCCCGTCCACAGCATGATGCCGACCGGTTTGCCCGCGGGGGCCAGGCGCTGGCGGATGTAGTCCACCGAGCCCACGATTTCACGTTCCAGATCGAAGGTGTAGCCGGGCAGGTCGAGGTGGTAGTCCTTCTGCGTTTCTTCCAGGAACATGCCGTGCTTGGCGCTCTGGTCCCAGAGATAGGGATGGGAATAGCTGTGGCTGGCGATCTCGATGTGGGGCAGGCGGAACATGCGCCGGGCGATGGCTTCGAGCTGCGCGCTCTTTTGCGGATACAGGCCATGCGGCGCGACTTCGGCCTCGATGACCGACATGGTCTGGGGAATGCGGTATTTCTCGAAGACTTCCGTGAGCAGCACTTCGGCGGCGAAGGGGCTGCCGGCCATTTCGGCGCGCGAGGGGAAGCCGTCCCCGTCCACATGGGCCATCAGCAGGCGCCGGCCATTTTCGGTCGTCACGTCGGGCACCGGCATGGGCTGCAGGCGCAGCGCCTGGGTGAGGAAGGCGAAGGGGTCGAGCACCCAGCGCTGCTGCTCCACGCCGGGCAGTTCGGTCATGACGAAGGGGTCCAGCGCGAACCCGCCCCAGGGCATGAGGGCGCCCCCCACGAACACCTGGCCGCGCGCGTCCTGCAGCTCCACCAGGGGGGTCGACCGCGCGGCCATGGCGCCGGCCAGGCGCACCGGGGCGTAGTCGCGCTGGGGCGCGGGCGTGGCGGCCTCGAAACCCATCATGGCGTGCTGGCGCACGGTGCGCAGCGCGCCCTGGGGCTCCACGTTGGTGGCCTGGAGGCCCAGTTGCGCGGCCCAGTCGCGGTCGGGCTGGAAGCCGAAGTCGTCGAGGATGGCCAGGGGCATGCCCTCGGCCACCCGGGCCAGCAGCCAGCGGCTCAGCTCCTTGCTCTTTTGCGCCGGAACAAAGCCCGAGAACCAGGTTGCGACGCCGGCGTAGCGGTCGCGGTGGATGCCTTCGGGCAGCGGCTCGCGCGTGTCCGCATAGTCCACGACATAGCCCATGTGGTTCAGCGGCATCTGCAGGAAGCGGTGCGCGTTGGTGTAGTTCAGCGTGACCGCCTCGGCGCCGTTGTAGAGCACCAGGATGCGCCGGGGCACGACCTCAATGCTGCCCACGCCCAGCGTGTGCAACTGGCTGTCGCCCACCCAGGGGATGAACCCGTGGGCCTCGATGCGCCGGGCGGTCTCGCGCGCCAGGGCGCGGTCGTGCGGCGGCGCATAGTCGATGGCCAGCACGGGCAGGCGGTCGCGTTCCTGGATGGCGCGCAGCTGCTCCAGGAGCCACGCGCGGTCCTCCGCCTTCACTTCCTCGTAGCGCCGGGTGCCCGCGTTCCAGCCCCGGTACAACGATTCGGCCGCCACCATCTCGATCTTGTCGCGCACGCGCGGAACGATCTCGAAGCCCCGGTTGACGATCAGGCGGATGCCGGGAAAGCGGCGGTGCAGGGTCTCGATGACGCGCACCAGGCCTTCCTGCTGCGCCTTTTCGTCGAAGCGCTCCGCGAGGCGGTAGGAGTCCAGGGTGTCCAGAAAGAAGCCCCGGTAGCCCCGCTCCCACAGCGGCCCCACGACCCGGCTGGCGAAGAAATCCGGCCAGCCCCCGGGGGTCTGGTCGAGCACCACCGAGTCCCAGTGGCCGTTGCGGGCCAACTTCCAGGCGGCGGGAATGTCCGCGAAATAGGGGCGCGAGGGCTGGACCTCGGCGACCGATACATAGGCGTAGAGCTCGCTGCCGCTGGCGCGGTGCCGCACGGGGTCATGGCCGTGGCCGGGTTCGACCACGACGGTATCGAAGGCCCTGAACTCCGCCAGTGGAAGAGTGTTCCCGTAGTACAGCGCCACGGCAGGGGCGGCCCGTGCCATGGACGGAGCCAGCAGGCAGGCCAGCAGGCAGGCCAGCAGCCAGTGGACGCAGCGCGCGGCGGAAACCAGGGGTCGAGTGGGCATGCCGATGAAGTTCGTGTGCCAGGAGGACGGCACGGACCGGAACGGGAGGGCGGATCGCCACGGTCTTGCACGCTTGTCTCCATGGACAATCGTTGCAAGATGCATCGTGATGTATCCGGGGAAGTGTCGAAATGTGACCGCGGATTCTAGGGTTGGATTGATTGATTCAGTGTATGGGTTGTGAATTTTAAATAGAATTTAATGGTTTTCACCATGTGCTTGTATTGGGAAGCCGGGGTTGTCCGGCGAGGAGCAGCAGCTTGATTCTTGTCACTGGCGGAGCCGGCTTCATCGGTTCGCACACCTGCGTGGCCCTGGCGGAGGCGGGCATGCCCTACCTCGTGTTGGACAATTTTTGTAACAGCAAGCCGTCCGTACTGGAGCGCATCGGGCGCATCACCGGGCACCGGCCGATGCATGTCGAGGGCGATGTGCGCGACGCCGCGTTCCTGGACCGGGTGCTGGCGCAGCACCGGATTCGCGCCGTGATCCATTTCGCCGCGCTCAAGGCCGTGGGCGAATCGGTGCGTGAGCCGTTGCACTATTACGACAACAACGTGGCGGGCACGGTCACGCTCTTGCACGCCATGCGGCGCGCCGGGGTGCGCACCCTGGTGTTCTCTTCGTCGGCCACGGTGTATGGCGAGCCCGCGGCCTTGCCCATCCGCGAGGACTTTGCGCTCTCTGCCGCCAACCCCTATGGTTGGAGCAAGCTCATGGTGGAGCAGGTGCTGGCCGACGCCGACGCCGCCGAGCCGGGCCTGTGGCGGCTGGCGCGCCTGCGCTATTTCAATCCCGTGGGCGCGCACGAGAGCGGCCTCATCGGCGAAGACCCGCAGGGGCCGCCCAACAACCTGCTGCCCTACGTGGCGCAGGTGGCGGCCGGTCGGCGCGAGCGCCTGAGCGTCTATGGCAACGACTACCCCACGCCCGACGGCACCGGGGTGCGCGACTACATCCACGTCTGTGACCTGGCCGAGGGCCATGTGGCCGCGCTGCGCTACCTGGAGCGGCACCCGGGCCTGCTGACGGTCAACCTCGGCACGGGCACCCCGATTTCGGTGCTGGAGATGGTGCGGGCCTTCGAGCAGGCGAGCGGCCGCGCCGTCCCGTACCAGGTGGTGGCGCGCCGCCCGGGCGACGTGGCCCAGTGCTGGGCCGACCCCTCCCTGGCCGGGCGCCTGCTGGGCTGGCGTGCCCGCCACGGTGTGGAGCGCATGTGCCAGGATGCTTGGCGCTGGCAGGCTGGCGAGGCATGCAGCCTGGAATGATGCTATTTAATTTGGAGCTGCTGGCGCTTGTTTTCCAAGGGTTTCAATGCGGAAAATGCTTGAAACTCAATGGATAAAAGCGCCATAAGCTCTCTTTTCGATAGCGGGAAAACCGGCTCTCCGGCCCGGGGCCGCCTGCGTGGTATCTTGCGGGCCTTGTCTTCAACAGCCACATTCCCCGCGCATGCTTGCCAAACGCATCATCCCCTGCCTCGACGTGACCGGCGGCCGGGTCGTCAAGGGTGTCAATTTCGTTGAACTGCGCGACGCGGGCGATCCTGTCGAGATCGCCGCGCGCTACAACGCGCAAGGCGCCGACGAACTCACCTTCCTCGACATCACCGCCACCAGCGACGGGCGCGACCTGATCCTGCACATCATCGAGGCCGTGGCCAGCCAGGTCTTCATCCCGCTGACCGTGGGCGGCGGCGTGCGCACCGTGGACGATGTGCGCCGCCTGCTCAACGCGGGCGCCGACAAGACCAGCTTCAACTCCGCCGCCATCGCCAACCCCGACGTGATCAATGCGGCGAGCGACAAATACGGCGCGCAGTGCATCGTCGTCGCCATCGACGCCAAGCGCCGCAACGCCGAGGAGCAGACGCGCATCGGTGCCGACGGCCAGCCCGTGGGCGCCGGCTGGGACGTGTTCAGCCACGGCGGCCGCAAGAACACCGGCCTGGACGCCGTGCAGTGGGCCACCGAGATGGCGCGGCGCGGCGCGGGCGAGATCCTGCTCACCAGCATGGACCGCGACGGCACCAAGGCCGGCTTCGACCTCGCCCTCACGCGCGCCGTGAGCGACGCGGTGGACGTGCCCGTGATCGCCTCAGGCGGCGTGGGCGACCTGGACCACCTGGCCGACGGCATCCAGATCGGCGGTGCCGACGCGGTGCTGGCGGCGAGCATCTTCCACTACGGCGAATACACGGTGGAGCAGGCCAAGCGGCACATGCGGGAGCGGGGGATTCCGGTGCGACTGTGAGGCTGTTGGGCTTATTGGCGTTGCGCTGTCAGCTATCTTTTTGATAGTTGGCGGCGGTGCTTTTGTGAAGGGTAGAGGCCGGGATGTCGCCCCGGCGGGCGACTCACTTTTCTTTGCTTCGCCAAAGAAAAGTAAGCAAAAGAAAGGCGACCCTACTGTCCGTGACCCCCACGCTGCGCGTGGGGGCAACCTGCGATGCTCGCGCAGGGGGTGCGCCGTGGAACTCACTGCGCGCTGGCGCGCTGCGCTCGAACAACCACGGCAAGCCAGAGCACGAAGCATGCGTGTCCTTCGGCACGCCTGCCCACCCCCTGCGCTGCGCTTCTCGGCACGGCCAGAAGGGAACCCATCGAACGGCCACACGGGCCATCGCTGCGCTCGGCCTGGCACTCGCGGCGCAAAGCGCCGGCGCCTCTCGGGGCCGAGCGCAGCGATGGCCCGTGGGGGCTTCAAACCCCTTGTGGCTGCGCCTGCGGCGGGGTGGTTGAGGGGTGGCATGCGCGTCGGAGCGCGCATGCTTCGTGCTCTAGCTTGCCGTGGTTGTTCGAGCGGCGCGCGCAGCGCAAAGCGAGTTCCACGGCGCACCCCGCAAGCGCACCGGCGCAGGTTTGCCCCTTCGCAACGCGAAGGGGTCGCAGACTTGGGGTCGCCTTCTTTTGCCTTCTTTTCTTGGCGAGACAAGAAAAGAAGGTGCCCCGCCGGGGGCACATCCCGGCCTCTACCCTTCGCTAAAACACGCTGGGCACTATGAAAAACATAGCTTGCAGCGCTTTCTCCGTGAGCCTTTGAGCTACAAAATGCTCAATCCCGCGTCACCCGCAGCACTTCTTCGCGCGTGGTCACCCCCGCCGCCACCAGCCGCTCGCCATCGTCCCGCATCAGCGTCATGCCATCCACCAGCGCGGCGGTCCGGATGTCTGCCTCGGACGCCTGGTTGTGGATCTGCGCGCGGATGGCGTCGTTGGTTACCAGCAGCTCGAAAACCCCCGTGCGGCCCGCGTAACCCGTGTGGCCGCAGGCATCGCACCCCTTGCCGACGCAGTGGGTGCACACCTTGCGCACCAGGCGCTGGGCCAGCACGCCCAGCAGGGAGGAAGACAGCAGAAACGGCTCCACGCCCATGTCCGTCAGGCGGGTGACGGCGCTGGCGGCGTCGTTGGTGTGCAGCGTGGCCAGCACCAAATGGCCGGTTAGGCTGGCCTGGATGGCGATCTGCGCGGTCTCGAAGTCGCGGATTTCGCCGATCATGATGATGTCCGGGTCCTGGCGCAGGATGGCGCGCAGGGCCTTGGCGAAGCTCAGGTCGATCTTGCTGTTGACCTGCGTCTGGCCGACGCCGGGCAGCTCGTACTCGATCGGGTCCTCCACCGTCATGATGTTGTTGCGCGTGGCGTCCAGGCGGCTCAGGGCGGCGTACAGCGTGGTCGTCTTGCCCGAGCCCGTGGGGCCGGTGACGAGCACGATGCCGTGCGGCTGTGCGATCAGACCGGTGAAGCGGCGCAGCGTGTCGCCCTGCATGCCCACGGCCTCCAGGCTCAGCTTGCTCTCGCTCTTGTCCAAGAGGCGCAGCACCGCGCGCTCGCCGTGGGCGCTGGGCAGGGTGGAAACGCGCACGTCGATGGCGCGCGTGCCCAGGCGCAGGCTGATGCGACCGTCCTGTGGCAGGCGTTTTTCCGAGATGTCCAGCTCGGCCATGATCTTCAGGCGCGAGATCAGCGCGGCGTGCAGCGCGCGGTTGGGCTGCACCACCTCGCGCAGCGTGCCGTCCACGCGAAAGCGCACGCTGCTGTGGCGCTCGTAGGGCTCGATGTGGATGTCGCTCGCGCCGTCGCGCGCGGCCTGCGTGAGCAGGGCGTTGAGCATGCGGATGATGGGCGCGTCGTCGGCGGCTTCCAGCAGGTCTTCCACGGCGGGCAGCTCTTGCATCATGCGCGAGAGGTCGGCATCGGACTCGACCTCGCTCACCACCGTGGCGGCGCTCGATTCGCCCTGCGCGTAGGCGGCACTGATGCGCTGGGCCAGGCTGTGCGCGTCGAGCGGCTGCAGCTGGCGCACCGGGTGCTTGCGCAGCACCTCGCCCAGCAGCGTGGTGTCGGGGGTGGGGCCGTGCCAGAGCACGAGCTGCTGGCCGTCGTCCTCCAGCAGCAGCTGGGCGGTGCGGGCGAAGGCGTAGGGCAGGGGGTGGCGCATGGCTACTGGGTGTCTTGCTGCGGGGCGCTGCGCTCCATGCGCAACGAGGGCAGCACCGGTGCGCCCTGCACGGTGCCCAGCACGCTGCTCGGCGCGGGCTGCACCTGCTGCTGCAGCGAGCGGATGGACTCGTAGCGGTCGATCATCAGCGCGTCGCTCGCGGCGGCGTCGCGCACCACCACGGGGCGCAGGAATACCATCAGGTTGGTCTTCTTGCGCGAGCGGTTCTCGCTGCGGAACAGGTTGCCCAGCAGCGGAATGTCGCCCATGAGCGGCACCTTGTCCTCGCCCTGGGCGTAGCTGTCTTCCAGCAGGCCGCCCAGCACGATGATGCTGCCGTCCTCGACCAGCACGTTGGACTCGATGGAGCGCTTGCTGGTGGTCGGTCCGTTGGCGTTCTTCAAGGTGGCGTCATCGATCTTGGAGACCTCCTGGTAGATCGCCAGCTTGACCGTGCCGTTCTCGTTGATCTGCGGGCGCACGCGCAGCATCAGGCCCACGTCCTTGCGCTCCACGGTGGTGAAAGGGTTCACGGCGCCGCTGTTGCCGCCCGTGTTGGCATACGACCCGGTGACGAACGGCACGTTGTTGCCGATGACGATCTTGGCCTCTTCGTTGTCCAGCGTCATCAGGTTGGGCGTGGACAGCACGTTGGCGTCGCCGCTGTTCTGCAGGAAATTGGCCAGCGCACCCAGGTAGTACTGCCCGCCCACGCGCGGCGCCAGCGCCAGGTTCAGGCCGCCGCCCAGCGAGCCGACCGCCGTGCCGAGGGTGCTTGCGTTGCCGGAGGCCAGCGCCGCCGTCAGGCCCAGGATGTTGGCGCCCGCCGTGCCCGAGTTGGTGCCGATCACGCCGATGGTGCCGTCGCCCTGCTTGCCCATCACGCCCTGCCACTGGATGCCGAACTCGGCCAGCTTGTTGGCATTGACCTCGACGATCAGGCTCTCGACCAGCACCTGCGCGCGGCGCCCGTCGAGTTTGTCGATCACGGCGCGCAGTTGCCGGTACTGCGGTTCGGGCGCCGTGATGATCAGCGAGTTGGTCGTCGGGTCGGCCTGGATCTGCCCGCCCGTGGAGGGCTGGTTGGACGTGCTGGTGCTGCCGCCAGCCCCCGCGCCCAGGCCGCTGCTGGTGGAAGACGCCGTGCCGCCGCTGGTGCCGGTGCTGCCCGTGGTGCTGCCCAGGGACGGCGTGCCGGTGCTGGCGGGAGCGCCCGCGCTGGCGCCCGATGCGCCCGTGCCCGCGGCCATGGCCGCGCGCAGCGTGGCCGCCAGCTTGGTGGCGTCGGCGTTCTTCAGGTAGACCACATGGATGTTGCCGCTGGCGGCGCTGCTGCCCGGTGCGGCGGGCTGGTCGAGTTTGCTCACCAGGGCGCGCACCTGGGCCAGCCGCGCCGGGTTGGCCGCGCGCAGGATGAGGGCGTTGCTGCGCGGCTCGGCCAGCAGCGTGGTCTTGAACGAGGTGTCGGTCTGGCCCGCGGCGGCCGCGCCTGCCGCACCGGCCAGGCCATTGCCGCCCGCATCGATGAGCCGTGCCACCAGCGGTGCCAGGTCGGTGGCGATGGCGTGCTGCAGCGGAATGATCTCCACGTCGCTGGCATTCGACACGTCCATCGCGGCAATGATCTTGCCCAGGCGTTGCAGGTTGTCGGCGTAGTCGGTGATCACCAGGGCGTTTGAGCCGGGGTTGACGTTGATGGTGTTGTTCGGACTGATCAGCGGGCGCAGCACCGGCACGAGGTTGTTGGCGCTCTCGTAGTTGAGTTTGTAGATCTGCGTGACGATCTGCCCGCCCGCCGGCCCCGCGCCGCCCGCCTGGGCCACGCTCACGCTGCCGCCCTGCAGCTTGGCGTCGGCCTCGGGCACCACCTTGTACAGGCCTGCGGCCTCGACCACCGTGAAGCCCTGCAGCCGCAGCGCCGCCAGAAACTGCTGGAAGGCGGCGGCAGGCGTCACGGCGCGCTCGGTGACCAGATTGAGCTGGCCCTTGACGCGCGGGTCCACCACCACGTTGCGCCCGGTGATGGTGGCCATGGTGCGCGCCACGGCCTCGATGTCGGCATTGGCAAAATTCAGCGTGACCGGTTCGCCCGGACGCACGCTGGCCGTGCCGGTGTCGATGGCCGTTTGTGCATGAATTGTGCCGCTGGCGCTTGCCAGCAAAGCGCTTGCAGCTATTGTTGTAATAGCAAAATGCAGGCGGTGCTTGGTCAGGGAGGTCATACGGTTTCCAGGGTTAACCCAGCGAAATGAGCGAGCGTGCGCCATTGCGCCGCCCGATGATGTTGAGCAGGTTGGACAGCGCGCCCTCGCGCTCGGGGGCGGCGCTGGCCTCGCCCGTGAAGCGCAGGCGCTGGCCCACCCACTGGCCGCTGCCCGAGAGCTGCAGGTCGCCCTGCAGCGTCTGCAGTGCCAGCGTGGGGGCTGCCCCGCCTTGCAGCGTGAGGCGGTAGCTGCCCATGGGCCGCAGGGTGGACAGGCGCGACGAGATGGCCAGCGCGTCCAGCCGGGCCTGGCCCGCCAGCACCAGGCGCCCGGCGGCCCAGTCGGCCTGCAGGCCCTGGGTCTGCAAGGCCAGCTGGCCCTGGGGTTGCAAGGTGTTCCAGGGCGTTCCCAGCCCGGCCAGCACGGCGGCCGGCCACTGGCTCTGGCCGTCGGCCAGGGTGATGCGGGCACCCTTCCAGCGGGGCTGTGCCTGCAGCACCAGGGGCGCGGGGGTGCAGCAAGTGGCGGACAGTTGCGCGCGCAGCCCGCTCCAGGCGGGGCGCAGCTGCCACTGCATGCGGCCGGGCAGCGCGCTGCGGTCCTGGCTGGCGGTGCCGCCGGTCAGGACCAGCCGTGCCGAGCCAGACCAGACCGTGCCACGCGGGTCGTCCAGCACCAGGCGCCCGCCCGTGGCGCTTGCCAGACTGGAGGCCAGCCATCGCGCGGGCGCAAATGTGGTCAGCGCTGCCAGTGTGCCCAGCAGCAAGCCGGCCATGGCCCAGCCCCAGGGCGCGCGCGGCCGCGGGGCGGTGCTGCGCTGACGCAAAGGCAGGGAGGGGCGGTGCGGGCGGTTCACGGAGGCAGGGCGTGCGGTGCGGTTCAGCGCGGCGGCAGGGCCAGCACGATGGTGCCGTCCCAGCGCACGGTGGAGTGGGCCATGGTGCGGGCGGCCGGTGCCGTGGCGCCGCCTCGGGCGTCGCCGGGCGTGCTGCGGGTCAGGTGCGCTTCCTGGGGAATGGCGCGTGCATTGCTGCGGGCCTGGGCCAGCCAGGCGGCCAGTGCATCGGCCGGAGCGCCCTTGAGGGTGAGGGTGGCGCGGTCCCCGTTGACGCCCAGGCGCGCCGTGGCGCCCAAGGTCTCCAGCACCGAGGTGTGCAGCAGCCGCTGCGCGTCGTCGGGGCGGATGCGTGGCTGGGCCTGCAGTTGCAGGGCCTCGGCCTGCAGCGACTGCATGTGCTGGAGCTGGGCGTCCAGGCTGGCATGGCGCGGGCCTGCGCTGCGCAGGGTCTGCAGTGCCGGGGCCAGGGCGATCCACCACAGCAGGGCCAGCAGAACGAGCGCGCAGGCGGCCAGCATCAGGCGCTGCTCGCGTGGAGCCAGAGCCTGCCAGCGTGCGCTCAGGGGGGACAGGGAGGAGTCGGTGCGGGGCATGCGGGGGCTCATGGACGGGTTTCAGCGCGCACCAGCAGGCTGTCGCCCTCGGTGCCCAGGCGGTAGCCCAGGGCTTGCGCTGCACTGTGGGCTGCGGCGGCTTCTGCGTCGTCGAGGGCGATGCCGCGCAGGCGCAGCTCGCCCGCGCTGAAATCGATGGCCGTGGGCTGGCGGTCCGGCGGCAGCGCGTGGGCGGCCGCGGCCAGCAGGGGTTCCAGATCGCGGGCCGCCATGCTGCCTGCGGCCTGGCGCAGCAGGGCCAGCTCGCGTTCCATCTGGACGGGGGCGTCCACCACCACCTTCACCTGGGGAAAGGTTTGCTGCAGGGTGCTGCGCACACCCGCCTGCTTGGCCGTGAGCGCCTGGCGCTCTTGCCAGGCCCAGGCGTTGAGTCCGGCCAGGTGGGCCAGTGCCAGCACCCCGGCGCCCCAGCGCGCGGCGCGCCACTGCGGCGCCTGCAGCAAGGCGCCCGCCAGACCGCCGAATTTGCGCAGGGTGCGCGTGCGGCCAGAGCTGGCCAGATCGAATTGCGCCAGATCCCAGGGGCTGCGCGCGGCCTGCAGGGCGCGTTCGCTTGCGGTGTGCAGCTGTACCGCGCGGCCCAGCAGCTTTTCGGCCAGCGTGGCCACGGCGGGCTCGGCCAGAACCGGTGGGGGGGCTTCCCCTGCGACGGACAGACCCGCCAGCGCCAGTGCCGCACTGGACAGGGGCAGCACGGTCACCCCCTGCTCGGGTCCGTGGCGGGTGATGACGAGGTGGGCCTCTTCGGGCGTGCCCAGCGCGTGCAGTTCGCAGGGGCCGTCGCTGGCCGGGGCGAACTCGGGCACCACCCGGGCTGGCGGGCGGCCTGCGGCCTCCAGCGCCTGCAGGGATTCGCGCAGCCATGCGCGGTCGCAGATGGCGACCCAGGCCGGGATGCCGGGCCGGGCACCCGGTTGCAGTGCGAAGTGCAGTTGCGCGGGGTCGTCGAGCAGGCGCTCTTCCAGCAGCCCTTCGAGCACGGCGCGCAGGCGCGGGCTTTGCGGGCCGGTGCCCGCGGGCAAGGTCACCCGCTGCCAGGACAGTGCCCGGGCGGGCACCACGGCCACCACCTCGCTGGCGGCGCGGCCCATGGCGGGCAGCAAAGGGGCGCTGGCGCTGGCGTGGCGCGCTGCGCTGTGCCCGTCAAGGCTCAGCGTATAGGGGTATTCGGTGGCGGGGCCGGAGCGTGCCAGCGGCAGGGTAAGGATCAGGGTGCTCATGGACGGATTTCGCGGGCCATTGTAGGGGGCGGGTCGGGTGATCGGTTCAGGGCATGCCCGCACTGCGCTCGCGCCAGACGGTGGTGGCTTCCAGGCCCTGGCGGCGCACCAGCGAGCGCTCCAGCACCGTGGTGCTGCCCAGCCGCAGCCGGCCTTGCACCTCGAAATAGGACGATGCCACCGCATGGGCATCGCCATTGATCCGGGCCGCCGGAGAGAGCAGCGCGGAGACGTCGTCCAGGGACTTGAAATGCTGCATCTGCCGCACTGCCACGATCTTGTTGGCGCCCGCCATGTCCAGCCCCTCGACGGCCGCCAGCAGCACTTCGACCCCGGCGGTGTTGAGGTTGACCGGCTTGCGCTCGGGCAGCAGCGTGACATGCGGCGCCAGCACGGCCACCGTGGCGGGCTGCAGACCCAGCCAGGCGAGCTGGGCCACGGTCCGGGGCATGAGTGGCACCTGGGCATTGCTTCCGGCGGGTTCCTGCGCCTGGCGAAGCCCCTGCACCAGCGTTGCCAGCTCCTGGGGCGGCAGGCCCAGTTGCGAGAAAAGCCGTGTGAACTGGGCCAGCGCCGCCTCGGCGACGGTGGTGCCGTTGACCAGGTTGGCCAGGTTCAGGCGCGACTGCAGGTCGATGATCTGGCCCGACAGAAAGGCGTCCTCGGTGCCGGTGCTGGCATCGTCCTGCTGGGACACGTTGCGGTCGGCCGCCAGAAAGGTGGAGAGGCGCGCTTCTTCGAGTGGCACGGCCCAGGGTTCGGACAGGTGGTCTGTTTCACTGCCGCGCTTGTCCTCGATGAGGATCAGCCGCGACCAGTCGAGCGCGCCCGAGAGAATCCAGGCCGACTGGATGCGCGCGCGCTCGGCGGCTTCCACCTCGATGGCGCGCCACTGCTGCCACATCGCCGCGGCGGCGAAGGTGGCCACCAGCGTCACCGTGAGCATGGCGGCCAGCAGTGCGGCACCGCGTTCGCGTGCCCATGGCAGCGGCGTCATGTCTTTCCTCCGCCCTTGAGCGGATTGACCCAGTCGCGCGTGATCTGCCCCGCCAACCCCTGGCCCGGCGGAAGGTCGATCTGCAGGCGCACGCCGTCGGGAATCAGGACGCTGGTGGCGGCCGCTTCCGCTGGTGGCGGCCCACTGCTGGACATCGGGTTGCTCCAGGCGTTGTCGCGGTAGAAATAAATGTTCCAGCCGCTCAGGGGCATCAGCGCCACCTCGGCGCGCCGCTCGGCATCGCCGGGGTTGCGTGCCCACAGGGCCGCCTGCTGCCACGCCTGCTGCCACTGCACGCGGGTGCGCAGCGCAGGGGACTGCCAGCGCAGCCATTGGTCCTGCCCCGCCACATTGCGGCGCGCCCAGGCCACGACCCGGGCGCCCTCGTCGCCGTTGCCCTGGCCCCGCCGCGTCATGCGCAGCACCTGGCCATCCCAATCAATCGGAATGGTGTGGGGCAGCGGCAGCAGTGCGTCCAGATCGGTGCTCCATTGCCCCAGGGCGGCCTGGAGCACCAGCAACTGGTCGGCGCGCTGGCGCGTCTGCTCCTGCGTGCGCACCATGCCGTCCAGCCCGCGCCAGCTCAGCAAGGCCATCAGCCCCATCACGGCAATCGCCACCATCAGCTCGATGAGCGTGAACCCACGCGCTTTCAACATCTCAGTTATCCATTCCGCGAGCGCGGTAACCGCGACATATGAAACTGGCGCGCCCCAGGCCAGGGCCGCCGCGCAAGGGCCGCCCCGCCGCGCTGGCGGCGTCCTCCTGCCTGCAGCGCACAGCGCAGCGAGAGCGGGGGGAGGGTGCGCAGCACCTTAGGGGGGTGTTGTTTCACTTCAGCGCCGCCCGATGATGGTGGACAGCCGCAGCACCGGCAGCGTCCCGTCGAAGACCTGCGCGTCCACGCGCCGGAAGCTCGGGTTGGGCGTGGGGCGCACGGCGATGCTCACGTTGAAATGCTGTCCGGCCTGCTCGCACGGCTGGGTGCTGTCGCCAATGTCGGGCATCTGGCGCGACAGGCGTGCCTTGACCAGTTCGTTCTCGGCGCACAGGTGGGCCAGCAGCACGTCGGACTGGCGCTGCGCGTTGTGTGTGAGCGCGCTGGTGGCCTGCAGTCCGGCCATGAGCGCAATCGCCACGATGCCCAGCGCCACCAGCACTTCCACCAGCGTGAAGCCGCCCTGGGCCGCGCGCAGCGGCGTGCACGTCATGGCGAGGCCTCCACCGCGAAGGGACGAAGCCCGTCGGTGGTCACGCGCAAGGCGCGTTCGGGGTGGTCCGCATGGCCCAGCAGCACCTGCTGTGGGCCGATCAGCGGTTCGGGGCCCAGCAGCAGGCTGGAGGGGCCGCGCACCAGGGTGCCCGTGTCCAGCCACTGCGCCGGGAACTGGTCCACGGGCAGGCCCTCAAAGCGAAACCCCCCCGGCACCGCGTGCCAGCGCACCGGCATGCCGCTGGCGCGCGATTGGGCGCGGCCCGCCTCCAGCAGCGCGGCCAGGCGCTCGGCCTCGCGTTCGAGCAGCGTCTGCCCCCCGTCGCGCAAGGCCAGCCCCACTCCGGCCATGGCCAGCGCCATGATGGCGACGACCACCAGCAACTCCAGCAAGGTAAAGCCACGTGTCCGGGGCCGGGCGCTGGTTTTCACGGCAACGTCACGCGGGCACGCCCACGAGCGCGGCCGGGCCGCCCCAGGGCGCGGGGCCCTCACTGAGGGGCAGAGAGCACACGCGGTGAGCGAACGTGGGGGCTCTGCTTTGCCGTCGGGCCGCCCCAAGGCAAAGCACGGCCCCCTTGGGGGGCAGCGACCACGCGCAGTGAGGGAGCGTGGGGGCTCTGCTTTGCCGCCGGGCCGCCCCAAGGCAAAGCACGGCCCCCTTGGGGGGCAGCGACCACACGCAGTGAGGGAGCGTGGGGGCTCTGCTTTGCCGCCGGGCCGCCCCAAGGCAAAGCACGGCCCCCTTGGGGGGCAGCGACCACACGCAGTGAGGGAGCGTGGGGGCCATCATTCTTACTGCCAGCTGCCGATGTCGGCGTCCTTGCCCTCGCCGCCCGACTGCCCATCGGCGCCGAACGACATCACGTCGACCTCGCCCTTCACGCCGGGGCTGAGGTACTGGTAGGGGCGGCCCCAGGGGTCGTTGGGCAGCTTTTCAAGGTAGGGCTTCCAGTTCAGCGGCTGCGGGCCCGTGGCGGGCTTGGCAATCAGCGCCTGCAGGCCTTGCTCGGACGTGGGGTAGCGCTGGTTGTCCAGGCGGTAGAGCTTGAGCGCCTGCATGATGTTGGTGACATCGGTACGGGCGGCCGTGGTGCGTGCGTCGTCGGCGCGGTCGAGCACATTGGGCACGATCAACGCGGCCAGCACGCCGATGATGACCAGCACCACCATCAGCTCGATCAGGGTGAAACCCCGTGCAAGACGGCGGCGGTCAAGGAAAACGGAAGGGGTCATGTTGGGCAGGCAGTCGGTTGGGAACGTCGGGGGGCTCCCCGTGCATCGCGTGAATGATAATCGTGCGATGGTGACGAATTCACACAGCATCTGGGGCGTGCGCCTCACCACCCTGGCGATCTGGGCTCTGGCGGCGGGCAGCGTTGCTTATTGGGGTCTGCGCCTGTCGGCCTCCCAGGCAGGGCTGGCCGTGCCCGCCGTGGCGCCCACGCCCCCTGCACCCGACGCGCAGGCGCTGGCACGGTTGCTGGGTGCTGTGTCGGCGCAGGCGCCCGTGGTGGCCTCGGCATCGAGTCGGTTCGCCCTGGTGGGCGTGCTGGCAGGCCAGGCGAGCGGCAGTGGCGCGGCGCTGATCGCCGTGGACGGCAAGCCCGCGCGGCCCTACCGTGTGGGCGCTGCCCTGGAGGGCGGGCTGGTGCTCCAGTCGCTCGGGCCGCGCCAGGCCCGGCTGGGCGCTGCGGTGGATGGGCCTGCGGTGCTGACGCTGGAGATGCCGCAGCGCAAATAGACTGGGGTGGCAGGCAGTAGGAAGCGGGTGCGTGTGCTGGGCGTTCAGTAACTCCGCCCACCCTTGTACATCGCATGCTGGCGCCGCTGCAAGGTGGCCACCTCGGCCACGCGTGCCATGGCCGCGCCCGCATGGGCGTGCGTGATGGCCAGGCCCAGGGCATCGGCCGCGTCGGTTCCGGGCAGGCCGGGCAGGTCGAGCAGGCGGCGCACCATCTCCTGCACCTGGCTCTTGGCGGCGCGGCCGTGGCCGACCACGGCCTTCTTCATTTGCAGCGCGGTGTACTCGGCCACGGGCAGGTCGCGCGCCACCAGGGCCGTGATGCAGGCGCCGCGCGCCTGGCCCAGCAGCAGGGTGGACTGGGGGTTGACGTTGACGAAGACGATTTCCACCGTGGCCACGTCGGGCTGGTAGCGCGCCGCCACCTCACCGATGCCGTCGAACAGCACCTTCAGGCGCCCGGGCAGGTCGCCCAGCGCGAGCTGGGTGGTGCGGATGGTGCCGCTGGCCACGTAGCGCAGCTTGTGGCCCTCCACGTCGAGCACGCCAAAGCCGGTGGTCTGCAGGCCGGGGTCGATCCCAAGGATTCTCATATGCTATTGAATTTGTAGCTATTGGCGCTTTATGGTAAAGCGCCAGAGGCCTTTTTGCTTATAAACCGAAATACCAGCGCACCGAATGGAAGAACACCGGCGCGGCGAAGCACAGCGCGTCCACGCGGTCGAGCAGGCCGCCCGCGCCCGTGACCGACTGGCCCTGCATGCCCCAGCTGGTGACGCCCCGGTCGCGCTTGAGTGCCTTCATCACCAGATGCCCCAGGCTGCCCGCCGTGCAGGCCAGCAGCGCCATGCCCAGCGCCTGCCCGGGCTTGAATGGGGTGATGAACGACAGCAGCCCGCCCACCAGGCCGCCCACAGCCACACCGGCCAGCCAGCTCGCCCACTGGAAGCTCTGGCTCACTGCGGGCGCCACCGGTTGGTGTGGAAAGCGCCGCCCCAACAGGTGCTGCACCACCATGCAGGTCTGCACCGCCAGCACGAGGTAGAACACCAGGAAGGCGCCCCGGCCGGGCTCTTGCCCCGGGAAGTCGAGCAGCAGCAGCGCCGGCACATGGCTCATGCCGTACACGCAGACCATGATGCCCCACTGCAGCTTGGCGCTGCGCTCCAGAAAGCGCTGCGGGTCGTTGGCCAGTGCGCTCACCACAGGCAGCGCCAGGAACACATAGACCGGGATGAACACCGTGAACAGGTCGAAATGCCGCGTGCCCACCAGCACGAACTGCAGCGGCAGCACCACGAAGAAGGCCAGCACCAGGCTGCGGTGGTCGCCGCGCCGCGTGGGCGAGAGCGTGATGAACTCGCGCAGCGCGAAGAACGCCACCAGCGCGAACAGCACCGTGGCCGCCGTGTCGCCCAGCACCCAGCCCACCCAGAACACCGTGGCCATGGCCCAGGAGGTTTGCAGGAGCGCACGCAGGCGCCGCGCCTTGGCCTTGCGCTCGCTGGCGGCGTCCGCATCGCCATCGGGCACCCCGCGCAGGCTGCGCACGAAGCCCCAGAGCGTGAAAAGCGACAGCACACCAAAAACCACAAGAAACAGCGCCCCGATCTGCTGGGTAGTGGTGAGGCTGCGCAGGAAGGCATTCATGGCGTCACACCTCGCGCAGGGCCATGACGGCGCGGCGCGCGCGATCGAGGAAAGGCCGGCGCTCCTCGCCGGGCTCCAGCGCGATGGGCGCGCCGAACGTCACCGAGCACAGGATGGGCACAGGCACCACCTCGCCCTTGGGGATGACGCGCTGTACGTTGTTGATCCAGGCGGGCACCAGCACCACGTGGGGGAACATCTGCGCCAGCCGGAACAGGCCGGACTTGAAGGGCTGCGGATCGTCGCCATGGCAGCGCGTGCCCTCGGGGAAGATGATGATCGAGTCGCCGCTCTCCAGCGCGCGCACCAACGGCGCCAGCGGGTCAGTGTCGGGCAGCGCGGCGCGTAGGGCCTCGGGGCTGGGCGGGATGGACGGCACCGCGGGCGTCGGGCCTGGCTCCGGCGTGCCGGGTGGGGCGCCAGTCGCGGGTGGGGCCGCCTGGCGCTCCACGTAGATGGCGTTGAACACCGCGCTGGTGATCCACTGCCGGAAGGGTGATTTCGTCCAGTAGTCGCGCGCGGCGATGGGGCGGGTGATGCTGCGCAGCTCCTCGGGCAGCGCCGCCCAGATCATCACCAGGTCGGCATGGCTCTGGTGGTTGGCGAAATAGATGCGTTGCTCCGCCTTGGGCGGGCAGCCGTACCAGCGTGCCTGCGAGCCGGTGAGCACCCGCACCAGCCCCAGCAAGAAGTAGCCCATCAGTTTGGCAAGCATGGGGGGATGATACGGGGTGGGGGATCGTGGGCCCGGCAGACTGGTCCTATAGTCGGTCTTCGGTTCGAGCTCCTGAGCGGACGGTGGGCCCTGTTCACCAAAGCGGTGATTGATTCAAATCACGGTGTGCTCGCAGTCCGAAACGTGCCTTTGGAGCGTCCAGCCTTGGTTACCTAAATTTGCCATTTGGCGCCTGCCGGGTTTTGAGAGATCTGCATTTGGATACTCAAACAGCGGCCTTTTCTTGCTACCCTGATCTCTGCCGCGCGTGCGCCATCTGCGGGTGCTGTGGCTTTGGTAACGCAGTTCGTCTAACGAGCTGCCAAGTAGCATTAGGCGCATTTCACATCCCTGAAAGCTAAAGGAGTCATGAGTGGATTTCATCAACAAAGTTTTGCTGGCGTTTGCTTCGATGGTGGTGTTGAGCGCGTGCGGTGGCAGTAGCGACACTACGGAGACCACCGGCACTTCCGATCCACAGGTACGTTTTGCCAACGTCTCGCCCACTGCACCACCGCTGACCCTTGCGCGAAACGGCGTGAATCGCGCTGAAGCGACCAACGTGAGCAATATCTTCTTCTCCGACTACTTCACGGTGGATCCCGGCAACGCTGACTATCGTGTCAGTGGCCAACACAACACGGGTAACCCTCCCAACCCCGACTACGCGTTTTCGCAGACTATCAACTTCGATGCCAGACGCGGCCATAAGTACACGATTCTGACGGTAGCCGATTCGTCGCAGTCGGGCGTAAGCGCCTCGCGGCCGAGCACCTTGGTGCTGGTTGACGACCCGACCAACCCGAGTCATGTCAATGACGATTCATATGTGCGTGCCGTCAACGGCTCGTTCAACGCACAGAAAGTCGACATCTACTTGATAGGCCTTAACGAAACCATTGACACGCGCCCGCCCGACCTGCCTTCAATCTCGTTCACGCAGTCAAATCCGGTCAGCGGTTCGGATTCCATCCGGCGCCGTGGCGGTGACTATCAGGTCGTGGCCGCAACTGCCGATACCAAAAACATTCTGTATCGCGGTCGTTTCACGATTCCCGAAAAGCGCGACGTGCTGTTCGTGACCGTCCCGTATATCGCATTTACTCCCAACGGCACCGGCGTTGCCATCGTGGCAAAGATTCAAGGCGATGGGGGCCGCGGTGGCGTGATCCCGTCGTTGTGATCGCGCACGAAGTCGCCTGTCCCTAGCTCCGCGGTCCAGCCGACCGCTTGCGGCAGCGGCTGGATTGCTGGTTGAGCGTCCGCGTCCTCCTGCAGCTATCGGCGACCCTTAGCCGAAAGGAGTCGTATCTTCGCTGGCACACGCCACTCTGCCTCGGCATGCCCTTCTCCTGTGCGCGTGACTTCACGGCAGCTCCGCACTCCCCATGCGTGCCAGGATGATGCGCGTGCGTCCGCTGAGGTAAGTCGAGTTCGGCGTCTTCTCAAAGCGCTTGGGCGCGGGCAGCATGACGGCCAGGCGGGCGGCCTCGTGCGGGGCCAGGTCGGCGGCGCCCTTGCGGTAGTAGTGGCGCGCGGCGGCCTCGGCGCCGAAGATGCCGTGGCCCCATTCGACGTTGTTCAGGTAGATCTCCAGAATGCGTTCCTTGCTGAGGAACTGCTCCAGCGCCAGCGTGAGCACGAACTCCTGCCCCTTGCGCACCAGGGTGCGTTCGCCCGAGAGCAGCAGGTTCTTGGCCAGTTGCTGGGTGATGGTGGAGCCGCCCCGGATCTTGGGCGCGCGCACCGGCTTGTCGGGCGCGCGGGCCTGGGCCTTGGCGGTCTGCGCCTCGGCCTTGGCGTTGCGTTCCCAGGCCTTTTCGATGGCGTTCCAGTCCACGCCCTCGTGGTTGACGAAGCCGTCGTCCTCCGAGGCGATCACGGCGCGCTTGAGGTGGCCGCTGATCTGCGCGTAGGGCACCCACTGCTGGCGCCAGCGCAGCGGGCCGCCGCTGGCGATCTGCGCCCAGGCCTCGGAGCGCTGGAAGGTGGTGGATTCGGGATTGATCACCGCCATGGCGGCGATGCGCAGCACGAAGAACAGCTCCAGCGTGAGCGCCGCGAACGCGACGAGGCCGATCCAGCGCAGCAGGGCTTTCATGGCTTGGGAGGCGCTCAGTGCGCGGGGGATGCTGCTGCCATCAGCGCGCGCAGCTCGGCCAGCACCTGGCGGCTGGGCGGGCGCACGCCGCGCCAGAGGGCAAAGGCCTCTGCCGCCTGCTCCACCAGCATGCCCAGGCCGTCGCGCGGCGTGGCGCCGTGCTGGCGCGCCCAGCCCAGGAAGCCCTCGGCGGCGGGGCCGTACATCATGTCGTAGGCCAGACTGCCGGGGCGCAGCACGCGTGCGGGCACGGGCACTTCGGCACCGGTCAGGCTGCTGGCGGTGGCGTTGATGATGAGATCAAAATCATGCTCCAGTGCTTGCGGGGATTGTGCGAGCAGCTCTGTTTTTTGTAGCGCTGCGAGCGCGGCATGCGATTGCACCAGGGCTTGTGCGCGCTCCAGCGTGCGGTTGGCCATCACCACGCGGCGTGGGCCCGCGGCCAGCAGCGGGCCCAGGGCACCGGCAGCGGCGCCGCCCGCGCCGACGAGCAGCACGTCGCGCCCGGCCAGGGCGAAGCCGGCGCCTTGTTCGATGTCGGCCACCAGGCCCAGCCCGTCGGTGTTGTCGGCATGGATGGCGCCGTCAACGAAGCTCAGCGTGTTGGCTGCGCCCGCCAGTTGCACGCGCTCGCTGCGCACGCTGGCGGCCTGCGCGGCTTCGAGCTTGAAGGGCACGGTGATGTTGCAGCCGCGCCCGCCCGCCTGGGCGAAGCCGCGCAGCGCCTGGGCGAAGCCATCAAGCGGCACCAGGCGGCGTTCGTACACCAGGGCCTGGCCGGTGAGTTCGGCAAAGCGGGCGTGGATCCAGGGGGAGCGGCTGTGCTCCACGGGGTTGCCCATCACGCAGTAAAGATCGGGGGAGGGTGCGGAAAAGGTCATGGGACGTGTTTTCCCGGGGCGCCCGGCGGCGCTCCGGCGGTTACCTCACGCTGGTTTCCAGGGTCTGGTCGCGGGTGAACTTGAAACGCGAGACGACGGCGATCTGGTCGGCCCGTTTGCGCATTTCGGCGCCAAACGGGCCAAACGGGCCAGAGGCTGCGGCAATGGCTTCGGCCTGGCGATCAAGCCGGTGGTTGCCTGATCCCTGCACGATTTCGGTGCCGACCACGCGGCCGTCATGGTTCACGGTGACGATCATGGTCAGCTCGCCATAGAGCTTGCGGCCGCCGTACTCGGGGAAGTTGGTCGTGCCCTTGTCCTCGACCTTGCGGCGGAGCTGGTCGTAGTAGACGGCATACACCTCCTCGCGTGTGGCGGGGCTGATATAGCGTTTTTTCGGGCGGGCGTTTTCTTCGTTGATGCGCTTTTCGATCTCGGCCAGTATTTTCACGAGCTGGCGGCGGCGCTCTTCCTGAGCGGCCTGTTCCGCGTTCTTGCTGGGTTTGCGCGGGTCGGGTGCGGGCAGGGTGGCGATTTCCTTGCGCAATTGCGCGAGCAACTGGGTCTGCTGCTCCTGCAGCGCATCCATCTTGCGCTGCGCTTCCTCGAAGTCGTCACCCACGCTCGTCAGGGCCGAATAGGGCAGCGGGCTGGTGGCGCGGCCCTTCTCGGCATCGCCACCGCCGGCCAGCGCGAACTGCGCGATGGCTTGCGCCTTCTCCGGCTTCTCGGTGGACTTGGCGTTGACCAGGATGACTTCGAGCGGCGTGTCCTGGAACACCCGGTTGAACCCCTCGGGGTCGACAAAGCGCACCGACAGGATGGCCGCGTGCACGGCCACCGACACGCCCAGCGTGAGCTGCAGCGTGCTGAAGCGGGTGAGGAAGGCGGGGAGTTTCATCGCCGGGCCGCCCCAAGATGAAAAGCGGCCCCCTCGGGGGGCAGCGACCACACGGAGTGAGGGAGCGTGGGGGTCATAGTCATCGCCGGGCCGCCCTCAAGATGAAAAGCGGCCCCCCCGGGGGGCAGCGAGCACACGGAGTGAGGGAGCGTGGGGGCCATGTTCACGGGGTGGGATTATCGCTGCCACCGGCCTCGGGCTCGTTCACATCGACGGCGATGGCGATCGGGCCGGCCACGGCCTCGTCGTCCTCGTCCTCCTGAACCGGGCCGTCATCGCTGGCGTCCTGCGGGTCGTCCAGGCGCTCGATCAGCGAGCCGTGCACGTCCAGCGTGATCTCATCGACCTCGCCCAGCCGCACGCGGATGCGCGCGCCGCGCGGCAGGTTCTGCGCGCCGAGCACCGGGAAGACCAGCGGCAGTTCGTCCGCTCGCACCAGGAAGCTGCCGCCCGGACCTTCCTTGAACACCGTGGCCGTGAGCTCGGTGATGTGGTTCTGCTCCACATACTTGAGCGTCCAGAAGCGCTCCATGCCCGCCTGGTAGCCGTTGTAGGCGCTGTAGGCGGCATCGAAGCTGCTGATGATGGAGAACAGGTCGGCGTCCTTGGGCTTGAACGGCGCGGCCAGCGCGGCCGTCTTGCCGTGGCGCGCGCAGGCGATGATCTGCCACTGGTTCACCAGGTCGGTGTAGCGGCGCAGCGGCGAGGTGGCCCAGGCGTAGCTCTTCACGCCGATGCCTGCGTGCGGCAGGGCCTTGGTGCCCATGCGCACCTTCACGCCGGGCGCCAGGCTGGCCTGGCTGCGGTAGATGCCGGGCACGCCGTGCTCGGCCAGCATGTTGCCCCAGGTGCTGTTGGCCACAATGGCGGCCTCGGCCACGATCAGGTCCAGCGGCGCGCCGCGCTTGCGCGTGCCGATCGTGACCTGCTCCGTGCCCTGCGGTTCGGCGCCGTCGTTGCCCTGCAGGCGGAAGGTGTAGTCGGGGCGGTTGAAGGTTTCGGGCTTGCCGCGCACCAGTTCGCGCCCGGCCTTGAGCTTGAGCGCCAGGCGGTATAAAAACGATAGCTGCTCGCGCCGTTCCAGCAAGGCCGGAGGTGTGTTTTCATGCTGAATCGACGGGTCCTGCAGCCAGGCCTCGGTGACGATGTGGTCGAGCTGGTCGTGGCGCAGGTTCACGGCCACGGGCACGCGCTCCAGGCGCGTTTCGGTGGCGGTGATCTCCAGGGTCTGCTCGTCGATGGTGGCGTAGAGCGACACGGCCGGGTTGGCGCGGCCCTCGTCAAGCGTGTAGATCTGCACCACCGGGTCGGGCAGCATGGTGATCTTGTAGCCCGGCATGTAGACCGTGGACAGGCGGTTGCGGCCCAGCTTGTCGAGATCGCTGCCGGGCTGGATGGCCAGGCCCGGCGCGGCGATGTGGATGCCCAGCGTGACGGTGCCCGTGCCCAGGCCCTGCACCGAGAGCGCGTCGTCGATCTCGGTGGTCTGCGAGTCGTCGATGGAATAGGCCTGCACCGGGGCCAGCGGCAGGTCCTCGGGCGGCTGCGGCGCGGTGACGGCGGGGAAGCCCGTGCCCTTGGGGAAGTTGTCGAACAGGAAGCGCTTCCAGTGGAACTGGTAGCTCGAATCGATGGCGCCGGCCTTCTGTAGCAACTCCAGCGGCGCGGTGTGCGTGGCGCGGCTGGCCTCGACCACGGCCTTGTACTCGGGCGCGTTCTTGTCGGGGCGGAACAGGATCTTGTAGAGCTGGTCGCGGATGGGCTGCGGGCACTCGCCCCGGCCCAGCTGCTCGGCCCAGTCGGCGATCTGCTGCATCACCGCCTTCTTCTTCTCGATGGCGGCCAGCGCCTGCTGCAGGATTTCGGCCGGGGCCTTTTTGAAGCGGCCCTTGCCGGCGCGGCGGAAGTAGTGCGGCGCTTCGTACAGGGCAAACAGAGCGCCGGCCTGCTCGGCCAGCGTGGCGCTGGCAGAAAAGTAGTCGCGCGCCAGGTCGGCGAAGCCGAATTCCTCCTCGGGCGCGAACTCCCAGGCCAGGGGCAGCTCGATGGTGGCGGCCACGGCCTGGGCCTGGGCCACCAGTTCGGCGGGGGCGGGTTTCTCGAACTTGAGCAGGATGTGGGCGGCCTTGGCCTTGACCCGCTTGCCGGAGTCGAGCTCGATCTGGGCCGAAGTCTCGGCTTCGGAGAGGATGCGGCCGGCCAGAAACTTGCCGGCTTCTTCAAACAATGCGTACATGGGGGCGGATTGTCCCATGGGTGTGCAAAACGTCAGGCCAGGTCGAGAAAGCGCAGCACGGTGGGCAGGTGGTCGGCGAAATCGCTCAGCCCGTGGTCGCCGCCTTCGAGCAGCCGCAGCCGTGCCTGGGGGTAGCGCGCCACCATCTCGCGCCAGTCGAGCACCTCGTCGCCCTTGGCGATGATGGCCAACTCCGGCCCGCCCGGGGGGAGGCCGCGCTGGTCCAGGGCGCGCAGCTCGTCCACATATTCGGGCTGGAAGAAGAAGCGTTCTTCGGGGTTGTGCCAGGCTGTCTGTTCGCCGATGTGGCGGGCCAGGTCGCGCGCCGGGTCCACGGCGGGGTTCAGCAGCACGCTGGGGCAGCCCGTCTGCCGGGCCACCCAGCTGGCATAGAAGCCGCCCAGCGACGAGCCCACCACGGCCATGCCGTCGCGCGGCCACCCGGCAATGCCCTCGGCCACCAGTGCCATGGCGGCGCGCGGCGAGGGCGGGAGCTGCGGCGCCCAGAAATGCACCTGCGGGCAATGCGCGGCCATGTGGGCGGCCACCATCCGGGCCTTGGCGGACTGGGGGGAGGAGCGGAAGCCGTGCAGATACAGGAGGTGGGTGGTGGCCATGGAGAGGGGACAGAAATCAATGTAACCGCCGCATGCGGGCGGGCAGTTGTAAGCATAAGATACGGACTCCGGGGCAGTGCAGTGTGCGCTGCCCATCCTGCCCGTCCACACCATGCCTGATTTTGCCCCGCTCGCCACCGCCCGACGCCTCGTGATGGGGGGAGGGGGGCAACAACCGGCATTTCTGGGACGGTTCGAGCTGTTGCGCGTGCTGGGCCAGGGCGCCCAGGCCACGGTGTGGCTGGCGCAGGACCCGCGCCTGGAGCGCCAGGTCGCCATCAAGCTCATGCCGCCCATGCAGGGGCAGGACGCTTCGGTGCTCGAAACCTGGTTGCGCGAGGCGCGCCATGTGGGGCGCCTGGCCCACCCCGGCATCGTGCCGGTGTTCGAGGCCGATGTGCAGGGCAGCCAGCCCTTTCTGGTGTTCGAGTATGTGCCCGGCAGCACCTTGGCCGAGCACCTGGCGCACCAGGGGCGCTGCGCGCCGCACGATGCCGTGGCGCTGATGGTGGATGTGCTCGACGGACTGCACGCGGCCCATGAGGCGGGTATCGTGCACCGCGACCTCAAGCCCTCGAACGTGATGGTGGATGCGCACCGCCACGCGCGGGTCATGGATTTCGGACTGGCCGCCGCCGTGGCCAGCCCGTCCGACGCCCAGCTGGCCAGCGGCACGCCGGCCTACATGGCGCCCGAGGCCACGGCCGGGGCCGCGCCCGCGCCGTCCATGGACATCTATTCGGCCGCGCTGGTGCTTGTGGAGCTGCTCACCGGCCGCCCGTTGATTCACCAGAGCGACACCTGGCAAGCGCTCTACCGCATCGCCAACGAGACGCTGGAGCTGCCTGCAGATCTCGGGCCCGGCGCGGACGACAACCTGCGCGCCATCCTGCAGCGCGCCCTGGCGCGCGAACCTTCGGCGCGCTTTGCCTCGGCGGCCGATTTCCGCGATGCGCTGCGCGCCTGGGCGGCGCCCGTGAGCGCACCCACGGCGGCGAGCAACGCCACACTCGACTTTCTGCTGCGGCGCATGCGGCACAAGAGCGACTTTCCGGCGCTGTCGGACTCGGTGGCGCGCATCCAGCGCGTGGCCAGTTCCGAGGACGACAGCATCAGCGACCTGACGAACGAGATCCTCAAGGACGTGGCGCTGACCAACAAGCTGCTTCGTCTGGTCAACAGCGTGAACTTCGCCCACGCCAGCCGGGGCAATGTGAGCACCGTTTCGCGCGCCGTGAGCCTGGTGGGCTTCAATGCGGTGCGCAACATGGCGCTGAGCCTGGTGCTGCTGGACCACATGCAGAACAAGCAGCATGCCAGCCAGATGCGCGAGGAGTTCCTGCGCGCCATGATGGCGGGCACCTTGGCGGCCGAGCTGTGCGGCCCCGGCCAGGGGGGCGAGGAGGCCTTCATCGGCGCCATGTTCCAGAACCTGGGGCGCATGCTGTGCGAGTTCTATTTCCCCGAGGAGGCGGGCCAGATCCGCGCGCTGGCGGCGTCGGGGCGGGTCGAGGGCGGCGACGAATCGGCCGCAGTGCAGGTGCTGGGCCTGGGGTTTGAAGACCTGGGCGCGGGTGTGGCGCGCGTCTGGGGCCTGCCCGAGACCTTGCAGCGCTGCATCCGCAAGCCCCAGGGCTCGCCGCCGCAGCGCCCGCCCGAACAGGGCCCCGAGCGGCTGCGCTGGGTGGCGCGGGCCGCCAACGAGGCCACCACGATCCTGTTGCGCAACGAACGCAAGCAGGCCGAGGAGGGGTTGAGGGTGCTGGCCACGCAGTACGCGCGCACGCTGGCCATGTCGGCCGAGGCGATTGGCGCGGCCACCCAGGTGGCTCGCCAGAAGCTGGTGACCATGGCCCAGGTGCTGGAGTTGCGCGTGGAAAAGGGGGCGCCCGCAGCGCGCCTGCTGGCCCTGCCTGCATCCGCCGATGCACCGCCGGACATCGAGGACATGCTATCGACCCATGAACTGCGTGCCAGCGAGACGCAGCCGCTGCCTGCGGCGTTGCAGGCGCAGGCCGGCATGGCGCCGTCCCCGGCCGAGGTGGCCGAGGTGCTGTCGGCAGGCATCCAGGACATCACCAATGCCATGGTCGAGAACTTCAAGCTCAACGACATCCTGCGCATGATCCTGGAAACCATGTTCCGCGCCCTGGGTGCGAGGCGCATGGTGTTCTGCCTGCGTGACGCCAAGACCGATATTGTCACCGGCCGTTTCGGCCTGGGCGAGGGCAGTGACGAGGCGGTGCGCGCCTTGGCGGTGCCACTGAAGGTGCAGGGCGACCTGTTTGCGGCCGTTTGCCTGCGCGGGGCCGACACCCTGATCAGCGACGCCACAGAGCCGCGCATGCAGGAGCGTCTGCCGGGCTGGTATCTCAAGGGGCTCAATGCACCTGCGTTTTTGCTGCTCCCGTTGCAGATCAAGGGGCGCCCCTTCGCCCTGATCTATGCTGACCAGTCCCGCCCCGGAGGCATTGCGGTGGACGACAAGGCCCTGGGGCTGCTGCGCACGCTGCGCAACCAGGCCATCATGGCGTTCCGTCAGGCGGGTTGACGGCTGGCTTGCAGGCCGTGCGGCAATGCCGCCCGATAATTGCGCCATGGGAACCACATTTGACAAGCCTTCGCTGGTCCAGCGCATCCTGCCCCTGTTTCGTGGGTTTGACGGGTGGCTGGCCGGTGTCGTGCTGCTGCTGGCCGCTGCGGGCCTGGTGGCGATGTATTCGTCGGGCTATGACCACGGCACGCGTTTTACCGACCATGGCCGCAACATGCTGATCGCGGGTTCCATCCTGTTCCTGGTGGCGCAGGTGCCCCCGCAGCGCATCATGGCCCTGGCTGTTCCGCTGTACGCGCTGGGGGTGGCCTTGCTGGTGGCCGTGGCCTTGTTCGGCATCACCAAAAAAGGGGCGCAGCGCTGGATCAATGTGGGCATCGTCATCCAGCCCAGTGAAATCCTCAAGATCGCCATGCCCTTGATGCTGGCCTGGTGGTTCCAGCGGCGCGAGGGGCAACTGCGCCCGCTCGACTTTGCCGTGGCGGGGCTGCTGCTGGCGCTGCCCGTGGGGCTGATCATGAAGCAGCCGGACCTGGGGACTTCGCTGCTGGTGCTGGCGGCCGGACTGTCCGTCATATTCTTTGCCGGACTGCCCTGGAAGCTGGTGCTTCCCCCCGTGGTGCTGGGCCTGACGGGGATCGCCGTGCTCGTGGTCATGGGGGATGCCTGGTGCGCCGACGGCGTGCGCTGGCCGGTGCTGCACGACTACCAGCAGCAGCGCATCTGTACGCTGCTCGACCCCACGCGCGACCCGCTGGGCAAGGGGTTTCACATCATCCAGGGCATGATCGCCATTGGTGCCGGGGGCGTGTTTGGCAAGGGTTTCATGGCGGGCACGCAGACGCACCTGGAGTTCATTCCCGAACGCACCACCGATTTCATTTTCGCCGCATATTCAGAAGAGTTCGGCCTGGCTGGCAATGTCTTTCTGATCGTGTGTTTTCTGTTCCTGGTGTGGCGCGGCCTGGCCATCGCAGTGGGTGCAGGCACGCTGTTCGGCCGGTTGATGGCCGGGGCGGTGTCGATGATCTTTTTCTCCTATGCCTTCGTGAACATGGGCATGGTCAGCGGCATGCTGCCTGTGGTGGGGGTGCCTCTGCCGTTCATCAGCTACGGGGGCACCGCCATGGTCACGCTGGGACTGGCGCTGGGCATCCTGATGTCGATTGCCCGGGCCCAGCGGCAGCCTGCCAAGGACGCCCGGCCGATGCTGTAGTGCCCATGCACCGGTACGGCCATGGCGGGGCGCCTAAAATGGCCCGATGAATTTCAGCTCCTCTACCGCCGCTCCCCGGCGCGCGTCCACCACCCAGCGCATTGATGTGGCCCGCCAGTTGTTGATGGCACCTTTTGGCCTGGACGAAGGCCATCTGGCGCGGGCGCTGGCCGAGATCCGGGCGCACCAGGTCGATGATGCCGATCTGTATTTCCAGTACACCCGCAGCGAGGGCTGGAGCCTGGAGGAGGGCATCGTCAAGACAGGCTCGTTCAGCATTGACCAGGGGGTCGGCGTGCGTGCCGTCAGCGGCGAGAAGACGGCTTTTGCCTATTCCGACGACATTTCCGAGGCCTCGCTGCTCGATGCTGCCCGGACGGTACGGTCTATTTCGGCTGCGGCGAAGTCCGGTAAAGCGCGAGTAGCTGCTAAAAAGATAGCAAACAGCCGCAGCCTCTACCCCGGTGTCGATCCCATCGGCACCCTCGACAGCACGGCCAAGGTGCAGCTGCTGGAGAAGGCTGAGCAATTGGCCCGCGCCAAGGACCCGCGCGTGGCCCAGGTGATGGCCGGCCTGGCGAGCGAATACGACGTGGTGCTGGTGGCACGCGCCGACGGCACCCTGGCCGCCGACGTGCGCCCGCTGGTGCGCCTGTCCATCACCGTGATCGCCGAGCAGGGGGGGCGCCGCGAGGTGGGCTCCTCCGGCGGCGGCGGGCGCTTCGGGCTGGCCTATTTCGATGATGCGCAGATCGGCCAGTATGTGGATGAGGCGGTGAACGCCGCGCTGGTGAACCTGGATGCGCGCCCCGCGCCTGCGGGCGAGATGACGGTGGTGCTTGGCCCGGGCTGGCCCGGCGTGCTGCTGCACGAGGCCGTGGGCCACGGGCTGGAAGGCGACTTCAATCGCAAGGGCTCCAGCGCCTTCAGCGGGCGCATCGGTCAGCGCGTGGCGGCCAAGGGCGTGACGGTGCTGGACGACGGCACCATTGCCGATCGGCGCGGCTCGCTCAACGTGGACGACGAAGGCCACGCCAGCCAGCGCAACGTGCTGATCGAGGACGGCATCCTCAAGGGCTATATCCAGGACAGCCTCAACGCCCGCCTGATGGGCGTGGCGCCCACCGGCAACGGCCGGCGCGAGAGCTATGCGCACATTCCCATGCCGCGCATGACCAACACCTACATGCTGGGCGGCGACAAGGACCCGCAGGAAATCGTCGCCAGCATCAAGAAAGGCCTGTACGCCACCAACTTTGGCGGCGGGCAGGTGGACATCACCTCGGGCAAGTTCGTGTTCTCGGCCAGCGAGGCCTACTGGGTGGAGAACGGCAAGATTCTGTACCCGGTCAAGGGCGCAACCATCGTCGGCAGTGGCCCGGAATCGCTCAAGAAGGTCAGCATGATCGGCAATGACATGCGCCTGGACAGCGGCGTGGGCACCTGCGGCAAGGAAGGCCAGAGCGTTCCCGTGGGCGTGGGCCAGCCCACGCTGCGCATTGACGGCCTGACGGTCGGCGGCACGGCCTGAACCTGCTGGGGCAGGGAGCCCTTGCCGAGCTATTGATTCGGCCCTTGCGTACTTGAATTTTTTGATCATGCCCTCAACTTGTTCCCATGCAAGCAACCGACATGAGATCACTGCCCCCCGAGGCTAGGCACGAGCGGCGAGTGCAGGTTGTGCGCCT
>Ga0209207_1000054_pt1 | contig 106560 bp, 94 predicted proteins | sample SaghotsprinmetaG_FD_184140 | JGI IMG/M metagenome (GOLD analysis project Ga0209207, IMG submission 184140) | Hot spring microbial communities from South Africa to study Microbial Dark Matter (Phase II) - Sagole hot spring metaG (SPAdes) (version 3) | ecosystem: Environmental > Aquatic > Thermal... | reverse complement strand
TGGTAACTATTCGTTTACAACGTGGTGGCGCGAAAAAGCGTCCATTTTACCAAGTTGTGGTCGCAGACAGCCGTTTTGCTCGTGATGGCCGCTTTATTGAGCGCGTGGGTTTCTTTAACCCAATCGCCAGCGGTACTGAAGAGAAAGCGCGTATCGACCTGGACCGCGTTGACCACTGGGTAGCACAAGGTGCTGCTTTAAGTGATCGCGTGGCTTCACTGGTAAAAGCAGCTAAAAAAGCTTCTGCTTAATTAGCAAACTGGTTGGAGTTTAAACCTTGAACGGTAAAGATTTAGTTGTCTTAGGTAAGTTTGGTGCTGTTTACGGTATCAACGGGTGGCTAAAAGTAAACTCCTACACAGATATCCCGGAAGGGATTTTTGATTACACACCCTGGCAAATTCAATTACAGGGTAACTGGCGACCAGTGCAGGTTACAGGTTGGAAACGTCACAGTAATGGCTTAATTGCCAAGCTGGACGGCGTGAATGACCGTGATCAGGCGCAACTCTATGTTAATGCTGACATAGCTGTGACGCCCGCTGCATTACCAAACCTCGAAGATGGCGATTATTACTGGAAAGACCTGATGGGAATGAAAGTAATCACTGAAGCTGGCTACGACTTAGGTGAAGTAGTGGACATGATGGAAACAGGCTCAAACGACGTTATTGTTGTCAAAGCCAACCGGAATGATGCATTTGGTCAGAAAGAGCGTTTGTTGCCGTTTTTAACTGACTCTGTCATTAAAGCGGTGGACTTAGCGCAAAGTCGGATCATTGTTGACTGGGATCCTGAATTTTAATGGCCGAACAGCCAAAGTTGTGGTTCGGGGTTGTGACCCTGTTTCCGCAGATGTTCGATGCTGTGACAAAGTTCGGTGTAACCAGCCGGGCAGTCAAAAACGGGTTGATCGACGTACAGTGCTGGAATCCAAGGGATTTTACCTCGGATAAACATAACACTGTGGACGACAGACCTTTTGGCGGCGGTCCTGGTATGTTGATGATGGTGCAGCCTTTAACCGACGCGATTCGCGCCGCTAAAGCTGCTGCAGGTGGAGACGTTCATACCATTTACCTTTCGCCGCAAGGCCGGAAGTTAGATCAGGCAGGCGTAGCCAAACTTGCGACTTATTCGAAGCTGCTGTTAGTAGCTGGCCGTTACGAAGGAATTGATGAACGCGTAATAGAGTCGGAAATTGACGAAGAATGGTCAATCGGCGATTACGTGCTGAGTGGGGGCGAATTGCCTGCGATGACGCTGATTGATGCGGTGTCGCGACTGGTACCAGGTGTACTGGGGCATGATTTATCCGCAGTTGAGGATTCGTTTGCCTCCGGACTGCTGGATTGTCCGCACTATACCAGACCAGAAGTGTTAGATGGCAAACAGGTTCCTGCTGTATTACTCAGTGGACACCATGAAAACATCAGACGCTGGCGTCTGAAGCAGTCTCTTGGGAGAACATGGCTTCGGCGACCAGAATTGTTAAATGTCCTGGCTCTGACTAAGGAGCAACGCAAACTTCTGGAAGAGTTCCAACAGGAACACCAGGCGTTGCAGCAACGATAGTTTATCCAGGTAAAGTGAGATTGTTATGAGCAAAGTTAGCCAAAACATCATCAAAGAACTTGAAAACGAACAGCTGAAAACCAACGTTCCAGCTTTCGGCCCAGGTGATACTGTGGTAGTTCAGGTTAAAGTTAAAGAAGGCGATAAAACTCGTCTGCAGGCTTACGAAGGCGTTGTTATCGCCAAGCGTAACCGTGGTTTACACTCTTCTTTCACAGTTCGTAAAATTTCGAACGGTGAAGGTGTTGAGCGTGTATTCCAAACGCACAGCCCAATGATTGACAGCATCACGCTGAAACGTCGTGGTGCCGTACGCCGTGCCAAGCTTTACTACTTACGCGATCGTTCAGGTAAATCAGCGCGTATCCGCGAAAAGCTTAACTAAGCACTTGAAGGCTGCCTTATGGCAGCCTTTTTTTTACCTGTGACAAAATTCTTTGCACAATACCAAAGTCACAATGCCATGCCCGAATATTGCAGTTATTGCTTTTTTATTGTTGCCCCTGCCCAAGCGCTTTTGACTTAAACGCAAAAATTCCCCAATTTCTACAACAACTTAATCTTTTTGCTCAGATCTTTTTTCTGCCGCAAAGCCGAACTACAATTGCCACAGTTTCCCGCCAAAAGGATGTTGTTGTGCATTCAGCCAGTTTTATTGAAAAGCGCCGTTTTATTGTCAAGCTTGGCAAAATGTTGCATAAGTTCGGCACGCCGGCTTACCGGCTGGAAGTGCATTTGTTAAATGTGGCCGAGTTTCTGGGCATTGGCGCCGCTTTTGCCATTACACCCACTGTACTTACATTTGTGATTTGGCAGCCGGGTGAAGAAAACGAATACACCCATGTGGCGCGGGTGATGCCGGGTGAGCTGGATCTTGGCTCCTTGTCCCGCACCGATGAAATTGTGGATGCGGTGTCCAATGGCAGCCTCACCCTGGAGCAGGCAACGGCACGGTTGAATGAAATTGCTGCTATGCCCAACCCTTATTCCCGTATTTTTACCTTTTTAGCTTTTGGCGCAGCCGGTGGTGCTTTTGCCATGCTGATGAAAGCCAGTTGGCATGATGTGTTCTGGGCAACGCTGCTGAGTTTTCTGGTGTATCTCTTTGTGCTTTGGGCAGAAAAAAGCCGGCGGGTTACCAATATGCTTGAGCCGCTGGTGGCTATGGTATCGGCTTTTGCGGCAACAGCCATTGCCGCTTACCTTGATGCCAGCATTCAGGTACCGCTGGTGGTGCTATCAGCCATTATTGTGTTTATTCCGGGTCTTGCGCTGACGCTTGGTTTGGCTGAGCTGGCGGCGCGTCATCTGGTGTCGGGTACTGCCCGTATTATGGACGCTGTGATGCTGCTGTTTAAGCTGTATTTTGGCGCTTTTTTGGGCATGGCATTAGGCCGTTTATGTTTTGGTGAGGTGACCTATCAGCCCATCACTGCGGTACCTGACTGGACGGCCTGGCTGGCCATAGCCACCTTGTGCGGCAGCTTGGTGGTGGTATTTCGGGCGCGGAAAAAACATGCACTCTGGGGTATCGCATCCGGCTTTATTGCTTTTGGTGCCAGTCTGATTGGTGGTGTTTATTTAGGTTTGGCGCTTGGCGCTTTTGTGGGAGCTTTTGCGGTTGGGGTCTATGGCAATATTTTTACCCGCTTAATGAATGCACCAGCCAGTATTGTTGCCTTGCAGGGCATGATAGTGCTGGTGCCAGGCAGTAAAACTTATATCGGCCTGAATTCTTTTATCTCAGGGGAACAAATGGCACCGGTGGAGCAGCTGGGCCAGCAAACTTTCCTTATTTTTATGTCGTTGGTGGCTGGTTTTATTTTTGCTAATGTGGCTTTGCCGCCAAAGAAAAGTTTGTAGTGGCTGTTTTAGCTATTTTACAAGGCTGCTATGCAGTCGTAGTGGCTGTGAAGTCGTGATCATTTGGCTGGCTGGCGTTATTCAAAACGTTCCGACCAGCCTTTGACGATGCCGGCAAATTCGCCATTGTTTTTCAGTTCCTGCAAGCTGAGTTTCAGTCTGCTGATCAGTACCGGATCGGTTTTCAGGCTGCAGGCGAGGTGGAAGTCCAGTGGCAGCTCAGGTAAATCCAGTTGTTTTTTCAGGCTCTCCAGTTCAATACCTGACTCTTGCGCCCGGTATTTTAAGATAGTGTCGTTAATCACCACTAAATCAATATCCTGCCTGCCTTGCAGCATATTCAGCATCATTGACACATTTTCCAGTAGATACAGTTCCTTACCTTCGGTAAAACCATTTTTCACCAGATAATGATGGGTAATGTCATCGCGGGTGACTGCTGTCACATACTTTTTGGCGTCCTGCAAAGAATCCAGTTTGATATCACCGCGGCTTTTTAGTGAATAAATCGAGGTGTGGTTATAAGAAATGGCGCCTATCCAATGAAATAACGGTGTACGCTCGGCACTTTTTGAAATGGAATAAATGCAGACATTGGGTTGGCGCAGCGCCAGCTGATAGGCGCGACTCCAGCTTTGCACTTCAATTTCATATGAAATACCAGCACCGGCAAAGGTTTTGCGCACCACCTCAGTGGCAAAACCACTGACTTCAGTGCCGTTTGCTATCTGATAAGGGGGTAAATGTTCGGTCAGAATACGAATAGGTTGATTAGCTGCCAAAGTGACGGCAGGGAACATCAGGATCAACAACTGAAATATTTTTATTATTTTGCCTGCCACAATGAGGTGCACTCCTAAAGCCTGGCTGAATTTACTCTAACCATCTTCAGCAATGGCTGCAAACTTTGTCGGCATTCTTTTGTTGCTGCCGGTCGATATTCTGTTGTTTGTCAAATATATAGCCGTTTACATGTCCAGATGAAAGCGATTGGATTTTTGATGTGTAAATTAAAATGTACTTAGTTTATTTTTGTGGCGCGGGCTATGCATCCATATTTATATGGGTTTTATCGGTTGACAGTAGGGGGATGAATTTTTAATATGCAAAACCGTAATCATTGAATTACACAATGTATAAATAAGTTTACGTTCATTTCTGCCTCATCCTTCTGGCTGGAATAACAACTGAAACGACACTGCTGGAGCCAAACCGATGAGCAAAATTGTTGATGATTTACGTATTACTGCGGAAAAACCCTTAAGTCCGCCGCTGGTGTTAAAAAAAGTGCTGCCGTTAACGGAAAAAGGCGCTTTGTTTGTGCAGCAGGTCCGCCGTGATATCGCCAATATTATTCAGGGCACAGATCCACGCCTGTTGGTGGTGGTGGGGCCTTGTTCTATTCATGACCCTGTGGCCGCCATCGACTATGCCAGGCGTTTAAAAGTGCTGCAGCAGCAATACAAAGACAGCCTGTATATTGTGATGCGGGTGTATTTTGAAAAACCTCGTACCACAGTGGGCTGGAAGGGGTTTATCAACGATCCACATCTGGACGACTCTTTTGATTTGGAAACCGGCTTAACCCGGGGACGTGATTTGTTATTACAGCTGGTGGAAATGGAGTTACCAGCGGCCACTGAAGCGCTCGACCCTATCAGCCCGCAATATTTGTCCGATCTGATTGCCTGGGCCGCTGTGGGCGCCCGTACTGTGGAGTCACAAACGCACAGAGAAATGGCCAGTGGTTTATCGATGCCGGTGGGCTTTAAAAATGGTACTGACGGCAATTTAAATATTGCTTTAAACGCGCTGCAATCAGCCGCCAGCCCACACACTTTTATTGGTATTAATCAAAAAGGCGAAGTAGCGCTGGTGCAAACGGCAGGAAACCCGGACGGTCATATTATTTTGCGGGGGGGCGCTAAACCCAACTATGACGCAGCCAGCGTGAACGACGCAGTTGCTGCGCTGAAAAAACACAAGCTGCCACAGGCCATAGTGGTGGACTGCAGTCATGGCAATTCGAATAAAGATCACAACAGGCAAGCGCAGGTGGCCGAAGCTGTAGTGGCGCAGCGCCAGCTTGGCAACAAGGCTATTATTGGTTTGATGCTTGAATCCAATATCCACGCCGGACGGCAGGATATTATCAATGGCAAGGCTGAGTTGTACGGTGTGTCTGTGACAGACGCCTGTATTGACTGGCCAACCACAGCACAATTATTGGCGGGTATACATCTGCAAATGCAGCCTGTGGTGCAGGCGGCTTAAGAGGTGGGCATGGACAACAATGACACTGGCTCTGATCCGATGGCGGCGCTGGCGCCTTTACGTGCGCAAATTGACGAGCTGGACCGTCAGCTGGTGCAGCTTTTGGCCGCGCGTGCCAAAGTGACGGCAGAAGTAGGGCGGGTGAAACAACAACACGCCCTACCGCTTTATGTGCCAGAGCGTGAGCTGGCCTTGTTAAAAGCCAGAAGAGCAGAAGCAGAACAAGCCGGTGTATCGCCTGAGCTGGTTGAAGATGTACTGCGCCGGGTGATGCGTGAGTCTTATCAGACGCAGGAAGCAGGTTTTGTTTGCAGCCGGCCACAAGGTGGCAAAGTTGTGGTAGTCGGTGGCGCCGGTGCACTGGGTGCTCGTTTTGTCAGTTTATTTCAGCGCTCAGGTTATCAGGTGCAGGTGCTGGAACATAACGACTGGGAGCGGGCTGCTCACTTGGTGCAAAACGCCTGTCTGGTGCTGCTGGCGGTGCCTATTCACGTCACAGCTCAGGTGATAGCCCAGTTACCTCCGTTGCCCAAAGACTGTGTGCTGGCCGACTTAACCAGTATTAAAGCCGAACCTTTAGCAGCGATGCTGACACATCATCCCGGGCCTGTGCTTGGCTTACACCCGATGTTTGGTCCTGATATCAGCAATATCGTGAAACAGGTGGTGGTGGTGTGCCATGGCCGTGCGCCGGAGCAATATCAGTGGTTATTAAAACAATTTAACGTCTGGGGCGCTGTGCTGACGGAAAAAGAAGCCCGTCAGCATGATGAGCTGATGCAGATGATCCAGGCCATGCGTCACTTTTCCTCTTTGGTGTATGGCGTGCATCTGGCGGAAGAGCAGGCGGATTTACAGCAATTACTGGAGCTCAGCTCGCCGATTTACCGGCTGGAACTGGCGATGGTCGGGCGGTTATTTGCCCAAAATGCTGAGCTTTATGCCGATATTATGTTGTCGTCTGTTGCTGTTACTGGCTTATTACAGCGGTACCAGCACAGATTTAATCAGCTGTCACATTTACTGGCTGCACGCGACAAAGCCGGTTTAATGGCCGAATTTGCCAAAGGTCAGCAATTTTTTGGTGAGCTGGCGCCGCAGTTTTTACAGGAAAGCCGGCGTTTATTACAAAAGGCATCCGATGAGCGCAGTTAACAGCTGCGCTTTTTTATTTGACGTCAACAGGTACTCAGAGCCCTTGCTGCGGTTCAGGCTGTAGCAGGCTGGGTTTTGTTCAAAGATGTCTTTATACTCGCAGCACCCGGGCTTCAGTGGTTATCAGCGGTGCTGTTGATTTTGCATAAGTTTTTATCCTTTATTGCGGTTTTACTGCGTTATGGCTGCGCCGGCTTATTATTGCTGGTGCTGCTGTTTGCCTGGCTGCCAGTACCTTATACAGCTGTGATGCTGGAGCGGCAAATCAGTGCCTGGTTGTCAGATAAAACGCATTATCAGCCACGCCATCAATGGCGCGCTATTAACGAGATATCACCACATTTGCTGCAAGCCGTGGTGGCTGCCGAAGATCAGAAGTTTTTGCAACATCATGGTTTTGATATGCAGGCCATTGAAAAAGCTCTGGTATATAACAAAAAAGGCAAAAAAGTACGGGGTGCTTCCACTATCAGCCAGCAAACGGCAAAAAATGTATTTTTATGGAGTGACCGCAGCTGGCTTCGAAAGGGGCTGGAAACTGGTATTACAGTGCTGATTGAAGGTGCCTGGGGCAAACAGCGTATTTTAGAAGTGTATCTGAACAGTATTGAATTTGGCGCCGGTATTTATGGGGTGGAAGCGGCGGCCCAACATTTTTTTGGCACTTCGGCAGCTAGGGTAAACCGGCAGCAGGCCGCTTTGCTGGCGGCAGTGTTACCCAACCCGCATCGCTTTTTAGTGCACAAACCCTCTCCTTATGTGCAAAAGCGCCAGCAGTGGATTTTAAGGCAGATGCGTCAGCTGGCGCAGGTACAAAAACAACTCAGTGGTTAAAGTGAAGCCCTTACAGCTCTTACCAGCAGCACAATTGGCGGAAAAAACCGCAAATTCGCCGAACATTAGCGAAATAATACTGTGCCTGAGAGCCCGACTTGGTTATCTTATTGCGCTTGTCTGCGCTGGTTTCAGGGAACCTTACACATTGTCACAGCACAGCTCAGTCCGGTACCTGCCGCGGCTGCCATAACTATAAAGATTGAGGAATGAGTTGATGAATGAAATTGTAAACAGCATAAATAATGTGATCTGGAGCCCTGCTCTGATTTATTTATGCTTAGGCGCCGGCCTTTTTTATTCGCTGATGACCCGTTTTGCCCAGGTTCGCCATTTTAAAGAAATGTGCAAACTGATGCTGAACAACAATGAGTCCGACAAAGGCATTTCTTCCTTTCAAGCCCTGGCGGTGTCGTTATCCGGCCGGGTTGGTGTGGGTAATATTGCCGGTGTTGCTGCAGCTATAGGTTTTGGTGGCCCTGGCGCCATTTTCTGGATGTGGGTGGTGGCCTTTTTAGGTGCAAGCACTGCTTATGCAGAATCAACTCTGGGCCAGATTTACAAAGTAGAAGAAGACGGTCAGTACCGTGGTGGTCCGGCTTATTATTTTGAACGTTGTCTGGGCTGGCGTCCGCTCGGCATTATTTTTGCCATTTCTGCCATTATTGGTTGTGGTATTTTCCTGCCAGGGGTGCAAGCCAATGCCGTTGGTAATGCGGTGACCCAGATTTTTGGTGATGGCAACATGGTTGTCACCAGCTTTGGTGAAGTAGGCACTTATAAACTGATTTCGCTGGCCGTGATCCTGATCATCCTGGCCTTTATCATTTTTGGTGGTATTAAACGTATTGCTCAGTTTACCCAGATTATTGTGCCATTTATGGCGCTGGGTTATATCGTGATGGCGCTGATAGTGGTGTTTTTAAATCTGGACAAACTGCCAGGTATTTTTATGTTGATCATCAACGACGCTTTTACCGCTCAGGCAGGTTTTGGTGCAGCTATCGGCTGGGGTGTCAAACGGGGCATTTATTCCAATGAAGCTGGTCAGGGCTCGGGCCCTCATGCAGCAGCTGCAGCTGAAGTCGAGCACCCGGCGCAGCAGGGCTTAGTGCAGGCTTTTTCGGTTTATGTCGACACCTTATTGGTTTGCACCGCCACAGCGCTGATGATTTTAATTACCCAGCAATACAACGTGGTGGGTACTTTAACCGACGGCAGTTTTATTGTGCAGAACGTAGCGGCCAACACTGAAATTGGCTCAGCTGCTTTTACCCAGCTGGCGCTGCTGCAGGTTTTTGGTGACTTTGGGCAGATATTCGTTGGCTTGGCACTGTTTTTCTTCGCTTTTACCACTATTCTGGCTTATTACTACATCACTGAAACCAACGTGGCTTATTTAAACCGGGTGTTTAATAACAGGTTACCTGTGGTGTTCTTTAAATTGCTGCTGATGTTTATGGTGGCATATGGCACTGTGAACAGTGCAGGGTACATCTGGACTATCGGTGATATTGGCGTAGGTCTGATGGCCTGGGTGAACGTGTTAGGTATTTTGCTGATTTTCTTTTTGCACAAACCAACCATTACTTGCCTGCGCGATTACGAGCGGCAGAAAAAAGCCGGCGGTCCTATCAGCTTCGATCCGGTCAAATTGGGTATTAAAAATGCGACTTTCTGGGAAAAACGCCTGGAAAAACAGCGGCAACAACAAGCTGAATAATTAAAAAGTGAAGCCCGGTTCTGATACCGGGCTTTTTATTAAAACGACAGTGAAAATATATAACCACAGTGGAGGTGTGATGGTGCTGTTTTCCAGTTCCCGTTTGTCGTTTCATTTACTGACACAAGCCGATGCAGCGCTGATGCTCAGGTTGCTAAACGAGCCTGATTTTATCGCCAACATTGCCGACCGTGGTGTGCGCAGCCTGACGCAAGCGCAGCAATATTTGACTGGAGGCCCACTTGCCATGTATCGCCAGCATGGTTTTGGCATGTACCGGGTCACAAGGCTGGCTGATGGGGTGGATATTGGTCTTTGTGGTCTGGTATACCGCGATTATCTCGGCAAACCTGATATTGGTTATGCGTTTTTCCCCGAGTTTGCCGGCCAGGGTTATGCATCTGAAGCGGCGGCCGCTGTGTATGCTTATGGCAAAAATGTACTGCAACTACCTGAAATAGTTGCCATTGTTGCTCCGCATAATATTGCGTCACAAAAGGTGCTGCAAAAGCTTGGCCTCAGGAAACAAGGGCAGCTACAAGTGCCGGGTGAAGATAAAAAAGTGGATTATTACGCGTTGCCAACAGATTAAATCTGTGACTCGTTTATAGCGGCACTGCGTCCGCGCACAAAATCCTGATAACTGCGGTTCGCGACATCTTTTAAGCAGCTGCTGGCCAAAGGCTCCGGCAACAGGCTGCATTGTGCCCTGTGTTCCATTTGTAATTTATTAAACCAATATTCTTCGCTGCCACTTGGTGGGGAGCTGCAGGCAGCAAGGCCTAAGGCGGTGACGCTCACAAGCGTCAGCCGACGCCAATATGGACTGGTTGGAAAGCTGCGGTGTTGCACAAAAAACTCCTTGCCAGAGCTGTTATCACTTTACTATGCCATAGTTTGCCTAACTTGCTGTGGTTAAAAAGGCTGCTGGTTAAAAATATCCGGTAAATTTTCATCAAAACGCCATCTGACTGACACCTGCCCTGAGTATGCTGTTGTTTCCTCATGCAAAAACACTGGCGGTGCTTTTGTTTGCCGAACTAAATCAACTGGAATTGATATTGCAGCAGGCGCCAAAGCTGGTGCAATCACAGCAGCTTGGCAAGGTGCAGCTGCAAGCGCAGCAGCTGCCGGTCTATGCCGTGCAAATAGGCAAGGCAGCTCAGCATAAGCCAGTGTTATTGCTAACCGGCGGTGTGCATGGGCTGGAACGTATTGGTACTCAGGTGCTGCTGGCTTATCTGGAGTCTTTATGCGCCCGGTTACAATGGGATCAACACTTTGCTGCACTTTTTGACAAGGTTCAGCTTTGTATGGTGCCGTTGTTAAACCCGGGGGGGATGGCGCTTGGCTGGCGTTCCAATCCGCAGCATATTGATTTAATGCGTAATGCGCCGACGGAGGCACTGGAAAAAGCCGCCTTTTTGTTAGGGGGGCACAGAGTCAGCCGGTTTTTGCCTTGGTATCGGGGCGCACCCGGCGAGCTGGCACAGGAAAATCAGTGGCTCATCGCTTATGTAAGGCAGTTTTTTCAGGCGCCTTTTATGCTGGCGCTCGATTGCCACTCCGGATTTGGCCGCACCGACAGGTTATGGTTTCCTTATGCCAAAACAGCACAACAGCCTATTGCCCATCTGGCGCAGATGTACCGGCTGCAACAGTTGTTGTTTCAGAGTTTCCCGCAGCAAAACTATATTTTTGAGCCGCAAAGCCGGCACTATTTATGCCATGGCGATTTATGGGATCACCTGTATGACGAATCGCAGCAGTATCAACAGGTTTTTTTGCCGTTAACACTGGAAATGGGATCCTGGAACTGGGTGCGGAAAAATCCGTTTCAGTTGTTGAAAAGCCATGGTTTGTTTCATCCGGTAAAACCACACAGGGTGAAAAGAGTGCTGCGTTCCCATCTGATTTTACTCGATTTTTTATTGCATGCTACAGCAGCTGCGCCGGATTGGCTTGGCTCTGTTGGTGATGAACAACAACAGGCAGCGAAGGCTTTATGGTACAGCAAAACATAACTAACGCTGACACAGGCGCTCAAACCGCAGGCTCGCAAGAGCAGAGCCAAACTGAAGAAAAACTGAAAGTGAAAGCCCGGCCTGAGTTATCCCCGGCACAATGGGGCACGGCGCCGGTGATTTTATTGCGCGGCCTGGCGCGGGAGCAACAACATTGGGGGGCATTTCCCCAGCTGCTACAGCAGCAGATCAGCCAGCCGGTGTATTGTGTGGATTTGCCCGGCATGGGGCAGCATTATTTGCAGCGCTCGCCAGCCAGTTTGTGTGGCATTCTGACATTAGTGCGTCGTCAGCTGCGTCAGATTGAGGGGCCTTATCATCTGCTGGCCATGTCATTTGGCGCTATGCTGGCCATGCGTTTTGCCGAGCTATATCCGGCCGAGGTGTTGTCTTTGCTGCTGATCAACAGCAGCGCCGGCGATCTGACGCCTTTTTATCAAAGACTGAAATGGCAAAGTTATCCTGCGGTGCTGGCGGCCCTGTGTGGTTCCATTGCCCAAAGAGAACAACTGATTTTGCAGTTAACCAGCAACAAAGCTCAGGTACGCCAGGCCCATTATGCCGGTTTTGTCGAGCTGGCGCGGCAAAGGCCGGTCAGTCGCAGCAATGCTTTGCGTCAGTTATGGGCGGCCAGCCATTTTGTGTTGCCGGATAAGCCAGGTTGTAAGGTATTGTTGCTGGGAAGCCGGCACGACCGGCTGGTTGATATCAGCGCCAGCCAGCAGATGGCACAGCGCTGGCAGGTGCCTTTGCTGCTGCATCAAAGCGCCGGCCATGATCTGGCGCTGGACGACCCCGACTGGTTATTACAACAGGCCGTGCGCTTTTATCAGGCGCCCTGAATGCTGTTTTTGGCAAGCACCGGCCAGGTGGTTCTGGCTTTCATCTTTTGCCGTGTTAATCTTCTGCGGCTTCGATAAAATTCAGATGAGGTTTGCCAGCCATATAATGTTTGCGAAAGGTGGCAAAATAGCTCGCAAGCGCAGCGGCCGCTTTGGCGTCATTGTCAACTTTTAACACTTCAATCATCACTTCAGCGGTACAGAGCTGGTGTAAATGTGCTGCTTCGCGCAGTTGATAATTAGAGGCTTGCTCCGGCTGAATACCCAGCACCGGAAACTTATCCAGGTAGGGGCTTTTGCTGAACATTTTTTTTGCTTCACGCCAGGTGCCATCCAGCAAAATAAATAAGGTTTTTTTCTGAGGCTCTGGCGCTGGTTTTTGAATACAACGTTCAGGTGCCGCATATTGGGTGGGGAAAATCACCACCGGCTGATAACGTTCGTCCTGCAATAATGCCAGTAAGGCCGGATCCGGATTGGTTCTGTCCCAGACAAAAGCATGATTATCCTGCGCCACATCGGCGATTAAACGGCCGGTATTGGTCGGTTTAAAACACTCGCCTGTGTACATCAAAAACAAAAAAGCACTGTTAGCACAAGGCTCTGGTTTAGCAAAACAGATACAATCGGCTTTGGGCAATAAACAATGATCGCAGCGGATCACCCGGCTGCCTCTGGCGTTAAAAGGTTTGGTGGTACGTTGCAGTTCCTGCAGACGCAGTGCCAACACTGAATTAATATGGGTCACCAACAGCTCCGGGTAAAACAAGGCCAAATTTTGCGGCGGCTATTGTAGCTGAAAAAAGCCCTGGGCAGTGATCCGGATCACCGGCCTGCTATGGGTGAGCGCAGCAACGGATGAGAAGGACAACAGCATAGTGTTCAGCAGCACTGCAGCAACAAAGAGTTTTTTCCGGCAGGGGGAGCAGAGCCAAAGGCTGCTGTTATGGCTGCTGTTATTGCCGCTTTGTGCTGCCTTATGGAGCGGCTCTGTTCGGGCTAACGAAGAGCCCTGGCGGTTATATAAAAAAGCCGAACATATCAGTCTGCAGCAGCGTCATATCAGGCAGCGTGGCAAAAAGTTGTTGCAGGTGAAGGTGCAGCTTGATTATCAGGGCTCAATGTCGGCTTTTTTGCGGGTACTGGCCGATACCAACAACGCAGCTTTGTGGTTACACAATGTGGCGCAGGTCAGCTTGCTCGCTAAACCCTCGCTGTATGAAGATTTGGTGTATACCCGTTTTAACGCTCCCTGGCCTTTAACGGAACGTGAGCTGGTTAGCTGCTCTGAGTGGCAGCAGCAGAGCGATCTGACTTTTAATATGCAGGTGTGGGACTGTGCAGATTTACATCCGGATAATCCGGGTAAATTGCGGCTGCGGGGTTTTTCCGCACACTGGCAGTTAAAACCTTTGCCAGATGCCAGAGTCAGGCTGATTTACACCGGTATCGCTGATGCCGGTGGCAAGGTGCCACGTTTTTTAAGCGACCCTGTGGCTTTGTCATCAAGCTGGAAAAGTTTTTTGGCATTGCAGCAACAGCTGCAATTGGCAACATATCAGCAAGCTCATCCGGGGATCTGTGAAGTCGCGCAGCAGCCTGTCAGCGATGCTTGTCAGGCGTTAAAGGCAGCGGTAAAAAAACGCTAAGCGTCGTTTTTATACCGCTGAAGGCTCTTTAGTCTGCCGCCGGCTCATCGGCATAACGCCGGCTAAAACGCTGGCTGATCGGGTAGGGGAAAATATCCTCAACAAAACCTGCTTTGATTTTTTGTTGTTTATCACACCAAAAATCGGCGTCCAAAAGCTGTGGATGGGCCTGAAATAACAGTTCACGCAGCTGTGGCTGCGGCGTGACAAAGGTCGCAATTTGCTCTGGAAACACATCACCGGGGCTTACGCTATACCAGGGTTCCGAGCTTAACATATCATCATAATTATCGGTTTTTGGAATTTTACGAAAATTCACATCGAGCAAATATTGCACTTCATCATAATCATAAAACACCACACGGCCGTGGCGGGTCACGCCAAAGTTTTTTAGCAGCATATCTCCCGGAAATATATTGGCGGCAATCATGTCTTTCAGCGCCTGGCCATAATCGGCCATCAGCCGGGCTTTTTCGCTGTCACTGGCGGTTTCCAGTGCAATATTCAGTGGGATCATCCGCCTTTCAATATACAAATGGGAAATGACCAGATTGTCATCTTCAAAACTTAACGAACCCGGAATAGCGTCCATCAGCTCGGCCAGTAGTTCCGGCGAAAAGCGGTTTTTTGGCAAAGCCACATAAGAATATTCCATGCTGTCGGCCATCCGGCCCACTCTGTCGTGTTTTTTCACCAGCAAATAACGGGCTTTGACGGTGTCGCGGCCAAAGTTTTTGGTGTCGGAAAATTTATCGCGGATCACCTTAAACACATAAGGAAAAGATGGCAGCGTAAACACCATCATCACCATGCCACGAATGCCGGGCGCGGCCACAAAACTGTCGCTGGACTTGGTTAAATGTTGCAGCAGCTCACGGTAAAACTCGGTTTTGCCTTGTTTATGTAAACCGACCGACGAATACAGTTCAGCCAGGGTTTTATGCGGCAGCAGCTCTTTTAAAAAGTGCACCAGGGCTGACGGCACCGGCAAGTCCACCATAAAATAAGCCCTTGAAAAACCGAAGATAATACTCATTTGTTGTGCATCGGTGATCAAGGTATCCAGATACAACTGGCGCGGCTGGGTTTTGCTTTGCAAAATCGGAATAATAAAAGGTTGCTGGCCGTCTGGGCTGACCACACGGCCAACAATATAAGCCGCTTTATTGCGGTAAAACACCGACTTGAGCATATCAAAGCGGATCTGATGCACCGGATGGCGGCCATGGCCGGATTCGGCGCGAAAAGTCTGGATCACATAACGGATATCCCGTTCTACATCGGCAAATGGCAGCGAAAATGCGTAACTTGCCACAATTTTCCGGATACAGTTACGCAGGCCATCCTGCACCGGGAAATAACTGTCGTACACTGAAGCCACAGGGGCCGGCAGTTTTTGTTTGCTTAAGGTGGATTCAACAAAAATATTCTGGTTATGAAAATACTTCCGGGCAAACAAGCGGCAAAACACTGAGTTATAAAAAGTTTCGGCAAGCTCAGCCTGAGGGTGAAAAGTTAAAAAATCCAGATAATGTTGTTTGACCTGCTGCCATAAAGATTCATCCAGACAATGTTGAGGCAGCTCCAGCACCAGCCGGTCTATCGCTTCCTGCACCCTTAAATCATAAAAGCTGATGCGGTTGGCATTGTCCTGCTGCAACCCGGGCCAGTCGGCATGGGCAAAACGTTGTTTGGCCTGCTGTGTCATTTGCGAAAACAAACTAAAGTGGCGGCGAAAGCCTTTTAAAATCACTTCGGCAATATGGCGGGGCTGACTCATGATGCTCCCTGGCCCGCCCACAGGCGACGGCACTACACTGAGCTGAAACTCTAATCTCTATTGATACCCAAAGGCGGGCGAAAAAGCAAACCAGTTAGCAGCTTGCGCCCTGGCTTTTAACTGTGCTCTGATAGCGTTTTTTGCAATTGCTGCAAGGAGTGCCTGATGCAACAGGCGGACTTTTGCCCTATCGTGGATTTAAACCAGTCTTTGGCCGACTTACTGACGCAGGCGCGCCAGATGCCAATCAGCGGCAAAGTGGCCGATTATATTCCGGCTTTGTCTCAGGTTGCGCCAAACCGGCTTGGTATAGCAGTCGCTACTTTAGATGGCAAAGTGGCATCAGCCGGTGATGCTGCTGTGCCTTTTTCCATTCAGAGCCTGTCAAAAACCTATGCGCTGACCATGGCGATGCAGCTGCAGGGTGACGAGCTATGGCAAAGAGTGCGGATGGAGCCCTCGGGTCAGCCTTTTAATTCCATAGTGCAGCTGGAGTGGGAGCAAGGTATACCCCGTAATCCGGTGATCAACGCAGGAGCCCTGGTGATTGCCGATGTGCTTGCCAGCCACTATTCGGCCAGTATCAACAGTTTTCTGATGTTTATCAGGCGCCTTGCCGATTGTCAGGCTATTTATATCGACCACAAAGTGTATGCTTCAGAGCAGCAGCATGGCAGTCGCAATGCTGCCTTGGCTTATCTGATGAAAAGTTTTGGCAATATCCAGAGTGAAGTGCCGCTGGTGCTGGAGCAATATTTTCATCAATGTTCGGTAGCAATGAGCTGTGAGCAACTGGCGCGCAGTTTTTTGTATCTGGCCAACAGAGGCCAGGATCCGGTCACAGGCGAGCAGATCTGTAGTCGCAAGGACGCCCATCGGATAAACGCTATTCTGACCACCAGCGGTATGTATGATCAGTCCGGCGAATTTGCTTTTACCGTGGGTTTGCCGGCCAAAAGTGGTGTGGGCGGCGGTATAGTGGCGGTAGTGCCCAATTATGGTGTGATAGCCGCCTGGAGCCCGCCACTCAATAGTTTTGGTAATTCGGAGCTGGCGATGCAATTGATCCGGTCTTTAGCTGAGCAACTGGGTTTATCTGTGTATTAAAGCTGTGCGGCCGTTACACTGGGGTTATAGTTGAAGTGAACCCGCAAGCTTGCAACTATCAGCAAAGGAAGATGTATGTTAGTGACATTTCATAGCAAAGATTATTACCCCATTACCATGTTTGGTGATGTTGCACTGCAGCTGATCGAAAAAATGGGAGTCACGCCAAAAGTGCCGGGCGCCATTTTTGCCGAAGATGTGCCGCAGGCTTTATGGCAGCTACAACAGGCGCTGGAAGATGTGGCAGAGCCGGAGCTGGCAACACCGCAGGCAGAAGGGCAGGAAGCGCCGGTGAGTTTACGCAAAAGGGCAGTGCCGCTCTTGGAAATGCTGAAAGGCGCCGCCAAAGCCGGGCACAATCTAAGCTGGGACTAATAAGCCGCGCTATCATGCAGCAGCATTAAGCAGCCGGACAGCAAAGGAGTTGAGATTCGCTGTTGCTGCACCCTGTTAACACTGCTTTGTCGCCGCTCGCTCGTCATTTGCGCAGAGTACAGGCTTTAGTTATTGCCCTTTGCTGACGCAGTGGTTAGCGGACTGCTGCTTAAAAATGCCAGTACCTTTGCTGTTAATTGTTGTTGTACTTCGTCTCTGTTCACCCCAGCTTTATCCTGACAGATAGGCACACCCAAAGCCCGGTGTGGCAGGGTGCAGCTATCCAGATAAACAAAGTGTCCTTCACCTTGATGAAAAGTCACTTGTTGTGCCTGTGGTATTTGGCTGGCATAAAAACCAGCGTGCCGTGTAAAAGGTAAAAAGTCGTTTTGCACTGAACCTGCCACCAGCACGGGCAGTTTTATTTGCTGCAGGCTCTGTGCATTGGCCAAATGACCCAGTGCCGGGTCGAGTAAAATCAGTTTGCTGACTCTGGCATCATACCAATGTTGCTGTGCCGGCAAAGTGGGCAACTGTTCCCTTGTTTGCGGGCTTGTTTGCTGATTTGTTGGCTGCGTCGGCCCGGCTTTTGGCAGATAAGCGCAGCTGCGATCGGCTTTGGCGGCCTCGCTATTGCAGTAACTGGTCACTTTGGCAAAATCAAAACCGGCACCGGCCAGCGCGGCTACAGTAGCGCCGCCTGATGAATGGCCAATGGCCACAGTGCTTTGCCAGTTGATCGGCTGGTTTAATAAGGTTTTGCCGTTAACTTGGTTGCTCTCTAACTGATCCAGCACAAAGTGTAAGTCGAGTGGCCGCTGCCAGAACTCCAGTACAGCGGCAGGTTTGACATGCCCGGCACCATAGACCCAGGATTCACCATAATGATTGACGCCAACAGTCACCCAACCACGGGCGGCCATACTTTTGCCAAGCCATTGATAATTAAGCGCCGCGCCCATGGCTCCATGGGACAACAACAAAGCCTGACTGAGCTCTGTGTTGCCAGCCACACAAATCTGCGCCTTGCAGGCTTCCCCTTCCGGGTACCAGAGGGTAATTTTTACCGGTCTTTGCCTTGTTGCGTCGAATAAATCCAGCTGCTGCATTTTTACTTTAAATCCGGCCTGCACAAGCTGAGGCTCAGTTTTGCTAGTTTGCTGCTGCGCTCTGTTATCGCTGTTACTGACAGCGCTACAGCCCAGCAGCAGACTGAAAGTAAATAAAGGCAACAACAATGTTCGGCCAAACAACATGCCGCTTAAAACCGGGATAGGGTGGGATACTTTGTGATCAAGTTGCTGCATGCCGTTGTCCTTTTGCGCTGCCTGAGGAATATATTCAGCCTTATTGCTGATATAGGCAGTTTGCGGCAAAAGGTTGGTGTTGTGTTGTGCCAGAAGTCACGATCTGGTCTTAGCCGGAGCAAATAACAGCCAGGCTGGCGATGCAAAAAGCGCGTGATAGCGCGCATTTTGCTGAGGAGGTTTTTGCTTGTGCCGTTATTGCAGTTTTAGCCGCTCCACAGCGCCATCTTTCTGCATTGTGATATATAAAGTTTTGAAATCATTAGAAAAAGTTACATTGGTTGGAAACTGGCCATGCAGCTGATATTCGCGCAGCAGTTTGCCTTCAGGGCTTATTTTGACAATGGTACCTTTGCCATAACGGGCGATATATAAATTGCCTTGCCCGTCACAGCGCATACCGTCCAGGCCGTGGTCGGGAAATTGGATCAGCAGGGATTTATTGCTGACATTGAGCTTTTTATCCAGCTGATAACGCCACACTTTGCGCTGGCGGCTTTCGTTAACATATAAAAAGCGTTGGTCAGGACTGACTTCGATACCATTGGTGGTGCCCATGTTTTTTTCCAGCAAGGTGCTGCTGCTGGCTTGTTCAATACGCCAGATTTGACCGCTGTTGTTTTTCCAGTCGGGGTCGCTTGCAAACAAGACTCCTTGTTCAGTGATGGCCAGATCATTGGGCTGAAACATCAAAGGTTGATGCAGGTACAAACTTAAACTGTTGCCGTTATAACGCCAGATATTATGGCCGGTATAATCGGCAATATAAAACCGCCCCTGCTGGTCAAGCCGGATGCCATTGCCAACACTGCCTTTGGGCAGTTGCAAAAAATGACGGGCGTCGCCCTCTGGTGTTATTTTGCCAATACTGCCTTTGGCCGCAGTGTTATTACCCCCAAAATTTACCGCATACACATAACCTTGGGCATCCACAGCAGGGCCTTCTATTTCCGGGTGGAATACACCGGCAGCCACAAAAATTTCACTGTCGGGGGTTTGTGCTGATGTTGGTGTATCAGCCCACAGCGGGGCTGCAGGCAGCGCCGACAAAACCAAGCTGCAACAGGCCGTTTTGAGCCAGTGGATGGGTAATAACAAGGTTTTCTCGCTTTTTTTCTGTGCTTTAGCCGCCTTTGCCATGTCGCGTCCTTTGTAGGCAGTGTTTTGCCATGGAGCATACTGTGCCGCAGAGCAGGGTTAAAGCGGCACTAGGCCGGCTTAATGCTCTGGGCAAAACGGAACAACTGAGCTTTATCATAACGTGTTTTGATCTGCTGCAATCTGGCGTAGTGGTCGCCGTAATAAGCCTGTTGCCAGTTTTTCAGCAGTGCGTCTGTGTAATTCAGATAAGCGCCGCCACTGCTCCAGGTTTTCATTAAATGCCGCATCCGGTTTACCCAGACGGCACCTTCTTTTAATAATGATTCCGGGCTGCCCACAGGGCCGCTCATTAAATATTGCGCGCTTAACAGCGCATGACGGTGGGCAAAAGCAGTGTCGTCATGGTGAAGATGCTTAATAGCACCGCCCATGGCTGTTAACATCACGCCGCCTCTGTGGCCGTTTTGATGGCGTTTAGTGATTTCCCGCAGCAGGGTGTTGAGCGCTGAGCTATGCAAATAACGGTCAAAAATATCTGAGCTGCCGGCCATAGCCACCCGTTTTAACACCCCATCTTGATGCTGATTTGGCAGCTTGCATTGGGGCATCTCCAAACCAGCGCAGTCGCTTAACATAAAATCCAGATACTGATGGTCCTGCATATCAACATCAGACCAAATGCCAATCAGCCGCTGCTCCAGCAACTGCCAGTGCCGGGTTAATAACAAAGGCTCACCAAGCGCACAGGCGCGGATTTGAATTTCAGGTTCATTTTGCTGGCCGTTAAACCAGATGGTGGCCTGTGACCAGATTTCGTTGGGCAGCTCGGACAACCACTGCTGCCAGTTTTGCAGTACCTGTAAACCATCTTTTAGCGGATAACGGCCAATATAATTGCGGATGGGCGCTGTTGGAAAAGTCTGAAACTTCAGCCTGGTCACAATACCAAACTGACCACCGCCGCCTCCGCGCAGCGCCCAGAACAGATCCGGGTGCTCAGTTGCACTACAATGACGCAGCTGGCCATCTGCTGTCACTATGTCGGCACTTTGCAGTGCATCACAGGTTAAGCCATAACGCCGGTCGGCAATGCCCAGGCCGCCGCCCTGGACTAAACCGGCAATACCAACACTGGCACAGCTGCCTGCTGGGATTGAGCGTTGCCTGGCGCCAAGCTCGGCATAGACATCCCCCAGTTTGGCGCCGCTGCCAATAGTGGCAATGTCATTTTCAAGTGTGATCTGCTGCATCAGGCCAACATCAATCAGCACCCCCTTGGTGCTGGACAGGCCGGTGTAACTGTGACCGCCACTGCGTACAGCAAAAGGTAACGCAAAATCGCGGACAAAATTCACCGCCAGTTGCACATCGGCCGCATTGGCACAGCGCATAATGACAGCGGGCACCAGCTCGTCATAACGGGCATTGGCCGCTTTTCGCAGCCGGTCAAAATGTTCGGCTTGCGGCAACAATAATTCACCGGAAAAACGGCTTGCCAATGCCTGCCAGTCGTCAGGTTCTGGTGGTGCTGTTTTGCCTTGCGGCAGCTTTGGCATATTGCTGCAACCACTGAGGCTGGCAAGACTTAGCAGGGTAAAACCTAAAAATGTTCGGCGTTGCAAAAGAAAACTCCGGCAGAAAAATCGCTGCAACCTTAGCACAAAGTCTGCTTTGAAGCACAGCACAGCGGCTTCTGCTGTTGTTAGTGTGCCCGGCTAAAACCGATGCGAAAACCACCCCAGTGCTTGCCGCGCACCAGAATAGGCACCGACAAATCATGCAAAATTTCGCCTGTGTCTCTTTTGTAAGTTTGCAGCAACATCCTTTCTGTGTTGCTGCCACACCGGCTACCGGTTCTGTCATTAAAAATACGTTTGCTGCGGTTGTTGATGAGATCCTGTTGATAGTTGCCGGTCAGTGGCTGGCTGAATTTACGGTTGTGGGTTGGAAAATAACCCTGACTATCCACAGCGCCGGCATATAACACTTGTGGATGCCGTGCCAGTATCGCCTCCTGAATTGCCGGAAAATGCTGATCGGTAAAACTGTCGTAAGCCGTGTGGTATTTTTGTGGATTGGTGTTGGCAATAGGCTGGTAACTTTTGGCAAAAAGCGCTTGTTCGGTCAATTCACCGCGCACAATAGCCTGTTCAAATAACAGCGCTATGGCAGTTGCGGCCTGCTGTGCTTCCTGTTGTAGCACACTGAAAAAATGCTGGTTGCTGACCAGGCTGAGTTCACGGTAGATACTTTCGGTTTCAACTGACAATTCAATGGCCTGAGTGGCAACAGAGTCACTTTTTTGCTCCACTGCGGCCAGGCCCTGATGAATATTCACAATGGCATCACCAATTTGCCGGCTGGCCTGCTCCAGTTGATGACCGCTCTGATCCAGTGCACTCAGCGCGCCTGATGCCTGATTAATTTCAGTGTTAATGCCGCCCACGCCGTTTGCCACCGCCTGCAGCTGTTGTTGTACATCGCTGCTCAGTGCCACCAGATGGCTCATCAGATTGCCGGTTTGTGCACTCTGGCTGCGGATAGTGCTGAGCATCTGGGCAATATCGCCGGTGGCGCCTGCGGTTTTACCGGCCAAAGCCCTGACTTCGTCGGCCACCACAGCAAAACCCCGGCCAGCGTCACCGGCGCGGGCTGCTTCGATGGCGGCATTTAATGCCAGTAGGTTGGTTTGGTCGGCGACACTTCGGATCACCTCGGTAATATGCTGGATCTGATCAGCACTTTGTTGCAGTTGCTTCAGTTCTGCTGCGGCATGGTCTACAGCGCTGCCAAGTTCGCCCACTTGCTTAACACCTGAGCTCAATAAAGCCGCGGTATCGCTGCTGGCTGTTGCAGTATGCTGCACACTCTGGCTGATGGTTTGCAGGTTGTGGCTCAGCTGGCTGCTGGTTTGGGTCAGCTGACTGGCCACTTCGCTGATTTGTTCACTGTCATGGCCAATTTGCCGGATATCTTTGGTCAGGCCGTCCATATAAAACGACACTTCGGCTGCACCTATCGCCATATTGGAGGTGGCGCTGCTGATCACGGCAGCACTTTTTTGCAGATTGCCTTTGTGCTGGCTGGCGTTCGGACTATTGTCATCAGCTTGAGGCTGTATGGCTATGGTTTTGCGGTGTAGCTGATAAAGCGCCGACAGTTGCAGCACACTACAGCCAATCAGCACAGGGTAAAAAAACTGACTTTGCGCAGTAAACAACAATAACAAAAACGACAATGGGATCAGCAGCAATAGGGGCAGCATTGGCTGGTATGTTCCGGTAAACAGCTTGTTATCCATCAGGCCTCCTGCAGTTAGTGTCTGCCCAGTGTTTGGCATCTTGGGCTTTGTGTCAAACATTGATACAACAAACTCGACTAAAGTGGTAGACCAGTGACAGCCTAGTGGCAAGGCTTTGCCACTACAGCATCAACACGCGTATAAGCAGCACAGCTGCAGAGGGGGAAACACTTTTAATATCAGCAAGCCCGGCTGTTGGCCGGGCTTTATCGCAGGAAAAAAGCGGTCAGGGCTTCAGCGCTGGAATAGCGCGTTTTGGCAGTTGTTGCTCCAGTAACGCGGCCAGTCCAAGTAACTTGGCTTCACTCCAGGGTTTGCCAACCAGGCTGAGTCCAAGTGGCAGCTGGCCATCCATACCGGCCGGAATAGTGATTGAAGGATAACCAGACACAGCGGCGGCAGTGGAAGTGCCAAAACTAAACTGATCACCTTTAACATGATCAATAGGCCAGGCCGGGCCATAAGCCGGTATTAAAATAGCGTCATATTGTGAAAGATAAGGATCCAGCTGCGCCTTTGCCAGCTGTTTACTGTTGTTCAGTGCTTGCAGATAAGCGGCTTTGTCTTTTTCCAAATCAATGGCTGCGGCTTGCTGCAGATATTCCTGCCCATAAAAGGCCAGTGCTGCTTTGCCTTTTTTCTGGTTAAAAGCAACAATTTTGTCAATGCTGCCAACAGCGGCCGGCACCTGATACTCCTGCAGCCACTGGGTTAAATCACGTTTAAACTCGTAGATCAACACTGTCAGTTCATCTTTACTCAGTTGCTCCGGCAATTGCCATTGCTCCAGCATCTCTACCACTATGCCATTTTGTTGCAGCTGTTGCGCAACCCTGTCCTGCATTTGTTTTATCGCGGCAAATTGCCCGTCAAAAGCACGGACCAGCAGCACTTTTTTCACCTGCACCTCGTTGATGGCTACAGTTAAATCGCCATAACGGCTTTTGGCCTCATCTGTTGCCAATACCTGCAATAATAAAGCAGCGTCGGACACGGTGCGCGTCATGGGGCCTGCGATATCCTGTGATGCGGCTATGGGAATAATACCGGCGCCGGACACAGCACCATGGGTGGGTTTAATGCCCACTATGCCGTTGACAGAAGCAGGGCAGGTGATGGAGCCGTCGGTTTCGGTGCCCACCGCCAGTAAGGTCATATCAGCGGCCACGGCAACAGCCGAGCCAGAGCTCGAGCCGCAGGGCGATTGACTGAGTTTATGCGGATTTTTAGTTTGATCGCCCAGTGCCGACCAGCCACTGGCCGAGTTTTCCCCCCTGAAATTTGCCCATTCCGATAGATTGCTTTTGGCAATAATTACTGCGCCGGCAGCTGTGAGTTGGGTGACTAAGTCAGCATCTTTTTTTGCCAGAAAACCTTTCAGTGCCAGCGCGCCCGCTGTAGTGGGCATACCATCTTTGGTGGCAATATTGGCTTTTAATACCACAGGCAAACCATGCAGCGGGCCTCGGATCTTGCCGGCTTTACGTTCTTTATCCAGCCGGGTTGCGAGCTTAATGGCATCGCGGTTGATATCGGTAATAGCTCTTAAATCAGCGCCTTTTTGATTGTTTTTTTCAATTTGCTGCAGGTAGTAGTTCACCAGCGCCACTGAACTGAGTTTTTGTTGTTCCATCAAAAAAAGGGCTTGCTGGGCTGTGATGTTGTTCAGTTCAGCTGCGGTGGCAGGCAGGCTGCACAGCAGGGCTAAAGTACTGAATGCAAAAGTGTGAAGGCTTTGTTGAAAGCGGCGCATGGTAACGTCCTTGTCATTATTATTTGTGTGACCAGTGCAAACGATTTTGGCTTTTGCTGCAAGAGGCTTGCGGTTAAAAATGGATAAAATCCGACCAGCCTCATAGCTTGAGCCACAGACCGCATCAGGCTTGACGGCATCAGAAGGGGCGGGAATAGTGAAAACAAACAACAATCCGGCTGAGCCACGGCTTCAGTCACCTCGTATAGGTTGTATATTCAGCGGTAGTTTTTGCCAACACAACGGCTGTTTTTCAGTAATACAACATTACAATTTTTGGCAATACCCGTTGTCACCCTTAGTCACAACAGCGACCACAATTTTTATCGGCGTTAGCAAGAATTTTCTGTGACTCAGTGCAGGTTCAGCCAGAGACTCTGATGCTCAACCAAAGCTGTAGTCAGGAGTGGATAACATGACAAAATTTAAACAACAATGTTTGGGCTTCTGGGCTTTGCTCATCCTGCTCAGTCTTTCGGCCTGTAAACAAAGCCCTGAGCCGTTACAACTGACTCAGCAGCAGTGGGCGCAGCACCTGCAGTTGCCGTCTGTGCAACAAGCCAGTCAGCTGAGTTTAACTTGGTCCGACAAAGTTATTCAGCACAAACTGCAGTGGCAGGACAACAGCCGCGGCCGTGAAGTGCCGGCTTTGTTGTATCTGCCAGCCGGCGCTGCTGCAGCAAAGTTGCCGTTGATTGTGTTTTCACATGGCCTGGGCGGCTCCCGCGACCGTTATGCTTATCTTGGTCTGTACTGGGCCAGTCAGGGTTTTGCCAGCTTGCATCTGCAACATATTGGCAGCGACCGGCAGATTTGGCGGGGTAGCCGTTTAACTTTACCCTTCAGGTTGATGAATGCAGCCGGTGAAGAAGAAGCACTGGCGCGGGTGGCGGATGTACGTTTTGGTCTGGATCAGCTATTGCAGTCTGAATTTGCCGCTCTGATAGACCCAAACAAGCTGGTTATGGCCGGCCATTCTTATGGTGCCAACACCACTATGCTGGTCCTTGGTGCTAAAGCAGAACCCCATCAGCCTGATCTGCGTGATGCCAGATTCAGCGCCGGTATGCTGATTTCAGCGCCGCCTTTTTATAATGATAAACCGCTGTCAGCAGTACTGGCCGCTATTGCCGTGCCCACTTTGCATATCACCAATACCATGGATGAAATAGAGGTGCCGGGTTATCACTCGACGCCAGAAGAGCGTATTGATATTTATCAGGCCATGCCTGGTCCGGAAAAAGTGCTGGCGGTGTTTTATGGTGGCAATCACAATATTTTTTCCGGCAGAAGGCAAAGACCTGAGCTGGCGCTGCAGGACAAAGTCCTCAAAGCTGCAACTCAAAGTTTATCGGCAGCTTTTGTCAGCCAAATCACCGGAGAAAGACCCAGGGCAGTTGCACAGTGGCAGCAACAACATCAAGCTTTGCTGGCGCAGTTTGAACAATATGCGACACTCAGCAGCGCTGATACTGCACGTCAGGCGCTGAATTAAACTGTTTTGTGTAAGCAATATAAAGGTTCTGGTCGGGCGGCGTCACTTTGCATTCTGCTAAAAGCAGAGTAATAGCTTATATAAACAATGGCTTGCTGCAGCGCATACTACAGCAATTGCCGTTTTTTCAATTCATCTTCCAGCGCTGCTAAATCTGCACCCCGGATCACCTTATTGCCAATCAGGATCTGTGGAATACCTTCTGCACCCAGCGTCTGAAACAGTTGCTGAACCTTGGGATCTGCTGACTCTATGTCTCTGTTTTCAAACACCAGCTGATGTTTATTCAGGTAGTTTTTTACTTTATCGCAGTACTGGCACCAGGATGCTGAGTACAAAATCAGCCTTTTGTCGGTAGCGGCAAAATGGGCGCTGGTGTCCATTTCAATCACGGTGGGCGGCTGATTGGCATATTGCCAGCCATACAAGGCCGCAATGCCGATGGCAAAACCCAAAACAGCCGTCATCACAGAACCGAAAAAGGACTTTAATGCTTGTTGCTTGATCATCATTTTCTCTGCAGCTAAAGGCACTTTCAGTGACGAAAGTGCCATGTAGTGGCCTTGTTATTGTGGTGTACCACAACCCCACTTACACAATTGCAGATGTGAACTGCAGGTTGTTGATGGGCCGCCGCCAGCCAGGCAAATTCTGGATTTCTGATGGCAATCAAGGATGCATTGCTCGTAGGGCGACAGGTTGTCAGAAGCAAAGCTGAAAAACGCCACAGCCAGACCGGCACCAAAGGCCAGTGATTTTATTAATTTACTGAATTTCATGAATATTCCTTATTGTGTCAGATTGGATACTGCTTCGCTGAGATATCACAAGGTGAGCTTTCAGGCAGGGCAGGTAACACAGTACAAATCCCATCACAGCATGTTCAACAACGGCATGCTGTCAGTTGAAGCCCGGTGCTGAATTTTTAACCTTGTGCGCTGATAGTTGTTAGATTTCAGTCAGGTACGCGTGAGGGAATACGGATAAATTGCTGATAAAAGTTTGATAATGGTCGCGGTGGCGCACTTTCGGTTGTTGTCATGCAAGGGCACGAAAAAGTTGGAGTGATAAAAAAGCCGGCATAATTCACCGGCTTTGTTGCAGAGTTGGTTAGCTGCTATCTGATGGCGCTATTCAGACGGCTTTACACCGCCAAAAAGTCCAGCATACCTTCAGCTGCTTTACGGCCCTGGGCTATGGCAGTGACCACTAAGTCGGAGCCTCGCACCATATCACCACCGGCAAAAATCTTTTGTTGATTAGTTTGCAGTGGAAACAGGCTGTTTTCACTGGCAATAACCCGGCCTTTGCTGTCGAGTTCAATGCCTTTGTCCTGTAACCATTTTGGCGGGCTTGGCTGAAAACCAAAAGCAATGACCACCGCATCAGCGGCCAGCACTTGTTCCGAGCCCGGCACCACTTCAGCAGAACGACGGCCTTTGGCGTCCGGCGCGCCAAGGGCGGTGGACACCACTTTCACGCCACAGGCATGGCCTTCGTTGTTCACTTCAATCCCCAAAGGCTGCAGGTTAAACATAAATTCAACCCCTTCCTCGCGGGCGTTTTGTACTTCTTTGCGTGAGCCCGGCATATTGGCTTCGTCACGGCGGTAAGCACAAATTACTTTGCTGGCGCCCTGACGAATGGCAGTACGCACGCAGTCCATCGCAGTGTCGCCACCACCAAGCACCACCACGTTTTTGCCTTTTAAATCAACAAATGGATGTTCTGTTTGCCAGCCCATTAAGTTATTGATATTGCCAATGAGATAAGGCAGCGCTTCATACACGCCTGGTGCCTGTTCATTGACTAAACCACCGGCCATTGGGGTGTAAGTGCCAAGGGCTAAAAACACTGCGTCGTATTCTTCCAGCAGGCTGTCAAAACTGACATCCACACCCACAGTGGTGTTTAACCGAAACTCGATGCCCATAGCGCTGAAAATTTCGCGCCGAAGCTGCATCACACCTTTTTCCAGTTTAAAAGGCGGAATACCAAAGGTCAGCAAACCGCCAATTTCCGGATATTTATCAAAGACGACAGGGGTGACGCCGTTACGCACCAGCACGTCGGCACAAGCGAGTCCTGCAGGGCCTGCGCCTATCACCGCTACTTTTTTATCGGTTTTGACCACGGCCGACAAATCCGGCCGCCAGCCCATTTCAAAAGCTTTGTCGGTGATATATTTTTCAATAGAACCAATGGTGACAGCGCCAAAACCTTCGTTCAGGGTGCAGGCACCTTCACAAAGCCGGTCTTGTGGGCAAACCCGGCCGCACACTTCAGGTAAGCTATTGGTTTTATGTGATAATTCCGCAGCTTCAATAATTTTGCCGTCGTTAGCCAGTTTTAACCACTGCGGAATATAGTTATGCACCGGGCATTTCCATTCACAATAGGGGTTACCACAATCAAGGCAACGATCGGCCTGACCTGCGGCCTGAGTGTCGGTCATCGGCTGATAAATTTCGACAAACTTAATGGTGCGATCTTCATGCGATTTTTTCGGCGGATCGACCCGTTTTACATCAATAAACTGATAAACATTCTGTGCCATATCTAATTCTCCACCCTTACATCGCCTGAACCCGCAGCTCGGCTGAGGAGCGTGCGCGGTGACCTAATAACGTATTCACGTCACTGGTTTTTGGTTTAATCAACTTAAACTGGGTTAAGCAGCTCTGGAACGACGACAATATTTTGTGCGCGCGCTCAGAGCCTGTTGCTTCAAAATGTTGATGGATCAGGCTACGCAAATGCTCTTGTAAGATTGGCGTGCTGACATCCAAACATTCCACCAGTTCAGGGTTGACCCTAAGGGCTAAATCCTGATGTTCATCAAATAAATAGGCAAAACCACCTGTCATGCCGGCTCCAAAGTTCACGCCGGTTTGACCTAGCACTACCACCACACCGCCTGTCATATATTCACAGCAGTTGTCGCCTGTGCCTTCAATCACCGCAATAGCGCCTGAGTTACGCACGGCAAAACGCTCGCCGGCCCGGCCTGCGGCGTAAAAACGCCCGCCGGTCGCGCCATATAAACAGGTGTTACCAACAATAGTGGCGTTGTCGCGGGCAAAACTCACGCCTTTAGGCGGATAAATGGCCAGTTGTCCGCCTGTCATGCCTTTGCCGACATAATCGTTGGCATCCCCCTGCAGCGACAGATGCAAACCACCGGCGTTCCAGACGCCAAAACTTTGGCCGGCGGTGCCAACAAACTGCACTTCAATAGGCTCAGTTGCCATGCCCTGATTGCCGTGATGGCGGGCTATTAACCCTGACAAAGCCGCGCCCACTGAGCGGTCGGTATTGCGGATTGGCAAACTTAACCGGCCACCGGTTTTATATTTGACCATATCAACACATTTACTGAGCATTTGTTGGTTCAGTGGGCCTGAATCAAAGGGGTCGTTGTTTTGCATACAGTGCAGCGGTTTGTCGGATTTGACTCCACAAGCCTGCAAAATTGGCGATAAATCCAGTTTCACCTGCCGTGCGGTTTGGCCTTCACGCTGCACCAATAAATCGGTGCGGCCAATTAAATCGGTGATTTCTTTGACACCAAGCTGTGCCATCAGCTGCCGTACTTCAAGGGCTAAAAACTTAAAGTAGTTCATCACCATCTCAGGCAAACCGTTAAAGTGGTCGCGGCGAAGGGTGGCATCCTGAGTGGCCACACCGGTAGCGCAGTTATTTAAGTGGCAAATCCGTAAAAACTTACAACCTAAAGCCACCATAGGGCCTGTGCCAAAACCAAAACTTTCCGCACCTAAAATGGCGGCTTTCACCACATCCAGACCGGTTTTTAAACCACCATCTACCTGCAGGCGCACCCGGTCACGCAGGCCGTTTTCCACCAGCGCCTGATGCACTTCGGCAAGGCCCAGCTCCCATGGCGAACCTGCGTATTTCACAGATGTGAGCGGGCTGGCACCTGTGCCACCGTCATAACCTGAAATGGTAATCAGGTCGGCATAAGCTTTGGCCACACCTGTTGCTATGGTGCCAACGCCTGGCTCTGATACCAGTTTTACCGAAATCAGTGCCTGCGGATTGACCTGCTTTAAGTCAAAAATCAGCTGGGATAAATCTTCAATCGAATAAATATCATGGTGTGGCGGTGGCGAAATTAAGGTCACACCAGGCACTGAATAACGCAGTCTGGCTATTTCGGCCGTGACTTTTTCACCGGGCAACTGACCGCCTTCACCAGGCTTAGCACCTTGCGCTACTTTGATCTGAATGACTTCAGCATTGACTAAATAATGCGGGGTCACGCCAAAACGGCCGGACGCCACCTGTTTAATTTTGCTGTTTTTTTCGGTGCCAAAACGGCGTGGATCTTCACCACCTTCACCTGAGTTGGAGCGGCCACCGAGGCGGTTCATCGCAATAGCCAAAGCTTCATGTGCTTCCGGGCTTAAAGCGCCAATCGACATAGCAGCGCTGTCAAAGCGTGGATACAGCTGCTCAGCAGGTGCTACTTCGTCCAGTGAAATCGGCGATACATGGTCGCCGACCAGGCTAAACAAATCGCGGATATGGGCAACAGGGCGCTGATTTACAAAGTCGGAATACACTTTGTAATCTTCATACAACCCACTTTTTACCGCTTTTTGCAGGCTTTGCACTACGTCTGGGTTGTACGCATGGTACTCACCATCGTGCACATATTTCAGTAAACCACCGTGATCCAATGGCTTACGTTTGAGCCAGGCCATATTGGCGCGTTGTTGCACGTCTTGCTGGAAATCTTCAAAGTCGGCGCCGCCCAAACGGGAAGGCACGTCCGGGAAACACAGCTGCATCACGTTTTTGTTGACACCAACGGCTTCAAACAGGTTAGAGCAGCGGTAACTGGCCACAGTGGAAATGCCCATTTTGGACATAATTTTATAAAGACCTTTGTTAATGCCTTTACGGTAGTTAATCACAGCTTCGCGCGCTGTTAAGTTAATCGAGCCTTTTTCACACAGCTGCTCCACAGTTTCATAAGCCAAAAACGGATAAATACCGGTCGCGCCCAAACCAACCAGCACCGCAAAGTGGTGTGGGTCGCGTGCTGTGGCGGTTTCTATCACTATGTTGGAATCACAACGCAGCTGTGCATCTACTAAGGCGTGATGCACAGCACCCACTGCCATAGCGGCCGGAATAGGAATCAGCTCTGGTGCAATACGCCGGTCGGTCAGGATCACCAGCACCACTTTGTGTTCGCGTACCGCCACAATAGCTTCCTGCGCCACACGGCGTACCGCCTGCTCCAGCGTTTCTTCACTTGGGTTGTAATTCAGGCTAAATATTTGATGTTTGTAGTATTTTTCATCGGCAGTTTTTAACTGTTTTAAATCCGAATACATCATCACCGGCGATTCAAACTGAATACGGCGGGCATAACCTGCAGTTTCGGAAAACACGTTGTGCTCGCGGCCAATACTGGTGGCAAGCGACATTACGTGCGCTTCGCGTAAAGGGTCAATGGGCGGGTTGGTGACCTGCGCAAACTGCTGGCGGAAATAATCGTAAAAGGTGCGGGGTTTGCGTGACAACACCGCCATCGGCGTGTCATCACCCATAGAGCCAACAGCTTCCTGACCGTCTTTGGCAAGGACTGTGATCACCTGATCAATTTCTTCATAACTGTAATTAAACAGCTTGTGATACACCATCATTTCATCGTCGGTAAAAACCCGTTTGCCGATGAGATCCACTTCAAATTTTTCGTAAGGCACTAAGCGCTGAACGTTTTGTGTCAGCCACTGGCGGTACGGGTGACGGGCACGTAAGTCTTCGTCAATTTCGTTGGAGCGCCAGATTTTGCCGGTTTGTGTATCAACTGCCAGCATCTCGCCCGGCCCCACGCGGCCTTTTTCCTGCACTTCATCAGGTGTGTAGTCCCAGATGCCAACTTCAGAAGCCAGCGTAATTAATTTATCTTTGGTAATAACAAAACGGGCAGGGCGCAAGCCGTTGCGATCCAGATTACAGGCCACATGCTGACCGTTGGTCAGCACAATACCGGCCGGGCCGTCCCATGGCTCCATATGCATGGAGTTAAACTCATAAAAGGCTTTGAGGTCATCATCCATCACTTTGTTGCCTTGCCATGCCGGCGGCACCAGCAAACGCATAGCGCGGAATAAATCCATACCACCTGCTAAAAACAGCTCCAGCATGTTGTCGAGCGAGCTGGAATCTGAACCCTTTTGGCCCACAAAAGGCGCGGCATTTTGCATATCCGGCAGCAGCGGGGAGGCAAATTTGTACTGACGGGCCCGCGCCCATTGGCGGTTGCCTGTGATGGTATTAATTTCACCATTGTGCGCCAGGAAACGGAACGGCTGCGCCAAAGCCCAGCGGGGCATGGTGTTGGTGGAAAAACGCTGGTGGAATACACAAATTGCCGTTTCCATGCGGATATCGGCTAGATCCAAGTAATAACCCGGTAAATCGGCCGGCATCATCAGGCCTTTAAATACAGTGACTAAACCGGAAAAACTCGGAATATAAAAATCATCGTCGTTGACAATTTGTTTTTCAATACGACGGCGCACCATATACAAACGGCGCTCTAAGTCGTGGTCGCCCCAGCCCGGCTGAGCGCTGACAAACACCTGCACCACTTTAGGCATAGAAGAGAGCGCAATAGGACCAAGCACTGAAGGGTCTACCGGCACATCACGCCAGCCTACAAGAGTTAAGGTTTCGCGGGCTATTTCGGTTTCGGCAATATGTTTGGCAAATTCGGCTTTGACCGGATCCTGGCTTAAAAAGAAAATACCAACACCGTATTTTTTACCTAAGGTCCAGCCGTTTTCTTGCGCAATAGCACGAAAAAAGCTGTCTGGTTTTTGCATCAGCAAACCACAACCATCACCGGTTTTACCGTCGGCTGAAATCCCACCCCTATGCTGCATCCGGTCCAGACCGCTGATAGCGGTACGAACAATACGATGGCTGGCAGTGCCCTCTAAATGTGCAATCAAACCAAAGCCACAGTTTTCTCTGGCCTGACTGTGGTGATACAACCCCATGATATAAACCCTCCAACCTGTCCTGCATGCAAAAATACCCGTCGTCATTGCGGATGCAGGGGTGTTGGCCGCCTTCACTCATGCCAATCACATAGTTCACTATGCTCATGGCAATTCGTTCAGTTGCCGCCTATCTGCATCCACAATGACCCGGACAAAATGTTGTGGTCATTATGGATGCAGAGGGTGGTAGCCACTTTCGCTGATGCCTATCGCATAGTTCTGTATGCTGATGGCATGTAGTTCAGTTGTCGAGGTATCCACCCGGGCCAATCTTTATTCACCACGACCTGGGGAGCAACCCCTTGTCATCGAGAATAAGGGTATTTTGCCCTTATGTTCTGCCTGCATCTATCGTCAATGATTTCGGTATAAATATGTTTAATTAATGAATTATTATTCTAGTTTTTAGTTTTTTTACGTGTGAAAGAAAATAACGGCGTTATTTTCAAGGGTCAAGGGTTGTTAGTGTTTTTACTCTAGTGCGGTCTGCGCGTCGTTTAGACGTCTATACATAAAGACCTTGCTTTAGATATACCGATTTTTAACAGCAATTGCAAGCTGACTTTTAGCGAATAGTGGTGGTTTTGTCTTGTGGTGTTTAAAGTGGGAGTTGTGTAATAAAATTACATTTTTGCACTAAAAATTGCTGTTTCTAGCAATTTAAGCCAACAAAAAAGCTGCCGAAGCAGCTTTTTAAGGTGAATTTACCACAAATCTTATGCGGTAATTATGCGGTGAAGCGGCAGTGGAAATTTTGCCTGTTTTACCAGATCAGGCGCGATAACCGCCTTCCAATCCTTTGACTGTCACCGCCACTGCATCATGAGCATGCAAAGATTCATAGTGATTGACCCGCAACCAGAAATCATCAAATTCAGATAATTGATTCAGCGCGTGTTTTAAACGACGGGCAGCATCTTCACAGAACATCAGGTTCTGACCGTTTAAGCGGGCAAACTCTTGTTCGTCAGCGCGTTTCACTGCGGCTTGTACCGGTGTTTTTAACGCGTCTTCAATAGCGTCGATCAGTGCCACAATAGGAAACTCTGTCACTTTGTGATTCAGTTTCACTTTAATTTCGGCAACTGAACGCTGGCTGTGAGGTGTGGCCACTATGCCCTGGGTTGTGCCCAGCCAATCCACCACTAATTCACTGCTGATTTGTTGTTGTCCGGCAAACTTTTTCACAAAAGCTTCCTGAATAAGCTGCCGTGCCAGTGCTGCAGAACAAGGGCAAGTGGATGAATAAGGCACTTTGACCGCCAGTTCAACCGACAACTCTTTATCAATCACCTGACCTGTCACTGTCACAGGGTAAGCTTTCCAACCTTGTTTTTCGGTGATCAAAGCTTTGCGGCGCAGGTGCAGATCAAAATCAAACTTTACAAAAGCCTGATTGCTTAAATCTTCATGGCTGGTAATAAAACCATCCAGCAGATCACAGAGGCTGGCATGGCTTAAGGTGGACTCGCGCGATAAATCGTCCAGCAGCAGATATAACCTGGACATATGAATGCCTTTGGCTTTTGGATCTTTTAAATTTACAAAAGCTTCGACATGGGCACTGACCTGACGCGGTGCTTCACCGGCAATAGCCAGCATCAGTGGCACTTCAATATTGCTCATTCCAACCCAGTCCAGTACCCCTTCGGTGGTGGCACAAGAGTGATTGGCTACATCTGGCATCGCTGTCGGCATGAATTCTCCAAGATCCGTCGATTGCATAAAAGGCGTTAGCTGGGGTTGTTGCTACTGTGCTTGTGCACAGGCAAAAACCGCTGGATGGCTAAAAAGGGCTGCATTTTACCCCAGTTCACAAATTTGTCTTATGAAAAATTTGCAATAAGGTCATCCATTTTTTCGAGCTATGGTGTCAAAAACCAGAATACCCGATTAAATCAGTCGGGTATTCTACTCCTTCCATTTACGCACTGACAAGCAAAGTGGATCAGCGTGGCGGATTTTCAAAGGTGCCAAACACCAGCGCCTTGCGTTGCTGCACCATAGTGCGGCCTTTGGCGTAGACTCCCTGAATTTGCAGATCGTCCTTGTGAATAAGCACTAAATCAGCAGCTTTGCCTACTGCCAGCTGACCTTTATGTTGCAAACCCAGTACGGCGGCAGGGGAGGCGCTGATAGCGGCAATGGCATGACTTAAACTCACCTGATAATCCAGCACTGCGGTTCTGGCGCTTTGGTACAAGCTGCTGACTTTACCTACTTCCAGACCCAATAATTCTCCCTGGGGGTTAAACAGCGGCAGACTGGCATTGCCATCTGAGCTCAGGGTTAAGTTGGTCACCGGAATTTGCTGCTCCAGCGCCAGCGCCAACGCTTGTGCTGCTGCTACTTCACCATGCTTTAAATCGTAAGCTGTGGTGCTGGTGGTAAAATCAATAACACCACCTGCTTTGGCAAAACGGATACCGGCGGCAAACACGTCCTGATTGCGGTTGATGTGGGTGGGGTAAAATTGCCGCAGCGACAACTCAGTGCCATTTACTGCCTGATGCAGCGGGTCGAGTAACGAAGCGCCCGATCCCACATGCACACTGACAATACCTGCTTTGCCGGCCAGCATACCGCCAACCCTGGCTTCAGCTGCCACTTTACGTAGTTCAGTTAAAGTTGGCTGGGAGGAACGGTGATCGCTGATGGCAATTTCGCCCACCCCAATAAACTTGTCGATCAGGATCAAATCATCGGTGACAGAGCCCATTAAAGTGCGGCAGGGAACCTGATAAGAGCCGGTGTGGCAATAGGTTGAAATACCTTCAGTTTCAAGTGCATGGGCCTTGGCCAGCAGATTGGTTAAGGTGCGGGTGGTTGCGTCTGTCCCCAGCACCCCTATGGCCGTTGTCACGCCGCCTAAAGTTGCGTCTGTCAGCTGCATTTCCGGAGTCCGGCTGGCAAAACCACCTTCACCACCACCACCGATAAAATGTACCAGTGAATCGACAAAACCCGGTGTTAAATAACAGTCACTGGCGTCAATCACTTCAATCGGCAAATTATGCTGACCGATCAGTAAATCCTTGCCAATAGCGGCGATCTGGCCGCCTGCTACCAACAAATCCTGTGGACCCAGATCCATAGGCGCCAGCAGATGGGCATTTTTAAATAGTTTAATTGGGGTCATCCTGTACTCCTTATTGATAACCTATGGCAACTGCCACTAACACCGACAAACTTGCCAGCACAAAGAGCCAGAGCTGTAGTTTCCAGGCAAATTTTGCCCAGACCATCCAGTCGACCCGAACAACACCCAGACAGCCGATAAGTGAGGCCGAGGTTGGCACTATACAGTTGGTTAAACCATCCCCCAGTTGAAACGCCAGTACCGCAATTTGCCGGGACACACCGACTAAATCAGATAAAGGCGCTACCAGTGGCATTGTTAAAGCAGCCTGACCTGAGCCTGAGGTCACAAAAAAGTTAAATACCGACTGAAAAATCAGCATCAGCCAGGCGGCTATATAAGAAGACACCCCGCTGAAACTCTCGCCAGCCAGGTGCAGCAGGGTGTTAAGCACCGAAGGCTGAGTCGGGTCGTCGCCACCAAGCAGCAGTACTATGCCTTTGGCCATACCCACTATCATGGCGGCTGGCAGAAGTTCAGCTGCCCCTTGTTTAAAAGCGTCGGCTGCGCCGTTGATGGTCATTCTTTTGCCCAGAATGGCAATAATGGCGGTGGCAATACCCAAGGCAAAAAATTGGGTGGCAATTTCAGGAATGTAATAACCGCGTGCCACCACACCCCAGATCACCCAAGCAATACCGGCAACAAATACAGTTAAAATGGTGGCGTCGAGTAAACCAAAAGCTGATTGTTGCTGCTGTTGTTGCTGGCCTCTTAACTTTTCATCTGAGGCAAAACTGAGTGACAGCTGCGGTTGTTTTTTGATACGGGCGGCATAACGGATGGTAAAAATTACACCAAAAAGCGTGAACACCAGCCACAGTGCCATACGATAAGAAGCGCCGGACATCAGCGGCACTCCGGCAATACCCTGGGCAATTGCTACGCTAAAAGGGTTCATCCAACTGGTGGCAAAACCAATCTGGGTGGCAATATATGTCACCAGCACTGTGGTGATAGCGTCATAACCCAAAGCCAGCATTAACGGCAGCAGCACTATACAAAAAGCAATGGCCTCTTCACCCATGCCAAATACAGCACCACCAAGCGAAAACAGCGTAAACATCAGCGGGATAAATAAAAACTGCATGTTTTGGGTGCGTTTTATCAGCGCCAGAATGCCGTTATTCACTGCGCCTGACTGCATAATGATGCCAAAAGCGCCACCGGTTAGCAGAATAAAGGCTATCACACCAATGGCGGCGCCCATTTTGTCGCCTGACACCATGCCCTCAAAGGCATAGTTCAGAAAACCGGTTTCACCTTGTTCGGCAAACAGCACAACACCCTGGCTGCTGTCCTGGCTATAGCTGAAACTCTCCGGGTCTATCCGCGCTTTTTGCAATTCACCCTGAGCATTGGTTTGGGCGGGCAATAACTGAAAACTGCCGGCTGGGATCAGGTGTGAGGCTACTGCGGCCAGCAGCATCACAAAAAACAAAATAACAAAAGCATCAGGCATGCTGAGCGCTTTTGGCGGGGTCTTGTGTTGCATAACAAAAATCTCTTTTCCAAAATGTTGGACAGGCCTGTGGTGCAGGCGCTTTGCTTAACTCATTCAAGTGTGTAGCTTGATGAAAGAAAAAAGCTGCAGACGGATTGTTAACAAGTGTGGGCTACACAAAAGTGCAGGGGACAAATGCAAAACAAAAAGATGCCGCAGTCAGGATGACCGGGCAGGATCTACTCGTTAAACCACTCCGATAAGTAGTACGGCGAGTAATGATAGCTTGGCAATAACACGGCGTTTTTTAACATTGAACGACCAAATAACCAGCATGAAGGTTAGAAAAAGACTGTTTAGGATTATCTGTAATTGGCAAAGATGTCAATACCAGTTAATCTAACAGCCTTATTTTCATTCGTTTAGCGCGTTTAACTAATTAAAACAAGAAGAGACTATGAAATTAGCCCACTGTTGCTGGCCAGTTCTGGCATCAATGTTACCGCTGTTATCGGTCCACGCCGCAGACACAAAATCCGGCTCAGCAGCCAGCAAAAATATGCCGTCTTATTCGATGATGTTAATCGGTGGTGGTGCTTCGGTTTGTGCATCCACAGAAAAATCACAATGTGATGCAACCGCCAGTTTCAGCGACAACGCCAAAACAGGTGCACTTTTTAGTGTGCAGGCAAAATACATCGACAATATTGTTAAAAACGAATTCTGGCCTGCAGAACGCAAAGAAACAGCGAAGCAGGTTGGCGCTTTATTAACACATTTACAGAACAAACTGGCCGGCAGTGATGTGAGCGAGCGTGAACTCAGCAGGTTATGGCGCTCGAGTGAAGCCGAACATAACGGCAGCTGGGTGTCGGGGCGTGAGCTTTATGGCAGCCTGAGTGATGCTGAACGCAACTTTGTATTTGACCAGCTTGAAGTGCAGGTGAATCAAAGAAATTCTGCCTCTGATCGGAAAAAAGAGCAGGTATTGCCACAACACAGTAAAGACAGTTTTTCACTGGGCCTGTACCAGCAATTTGTAAGCCTGGCCACTGAAGTCAGTGGTAAAAGAGCGCCCAGAATTCTGGTGGTCACAGCTTCAGGGCGTGATCCTTTTGCCGCTGTTGATTATTACGTTGATTTATTTAAAAAACTTGGCGCAGAGGCCAGCTGGTTACCCGTCAATGCTGCTTATCAGGCCGCGCAGCGAGACAGTGCCGGCAGTGCTGTTGCTTGTCAGAATTATCTGCAGCATTTGGTGACAGAACAGGGCAGTTATCAGCGCGGTCGGATCTATCCGGATTTATTGGCTGAACAAAAAGCTTTTTGTGCCCGGGGTTCAGATCAGGCGGTGGAGATGATCCGTCGTGCCGATGCCATTTTCTTTAATGGTGGTGATCAAAGTCTGACCTATAAAGCCTTTAAACAACCCGATGGTTCAGACAGCAAAGAGCTTGCGCAAATCCGCAGTATGCTCAGTAAAGGTGAGCTGGTGCTGGCAGGCACCAGCGCAGGTACAGCAGTGATGTCCGGTGGCAGTTATTTAGGTTCTGATACTGTGATGATCAGTAATGGTCAGAGCCCACAAGCTGTTTATCAGGGCGCATTTGCCGCCAAAGCACCGGCACCTGGTTGCGAAAAAGACAACAGCTGTGGCACCGGCATGGACGAAAACAGCCTGACCTATCAGGCAAAGGGCGGTCTGGGGTTATTTCCCTGGGGTGTACTGGATACACATTTTTCCGAGCGTGGCCGTCAGGGCCGGTTGTTAACCCTGGTTGCACAAAGCAAAAATACCTTTGGTTTTGGTGTGGATGAAGCCACAGCCTTGCTGGTAGGTTTTGATAAAAAAAATCCGGATTTAATCCGTTTTTCAGTCAGTGGTGCTGAGGGTGTTTATGTGGCGCAAAGAGTTGCAGAAACTACAGTAGAGCCGTCGCGGCTGATGGCGATGCAAAGCCATTATTTTACCAATGGCGACAGCTTTAGTTTGCAGCAAGGGCAATTGTTTGCCAGTTTTGCCGACTGGAAATATGCACCAAGCACCACCAGCAGCCCGATGTTAACGTCCGGCAGTTTGTTCAATGGTGATAATTACCGTCAGCTTGCCAACTTACTGTGTAACAACCAAAGCCGCACTGCGGATGGCAGTTTTAACGTGGCAGGCAAAGAGTTTAAATTGCAGCTGCGCCGTGATTCACAGTCGGCAGCCAGGTCGGGTCAGTATCATGTGGGGAGTATCAATAAAAATTACTGCTCCTATCGCAATATACAGGTGTCGGTCGCCGGCAATTAATATTCACCTAATCCAGAGGTGCACAGCTTGAGTCAATATCCGGTCAAATCCTGGGTAAGACGTCTGGCCGCAGTGCTAAAACTGTGGGGTTGGCTGCAGCTTGCCAGCCTCACAGTGTTGTTTATTCTGGTCAGCAGTGCCTTGCTGGCATTAGCCGTAAGTTTAATTCTGCACAATCAGGTGCGCTGGGACATGGTCGCCGGCGCCCTGTTATTTGCTTTTGTTGCAGCGCCGGTTTTTGTCAGCCTGCTGCTGTATCTGGTACGTCACCTTGACGCCGCATTATTTTATTTAAAAGACTCCGCCCGCCAGGAAACACTGCTCAATGAAAACCTGCAGGAAAATATCCGTCAGCTGAACTTTGAAATTGAAGAGCGTAAAAAAGCTTTTCAGGCCAAACGCCGTGCTATTGATGAGCTGCGAAAAGAAATTTCCGAACGGAAAAAAACCCAGCAGGAGCTGGAAGAACAAAGTTTATTAATGCGATCCATCGTCGACAGCTCACCTGACTTATTTTATTACCGTGATGAAACCGGCCGTTTTGCCAGCTGCAACAAAATGTTTGAGCAGCTGATTGGTAAAAGTGCCAGTGAACTGATTGGCCATTACCCGCTGGAAATTTATTCATCGGATATGGCACCTGCCGCCATTCTGACCGACCACGAAGTGTCGGTAAATCAGGCGGAGCTGACGCTTGATGTTGAATACACCACACCACAGGGCCAGGTGATGTGGTTTGAAATGCGCAAAGTACCGTTTTTTGACCGTCAGGGCCGTTATATTGGTTTACTCGGCTTTGGCCGCGATATTACCAGTCGTAAGCTGGCCGAGCAGGCGCTGGAGCGGGCTTATCAGGACAAAGGCAAGTTTATTGCGACTTTAAGTCACGAGCTGCGTACACCACTGAATGGGATAGTGGGTTTAACCCGGCGTTTACTGGAAACTGAACTGGCACCAGAGCAGCGCAGCTGGGCCAATACCATTTTCAGCAGTGCCGAAACTTTGGGTAATATTTTTAACGATATTATCGATTTAGATAAAATTGACCGGCAAGATCTCGATATTGTTTATCAGAGTGTGAAGCTTGATCAGTTTATTGGTGATATTGCCAACTTTGCCGAGTTGATTTGCCAGCAAAAAGGGCTGCAATTTAGTGTGCAGCGGGTGGGAGAGCTTGGCTGTTTTGTGCGGTTGGATCCCACCAGGGTGCGGCAGGTGCTTTGGAACTTAATTAATAACGCCGTCAAATTTACCGCCAAAGGTGAAGTCAGGCTTTATTGCGAATTTAGTCAGGCGATGGGCGCCAACGAACTGATTTTTATCGTTAGCGACACCGGCATTGGCATAGCGCCCCAAGAGCAACAGCGCATTTTTGATATGTATTACAAGTCCAGTGATGGCCGCCGTTTAAGTATTGTTGGCTCCGGCATCGGCTTGTCAGTGTCTAAAGCGCTCGCAGAAGCCATGGGCGGTCGTATTAGTCTGCAAAGTCAGCTCAATCAGGGCAGTAGTTTTACCGTGCATCTGCCCACTGAAGTGCTGGCCGAGCCTGAGTTATTAACTGCAGTGCGTTGCCCCAGCCTGACAGTGCTTTTGGTTGAAGATGTGCCGCTCAATGCCGAAATTGCCATCAACCTTCTTGAGCAGCGTGGCCATACTGTGGTGCATGCCGAGACAGGTGAAGATGCATTAGCGCTGCTGGAAACCGAAGATGATATTGATTTAGTGCTGCTGGATATGCAATTGCCGGATATGACAGGTGATCAGATAGCCAGAGCGATGAAACAAGACTCCAGACTTGCACAAATTCCGATAGTGGTATTAAGCGCCAATGTGCGTAAAGCCGAGCAGCAGCTTGAAGGCATTCAAATAGATGGCGCCCTGGCCAAACCTATTAATACCGCCAATCTGGACCAGCTGCTGGCGCAACTTTTTTCTCCCAGCGCGGTGCGAAGTTCCGCACCGGCGCAACTGGAAAAACATCAGGACACTGTGTTGGACATAGGTACTCTGCAGGACTATCTGCAGTCACTTGGCAAAAAGTCGGTAAAGCGCAGTATTCAGCTGTTTGAGCAGCTGCTGCCGGGTTATATCAATAAAATGCTGGAAGCGGCCACACAACGTGAGCTGGAAGAATTTCATGAAGCGGCGCATAAACTTAAAGGGGCAGCTGCTTCTGTCGGGTTGTTATGGGTACAGCAGCAAGCCAAGTTATTAGAGCAGGAAGAAACACCCAACTGGCAGACGATGGAGCGGCAGTTAATCGAGTATCACTTAACAATAGAGCGGCACCTGGCCGCACTGCATGAGTTTGTTGAGCAGTATTAAGCCGGGCAAACTTCGTTGTTTCTTTGCGCTGTTGCTGTCCTGGTGTCTCACTGCACTCTTTACATAAAAGCACTGATTACAAAAGTACTAATTACAAAAGGTGTTTTAGACAAAATGCGCCAAAAAAAAGCGCCTGTTGAAACAGGCGCTTTTCACAACAAGCATTGAGTGCTGCTTATTTTTCCAGTTTACCGACAAAACGGTAACCTTCACCGTGAATAGTGCTGATCAGCTCTGGGCTGTCTACATCAGATTCAAAGTGTTTACGGATACGGCGGATAGTCACATCCACAGTCCGGTCGTTCGGGCGTAAATCACGGCCAGTCATATGGCGGATCAGCTGTTCACGGGTGAAAATTTTACCCGGTGTGTCCAGCATTAAACGCAGCGCGCGGTATTCGCCTTTTGGTAAACGGCGTGACACACCTTTAGGGGAGGTCAGGTTGCGGCTGTTTTCATCCAAAGTCCAACCGTTAAACTTCACAATACTTTTGTGCTCTTCAACCACAGGCTGAGACACAGTACGGCTTAACAGGTTGCGGGCGCGGATGGTCAGTTCACGCGGGTTAAATGGTTTTGTCAGGTAATCATCAGCACCGATTTCCAGACCCAGAATACGATCGACTTCACTGTCACGACCGGTCAGGAAAATCAGACCGATGTTTTCTTTCTGGCGTAATTCCCGCGCCAGAATCAAGCCGTTTTTCCCTGGCAGGTTAATGTCCATCACAATCAGATTGACGCTGTTTTCGGTCAGTTTCTGATGCATTTCTTCGCCATTAACAGCTTCCAGCACGTTATAACCTTCACCCTGAAACAGGCTAACCAGGTTTAAACGTGTTACTTCCTCGTCTTCTACGATCAAAATCACAGGCGTCTGCATGAGATGAACCTTATGTAAAGTTTGTTGGATTTTTAAACAAGTCGAGATGGAACCGGTGACATTCAGTTGTCATTTTTTTTCGCAATTATAGCTTTGGGTCCAATTGTTAACAAGTGATTTTGTTAACAATTAGATTTTGCTAATGTACGGAGTGCTGTTGTTGTGGGCTGAAAAAAGGTATTACAGCGTTTGTTCGGCAGAAGCTTTTACCACCACAGGGAAGTCAAACAGGATATGGACACCTTCACCTAAGCTGCTTTCCAGGCTGATTTTGCCGTTCAGCGCCTGAGTGACCAGGTTGTACACCAGATGCATACCTAAACCACTGCCGCCTTCACCTCTTTTAGTGGTGACAAAGGGGTCAAAAATACGTTTTTTAATGTTTTCCGGCACACCGGCACCATTGTCGCTGTAATGAATAAAACAGCGGCTTTGTTCCACTTTGACCTGAATTTTAATAGTGCCTTGTTCTATGTGTTCAAAAGCATGAATAAGGCTATTCATGATCAGGTTAATTAAAATCTGATTGATTGGGCCAGGTTTGCTGTCTATTTCCAGGCCAGGATCACATTCGAGCAGCACCTGATGCTGGGTTTTTTTCAGGTTAGGGCGCAATGAAAGCAGCACTTCATTCATAAGCTGCAACATATTAAAAGTACGGCGGTTTTCGTTGGACTGATCCACAGCCACCTGTTTAAAACTGCGGATGAGGCTGGCCGCTCTTTCCAGATTACGATAGATAATGCCAAGATTTTCACTGCTTTCACTTAAAAATTTTGCCAGCTGATTTGAGGTAAGTTTTTTCTCATCAAAAGCTTTTTGAATATCAGCCAGTTTATCCTGCATTAAAGTGGAAGCCGTAACACCAAGGCCGATAGGGGTATTTACCTCGTGCGCTACACCGGCCACCATCTGCCCCAGACTCGCCATTTTTTCTGTTTCTACAATCTGATTCTGATACTGATGCAGGGTTTCGAGGGTATTGAGTAAGTCCTGATTGGAGCTTTTTAACGCCAGGGTTCTTTCATTAATTTTTTGCTCCAGCCCCTGGTTCAGCTGCCGGATCTCCTGCTCGGCCTGTTGCACTTTATTAAATTGCTGTTCAATACGGTCCAGCATGTTGTTAATAGCACGGCCCAGCATATGCAACTCTTCAATTTCGGCGGCAGGCGCACGCATTGAATAACTTTTTTCTTTGGTAACTTTTTGCACCACAGCCAATAAGGCTTCGATAGGTTTGGTAAAACGTCGTTGCAGACGCACACTGACAAAAAATGCGCCTATTAACGCAATAATAGCGATCAGCAAGTCAAACAGAATGCGGTTTTGCATGTACTTATTCAGTTCGGTTAAACTGGCACGCAAATAGATGTAACCAATTTTTTTACCTTCAAAATCAACAGCTTTAGTCAGTTCTATTACGTCGCCATCAAAGTGAGGCTCCAGCAACTCGTCAACTTTGTCAAATTGGGTGGGGTGGGGGCCAACATCTCTTCTGTTATAACTGGAAAAAAATGTCAGCTGGTTTGTTTCAGCTGTTAATTTATAAATATGAATGTTGTGCAAAATATCAACAGCGGCAAAAGATTTTAACCTGCCGTCTTCCATCTCAGCGTCGTCGTATAAAATGCTGGCTTTGGAGTTAAAAGCCACAATATTGGCGTAAGCGTGCAGCTGATCCACCAGTTTGCGCTTCTGGAAACTAATATCCTGCAGTGAAGAAATGGTCAGTGAAGCCAGCAAAGTCACACTGCAAATCAGCATGACGACCCAGCTCAGGGCCCCTTTAATTGACGTGGTGCGTAATAAAGGCTTCATTGATAAAGTCACTAAACCTTAAGCAAGCTCAAATAGTTATAACTTTGATGTTATGCATTTTCAGGAAATTAAGCAAACCGGCCTGACAAAATTATCAAGGCCGTTTATATTGTCTGGCGTTACAGTGTGAGCCGGTTTTTTGCAGTCGTTATTGCACTGTGTTATGCGATGAATGACATTGTTAGCAAGCTGACAGGAGCCTGTGATGGATCTTTGGGAAAGCTACAAAACCAGTGTGTTTTTATGTCATCAGCCACTGGGCGATCAAATCAATTTTGCCATTATCAGTGCACAAAACCCCGCCGGACACCTGCACCACCCGCAACATAATTTAACCCTGGACCGTGAATTTGAAACTGAGCTGGATGAAGCTCATATCCCTTACCGCACTTTAATTGGTGCTTCGCCGGACTTGTCGTTTCAGGAAAAAAGCTGGGCTGTGCTTTGTGATAAACATAAAGCACTGAGTCTGGCGCTGAAATTTAGGCAGAATGCCATTTATTGGGTAGAGTCCGGTCAGTTGTATCTGGTAGCGGCTTTGATGGAGCAACAGGGTTATCCGGCAGAGGAACATCTGGGGCCTTATCTGGCGCGGCAAATTGTGTTACAGGGTTAGTCTGCACTGGCGCTATCTGATGGTGTTACAAAAAAGGCAGAAACTTGCTGGTTTCTGCCTTTTTTATTGCCAGATTAAAAGCAGCTGCGCCGCAGCTGCTTTTGTGCGTCAGTTTTTGCGGCTGTGATACACCACAAAACCATTTTGTCTTGCCAGCTCTTTTACATTGCCAAAAGTGCTTTTCAGCCATTCGGCATATGGCAGGTGAGCATTGGCCACCAGGGTTAAAGTTCCGCCAGAGATGAGTTTTTGCAAACTGTCGCGGATAAACTTTTCCGCGACGCTGTAATCGGTTTTTAAACCGGTGTGAAATGGCGGGTTGCTGACAATATGCGCAAAGAGTGGTGTGCCATCCGGCATCCCATCTGCTGCTATCACCTGCGCCTGCTGTTGATTCAGCGCAAAAGTGGCTTTGCTGCTGGCAACGGCCAAAGCACTGACGTCTGAACAATAAAGTTTAATGCCAGGGGCTTGTTGTAATAAAAAAGTACCAATAACACCGGCACCACAGGCAAAGTCCAGCACATTACCTTGCTGAATAAAACCAAGTTGTTCCAGCAAAATGGCGCTGCCTACATCCAGCTTGCCGTGATTAAAAACACCGGGTAAAGAGCAGAATTGCAGTGTTTTACCGGCAACTTCTGCTTTAAACTGTGTCATCGGCTGGGCTTGTTGTGGTTTATCGGCAAGACCTGTTAAGGCAAACCATAAACAGTGTTTAGCGTTGTCGAGTTTATGGGCATGCAAACCCAGTTTTGCCGCATGCGCCACTAAACTTTTGATGCCACCTTTGTTATCACCCACCAGATAAATTTGTGTGTCCTGATTGATGACAGCAGTCAGCTGCGCCAGGCTATACGCCAGCTGCTCTTTACTTTTGGGGTAAAACAGCACCACAGTGTCGAATTTTTTGCCTTGAGCTAAATGTTTTACATCAAGCTCAGCGGCAAAATAACAAGGAGCTGTTGTTTGTTGTTGCCAGTGGTTGGCCACAGTTTTGTCTGTAGTGTAACAACTCAGACTCAGGCTGGGCTCAGTTGACAGCTCACGCGCCAAATCGTCGGCCATAGGTTCAACCAACAGCACCTCAGCTGATAAATCGGCGATATTGCGCAGCAGCAGCTGACTTTGTGGAGTTAACATCAGCTCACCCGCTTAAACATCAGATCCCAAACACCGTGGCCTAATTTCACACCGCGGTTTTCGAATTTGGTTAAAGGTCTGTTGTCAGGGCGTGGCACATATTGATTATCTTCGGCCAGGTTTTGATAACCTTCAGCGGCGCTCATCACTTCCAGCATATGCTCGGCGTAATTTTCCCAGTCGGTGGCCATATGAAACACCCCACCAATTTTTAATTTACGGCGCAAAAGCTGCACAAACTCAGGTTGTACAATACGGCGTTTATGGTGACGGGTTTTATGCCATGGGTCCGGGAAAAACAGTTGCACTGTGGTTAAAGAGCCATCTGCTACTGAGTCATTCAGAATTTCCACTGCGTCATGTTCAAACAAACGCAGGTTTTTGACACCTTCAGTTTCAGCTTCACCCAGGCAAGCACCAACACCAGGTTTGTGTACTTCGATACCAATAAAATCAAGCTCTGGCGCTGCTTTGGCCATAGCAACCAGAGATTTACCCATACCAAAACCAATTTCCAGCACCAGATCGGCTTTGCGGCCAAATACCTGTTCAAAATTATAAGGCTCAGGCTGATGTTCCAGGCCCATGCTCGGCCAGAACAAATCCAGACTACGTTGCTGGCCTTTGGTCAGCCGGCCTTCACGCAACACAAAACTGCGGATACGGCGCAGATATTTTGGCTGTTCGGTGTCGCTTGAGGCTGCATCTGGCAGCACAACTTCAGTCTCAGTGTTGTTCATCTTTTGCTCCGGGCGGGAATTTTTGCGGCGCACATTATGCGTTGTTACGGCCTTGCACTCAACCGACTTTGCATTGGCAGTAACTTGCGTAGCGGTTAGACTGCACGGCAACTTAACAGCGGAATTTGTTATCTTGTTGCAGGCAGAAATTAAAGCATTTCAAAATCAAGTAGTTAGCTGGCAAAAAACACATGGCCGTCATATGTTACCCTGGCAGCAAGCCGGCACCCCTTATGCGGTGCTGGTGTCTGAATTAATGCTGCAGCAAACTCAGGTGGCCACAGTTATTCCGTATTTTCAGCGTTGGATGGCCTCTTTCCCGACGATAGAAGCGCTGGCGGCGGCAAGCAACGATGAAGTGATGGCACACTGGCAGGGGCTGGGTTATTACGCCCGCGCCCGTAATTTACATAAGGCGGCGGTTTATATCAGTGAACTGGGCGCTTTCCCCAAAACTTTAGAGGCGCTGCTGGCTGTGCCCGGGGTAGGCCGTTATACCGCTGGCGCCATTATGTCTTTTGCCTATGACAGTTATGGCCCTATTGTCGATGGTAATGTCCGGCGTTTATACGCCCGTTATTTTGCCATTGAGGGTGTGACTTCAAGCTCTGCAGTGGATAAAAAACTCTGGGCTTTGGCGGAAGTTCTGACCCCTACAGACAACTGCCGCAGTTTTGCCCAAGGTTTACTGGATCTTGGCGCTACCATCTGCAAACCACGCCAACCGCTTTGTGAACAATGCCCGCTGGCAAACAGTTGTCAGGCACTGTTGCAAAACCGAGTTGATGAATTGCCAACGGCAAAACCGAAAAAAACAGTGCCGGTGAAACCTGGGCATTTTTTATGGCTTGCGGAGCAGGATAAAATTCTGCTGCAAAAAAGGCCGGACAAAGGCATTTGGGCGTCACTCTGGTCTTTGCCGCAGGTGGAAGCACACTCTGAGTGGCTGACACAGGCGCAGCTGCACGGCGTTTTTGTGCACCAGTTTACCCACTATAAACTGGATGCCTCGGTCTGGACTGTGCAGCATAACTTTTTAAAGGTGCAGGAAGAGTTTGCCGGCAGCTGGTATCACAAAGATGAACTTAACAAAGTAGGCCTGCCGGCGCCAATCCGCAGTTTTATCGAACAACAGTTTGGCTTAGCAGCTGACAAAACATAACAAAGCAGGGCAAAAGGCGGCAAAAATAGATTACAATGCGCGCAATTCCTTAAGCCGTATGGCAAAGAGCAAAGCCGAGGTAGATTATGGCACGTGAAGTATTTTGTCTTTATCTGAAAAAACAGGCCCCTGGGCTGGATTTCCAGTTATATCCGGGTGAACTTGGCAAAAAGATTTTCGATAACATCAGTAAAGAAGCTTTTTCGTTATGGCAGGCCAAACAAACCATGCTGATCAACGAGAAAAAACTCAATATGATGAATCTGGAGCACCGCAAACTGCTGGAAGAACAAATGCAGCAGTTTTTATTTGAAGGTGCCGAAGTGGCGATTGAAGGTTATGTGCCACCCAGCAAAAGCTGAGTTTTTGTTTTCAGATAGCAGCATCAGCAGGAATTGATATGGCGCGCCGTTTACCACCGCTTAATGCTTTAAAAGCCTTTGAAACGGCCGCCCGCCATCTTAGTTTTACCAAAGCGGCAGAAGAGATGTATGTCACTCAGGCTGCTATCAGTCATCAGATCAAAGCGCTGGAAGACCATTTAGGTCTGAAGCTGTTTATGCGGAAAAACCGCTCTTTGCTTTTGACCGAAGAAGGCCAGAGTTATTTTCTCGATATCAAAGATATTTTCCTGCAACTGCATGAATCTACTGAAAAACTGCTGGCACGGGGAGCTAAAGGTGCGTTAACAGTGAGCCTGCAACCAAGTTTTGCTATTCAGTGGTTGGTACCAAGATTAAGCTTATTCAGTGAGTTACATTCAGATATCGATGTGCGGATCCGTGCTGTAGATTCAGAAGAAGGTTCGCTGACTGACGATGTGGATGTGGCAATTTATTATGGCCGTGGCAACTGGCGTAATTTGCATGCTGACAAGCTGCATACCGAATATTTAGTGCCTGTGTGCTCGCCTATGCTGCTAAACCGCGCTAAACCGCTGAATGAAGCTGCAGATTTACGTTTTCATACCCTGCTGCATGACACCACCCGCGATGCCTGGAAAGCCTGGTTTACCAGTCAGGGGTTTAAGCATTTTAATGTAAATCAAGGGCCTATTTTTAGTCACAGCGCCATGGTGTTACAAGCTGCCGTGCATGGACAGGGGGTGGCGCTGGCGCATAATGTGCTGGCTCAACCCGATATTAACTCAGGCCGGTTAATAGTGCCTTTTAACCATGTGCTGCAAAGTAAAGATGCCCATTATCTGGTGTGTCGCGACAACCAAACTGAACTTGGCAAAATTGCTGCTTTCCGGCAGTGGATGATTGCTTTGGTTGAACGCGAGCAGGAAGATTTTAAAGAGCAGCAATTTAATATTGCAGCGGTAAACGATTGAATTCAGATTTTTTTCTAAAAACACCAGCGGATAAGCCTGTCGCCAGAATGCTGTTATTGCATGGTGCAGGTGCACCTGTGCAGTCGCAGTTTTTAACTTTATTGGCACAAGAGTTGGCGCTGCAGGGGATTGAAGTGTGGCGGGTGAATTTTGCTTATATGCAAAAATCACTACAGGGCCAGAAACAACCGCCGTCAAAGGTTGCCGTATTGCAGCAGGAGCTGGCGGCTTTTATTAAGCTTGTGCCCAATGATATACCGCTGCTGATTGGGGGCAAGTCGATGGGCGGCAGGGTTGCGACTTTACTGGCTGCTGCTGAAGATGAAACAGTGCAGACAAACATCAGCGCAGTGTGTTGTTTTGGTTATCCTTTTTGTCCACCAGCCAAAAAAGCCCAGGGTATCAGCAGCAGAACTGAGCATTTTACCAGGCTGAAGTTGCCGGTTTTAATAGTGCAAGGCGAGCGGGACGAATTTGGTACTAAAGCGCTGCTCTTAGAAGCCCCGCTGACCAGCTGGCCACAACTCAGCTTACACTGGTTGCCTTATGGTGATCATGATTTAACAACGTTAAAAAAACATCCAATGTCGCAGCAGCAACTTATTCAGCTGGCGGCTGGCGCCTGCAGAGACTTTATCAATGCAAAAATTCTGGCAAATTAGTTTAACTTTAACGGCAATTTATGGTGCTGTGGTGGTGGGTATGTCTGCTGCTATTTCACATCTGTTTTTACACAGTCTGGATAACAAGGCATTAAGCTCATTATTAAGCAGCACTGCGCTGCTGGCGTTTCAGACCCTGGCTTTATTAGCGCTGAGTCTGATGCAGCTTGGTAATGCACAACAGGCTGAAACAGCAAGTTCTCGGAAAAAGCTACCGGCTTTGGTGGCTGCAGGTTTTCATCTGGGGCTTTGGCTTTTTGTTTATACGGTGTGGGCCGGTTTATTTAATCTGCCGCTACATTTTTCGCAACTGGCGCCTGTAGGCGGCCAGTTATTGCTTTTGTGCTGGCTGTTGCTGGCCGCTACTGCCTGGATCAGGAAATAACATGAAACAACTTATACTCTACTGCCGCGCCGGATTTGAAAAAGAATGTGCGGCGGAAATTCAGGACAAAGCAGCTCAGCATGGTGTGTTTGGTTATTGCAAACTGAAAGACAACAGCGCTTTTGTGATTTTTGAAGCTTATGACAGCAACCTGCTGGCGGCTTTTTACCGTGATTTCCCTTTTGAGCAGCTGGTGTTTATCCGCCAGTGGGCGCTGTTAATTGGTGATTTAATTGAACTGCCGGCCGGCGACAGGGTCAGTGCTGTAGTGCAGCAGGCGGTTGATGCTGAAATAACCACCTGCGGTGATATCAGAGTGGAATATCCCGATACCAATGAAGGCAAAGAGTTATCAACGCTGGCACGCAAATTAACGGTGCCGCTGCGTCAAAGCCTGCGTCAGGCCGGTGTGATGTTACCAAAACAACAATCACGGGCGCCTGTACTGCATTTGTTTATGCTGTCGGGTAAAGAAGCCTATCTGGCGCTGTCTTACCCGGAAAACAGCAGTGAGCTGGAAAACGGTATCCGCCGGTTAAAGTTCCCGCACGACGCGCCCAGTCGCAGTACTTTAAAGCTTGAAGAAGCCTTTTTGCAGTTTATTCCAAAGGATGAATGGGAAAGCCGTTTAGCCTCTGGTATGAATGCGGTGGATTTAGGCGCTTGCCCTGGTGGCTGGACTTATCAGCTGGTGATCCGCTCCATGATGGTGGTGGCTATAGATAACGGCATGATGGATCAGAAGTTAATGGACACAGGCCAGGTAAAACACTATCAGGTGGATGGTTTTAAATATCAGCCGGAAAAACGCAATGTGTACTGGCTGGTGTGTGACATGATTGAAAAACCACAAAGAGTAGGGCAGCTGATTTGTGACTGGCTGATCAAAGGCTGGTGTCAGGAAAGTATTTTTAACTTAAAACTGCCGATGAAAAAACGCTACGAAACTTTGCAGGAAGTGCTGGGCCAGATGCAAAACCGTTTTGATGAAGCTGGTTTAAAAGTACGTTTTCAGGCCAAACATCTGTACCACGACCGCGAAGAAGTTACTGTGCATTTGTGTAAGGTTTAAGTTGGCTCAAGCCCTGTTTGGGTAAAGCTGAAACTTTGTTTTAGTCTGAAACAGTATAAAAAAGGCCAGCATCAGCTGGCCTTATTTTTTGTTTAATCCTTTGTCTACACAAAGATTAACAGCGCAATGTTACTTTTGCATATTGTAACTTTGGCCAAAAGTATTACCAAAAAACGACTGTTTTAACCATTGTGGTCTTTGTTCGCTATTGGCAATTTCTTCGCCAATGGCGTAGTTAATGTCAGCAAACAAAGCGCCGGCATCATAACGGATAGGGCCAAAGTCTTTGGTCAGGCCGGCAATATCGTCCGTTGGTTTGTGATAATGTTTGGCAAAAAACTTACCCCAAATTTCACCGCCTTTTTGCGCTGGATCTTTAGAGGTAAAACCCGTCATTAAAAATACTGAAGGGACACCTTTTTTCACCAGGGTGTAGTGATCTGAGCGGGTGAAAATGGCCTGCTCCGGCATAGGATCGGCGCTTAACTTAATGCCATGCTTGGCGGTAGCACGACCAACCACAGCACCTAAAGTTGAATGATTGGCACCAAAAGCAATCATATCGGCAAATGGATACAACAACACCGGCATATCCAGGTTGACGTTTGCCACCAGCGACTGCATAGGTTTTAGCGGATGATGGGCAAAATAATCGGCGCCCAATAAACCTTTTTCTTCACCTGTTACAGCGACAAACAAAATTGAACGTTTTGGTTTGACCGGCGCCTGACTATATAAACGGGCGGTTTCCAGCAAAATAGCCACACCGGCGGCGTTGTCCATTAAACCATTGTTAATTTTGTCTTTAGAGCGTAAGTCGTTACCAATACCAATATGGTCGGAGTGGGCTGTGACCACCACATATTCGTTTTTCAGTGTTGGATCTGAACCTTCCAGCACAGCAGCAACGTTCTGGCTCTGAATGTCCGTGTGGCTGGATTCGCGGCTGAAACTCATTTTGGCATCAAGGGCAAAACCGGTTGGAACTTCTTTTTTCTCCAGTTTGGCAAAAATGCTGTCCAGGCTTTCTTTGGCGCCGTCAAACAAAGGTTTGGCCGCTTCCATATGCAAATAGGCACCAGCTTTTAATTGAGGATAATCACCTTCAGACACCCCTTTATCATTCACCCAACGCACCCGGGCTGAGTTTAAATACATCAGGCTGTTGGCATAAGGGCGGGTTTTTTCTTCTTGTGGTGTGTGCAGCGTAATAATACCAATGGCGCCATGCTCAGCGGCCAGACGCTGTTTCAGCGAGCCTAAGTGTGCTGCTTCTTCACTTGGTAATTTGCTTGGACGACCCGGCAGCATGACCACAACTTTGCCTTTTACATCCAGGCCGGCGTAGTCATCAAGACCAAATTCTTTTGACACCATGCCATAACCAACAAACACCAGCTCAGCATCTTTGACTTCTACTTTGCCTTCGTGGCTGCTTGGGCCTGTGAAAAAGTGTTTTGGATAAGGCACAGCCACATTTTTGCCTTTGATGTTAAAGCTCAGGCTGGCGCTGTTATTCACCAGTTTACTTTGTTTCATTGGCACTTTCTGGAAAAAACCGCCGTTGTCGCCGGCCGGCTGTAAACCCAGTTGCTGGAAATTGGTGGCGATATAGTTGCTGGCAATTAAATGGCCTTTACTGCCGGTATCCCGGCCTTCCAGCGCGTCATCGGCCAGAAATTGCATATGGGCGGCGATACGATTGGCGTCAGCGCCCTGAGCTGCGGCTGCAACAGGGCTTGCCGGTACTGGCGGCACTGCCGGTGCTTCGGCACTTGGCGACGTTGCGCTGCAGGCGCTTAATAACAGAATGGATGACAACGTCATCAGGGTTTTCGTTTGCATCTTGTGTTCCTGAAAAAGAGAGCAGGTAAAGCACCTGTAGTTATTATTCTGAGCTGGCAGAACTTAGAGTTTAAGGCCGCAGCAGCCTAACACGAAACAATAAAGACCGCCGGATTGGCGGTCTTTATTGTGCGACGAAAAGTAGAATTTCAGCGTCGGGCTTAAAAAAGTGGTAAGCAAATGTTAACCGGATTTATCGCTGTCGCTGTTTAAATCATCAGCGTCTATATAATCGGGCTTTTTGATGGCCAGCACTTTATCAATACGTTTGCCGTCCATATCAATAATTTCCAAAGTCCAGTTGCCCACTTCCACCTTGTCGGCGGTTTGTGGCATTTTGCCAAGCAATAACATAATCATGCCGTTCAGCGTTTGATATCTGTTGCTGTCTTCTTCTGGTAACTTATTGATATTCAGGCAGTCTTTTAAATCAATAACAGGTAATAAACCATCTAACAATAAAGAGCCGTCATCGCGGGTGATCACCATTAAGTCTTCACCGTCATCCGGATTAAATTCACCTGTTAAGGCTTCCATTAAATCCAGCAGGGTTACCAAACCTTTTAAATCACCATATTCGTCGACCACAAACACCATCTGACTGCCGGTGGTGCGAAAATGCTCTAACAGTTCCATACCTGTCAGGCTGTCCGGCACAAAGTTACAAGGCTGAGCCAGGGCTGCTAAATCGGTCAGACTGCCCGATACCGATTGCACCAGCAGCTGTTTGGTCGACACCACACCAATTAAGTCATCGGCATGACCACGGCATACCGGAAAACGCGAGTGTGGCGACTGGGTGAGCAGTTTTAAGTTATCTTCAATCGAATTTTCAATGTCCAGAAATACGATGTCTGAACGCGGCACCATTAATGACGAAATGCTGCGCTCATCAAGCCGGAACACGTTTTTCACCATAGTGTGTTCATTGTGTTCAATGACACCTGAGCTTGAACCTTCCTGCAACATGGCATGAATATCTTCATGGGTGACATTGGATTCCTGGCTTTGGGAAAAACCAAATAACCGCATTAGCGCATGGGTTGAGCCTGACAATAACCAGACAAAAGGCTTGGTGAGCAGTGCCAGCAATAACATGGGTTTAGCCATAATGCAGGCAATAGTTTCAGCGCTGATTTGGCCAATACGTTTGGGCACCAGTTCACCCACCACTATAGAAATGTAGGTGACAACAATAACCACCAGCACTGTGGCAAACACACTGCTAAAGGCCACCGGCATGCCGAGTTCCTGCAACCAGATAGCAAAAGGACCGGCCAGAATAGCTTCACCAAAGATACCATTTAAGATACCAATAGAAGTGATACCGATCTGCACAGTGGATAAAAACTGGGTGGGGTCTTCGGCCAGCTTCAGGGCTATGGCGGCGGAGGATTTTCCGTTATGTGCCAAAGCGGTGAGCCGTGATTTACGGGCTGTCACAATAGCAATTTCAGACATGGCAAAAATGCCGTTTAACAGAATTAAACTAACAAGGATCAGGATTTCCATACAAACCGTAAAGTTGCTGCGAAGCGGCGAGTATAACAAAAAGTTGTGGCTGCACCAGTGTCAGTTATTGGCATTTAAACATCTGTTTTAATTTTGCCGGAAGATTTGGTTGGGGGTCACAATAAAAGGCAGCGGAATATCCCAGGCTTCAACAGGTACTGTTGCCACCTGCTGGCATTGATGGGCAAGGCCTATTAGCACGGGTGTTGCTGCACTTAATCTGTTGCTGTTGCCGGCTGTTGTTGTCTCAAGCTGAGCTAAAGTCCGGTCATAAAAACCACCGCCCATACCCAGCCGATTGCCCTTGGCATCAAATGCCACCAGTGGTGTGCAAATCACATCAAGTTCAGTCACAGGTTTGATCTCAGCACAATTCAGCACAGGCTCAGGAATTTGAAACTTGTTGAGTTTCATTGGAGTATCTTGCTGATAAGACTGAAAAATAAGATAACCAGGTACAAAAGGATGCAAAATTGGCAGGTATAAATTTTTGCCGGCCTGCCACAAAGCCTGAATAAGAGGTTTGGTATCAAGTTCAGCGTCGTTGCTTAAATACAAGGCAATAGCAGTGGCATTCTTAATTTGTGGCAGTTGTAACATCTGGCCAACCAGCATTTGGGCGGCTTGTTGCTGCTGCTCATTACTTAAGGCGTTTCTGAGTTTACGCACTTGCTGGCGGATAGCCTGACGTTGGCTGTTGATATCGGCAACTGCTGTTAAATCTGTCATCAAAAATTACATCAAAAGTGCTGAACTAAAACGAGTTTTACACAGAAGTAGCAGGGAATACAGTGGTTTTAAAAGGGCTTGAAAGAGAAAGGAAGTGTTCTCCGAATTGCCGTGTCAAACGTTAGCCTCGAACCATAGGTTCAAGGCGGAAGTCAGATCAGCACCGCAGGCTTCCCGGTACGGGCCGGGCTTGCACAATAGTGCTGGAAAAGAATTCCTATGTTAAAACAAGTATCGGCTCGGGGACATCAGTCTAATCACAAACAACCCAGAGAACCCAGACAGTATATCAGCTGCAAACCAGGCCGTAAGCCCTAATCTGCGTTCTTTTTCAGTTCCAGCAACTCATTGCACAAATTTAACGCAATCATCAGCAGTACATCTTCAGCGCCATGCACACCAGGCTGATATTTGGTTTTGCTAACCCGCTGTTCCAGCTCCAGCATGGCATTTTGCAGTTTTTCTTCCTGACCGGCCGGGCAGGCAATTTTCATATGGCGACCCAGCACTGTCACTGTCAGTTGTTTTGGTTTTGGCTTACTGTTTGCGGCTTCTGCTGTTGGTTTTTTTGGGTACATATCAACCTATCTTTCCATCTTGGATGCTGGCTATCTGAAGGCGGCCGACAGGCACTGACTTGGCGCTGCCTGGCGGCGGTGATAGCATAGTGTCAATTTTCATAGTGAATACCGGATTAATATGACTTCTCAACTGCTGCTTAACTACGATCACTGGACCAGTCAACTTGATCAACATTCGGTGATGGCGTCAGCTGCCGAGGTGCAGGGATTGATTGCCGGTATGCTCAGTGCCGGTATTCCGGCGGATGCTGGCACAATTTTACCAGTTCTGTACGACTTCTTAAACGACGGACAAGCGCTGAATACACATTTAAAAGGCTTAATTGAACAATTAATTGCCGAAACCGCAAAACAACTGGCGGAAGAAGACTACAGTCTGCAGTTATTGTTACCCAGCGACGATGACGCTATGGCTGAACGACTGGAAGCCATGATTGAATGGGCGCAGGCTTTTTTAGTCGGTTTTGCCATTCAGCAAACAGATTTGTCCCTGGTGTCCCCAGATGTGCGTGAAGCTATTGATCAGCTGACCGAAGTCACCCGTATTGATATTTATACTGAAGATGATGCCAGCGACGCCGAAAACGAAGAGTCGTATTTCCTGGTGCTGGAGCATATGCGTTTGCTGGTGCTGACTTGTTTTAATGAAGTAGGGCAAAAATTTACCATCAGCGAAGTAGCAGCTAAAACCCTGCACTAATCAGAACCCTGTATTAACAGTGTTATCCGGAGACCCAGTAGTCATGGCATCCTTTCTCAAAGCGCCGGTGTTTGACACCGCAGTTTATGCCGGCCGCCGCGCCCGCCTGATGGCAAAATTACCCGACAATTCAGTGTTATTAGTCAGCTCCGGCATGGAAATTACCCGAAGCCGCGATACCGAATTTGCCTTTCGTCAGGACAGCGATTTTAACTATCTGACAGGTTTTCCTGAGCCTGACGCTTTATTAATTCTGCAAAAATCGACCAATGGCGGCATCACAGAATTGCTGTTGTGCCGTCCCAAAGACGAGCTGGCGGAAATCTGGCAAGGCCGTCGTTTTGGCCCTGAGCAAGCGGCAAAACACTTTGGGTTGCCGGCGGTCAGTAACGAACAGCTGACACAGGAAGTGCAAAATGCGCTGAATCAAAAAACGACTTTGGTGTATAGCCAGGGTTTGTATACACAGCTTGATGATTTAGTCAGCAGCACTTTAGCTACGTTGCGCAAGTACCCGAAAAAAGGTTTTCAGGCGCCAAACCAACAGCTGGATTTAAGACCCCTTATTGCCGAGCTTCGCTTATTTAAAGACGAAGCTGAAATCCAACTGCTACAACAAGCCTGCACAATCAGCGCTGATGCGCATAAACAAGCCATGCGCCAGTGTAAAGCCGGCATGTGGGAATATCAGCTGGAAGCTATTATCCGCCATCATTTTGCCATGCAGGGCGCCCGCGAACCCGGCTACAACACTATTGTGGGTGGCGGCGAAAACGGCTGCATTTTGCATTACACCGACAATAACGCACAGCTTCAGGACGGCGATTTAGTGTTGATTGACGCTGGTGGTGAACTGGCCGGTTATACCGCCGATATCACCCGCACTTTCCCGGTCAGTGGCAAATTCAGTGCTGAACAAGCCGCGCTCTATCAGGTGGTGCTGAACGCCCAATATGCCGCCTGTGCTGCGGTAAAACCGGGCAACAGCAGCAAAGACACAGTAGCAGCCGCTATTTTTGAGCTGACCAAAGGCCTGCTGGAGCTGGGTATTTTGCAGGGTGAACTTGATGCACTGATTAAAGAGCAAGCCTGTAAAAAGTATTTTATTCATGGCCTTGGCCACTGGCTTGGCCTGGATGTACATGACGTTGGCGCTTATAAGCTCAATGATGCAGAGCGGCCATTTGAACCTGGTATGGTGCTGACCATTGAACCTGGTCTTTATATTCCAACAGGTTCAGATTGTGACAAAAAATGGTGGGGGCTGGCGGTACGGATTGAAGATGATTTGCTGGTGATCAAAGACGGCCATCTGAATCTGACCGATACTGCGCCTAAAGAAATTGCCGCTATTGAAGCGTTAATGGCTGGCCTGCACTAAACCCTGTGGGGTGCTGCCAAGGCGGTCTGATACAAGGAACTCAGTTGCAAACTGACACATTTGATCTAGTGATTGCCGGTGGTGGCATGACAGGCGCTATGCTCGCTTATGTGCTGCTGAGTCAAAACCCGGCGTTAAAACTGGCTATTGTTGAGCAGCAAGCTGCTTTGCCACAACAACAAGGCCAGGCCGCAGTGGCGCCTCAGGTCAGTTTTGACAGCCGCAGTATTGCGCTGGCCGCCGCCAGTGTAGAACTGTTGGCTGCCTGGGGGCTGTGGAGTCAGCTCGCGCCATCCGCCTGTGCCATTGAACATATTCAGGTGTCGGATCGGGGGCATTTTGGCAAAGTCTATTTGTCAGCCAGCGAATTTAACCGCCAGAGCCTGGGGCAGGTGATTGAAATTGAATATATTGGCGCGCTGCTGTACCAGAAACTACAGCAGTTTAGTGAGCAGGGCGCACTTTATTGGTTCAGGCCGGATCAAATTCAGCAGCTGCACAAAACCCAAAGTTGTCATCAGTTACAGCTTTTAAGTGGCCAAAAAATCAGCACAAAGTTATTGCTGCTGTGTGAAGGCGGCGATTCGCCAAGCAGGCAGCTGGCCGGCATCAGCCAGCAGCAACAGCCTTATGGCCAATGTGCGGTCATTGCCAATATCGGTATTCAAAACCCCCATCAGCAGCGAGCTTTTGAACGTTTTACACCCCAAGGGCCACTGGCGTTATTGCCATTAAGCCGGCAGCGTTATTCGCTGGTGTGGACAGTGACACCAGATGAAGCGGCGCGCTTAATAAAACTGAAAGATGCTGATTTTCTCGCTGAGCTGCAAAGTGCTTTTGGATATAGAGCCGGGGTGTTTCAGACAGTGGGTAGCAGAGTCAGTTATCCACTGACGCTTAAATACAGTCAGGATGCCAGCAGCCATCGTTTAGTGCTCTGTGGTAACAGTCTGCACAATTTACATCCTATTGCCGGTCAGGGCTTTAACCTGGCACTGCGGGATATAGCGGCGGTAGCGGCATTAATTAAAGATCAGCCAGATCCGGGTTGTTATGCCGTCACTTCGGCTTATCAGCAGCTACGCAGTGCTGATATGGAAAAAGTGATGAGCCTGACCGATGGTTTAGTGCGGCTTTTTTCCAACAGCTCGCGAATTCTGGCTTTGGGCCGCAGCCTGGGTTTAACCGCCTTAATGCAATGCAGCGAATTAAAACAGGCTTTTGCCAACCAGACCATGGGATTTACACCACTCAAAGCACAGCAACTAAAAGCGCAACAACTCAAAGTGCAGCAAGTGGCAGCTAAAAGATCATTGTCTCAATCCTCTTCTCAATCATCTGAGCTTAATAAGCAGGGCCCCGGAGGCCAGTCTGATGCAAACATCTGATGTGCTCATAGTGGGCGGCGGCAGTGCCGGTTTAACGCTGGCGCTGTTATTGGCGAGCGGCGATTATAGCCAGCAATTAAAAATTACCTTGCTGGAGCAAGGCCAGGCGCCAGAGCCTGCGCCTGCTACTTTATTAAGGGTCAGTGCGCTGAATCTGGCGTCACAGCGTTTGTTAACAGCCCTGGGGGTCTGGCAGGGCCTGACGGCGAATCCGGCTTATCAGCAGATGGAAGTATGGGAAGCCGACAGTTTTGCCCGGATTAACTTTGATGCACAAACTGAAAACCAGCAGGCTTTGGGCTGGATAGTCGACAACCAGCAGCTGTGTCAGCAGTTATATCAGAAGCTGCAACAATATCCGCAGGTGCAGTGTTTATTTGGCCGGGCTATCAGCCAAATCGGCACATCAGAAGAACACAGTCTGGTTACCTTAACTGACGGCTCTGTGCTGTTGGCCAAATTGCTGGTGGGGGCAGATGGCGCCGAGTCCAAAGTGCGGCAGAGCCTGCAGTTGCCGCTGACATTCTGGGATTATGACCAGCATGCGCTGGTGGCAGTGGTTAAAACACAGCAGCCGCACGGGCAATGCGCGCGTCAGGTGTTTTTGCCAACCGGCCCTTTGGCCTTGTTGCCGCTGAGTGACCCGCATTTATGCTCTATTGTCTGGAGCACCAACCCACAGCAGGCTGCTGAGTTAATGGCGCAAACAGATACCGAGTTTAACCAGGCGCTTAGCGCCGCAACTCAGTCTGTGCTTGGCGTTTTACAAGTGCAAAGCCCAAGGCATAAATTTCCGCTGAAAATGCGTTATGCCACCAAGTGGCAACAACAGCAGGTGGTGTTGGTCGCCGACGCGGCCCATACCATACATCCGCTGGCCGGCCAGGGCATGAATTTAGGGCTGATGGACGTTGCCGCATTAGCAGAACTAATCAATCAGCAGATGGCAAAAAATTTGCCCTGGGCAAGCCCAAGGATGCTGCGCCAGTATGAACGCTGGCGAAAAGCTGAGGCACAACAGATGATTGCTGCTATGGAACTGTTTAAACGTGGTTTTTTACTGCAGGATCCAGTGGCGAAACTGGTACGAGCTGTTGGGATGAAAACCACCAATCAACTGCCATTTCTGAAGCGAAAAATCATGGCGGCTGCGCTTGGCAATAGTGGCGATTTGCCGCAGCTGGCAAGGCCTGTACCTGTAGAACTGTAATCTGGTACTGAAGGTATAAGGTATACAATCTTAGCTTCGCATTATTAAATCTAATTAATAAGGGGCTGTTGAGCGCTTGACCCATCGGCTATAATCCGGCGCAACTTTTAGCGATACCCGTAATGATGCTGTGGATATCAGCAAAATTGCCGGGCGCTGGCCAACGCCTTTATCGGCCTTTGGCATGGTGCCAGACAAGCTGTACGCTGCAGAACCATTATTACCCTACACAACAGCCAGAGCATAACTGGCAGAGAGGATGGTACAGATGGCTCAACAAACTGTGTTAATTGGCAAACATCTCGAAGCTGGCGCAAAAGTCGTCGATTTCCACGGCTGGGATATGCCTTTGCATTACGGCTCTCAAATTGAAGAACATCACACTGTGCGCACCGACGCTGGTATGTTCGACGTTTCTCACATGACCATTGTTGATTTAAATGGCGCCCGTACCCGCGAATTTTTACGTTATTTACTGGCCAACGACGTTGCTAAATTAACAGTGCCAGGTAAAGCCCTGTACACAGGTATGCTGAACGAAGCTGGTGGTGTGATTGACGATTTAATTGTGTATTTCCTGTCTGAAGATTATTTCCGTTTAGTGGTGAACTCTGCCACCCGCGAAAAAGACCTGGCCTGGATCAACGCCCAAGCCAAAGCTTTTGACGTCAAAGTGACCGAACGTCCTGAATTTGCCATGATTGCGGTGCAGGGCCCGAACGCCAAAGCCAAAGTTGCCACTTTATTAAACGATAGCCAAAAAGCTGCTGTTGCCGGTATGAAACCATTTTTTGGTGTGCAGGCAGGCGAGTTATTTATTGCCACCACAGGTTACACCGGTGAAGACGGTTACGAAATTGCACTGCCAAACGAGCTGGCCGCTGATTTCTGGCAAAAACTGCTGGACGCCGGGGTAAAACCTGCCGGTTTAGGCGCCCGTGACACTTTGCGTTTAGAAGCAGGCATGAACCTTTATGGTCAGGATATGGACGAAACCGTATCACCACTGGCAGCCAATATGGGCTGGACCATTGCATGGGAGCCGGCGGATCGTAATTTTATCGGCCGTGCTGCCCTTGAGAAACAACGTGCCGAAGGCACCTTTAAACTGGTTGGTTTAGTGATGGAGCAAAAAGGTGTGCTGCGTCATGGCCAGAAAGTAGTGGTTGCAGGTGGTGAAGGCGAAATTACTTCTGGTACCTTCTCACCAACCTTAGGTTATTCCATTGCGATGGCCCGTGTGCCAGCAACTGTTGGTGAAACCGCCGAAGTGGATATCCGTGGTAAATTAGTACCGGTAAAAGTGGTAAAACCTTCTTTTGTCCGTATGGGTAAAAAAGTCATCTAAACTAGCTGTTGCCTTGGCAGGTGGCGCGTTGATACCGTTTCCTGCCAATAAACATAATATTAAATCGCGAATTAAGTCCGAGGAATTAACATGAGCTCTATCCCACAAGAATTAAAATATGCAGCGTCACACGAATGGGTTCGCAGTGAAGGCAACGGCGTTTACACCGTAGGTATCACAGAACACGCGCAAGACCTGCTGGGTGACATGGTGTTTGTTGAATTACCAGAAGTGGGTGACTCTGTTGCTCAGGGCGACGACGTTGCTGTTGCTGAATCTGTAAAAGCGGCTTCTGATATTTACGCGCCAATCTCTGGTGAAATTGTGGCTATCAACGAAGCCCTGAGCGATTCACCGGAAACAGTGAACAGCGCACCATACACCGACGGTTGGATGTTTAAAATTAAAGCATCTGACGAAGCCGAAGTTGCTGCTTTGTTAGATGCTGCAGGTTACGCTGCTGCTATCGCCGAATAAGGCCCGCAAGGGCAACACAAGCCCCGCCGAATAAGCGGGGTTTTGTTTTCCTCCGTCATCAGCAATGATTTTGGAGGGAGAACCCGAAAGGGTAAAAGTTTTTAGCAGTTAAATCAGTAACGGCAAGGCCAAACAGAAATTTAACCCGTAAGGGTAAAGTCTGCAGCGCCAAACCGTTGCCCCAGTTAAGCTTTTTAGGAAATTCCAGGCATGACCACTTCTGTGAAAACCCTGTCGCAACTTGCGAATCAACAAGAATTTATCGCCCGCCATATTGGCCCGAACGCAGCTGAAACCGCTGCGATGCTCAAAGAGCTGGGTGTCAGCAGCATGGAAGAGCTGATTGCTCAGACAGTGCCTGCCGACATTCGCTTAACAACGCCTCTGGCCACGGGTGAAGCGACCACAGAAGCGGACGCGCTGGCTTATTTAAAAGCTGCTGCCAGCAAAAACAAAATGTATAAGTCGTACATTGGTATGGGTTACCACCCAACTCACACGCCAAACGTTATTTTACGTAACGTGCTGGAAAACCCGGGCTGGTACACAGCTTACACCCCATACCAGCCGGAAATTGCCCAGGGCCGGTTAGAAGCACTGCTGAATTTCCAACAGGTGTCGTTAGATTTAACAGGTATGGAGCTGGCGTCAGCCTCATTACTGGACGAAGCCACAGCAGCAGCAGAAGCTATGGCGCTGGCTAAACGTGTGACTAAAAACAAATCAAACACTTATTTTATTGCTGACGATGTACACCCACAAACCATAGACGTGGTACGCACCCGTGCTGAAATGTTTGGTTTTGACATTATCGTGGGTAAAGCGGCTGAAGCCACTAACCACGACGTATTTGGTGCTTTAATCCAGTACCCGTCAACCACTGGTGAAGTACGCAACGACGCGCAGTTAATCGCTGATTTACAAGCGAAAAAAGCCATTGTGGCCGTAGCTACAGACCCAATGGCACTGCTGCTGTTAAAATCGCCAGGTGAATTAGGTGCAGACGTAGTATTAGGTTCTGCCCAGCGTTTTGGTGTGCCAATGGCCTTTGGTGGCCCACACTCAGCGTTTTTTGCCACCCGTGACGATTACAAACGTTCTATGCCAGGCCGTATTATTGGTGTGTCGAAAGACCGCCGTGGCAATCAGGCACTGCGGATGGCGATGCAAACCCGCGAGCAGCATATCCGCCGCGAAAAAGCCAACTCGAATATCTGTACTGCACAGGTGCTGCTGGCCAATATGGCGTCTTTCTACTGTGTGTACCACGGCCCGCAAGGCCTGAAAAACATTGCTGAGCGTATTCACCGCTCTGCCGATGTATTTGCCGCTGGTTTAACCGCCAAAGGCGTAAAACTTTTACACAATACCTGGTTTGACACTGTAACTTTCTCTGTGAGCAACCGCAGCGAAGTAGTAGCCCGTGCCTTAAACGCCGGTATTAACCTGCGCACCGATTTAGCCGACACTTTAAGTGTGAGCTTCCACGAACAAACTTCTGCCGCCGATATTGCCCAGCTGTTTGATGTGGTATTAGGCGCTGGCCACGGTTTAGATGTCGCAGCTTTGGATGCAGCCATTGTTGCCAAAGGCTCAAACTCTATTCCTGCTGATTTAGTGCGGACTTCAGCTTATTTAACGCACCCGGTATTTAACCAGTACCACAGCGAAACTGAGATGCTGCGTTATATCAAAAAGCTGGAAAACAAAGACTTAGCATTAAACCACGCGATGATTTCATTAGGCTCTTGCACCATGAAGTTAAACGCTACTGCTGAGATGATCCCGGTGACCTGGCCTGAATTTGCATCTTTGCACCCATTTGTGCCAAAAGATCAGGCCGAAGGTTATTACCAGATGATTGGTGAACTGGCCGACTGGCTGGTAAACATCACTGGCTACGACCAAATGTCGATGCAACCTAACTCAGGTGCACAAGGTGAATACGCCGGTATGATTGCGATCCGCAAGTACCATGAAAGCCGTGGTGAGTCGCACCGTAATATCTGTTTAATTCCGGTATCTGCCCACGGTACTAACCCAGCAACAGCGGCGATGGCCAGCTTTGAAGTAGTGCTGGTAGATTGTGACAAGAGCGGCAACATCGACATGGCGGATTTAAAAGCCAAAGCTGAAGCTGTTTCTGACCGTTTAGCCGCCATTATGGTGACTTACCCTTCAACCCACGGTGTGTTTGAAGAGTCAATCCGCGAGCTGTGTGACATTATTCACGCCCACGGTGGCCAGGTGTATATGGACGGCGCCAATATGAATGCCCAGGTTGGCGTAACGTCTCCAGGCTTTATCGGTGCGGACGTATCACACTTAAACCTGCACAAAACTTTCTGTATTCCACACGGCGGTGGCGGCCCAGGCATGGGCCCAATCGGTGTGAAAAAACAATTAGCACCCTTCCTGCCAAACCACGCTGTGGTAAAAATTGAAGACACAGGCGCGAACAACGGTGCAGTTTCTGCCGCACCATTTGGCAGCGCCGGCATTCTGCCAATCAGCTGGATGTACATTAAGATGATGGGCGGCGACGGTTTACGTCAGGCCACTGAAATGGCGATTTTAAACGCCAACTATATGGCCGCTAAACTCGATCCTATGTTCCCTGTGTTGTACAAAGGCAAAAACGGCCGTGTAGCGCACGAATGTATTATCGATATGCGTCCGTTAAAAGAAGCCACTGGCGTAACCGAAATGGACATTGCCAAACGGTTAATGGACTACGGTTTCCACGCGCCGACTATGTCATTCCCGGTGGCCGGCACTTTAATGATTGAGCCAACAGAGTCTGAATCTAAAGTGGAACTGGACAAGTTTATTGAAGCCATGACTTCTATCCGCGCCGAAATTGCCAAGGTAGAAGCAGGGGAGTGGACAGCAGACAACAGCCCGCTGCACTTTGCCCCACACACCATGGCCGATATTTTCGACGCCAACTGGAACCGCGTATACGACCGTCAATACGCCGCCTTCCCGGCGCAATACGTAGCCGACAACAAGTTCTGGCCAACAGTCACCCGCATCGACGACGTATACGGCGACCGTAACCTGATGTGCGCTTGCCCAAGCCCGGAAGATTATCGGTAATTGAAAAGGAGTCAGAGGCACGCCGCACAGCGGTTTGGTTCTGACTCTCGTTTGCTAACTGCGGTCGGGTATAGCTGATTGCATGTGGTAGATGATTAGTGATTATTTACTTTGAAACCCGCCCTTTGAGGCGGGTTTTTGTTTAGTTGGATTTAATAGCGGCAATTCTATCTTTAATAATAGAGATAAGTTATTTATTCAATGCATTCTTTGAAGATAAAACATCGATATTCTGGCTAAAGCCAAACTCAGAACACGTTGAGCGCGCAGTAGAACGAAGTTGCGAACCAGAAACGTCAAACTTCTATGCCCAACAAATCAAAAAAACCTAGAATAAGAGCAACGATGTTGCCAACAAAGGGAATTTAATTTAGTTTACAGACAACAAGATTACACAAAGTAACCTTTCTGGGCTAAGCCTCGCATTGGGGTTTGCTAGCATCGTCATTTGTCAGCAGAAATTGCCGTAGTATCGAATATATTGTTGAAGGAATAACACTTTGAAAATTGCATTTATTGATATTCAAAATTTCAGAAAACTAAAGTGTTGCCATTTAGCGCTAAGTGAAGAAGAGACAATCTTTGTTGGTGCAAATAATAGTGCAAAAACATCAGCGATGGATGCACTAATAAAATTTTTAGATAACAAACGTATATCAATAAGTGCGGAGGGAGTACAGAGAGTATCAAGCCGGAGTTTCCATACTCAGGATTTTACTTTATCAAACTGGCGGGGATTGAACTCTATTGGTGCAGCTTGGTTGACAACGGCTGAATCCGAATCATTGGATGCTTGGTATAGTTTATGCCCATCTATTGATGTATGGATTAAAGCTGGAAGTGATGATATTAACTATGTCGCACATCTAATACCAAATTTGAAATGGCAAGGCGGGAACTTGGGGGTCCGTTTAATCTATCAGCCAAAAGATATAGTAAAACTTCGAGATTCGTTCTTGACAGATTTCAGAGCTGCCAGAGATGTTGTCTCAAAACAAAAAGCTGATGATAACAAAGAGAGAAAGTTAGAACTGTGGCCCAGAGATCTTAGAGACTATTTAGATCGAAAACTATCTGCTCATTTTGAGATTAAAGCGTATCTTTTAGATCCTAAATTGGTAGTGTTAGAAAACGGGCAAATTCCTCAGGCCCTTCCTGAAGGAAGTGAACCACTAGAGAGCTATCCTTTTTCAGGTTTATTTAAAGTTGATGTTATAGAGGCGCAGCGAGGATTCTATGATCCCAATGCGTTACATTCAAGTAAGTCTACTGGGCTATCCTCTCAGCTAAACGAATATTACAAGCGACATTTAAATCCTAGCGATCTTCCTGAAGAAGGTGATTTAGAGGCACTATGGGCTATTGAAGAAGCAAAAGCTCAGTTTGATCGAAGGCTCGAGGAATCCTTTGAAGATGCTCTTGGAGAAGTAAGGAGTCTTGGATATCCGGGGTTTAGTGATCCTGATATTAAATTATCAAGCAGGGTTGAACCTGTTGACGGGTTAGATCATGATTCTGCTGTTATCTTCAATGTCCAACGAGCTACTAATTCACCTGTTGAGCTGGCATTACCAGAAAAATATAATGGTTTAGGTTATAAGAATCTTATCCATATGATATTTAAACTGATCAGTTTTCGGGATGCTTGGAGAAGGGTTGGTAAATTAGGTAAAAGACGTAATGAGGAAAATGTTACTGTTGAGCCTATTCATTTAGTGCTAATTGAAGAACCTGAAGCTCATCTACATGCTCAGGTTCAACAGGTGTTCATTAGAAAAGCATATGAAGTGCTGAGAAAGCATGTAGATAGACGTTTAACTACTCAACTACTAGTAAGTACCCATTCAAGTAATATTGCTCATGAAGTCAATTTTGAAAAACTTCGTTATTTTAAAAGGATTCCGGCAGGACGAGCTTGCCCTATTCCTACTTCCAAAGTAGTTGATCTATCAAAAATATTTGGCATTCCAAGCAAACGAAATTCAGTAGAAAAGCAAACAGCTCAGTTTGTTGCACGATATATAAAAACCACGCACTGTGACTTGTTTTTTGCTAACGGAGCTATTTTGGTTGAGGGCTCTGCTGAACGAATGTTACTTCCGCATTTCATTGAACATAAATTTGACAAGCCAAAAGGCCTTAATTCTAGTTATATCTCAATTTTGGAGGTTGGGGGCGCTCATGCCCATAGACTTAAGGCTTTAATAGAAGCATTGGATATTCCCACACTGATCATTACTGATACTGACGCTACGGATTCTCAATCGGCAACTAAGGTTTTACCTGAGCGTAACAAAGGTTATAAATCAGGTAGCGACACCTTAAAGTTGTGGTTTGACCTTAAAGATAAAACGCTTGATGAATTATTAGATCTTGAGTCATCAGCAACAACTAAAGGAAATATCAAAGCTGTTTACCAGAAAGGAATATTGGTTGAGTTTCCTATTCAGGCTGGTGCAGCAAGGACTTCAACCCAAGAAGCGATCCCATACACATTTGAAGACGCGATAGCGCTATCAAATATCACTTTTTTACAAAGCATTGATAATCCCACAGGGATGCTTGGGAAAATGAAAGAGGCTTTGTTAAAAGATAACTTACCAGAATGTTGCAGGGCATTGTATAACGCACTGTCTGGTGAGAAAGCGAAAATGGCGCTTGATCTGTTATTTGATATTGAACCAGAGGAACTAAAAATTCCGGAATACATTAACGATGGTCTGCTGTGGTTGGAGGATAGGCTTACGACTTTGAGCGATGAATATCCCGTTCAAGATATAGATGCTCCAGCAGGAGTTGAAAATGAGTAACGTTAATCAAGAATTTTGTCCTAATGATGTTGATACCGAAATCTTAGGGTATCTAAATCTCGCTGCTCCGAAGAGCTTTCTCTTGTTCGCGGGGGCTGGATCTGGAAAGACAAAAACATTGGTAAATGTGCTTGAAGCATTTAAACAGAAACATGCTCTTGATTTAGCCTCTCGTGGGCAGAAGGTGGCGGTAATCACTTATACTAATGCTGCATGCGAGGAAATTAAACATAGACTTAAACATGATCCAGTTTTTAAAGTCTCGACCATACACAGCTTTGCATGGGAGTTAATAAACCCTTTCACTGAAGATATTAGGGAATGGTTGAGAGTCGATTTACAGAGACAAATAGAAGATTTAGAAAGTCTATTATCGAAGGCTCGAAGCCTGCAAAACAAGACTTCGCTTCAGAATATATCAAAAAAAAATTCAGTGACTAAACGACTCGAAAATCTCGATAAAATCAAAAGCTTTAGTTACAGTCCGTCAAGTAATCGACCAGATAAAGACGCCCTGAATCATTCCGAAGTCATAAAGATTGCTACATCTTTCATTCAATCAGAACTTTTGATGCAGAAGCTACTGATAAAGCGCTATCCAATATTGCTGATAGATGAGAGCCAAGACACAAGCAGGGAGCTTCTTGATGCTTTCATTCAAACACAGCAAGCACACCGTGACCAATTTTCTCTAGGCCTATTCGGCGATTTAATGCAGAGAATTTACAGTGGTGGTAAAGAGAACCTCAATAAAAAAGGCTTACCAAGTGATTGGGCGTTTCCTTCAAAGAACGATAATTTCAGGTGTCCTAAAAGAGTTGTAGAGTTGATTAATAACGTTCGAAGTGAGGTTGACTCACATATTCAAGTTGCCGAAAAAGATAGTGATGAAGGTTATGTAAGATTATTTTTGGTCGATAGTACTGCGACGAATAATTTCCAGCTTGAGAACCAAATACGAAATAAAATGGCGACCATAACATCTGATTCCGGTTGGCTGAAGCAGGTTAAGTGCCTAACGTTAGAGCATGCAATGGCCGCTAAACGAGGTCGATTTGATAATTTTTTCCTGCCTTTATCTGAAGTGTCTAGTTTAAGAGACAGTGTTTTGACAGGTGAAAGCAAAACACTTCGTTTTTTAACTGAGCAATTAGTGCCACTAGCAGATGCTCTGAATAGGAAAGCTGATTTTGAAACAATGAGGATATTAAAGAAATATTCACCTTTGTTTACTGAGAGCGATGTTTCCCTTGACAGAATCAATTCAATTTCAGCTCTTTGTGACGATTTAAGCGTAATAGTGGCAGATAAAAATCGAGCGATAATAGACATGATCGATTTTATAGATAGTAATAAAATATTAGAGTGCCCAGATGTTTTTAAACAAATTATTTTTGCAAAGGAAGTAAGAGACGCTTTTGAAGTCGAAGAAGAACAAAATGAATTTATTAAAGCATGGGAGTTGGCACTATCATCTCAATTGGAGCATTTAATAAATTACAAAAAATATCTTAATGATGAATTAGATTTTGGTACCCATCAGGGGGTCAAAGGTTTGCAGTTTGAGCGTGTACTAGCAGTTATGGATGACAGTGCTGCAAACGGATTTTTATTCGGTTATGAAAAACTTCTCGGTGCTGAAGCGCTTTCTGATACCGACATAAAAAATATTAACGAAGGTAAAGATTCAGGGCCGGACAGAACAAGACGACTTTTTTACGTAATATGTAGCCGAGCAAAAAGAAGCCTAGCTTTGGTGCACTACACGAGTAATAGACAAAAAGTTAAGCAGAACCTACTTTCAAAACAGTGGTTTAAAGACGAAGAAATAATTTTTGTTTAGCGTTTAAGCGCGAGCGTCGAGGATTTTGACTTTACGTGAAGATTCAGTTCGTTTATTTTTTTCAACAAAATTAAAAACAAAAATTGTATCAATTAGGTGTAAAAAGGAATTTTATGCATATCGAATGTCCACATTGTAAAGAAAGCAATGAAATAGCTTTTGGCGAAAATATACACTGCCATAAGTGTGAAAAAAACTTTCAAGGCTTCTCCTTCCGAAAATATAAAAAACCACTGATTGGTACAGGTACTGCCGTAATCTTCGGCATTTATGGCGCACTGAAAGTTGATTCACACTTCCTCGAACCTAAGCGCTATTCAACTGGTGCTATTTATCAAATCATTAGTTCATGTGCTAACCCCAATAGTGCTTTGTTAACCAGTGACAGACGCGATAGCCTGGCTACCGCCTGTATTTGCGCTTTGGACAAAACCATGCAAAAAATTGATGCTCAGGACTTGTCTGGAAAAGCTAAAGAATTTAAAGAACTATTCAGCGCAAATATGGGGTCATGTCGAAAAACAGAAAGCTGGTAAAAACCAGCTTTATGTTTACTCCACCGGATAGCGTTTACTAGGTTGGTTCGTTGTTGCCCCTGCCTTTACCAGAAGGCTTACCGGTTGTACTAGGGCCATTTGGTGGTGGAGTTTTGCCAGAAGGCTTTGGGCCATTTGGTTGTGGGGTTTTGCCACTGGCATTTCTTACTGCAGCTTTGGTGGTGCGGGATGTAAATGATGCCTTTTCAACCTTGCCGCCATCTTTTTTGGCTTGAGTAGATTGAATACGAGAAGCGTCTTTTTGAGTCATTAGTTTAGTCATAGTGACATTTCCTATTTATTGAGGCCTCCGCTGAGGCCCGAAGTTAAAAGTTAATATTTCATGTTTGTCAGCTTTGCAGAGCTGGGCTGACGGAGTTAAGTTACTAACCCTTTAGAGACAAACAGGGACAAATGACAAAAGTTTCGGCTGTGCAGGAAAAAATTAAGCAAGCGCTTGACCGTATGGGTTGGTCTCAAAGGCGCTTTGCTGAAGTGTTGTTCTACGAAACAACGGATGATGAAGTAGACGAGTCTGATGATGCTGTAGATAAATTTTATGAGAAAATGAAAAAATGTCTGCAAAGACCCACAACATCTATCGAGCTTCTGGAAGGGTATTTTGTAATCCTCGCCAAACAAACAGAATACAAAAATGCGCATCTGGTTCATGAAACGACTGCCAGGTTGAACTTTGTTGATCAAAGTATTTTGAAAGCTGTTTCTTCAGTGGGGAAAGATTTACTTGAACAAATGGATCTGGCAGAGCGTGACGCTGAAAGATTTTGAATTGCTCAGTTAATTCGTTTCACAGCAATCGCTGTTTTGCTTTGTTTCTTAAATTGATGGGTTAAGGATGATGATTTTATGGCCAGACGTTATTACCGAAGAAAATCAAGCACTTCTATTATTTCAGACACTGTATTTATCGGGGCCAGATTACCATGGTGGGGAGCATTGGTATTTGGTGCGCTGGTTTTCGTCATATTCTATTTCGTCATCCCGGCATGGATTGAAAGCAAAATACTTGTCCATGGTGATAGTCCGATGCTTTTTGCTCTTGCAGAAGTGGTGAGTCGAAAAATGCATTGGTCTCAATACGTTGGAATTGTTTGTGCTTTGGTCTGTGTGTTCTTTGCAATACGGAATTTCTTAATAGCAAAAAATCCGAGTTATACAGAGCGAAGCATCGTTGGGTTGCTCGCACGTCTACTTGGGCGTGAGATTAGTTAAGTGGTTTAAATATATGGAAGTGACGTACACAAAAAGAATTTGCCTGTTTCTCGATATTTTGGGCTTTTCTGCGCTGGTAAAAAGTCAGAGCTGTGAAGTTGTTTACAACATAGTGCAAGGAATAAAAAGCGAGCTGGAATCCAATAAGCTGGCAATAAAGCAAATATACATCGAGCCAATTGCAACGACCTTTAGTGATTGCATTGTGTTATCTATCGAAGCTGATGAATCAGATGTCGAACAAGCATCAAATATATTGATAAGTGCTACCGTAAAAATGCTGCAAGAGACTTATCTTAATCAGCAAATTGCTCTCAGAGGAGGTATGGCTTACGGCGAACTATTCCACCACAGAACTGATGGCGTCTTTGGCCCTGCAATGATCAAAGCCTACGAACTTGAGAGTCAATTTGCCGACTGGCCAAGGGTAATTTTTGATCAAAGTTTAATTAAGCATTTCAAAAATAAAACAGGGCTACCCACTATAGGTTTTACAAACTACGGTGATGGTTTCTGGGGCGTTGATTGCTTAAATCGAATAGAGGATGTACTAAATCGAGAACGAATTTATAACTTTGAAACAGCAACTGGTAAAGAGTTCTTAGAGATGCTGCGGAGCATAAATAAGATTACTGAAGAGAAGCTTGAAGAACACTATGGAAACCCTAAGGTATATGCCAAATACCTAAAACTTCGTGATCGTATTTATTTGCTGTTAAAGAGATTTAATCAATTGCCGCCATATTTTTCCGAGTTAGAACTGAGTCAGTTTGTGCCATCGCGAAGTAAATAGGTTCTGGATTGATTAAATCTGTGAATGCCGGATTACATCAATACTGCATTTCCCTAAAACCATACTAAGCTTAACTGGTTGTTTTTTGTACCAAAGGTAACAGTTATGCTTGCATCAAAAGACCAAATCAAAGCCGACAGGCTTAGAATGAATTGCCCTTACGCACATTTGGACGACGACGGCGGCTTTAGTGCTTTGCAACCAGAGTCGCGCTTGGGTACAGGCCATAATCCCTATGCCAGCCTGAATAATCATGATAACTCTGACGAAGTCTGGCCTCCGGTCGATATGTCGGTTCAACCTCAAGCCGCCGCGCCATCATCAAAAGCAGATGCTATTCATCCATTACAAACCGGACATCAGAACCCCTATAGGCACAACCAGCAGGACCATTACGAGCAAGCACAAATACAACCTCCAGTGCTGCTGTTTCCCGCCATGTCAGCAGACCCGCAAGGGCATATTGCGTTGCAGCATATTGAAAAGGCTGCCCGTCAGTTAGCGCATGCCATTTATCAGCAACGCGATAGCTTATGGCCCAAGGGCGCACCTGATGATCCTGTTCAATTACTCGACCCGGAAAAAGCCTTCTATTTACTCGGTTATCAGTATCAGGAAGTGGATAGCTTGGGAGAGATCAAGCCAGGTCTGGAAGTAACAGGCATTATCGACAAAGACAATCGCAGGGTCACTTCGTCGCGCAGGGTATTGCCCTTAGTTCGGAATTTCACCATGGCGCATGAGTTGGGCCATGCCATTATGCATCGCCAATCGGGTTTACACCGCGACCAGCCTATTGATGGTGGCGCGGCTATCAAACGCGACCCTATTGAAAAAGAAGCCGACTATTTTGCCGCCTGTTTTTTAATGCCAGAAAAACTGGTGCGCAGTGTTTTTGCACAACGTTTTCCTGATGAAGTGTTAAACCATGAAGGGCTGCATTTTTTGTTGAATCACCATAACGACAAAAAAATAGAAAAGCAGTTAAAAACCACACGTGGTTTGTCTCGCGCCCTGGCAAGTTTGGATCGCATTAATGGTCATGCCGTATTGTCCTTGGCTCAGTACTTTAAAGTGTCAGTGGAAGCCTTGGCGATTCGGCTTGAACAGCTGGGGTTAGTGCCGGAGTATTAGTGATGGGCAGGGGGCACTGATAACAAACAAATAAACATTATTATTTGTAGCGTTACTTGTTGCATATATGTAACTATTGACGCTTGACCAACCAGAAAATTCAAATAAACAAAAACCACTATTAAATAAGGACATTTAATGAAAAAGATATTAGTGCTGCTTTATATGCTGCTGGCCTTTGGCTGTGCCAGCGCAAAAAACAGCTTTGTATTTGACGGTACCACGGCAAAATCGACAGAGCAGGGTGTGGTTTATATAACAAAAAGATTAAAGCCAGAGCAGCATATTGAGTTTTTGACGGCGTTAATGGCTATCCAGTTTTATGATGTGCACAGTGCTTTGGAAGTGATTGATGATCCAACCATGATCAACCAAATAAACTATGCGGTGATTGGTAAAAAAATTCACGGTTTAACCTATAACCAAGTATTGGCTTTAGCCAAAACCTCGCCCACCAAAGTGTCCGTTACAGAATACGCAATAGGTAACAACTAAACAGCGGCTTTGGCCTCGGCGCTGCGCTGCTAAGGTTTGGCGCTAAGTTCATGCCCAAAAAGAGCTTATCAACAACAGCGCCCAGGGCTTATCGCAACAACCTAAGCTTTAACGCCCTGGCATAAGTGCGGCTTACCTTTAACACCTTTTTATTATGTAATATCGCTTTATATTCGGTATTACCCAGCGGTAGCAGTTGTTCGATATAAGTCAGGTTTACCACTGTTGATTTATGAATTTGCACAAACACATCGGGCAGGCGCTCGTTAATCAGGCTTTTTAGCCTGGCGCGCATTACATAAGTATCAAGCCGGGTATGCACACACATATAGTCACCGGCGGCGTCTATCCAGAGAATATCCTGATAAGGGATCAGCTGAATGGGGCTGCGCCCGTCCTGGATCACCAGTTTTTGCTGTTCTATACAATATTGCGGTTCAATAACCTGCGCGCTGTCAGCGTGAGCAGCAGTATGGTGAGCCGCAGTTTTTGGCGCAGAGAGGTTTGTGTCTGACCCCTGCAGGTTTTGCGCTTTGATATCGGCTATTGCCTGCAGCATTTGTGCTTTGCCGGCGCGACTTACAGCAAATTCGCTGACTCTGGCGATTGCCTCCGCCAGGCGTTCGAGTTTGACCGGTTTTAATAAATAATCCAGCGCCCGCACTTCAAAAGCTTTTACCGCATATTGATGAAAAGCCGTGACAAAAATAATGGCAGGGCAAAGTTCGGGTTGCAGATGGCGGATAAGCTCAAAGCCACTTTGGCCTGGCATATCAATATCAAGAAAAATCAGCGCTGGTTGCTGGTTGTTTATCAGCGCCAAAGCTTCAGCCACACTATGGGCTTCGCCAATAATGTGGATTTGCGGAAAAGCCTGTAGCCTCAGCCTTAAACCTTCGATGGCGGCTGGTTCGTCGTCTACCAGCAGGGTGTTGATGATGTTGTGTTTAAACAAGCTGTGGCCCGCCTGCCAGTTCTTTGGGCACACAAATTTCAATCCAGGCGCCTTGTTCACAGGCACCGGCTTCGGCTCTGTTGCCATAACTAAATGAACTCTGGCCTGAATAAATCAGGGTTAAACGCTCTTCACAATTGTGCAGGCCTATGCCGCTAAAGCCGGTTTTGGGTGCCTGGCTAAAACCACAACCATTGTCCAGCATCCGGATCTGCAACTGGCCCTGAAACTCGCTAAAACTAACGGAAATTGCGTAACTTTGCTGAGAACTCTGCATACCATGTTTTAACGCATTTTCAGCCAGAGGTTGCAGCAGCAGGGAAGGCACCAGCAGGTTTTTTACGTTGTCATCCGCCACAATAGATAAATGCAGTTTGTCGCGAAACCGGCACTGCTCTATATCAAAATAGGTTTGTAAAATCTGGATTTCTTCCGCCACTGTCACTTTGGCCAAAGGGTCTGTGTACAGGCTGTAACGCAATAAATCACAAAGCTTTTCCAGCATAGACACTGCATGCAGATTGTCTTGTTTTAAAATGAGGGTACAAATAGCGTTGATGCTGTTAAACATAAAATGCGGGTTCAGCTGATAACGCAGCATTTTGAGCTGGGCTTCTTTGGCCAGATGTATCGCCTCTGCTGCTTTTTGCCTTTGTTCCATGGTTTCAAAAGTGGCTTTAAAGGCGTAATACAAAGCAGTCCAGGTTAATAAAATGGTTAATGAGGCCGAGTTCCAGGTGCCAAAGTCAAACCAGGTCATGGCCTGCCACACCTGGCCATACAGCCATTGTAAGGTCAGCCATTTCCACTGGGTCCACACCAGGCAACTGAGAAAGATGACGAGCAGATGCCAGATAATTTTTAACCGGGTTTCCTGCACACTAATAAGGCCATACCAATGGCGCAGCAGCAGGCTTAACAAAAAACCAAAGCTGGTATCGAGCAGCAAATGAGGCAAAGCGACAGGCCAGGGTTCCAGGCTGGGAATTTTAATCATCAGCGCTGTGAGCACTGCATACACAGCCCAGCCACCGGTCTGACAAAGCCAGAATAATTGATTACGACTTAAAGATTGCAACACCACTGTATTCCACTTGAACAACAAAGAGTGGTATTTGCACCCACTCTTTGTTTTGATTTGTGCCAGGATCTGCTAATAACCTGAGCCGGGGGCTAATTCGCACAGCCTATCAGCACTGCGTTTTTTGCTGTTGTGCTGGCTGCCGTGTTTGCCGCATTGCCAGCTGCTGTTATATGTTGTGCAGCAAGCACCATCTCAGCCACAGCTAAACTATGTTGTCCGCTGGCGCTCAAGCGCAGTGCAGTTGAAACTTCGGTTACAGCAGGCGATGCAGCACAATCCAGCGCAACTTCCACAGTATGCCACAGACCCGGCTTTAAAAGCGCCAGAGGTTCAGCCAGCGACAGCTGGCGTTTGCATTGCCCTTGTTGATCACAAAGCACAAAAAGCTGAAGGTCGGTTGGCACTTGCTGATCAAGCCTGATGCTAAAACGCAAAGTGTTGGCGCTGTTTAATTCAGCTGCCGCCACAGGCTTGAGATAACGCAGGCTGGCTGAGGCTGGTGTTTGAGTATTCCAGCGCAGCTGGCGGCCATCTTCCTGATAGGACAAGTTGACCGACTGCATGGTTAAACTTTTGCCGTCGCTACTAAGGCCATAAGGGGTGGTGATAAAAGCCGTGTTACTGTTGGCAGAGTTATGGCTGGCAGCACTGCTATCGGCTAACTCCCAGGCCATACCTGGTGTTAAATTGCGTAAAAACAGCGGTTGTATGCCATCGGTAGTTTGCTCTGCTGTGGTGGCGGACACCTGCTCAGAGAATTGGCCCAGCTCCTTGTTATCGGCATAAGTTAAGCCGTAGCCATAAGCAAATAATGGGTCATAGTTGGCATCACCTTTATTCAGCACAAACTGCTGATCATGCTTAGGCCAGGAAAAACTCAGCTTGCCGTGAAAATCATAACGGCTTTTGCCCTGTCTATCGGCCAGCAGCACATCGGCCACCCCCTGGCCTTCAGAGCCGGGTAACCAGGCCACCACAAAAGCGTCCGAAGCGTTGATTTCTTTATTGGTCCAGAGTGGCCGGCCTGTTAAAAATACGGTGACGACCGCAATTCCCTGTTGTTTGAGCTGTTTAATCAAGGCTAAGTCACGCTTGTCGCCGTGCTGGTATTCCAGTTGCTGAATATCACCAAACCACTCGGCGTAGGGGGCTTCGCCTATGACCACCACAGCAACATCTGGTTTGTGGTGATAGTTGCCATCGACGGCAAGCTCTACCTGACCGCCGGCGGCTTCTACCTGCTGACGAATGCCCTGATAAATAGAAGTTGCATTGGGAAAATCGGCATTGCTGTTATCTGTACCTTGCCAGGACAGGCTCCAGCCACCGGCTTGTTTGGCAATATTATCTGCGCCATCGCCAGCCACCAGCACCCGGCTGGTTGGCAATATTGGCAAGATCTGCTGGTTGTTTTTTAGCAGCACCAAAGATTTACGCACAGCTTCGCGTGCTAAGTCTTGATGTTGCTGGCTGTTAAATACCGCATTTTTACCGGATTCAGGCCGGCTGGACGGTTGAGCACGGCTTAATAAACCCCAGCGGATTTTGGCCCGCAAAAGGCGGCGCACCGCATCGTCAATCCGCGCTTGTGGAATCAGGCCTTGCTGCACTTGCCGCACTGTATTGTGGTAAAAAGCTTCAAAGTGCTCAGGCACCATCAACACATCCACACCGGCATTAATAGCGGCGGCGCACTGCTCTAAATCACAGCCTTCCACAAATTTATGGGCGTTCCAGTCGCTGACCACAAAACCATCAAAACCCATCTGGGTTTTTAATACATCGGTGAGCAAATACTTGTGGCCGTGCAAACGCACGCCGTTCCAGCTGTTAAAAGAGGCCATCACCGACTGCACCCCAGCTTCAATGGCGGTCAGATAACCTGCGGCGTGAATATCGCGCAATGTTTGTTCGTCAACCAGGGTATCACCCCGGTCTATGCCTTTTTCGGTGCCACCATCACCGACAAAGTGTTTGGCGGTGGCAATACGGCCATAACCCTGCAGAAAATCTTTGCCCAAGGTGCCCTGTAAACCCGACACCATCTCAGCAGCGTAGGCTTTGACTATGGCCGGATCTTCAGAATAACTTTCATAAGTACGGCCCCAGCGGTCGTCGCGTACCACTGCAACTGTTGGTGCAAAACTCCATTCAATCCCTGTTGCTGCCACTTCTTTGGCGGTGGCCACCCCAATGCGGTGAATCAGCTTTTTATCATTGGCCGCACCCAAACCTATATTGTGGGGAAACAAAGTAGCGCCATACACATTGCTGTGACCATGCATAGCGTCTGTACCCCAGATGGCCGGAATACGGCTGCCATCCTGGCTGGCATCCACTGAAGCCTGGTACATTTCGTCGGCGTATTTTAACCAGACCTCCACTGAAGCCCGTTTTTTGCCATAAGGCGCGGTATTGCCGCCGTTGAGGTAAGAGCCAAAACCATATTTACGCATTTGTGCCAACGACAAATAACCAATTTCCGGTTGGATCATCTGCGCTACTTTTTGCTCTAACGTCATACGGGCCAAAATCTGGTCCAGCATTTTTTCGATCTGTGGGTCGCGTTTTAAAGCGGTATTTACATAAGGCCACTGGACCTTTGACTGCTCCGACTGAGCCTTTGACTGCACTTTTGACTGAACCGGCGCCGATTGCACCGACGCTGCCACTGCTGTTGCTGTGGCCTGCGCCCTTTTAATCTCTGTGTTGCTGCCTGCCTTTTGGCTGGTTTGGGTATCGGCCGCCGTGGCATAAGCGGCAGTACTGAGTGCTAAGCCCAGCAAAGCCAGTGTGTGCTTTTGCTGAATTTTTTGCATAAGCGTTTTTTTGTTCCTGCTGATCATCAAGATTGTCCTTCGCCTGGTCGCAGCGCTTTTCCCAACAAGGGGGTAGCGCCGGATAAAAAGAAACCGCTCATAAAAGCGGAGCGGTTTCTGCACCTATGGGTGTGCTTAGAAGTTAAAGCCTGCGCGCAGGCCGTAATACCTTGGCATATTAAAACTGCCTTTGGGGAAGCCTTTGCCGGTGTTACTCCATTGCTGCACTGTTTCGTTGGTGGCGTTGCTGACAAAAACTTCAGCAAACCAGAGTTGACCCACAGGTTCATATTTCAGTGAAGCATTGGCCAGGGTATGGGCTTCTCTGCGATCGTCCATATAGCGAATTGCTTCGTCAGACACGGTAAAGTCCATATCATCCAGATGTTTGTCGACGTTCCAGATGGTGTTGTAGGACTTATCTTTCCAGCTTAAGTTAAACCAGCCGTGGATAAAGCCGTAGCTGCCCAAATCAACACTGTGGGTGTAACTTAAGTTGGCAGTGAATTTTGGCACCATCGCCAGCTGGTTGCCTTTGAGGTTAGTGGTCAGCTTGCCGTTCTCAGGGTCAATTGACTCTTCATAGGACAGGCCAAACAGATATTCAGGATCGTAATCCCACTTAGTGATCCAGTCATCGCTGATACGGGCATCGGTGTAGGTGACATAACCGTTAATGCGGCCACTGGCATAAGGTTTCCAGTCAAATTCCAGCTCCAGCCCTTTAATGGTGGAATCCGGCACGTTCTGGGTGTAGTAGGCCACCACCGGCATATTGCGGTAATCCAGCACTGGCTGACCATTTTGGTCCAGCACAGGGCTGCCATCCGGGTTTTCCACCGGCGCCAGACGTTCCACAGTACCCACAGAACCGACCGAGGCATACTGCATATCTGTGTAGTCGGTATAGAAGAATACCGCCTGTAAATTCAGCGAGTTATCTAACAAGCTGGTTTTTGTACCCAGCTCATAGGTAACCACCTGCTCAGGGTCAAACTGGGTTTCAATGCGTTGTACCTGGCCTGTTCTGTCATTGACCACTTCAAATACGTCGCCAATACCACCGGCTTTAAAACCAGAGGCGACATAACCATACAGCATGGTATTGGCGCTCAGATCATAATCCAGGCCTAAGCGAAAATCGTGGTTTTGCCAGCTGCCTTTGTTGTCATTGGCAAAAGAGGATTTATAAATAGCCGGATCTTCAAAAGCATTGCTTGGAAGATTGGATAAGGTGGTGCGGTTATACCAGCCAGGAGCACAGCCATCGGCATTAGAGCAGCGCAGGGTGCGGCCGCCTTTGTCTTCTTTGGTTTCGTCGCTAAAACGGTAACCCAGGGTCAGGTGCAATTCCGGACTCAGGTTGTAAGTCGCCTGACCAAAAGCAGCCAGCGCGTCGGTGGAGCGGTCGGGTTGATCCCAAAAGGCTTTATCATCCATCGGGTTGTCGTAATAACCCACAGTGGTGGTTTTTTCATGGAACAGGTTCACACCTGCTATCCAGACTAAATCACCCAGCTCGTCCGACTGCAATTGCAGCTCGGTGGAATAAGAGCGGGCGCCAGTGCCATCAAGGAAAAACATAGCGCCGTCCCAGACATCCAGCCCGGTTTCAATATCCTGCGCCGATTGGCGCTGCATATCTTCAAAACCCGCTAACCACACCAGGCTCAGCTCGTCGCTCAGTTCATAATTTAAGCTGTTACGCAGATAAGTGATGTCGAGCTCCAGTTTACCCGGCACGTTGACCACCGCCTGATAGGTGTTGTCGCTGGGTAAAAAGTTGGAGCAGTCACCACCCAGGGCTGTGGGCCTGCCGCGTAATTTGTCGCAGTTCACCATATCTGTGGAGCCTGCACTGTCGTTTTTGTAATACTGGAACACAGTGTGATTGGAAAAACGACCTGCTGCGGGTTCCCATAAGGTGGCAACACGAAACGAATGTTCGTTGGCGTTATGGTAAAAATCGCTTTTATCCGCAGCTGTTAAAGCGCGGATTTTTTGCGCTTCAGGGTTCGTGCCTGCAGCGTCTATCCACCAGTTTTCGCGTTGGGTTAAGGTTTGGCCAATGCCCTGATAAGAGCCTTCGGCAATTACAGGCGCATCCAGCACTCCGGCTGGCAGACGGCGGGTGTCGTATTGGTTTGGATCCCAATAACCTTCCACATAAGAATCACGTTTTAAGCCTTTACCGGAAAAACGCACGGCAAACTCATCGGACAGCGCCAGGTTAAACATGCCGCCGACACTTTTGGCATTAAATTTACCCAGTTCAGTATTGAGGTTACCAAAGCTGCTGGCCACATCAGGTTTGGCGGTCAGTACGTTGATGCTGCCAACGGTAGAGTTACGGCCAAACAAAGTGCCTTGTGGGCCGCGCAAAGCTTCAACCCGCTCCACGTCGTACATCAGTGCCAGCGCGCCCTGCATCCGCGGTGAATAAATACCGTCCAGATGCACGCCTACCGCAGGGTCACCCAGTTCAGTGATATTGGTGGAGCGAATACCGCGCATGGTGATCACCGGCGCGGCTTGCTCTGAAGAGACGGCAATATCCAGGCCCGGCACTAAATTGGCGATATCCACCACATTATTCACGCCGTTTTGTTGCAGTTGCTCTTCAGACAGCGCTGAAATCGCCACCGGGGTTTCCATTAATTTGGTTTTGCGTTTGGTGGCCGTCACTGAAATCACTTCCAGTTCGGTGTCACTGGCTGCGGCTGGAGTTTTGTTGGTGGTGTTGGTGTTGACTTCGGCCTGCTGCGCCGCAGCAGAAAAAGCGCAGGCCATCGCTATCGCCAGCGAAAGTGCGTTACGTTTATGCATGATGTTATCCCTGTCTCTGTAATTTTTGTTTTTTGTTTTATGGCTTTCTGAACAGCTGAGTTTGCCACTGCTTTAACCTTAAGGGCATGCTAAAACCAGAGAAACAGAGATTCGACAACCCGAGTTGTTCACACTACAACACGATTTATAAGGAGGGGCTCAGTTGTTAGCAAAGGACTTGTTTACAATCCTGTGTATCTGCAGAGAAGGAAACCATGATGAGCCAACGTATTATTGAAGTTGTGCCTTATGATGAGAACTGGGTGAAACTTTTTGCAACAGAAAAACAGTTGTTGCAACAATCACTTGGCGCTAATCTGTTGTTGGTTGAACATATTGGCAGCACTGCTGTGCCTGGCCTTGCTGCCAAACCCATCATTGATATTCTGCTTGAGGTGGTGTCTGTTGCCGCATTGGATGGGCAGCTTGCGGCTATGCAGGCGCTGGGTTACCAGGCCAAAGGTGAACATGGCATTGCCGGCCGGCGGTATTATCAAAAAGGGCAGAGCAGTCGCAGCCATCATATACACGCTTTTCAAAGCGGTGATAAACATTTGTTACGCCACAGAGCTTTTAAAGCCTATTTGCTTGCACATCCCGCTATTGCGGCTGAATATGCACTGCTCAAACAACAGGCGGCCAGACAATGCCAGCATAACAGCGAACTTTATATGGCCTATAAACAGGATTTTGTGCTGTGGCACCAGCAGCTGGCACTGCTTTGGTACCACAGTTAATGGCGCTTTTTGCCATTAAAGCCGATAAAAAAGAAAAGGAAGTGTGATGAATTTTGCCCAAAACCCCAATTTTTATCTGCGTTTGGCAGGTGTCGCTTATCTTGCCAATATTGCCCTTGGCTTATTTGGTGAAACTGTGGTGCGTGGCACTTTAGTGGTGGCCGGGGATGCTGCTGCCACCGCCGCCAATATTGCCAACTCGCCCGGTTTATGGCGTGCCGGTATTGGTGGTGATTTGTTAATGCAGCTATTGGATATCCCTTTGATTGTGCTGTTTTATCTGCTGTTAAAGCCGGTGCATCATGGCCTGGCCATCACCGCCACTTTATTTAATATTGTGCAAACTTCGGTGCTGGCGGTGAATAAACTGGCGCTGGTGGCGCCTTTGCTACTGCTTGCCCCTGCTGCTCAGGCAGCGATGCCGGCCGAGCTGCTGGCGCAGCTAACGGCCTTTTGGGTGAAAATGCACAGCCATGGTTTTGGTATTGGCCTGATCTTTTTTGGCGTGACCTGCATCATTCGGGGTTATCTGATTGTTAAATCTGAATTTTTGCCTGCTTTTTTGGGGTATTTACTAATAGCAGCAGGTGTTTGTTACATCAGCAACAGCTTTTTACTGTTGTTGGCGCCGCACATTGCCGGTTTATTTTTCCCCTGGATTTTATTGCCTTGTCTGGTGGGTGAGCTGGCCATTACTTTGTGGTTCTTATGTTGTGGCCTGAAGACAAAGGCCTGGCAGGCAAAGCTAAATAGCCCTTTAGTGCAGGGCCAGGTTGCAGCAGTGCTGGCTAAGTAACACAAAGCAGCGGAGAAACCAGAGCGCAAAGGCGGCAGTGGAGCAACAGCCTTATATTGCTGGCTGGCTGAAGAAGCTTTTGGGCCAGCGGTGTTTTAAGTGTAGTATGTTGTTTTTTAAATGGATTTAACCGGAGGTTTTATGAAATTAGCCGCAGTAGTGATGCTGGCGTTATTGTCAGGCTGTGCTGCTATGCAGGGCAGCGCAGAGCGTACTCAGGCCAGCACTATGGATATTATTGCCGCTGCAGCAGCGGCAGCGCCTGAAGGGGTGGTGGGAGAGTATCAGCTCAGCATTCAGGCTGCCGGCACTGATGGCCGGGCAGTTTATTTAAATACCGAACTGGATTATCGCGACCAGCGCAATATTACTATTGCAATGAGCCCGGCAGTGGCTGCAGCTCTGGCCGGTACTGATACAGCTTCGGCCCAACAATATTTTGTCGGCAAAAAGTTGTTGGTCAAAGGCCTGGCGCGGCGGATGAAAATTGATTTTCTGTCACATGGGAAGCCAACGGGTTTGTATTATTACCAAACTCATATTAGGGTGAAAAACCCGGAGCAAATTACGTTGTTATCCGACCGAGCAGCCTGAGGCTCACCCTGGCCAGAATAAGGCTTTAGCCAACATAAAAAAGGCATCGTTCAAAGATGCCTTTTTTATTTAACGCGAATGCCTTTTTACAGCAAAGCGGTCGGCTCAACCCAATTGTTGCAGCTGTTGGGCTGCGGCTTTTTGGTCAAATACCCCTTTCACCACCTGCCAGCTCACTGCTAAAGCGCCAATGATAAAAATCACGTCACCCAAAGTACGGATCCAGCGCAGTGCATGCAAAATGTCACTTTGCATAAAAGCTTCACTGCGGGCGTACCATAAACCTTCGGTGGCGCTGGCATAAAACTGAATGAAACCAATAGGCAGCAGGCTGGTAAATAACATCAGCGCCAGACCGCCGTTCATCCACCAGAACGCGGTTTTCATCAGTTTTTCATCAAAAGCCAGCTGTGGCCGGATATAACGCAGGATCAATAAACAAAAACCCAGTGCCAGGAAACCATAAACCCCAAACAGTGCCGCATGGGCGTGGGTTGGGGTGGTGTTTAAACCCTGCAGGTAATATAAAGCGATGGGTGGGTTGATCATAAAACCCAACACACCGGCGCCCAGCATATTCCAAAACGCCACAGCAACAAAAAACATCAGAGGCCATTTAATGTCGGCCATCCAGGGCGCTTTGTGTTGTAAACGCCAGTTGTCCCAGGCTTCATAACCCAGCACCACCAAAGGCACCACTTCCAGCGCACTAAAAGTAGCGCCAACCGCCATTACAGGGGTGGTAGTACCGGAAAAATACAGATGGTGGAAAGTACCTGGAATACCACCGAGCATAAACAACGAGGCCGACGCCAGGCTGGCGCTGGTGGCTACAGTGCGCGACACCAGGCCCATACTGCTGAAAATAAAGGCCAGCGACACAGTGGCAAACACTTCAAAAAAGCCTTCAACCCACAGATGCACCACCCACCAGCGCCAGTATTCCATTACAGATAAATGGGTGCGCTCGCCATAAAACAAACCGGCACCATAAAACAGACCCACACAAATCACTGAAGCAGCAAAAAGTGCCAGCAGGTTTTTGTCGCCAGGTGCTTTAAAGGCCGGTACCACAGCACGCAGCATCAGCACTAACCAGAACAATACGCCAACATATTTAATAATTTGCCAGAAGCGGCCAATGTCGATGTATTCATAACCCTGATGGCCAAACCAGAAACTTAAGTGTGCCGGCATGATCTGCATAATGGCAAAGTAGTTACCGGCAAAAGAGCCTGCCACCAGCACCACCAGAGCCCAGAACAGCACATCAACCCCAAGTTTTTGATATTTAGGATCTTTACCGCCGTTAATAATGGGCGCTAAAAATAAACCTGCCGCCAAAAAGCCGGTGGCAATCCAGAACATCGCCGCCTGAATATGCCAGGTACGGGCCAGGCTGTAGGGCAACCATTCGGTGGTATTTAAACCATAAAAACCATCACCTTCGACCGTGTAATGCGCGGTAAAACCACCCAGCAGCACCTGCAGGGTAAATAACGCCACCACCACCAGAATATATTTGCCCAAAGCCCGTTGTGACGGTGTCAGTTTTAACCGGGCTATAGGGTCGAGTTTAGGGGCGGCCGGCTCTTCTTCGTCGTGCTGGCGTAAAAAGGCCCAGCCCCAAATCAAACCACCCACACCTGCGATCAGCAAAATAATACTGACCAGCGACCAAATCAGGTTTTCTGCTGTGGGTCTGTTATCAATCAGCGGCTCATGGGGCCAGTTATTGGTATAAGTGGCGCCTTTGGCAGTGCGTTCTGTGCTGGCGGCCCAGGCAGTCCAGAAGAAAAACTGCGTGAGCTCTTGCCGGCGTTCCAGCGAGGGCAGGGTATTGTTTTTCATTGCATAATTGGCGCGGGTTTGCGCAAGCGCCGCATCGTCACCAAATAACGCCTGATAATGGGCGGCGGTTTGGGTGATAGCCTGCACCCGGCGCTCACTGAGCTGCAGCGTATCGCTGTTTTTGTCATAAGTATTAGTGCGATAGGCCTGCTTTAACGCAAATTTCAGCTGATGCTGCTGCGCTTCATTCAGGCTGGCATAGCCGGTGCCAAATTCTGCCTGAGCGGCCAGCTCCAGCCAGGCGGTCAGCTCACGGTGCAGCCAGTCGGCGGTCCAGTCCGGCGCCTGATAAGCACCATGACCCCAGATAGAGCCTAACTGCATGCCGCCAACCGATTGCCATGCGGTTTGACCGTTTAAAATGCTTTGTTCGGTCATTAATAGGTTACCGGCAGCGTCCACCACTTTAGCCGGAATGGGAGGTGCCGAACGATAGACTTCAGCACCAAAATAACCCAGCACTGAAAAGGTAATTGCGAGGATGGCGATTAACAGCCACCAGAGTTTACGATAGCCGGCCATAAAGACCTCCTGCAGTGTGACGAAGATGCGGACTGTTCATATGCTATTCCTGTGTTTTTGTTTTGAGCCGGGTGTTCCACGGCTGAGCTGCTTTGGCAATAAACAGGCCAAATGTTAAGCTTTTGAATTTATTGAATATGTTTGGATGTTTATGCGGGCAGGGTGTTTTTTACCTTCTGGTAACCGGGTTTTTTATACCCTGCTATGGTGGAAAATACCCTGCAGGCGGCGCGCAAAGCGGCCTTACCTATTTGGCGATATAGGCCGCTTTGGCTGAATGTTTTAAGGTGGTGCAAAAGCAGTGTGCTGTGCTGTTGCAGGCTTATTGCAGTGCGGCAAAAACATCACATGGCCGGAAAATACGGGAAAACAACAATGCAGTATTATCTTGAAATAAAACAAATCCATATGTTGTGTGCTTATCTGAGCGTCAGTCTTTTTGCCGTGCGTTTTTTGCTGGATATGTTAAGGCCTGAAGCCGGCGGCTTTGATTGGCGCAGCAGTAAACTGCGGTTTGTGCCTCATCTGGTAGATACTCTATTGCTGAGTATGGCGCTGGCGCTTTTGGCAGTAGGCCCGTGGAAACCTTTTATACATCATTGGCTTGGCATTAAAATTTTATTATTAGTCTGTTATATTCTGTGTGGCAAAGCTGCGCTCAATTTAAGTTATGCCAAAAGCAGCAGGCTGGGTTTTGCCCTGCTGGCGCTGTTGCTGCTTGCCGGTATTTTTTACCTTGCCAGGTTCAAGCCATTGTTATTTTAGCCTGAGCTGTTGTTATGTTAAAAAACAGGGAGTTGTGATGCGTTATTGGATATTGCCGCTGCTGTTGTTGAGTACCTCGGGTTTTGCCTGTAACACCACTGCACTTGCTCAAAGTGCAACTGAAGTAGCCGCTACACCAGACCTCGCCGCTACACCAGACCTCGCCGCTACAGCTGAACAAACTGTGGCCACTTTATGGCGGGCTTTGTCACATGAACCCGGTGTGGCTGCTGATGTAAAAAGCCTGCAGACCATTTTTCACCCCGATGCTGTGGTCTTTGGCGCCACTTATAAAGACGGCCAACCACAATTGAGCCAGCGCACAGCCACCGAGTTTTTGCAGGGTATGGCCAACGCAAAGCCCAAAGGTTTTTATGAATGTGAAGTGAGCCGGCAGCTGGTGCAGCACGACCGTTTTGCCGCCGTGTATAGCGTGGTGGAATCCAGAACGGATAAAAACGCCAAAGCCGCTGATTTTGTTGGGGTAAATAGTATTCAGCTGTATAAAGCCGATGCCGGCTGGCAAATTTTGGCTTTGTATTATCATCTGAGCCTTGCGGATCGGCCTGTTGCGTTGGGGCAGGGCAAGTCTGGCTTTTGTTTATAACAGTTGCCTGATCGGCAGCAGCTGTGGTCATTCTCTGCCATAAGTCCTGTTTAACATTCGTTATTTTAAAATAGTGTTGTGTATAATTTTTTAGCTGCTTGAAAAAGCAGCACTCGCGCCCAATTACCTGCCAGACAATGATTAAATCTTTGATAAGTGGCAATAAAAATGGATTTTTTGTTATTTAACAGCAAAGGTGCCGAGCTGGTAACAACATTGCTGCTGTGGGCTTTTGTGGTGCTGTTGCTGTTATGGCTGGGCCGCTGGTTTTTTTATATGGTGCGCTGGGCCAAACGCCGCTGCACCGGTGCTTATTTGATGCTGGCGTTTTTGCCGCTGATTTCGTTATTGCCTATTCCCCCTACTGAAATTAAAAAAATTCAGCAAATTAAGCAGCAGCAAATAAAGCAAAAAGATGAAGCGGGCGAGCCAAAAAAAGCCAAAGACAATACCGGTGCCGCTAGATAAAGCCGGTACATCAAAACGGCAGCTCAAGTCTGGTTTCTCCCTTTATGTACTTTTGTGTGCAAGCCGAGATCACCGCTTTTGCAAAGGCCCTTGCCGTCAATGGTGTTGACAGCCTGTGGTGTTGGATCTGCAGCTGAAAATTGTTGATAAAACAACCAAAGGTTATTGACCGGCGCCGGTCAGGCTGGCACAGTCAAAGTTGTTTCCGACCTTATTTTTGCTATCCACCTTGGTTGTTGTTTTAATCGCAACACATTGATGATTAAAAGGATTTATTCTATGAATGATTCACTGAATGCAGCTCAGACCGATATGCGTTTTGCTTATTGCAGTGGCGCTGCCGGTATGTTGGCGTCGTCTTTGATTTGGCTTGGCAGCGCTGCTGCTGTGGTTTTTGCCTTAGCACAGCAGGCGCTTTGGGTATTGCTGATTGGCGGTATGTTTATTCATCCGCTTGGTGTTGTTATTGCCAAATTAGCGGGGCGGCCCGGCAATCACAGCAAAGGCAATCCGCTGGCGGGCTTGGCTTATGCCAGCACTTTCTGGCTGATTTTTAGTTTGCCTTTGGCTTTTGCCGCTGCGCAGCTACGTATTGAATGGTTTTTCCCGGCTATGTTGTTGGTGATTGGCGGTCGTTACCTGGTGTTCAGCAGCTTATTTGGCATGCGGTTATTCTGGTTCTGTGGTTTGGCGTTGGCAGGGGCCGGTTTTGCGCTGGGACAATTTGCCGCAGCACCTTTATACGGCGCCCTAGCCGGTGGTGTGATTGAACTTATTTTTGCGCTGGTGATTTTTGTGCAGGATAAAAAAGCAGCGCAGCAGAGTACATTTGGCCTTAGGAACTTTCAGGTACAGGACAGCTAAATACCAGTTTGGTAAAAACATCAGTTTGATTGGGCAGTACTTCAGCAGCTTGGGCACAGAGGAGCATGTGATGCCAAAACTATTACAGAATATTCTAAGCCTGTTGGCCGGCGTTGTGGTGGGCAGTGCTGTGAATATGGCGCTGATCCAGCTGGGGCCTGTTGTCATTGCACCACCGGCCGGCGTGGATCTGCATAACGCCGAAAGCCTGAAACAGGGTATCAGCCTGTTTGAACCACAACATTTTGTCACACCCTGGCTGGCTCATGCGCTTGGTACTTTTGCCGGCGCCTGGGTGGCTTGTTATCTGGCGGCCAGTTACAAAATACAACTGGCTTTTGTGGTGGCTTTATTGTTTTTTTGTGGTGGTGTGGCGGCCAGTATCATGATACCGGCCCCCGGCTGGTTTATTGCACTGGATTTGTTATTGGCTTATCTGCCAATGGCCTGGCTGGCGGGCAAACTGCATCTGCGTCGCGGCTTAGTCTGACATTTTGTGATTGTGGTCAAAAAGGGCAAACTAAAGTTTGCCCTTTTTTGTCTGCAGTGAGAGTGCAATCACTACAGCCTTCCGTATGCCTGGGCTTGTCAGACAGTTCTTCTTATCAGGGAACCGCCATCCGATAATCAGCGCACTTTATGGTTTTGGTTGCGCCTGGCTCAACTCAGCTGCTTTGGCTTGTTTGACCATAGCCCGCACGTCGCTCAGTAGCTGCTGCGCGTCATAAACCACACCGTCTTTAATGGTGTAACGTACCCCCTGAGTGCGCTCTGGCTGGTTGTTGGCATTCAGCTGATAATGGCCAGTGCCATACAGCACTTTAAAATTGGCCAGTGGGTTTTCAGCCACTATTACCATATCGGCTTTTTTACCCGGTACCAGGCTGCCAATCTCATCGGCCAGGCCAAGTGCTTGTGCACCATTTAAAGTGGCGGCCTGAATCACTTCCAGCGCATGAAAACCTGCTTCGCGTAAGAGCTCTAGTTCCTGAATAAAGGCAAAACCATAAATTTTATAGATATAACCAGCGTCTGAGCCAGTGGTAATACGGCCACCATGGTTTTTAAAGTCGTTTAAAAACAACATCCAGATCCGGTAGTTTTCGCGCCAGGCAATTTCCTGATCAGTAGTCCAGTCAAACCAGAAAGAACCATGGGCGTCGCGGTTGGGCTGAAAAAACCTGGTTAAGGTTGGCAGGGTGTAGTCCTGATGCCAGGGGGCTGAACGCTGTGCTTCAGCATGACGGGTGGCTTCATAAATGGTGAGCGTTGGGTTAATGGTAAAGTTCAGTTGGATGAGTTCATCCCGCACCGCATTCCAGCGCTCTGAGCCAGGTGCTGCCGCTTGTTTCCAAAGCTCGCCGGCGGCGGCAAATCTGTCTTGTTCATTCTGATAGTTATAATGCGCCGGATAGTGCTGGATCACCTGGCCGGTAAACAGCGCTTCGGGTAAACCATACCAGTGCTCCATTGAGGTCAGTCCCATTCTGGCGCTGTCCAGTACATTGGTGCGCATCACATTGAGCTGGGCGTGGTGCATCATGGTGCCAAGTTTTAATTTGCCGGCTTCATCAAGTGCAGCGGCAATAATGGCCGGAGTGGCACCAAAAAACTTAATGCCGGCGCCACCGGCTTTTTTTACACCCCGCACCCAGTCACGTGCTTGTTCAGGGCTGAACACTGGTTTTTTCAGGCCCATGCCAAAACCTATATAGGGCACAATACGGGGCGCCACGATGCGGTTTTCGTTCGAGGCTTTTACATGTTTTAAGGTCCAGTCGAGGCCGTTAAAACTGCCGGGCTCCCTTACTGTGGTAATACCGTGTGCCAGCCAGAGTTTAAACACATATTCGGCCGGAATGCCCGGGGCTGAGCCGCCAATATGACCGTGCATATCAACAAAACCAGGCAAAATATACATGCCGCTGACATCCAGCTCCTGGTCGCCTTTTGCAGCGACTGGCCGGCCTTCCTGCTTAATGGCTAAACCCGGATTGCCGACCACCACAATTTCGGCAATACGGTCGTTTTCAATGACAATATCCACAGGCCCCTGCGCTGGCGCACCTTCACCGCTGACATAAATACCACCGCGTAAAATCAGCCGCTGATAAGGGCCGTCGCCTCTGTCACGTTCCGGAGCTGAAGGGGTGCGCTCGCTTGCGCTTGCCGCCTGAGCTGGGACTAAACAACTAAAAACGAACAAAAATAAGCTGCCAAACAGGTGGCGACGGGCATTATTCTGGTGCATATAGGTTCCGGTGGATTGGGATTGTTGTTATTTGTGCCAGTGTGGCAATAGCTGATACTTGTGGCAACCGGATACGTTTAACAGAACCACAGCTGCGATAAAAGGAACCCAGGCGGCATGGTTTGTTTTCTGTTGTTATCATCCGGAGTGGTGGGGCTTTCAGATTGCATTCTTCGGCGGCGCTCAGTACATTGGAGCCAGTGCTTTTTTGTAAAGGCAGAACAATGTCTGTTATTTTATTGATTTCACTGTAAAACGAGGTTGTTGTGCGCTTAATCACGCTGATATTGCTGTTTGTTGGCACTGCTGCCCAGGCCAAAGTTGAGTTGTGGGAAAATTATGTGTACTACCCGGTGAATGCCAGCACAAAACAGGAGCTGATAGCAGCCACTGCCGCCCACACGCCGATTAAAAAAGATGGCCTGAGTGATATTGCCGACAGCAGTTATGCCATTCAGTGGCGTTTTTATGTCAAAGACTGGAACCGGCAATGCCGTATCGATACTTATATCACAGATCTGAGAATTGAGGTGACTTTGCCAAAACTGCAGGTGTCGACCACAGAGGTGCAGGATTTGTGGGCGCGCTGGTATCCAAATTTATTGCGCCATGAAATGAAGCATGTGGCTATTGCCAAAAAAGCTGCCAACGATATTGATGATGCACTGCGAAGCCTGGGCTCCAAAGCCAACTGCAAGGTGTTGGAGCAGGAAGCCAATGCGCTCGCCAATGCCATTTTGGCCAAAGCCAAAGAAGCGCAGCTCGTTTACGACAAAGAAACCCGTTACGGTGAAACTGAAGGCGCTTCGTTACAGAGCTTATAACTGCGGCTGGTATCAGTTAGTGTTTAATACAGACAAATAAAGCGTTGCCGGAGTCTGGTGCCAGCGGCAGGATTTTTTCAAAATCGTGCTCCAGCATCACTACTTCAAAGTCCGGCTCCAGCAGCGCTTTAAGCTCAGCAAAACTAACAGCCACCATAGGGTGGTGGTCCTGCCAGAGCTCGGTCACACCCTGAGTGGTTTTCTGAATTTTCAGCCTGAGCTGCTGCTCATCACCAATCCCCTGATAAAACCAGCCGGATTCAAACACAAAATGGCTGTGCTGATGGCTGGCATGCTGGCGCAATAAAGCGCTGTTATCAATTTTGTTTTTATCGACCGCACTAAAACAAAACACACCACCGGATTTTAGCGCCGGCACCACGTGGCGCAGGCAAGCTTTTAAGCCGTCAATATTGCCGCTGTAATGTAAGGAATATAAAAAACAGGTAATGAGATCAACAGGTTCGCTTATGTTAAAGGCGCACATATTCTGCTGTACAAATTGCGCCTGCGGGCAGCGCTGCTGGGCAATATCCAGCATCGGCTGATTTAAATCCAGCCCGGTGCACTGATAACCGGCCTGTAAAAAATGTTCAATATGCGGCCCTGTGCCACAGGCTAAATCCAGATGGGTATGGCCGCCGCTGCCAAAAAACTGATGCAGACGCATGGCCGCTGCACTTTGGCGCTGATAGTCAATGTCGGCACACATCAGATCGTAATAACCTGATAAATCAGTATATAAAGCGTTAAAAGACATCGTGGGGCGCTCAGCGGCAATAAAATAAGGCCGGCATTTTAACTGAGTCTCCTCCTGATGCGAAGTATTAGCGCCATTACGAAGTATTTTGCTGCTCAGGCAAAAATGCTACCAATCCACAAACAATAGCTATGACTGACAGGCCAGGCTCTTGCCGCTTCTGTGGTTGTGCTTGCACTATAAAGCTCAGACTGTGCTCTGCAGGTGCAGAGCCGTAGCATCACAACAAGAAGGATAAAAAAGTGCGATATACATTTTCTGCAAAATCTGTGTTGGCCATCAGTATTGCTGCGGCCCTTGTGGCCTGTCAGCCCGCCAATGAGCCACAAAATAACAGCGCTAATACCTCCGGCGATAAGATTGGCAATGGCGCTGGAGCGCCGGCAGCTGAAGTTCAGGCCACAGCACAATCAGAGTCTGAGCGGTTAAATCAGTGGTTTGAACAAAAATATGAGCAGCAGCTGCAAATGAGCCCGCTGCGCCTGACCGCCCTTGGCCGTAAAGAAAGATACGACCAGGTGGATGATATGACTGCTGAAGCCGAGCAAAAAGAGTTGTTGTGGTTTGAAGCCACAGTGGCGGAGCTTAAAGCACAATTTGACTATAACAAACTGGATACCGAGGCCAAAACTTCATACGACTTATGGATTTACCAGTTTGAACGCGCCAAAGAAGCAGCCGCTTACCGCGATCACAGTTATTGGTTTAATCAGATGCGCGGTATGCATTCGTCTTTACCTCAGATGCTGATCAACTTTCATAAAGTAGACAGCAAAGCCGACGCAGAGGCTTATATCAGTCGTATTGGTGGTGCCGCCAAAGCCATTGCTGATTTACAGCAAAGAGCCATCAGCTCGGCCAAAGCCGGGGTGCGCCCGCCTCGTTTTGCCTATGAAGGCGCCCTGGTGCAGGTGAATAATTTGCTGAAGGGCCAGCCTTTTGAGCAACAAGGTGCTGACTCGCCGCTGTGGAGTGACATCAACAACAAAATTGACGCGCTGGTCAAAGCCGACAAATTAACGAACGACGAAGCAACTGAGCTTCGCAACAACGCCAAAACGGCGCTAACCAGCCAGTTTAGTGCGGCATATCAGGCGCTGGCGCACTATTTACAAACTGAAATTGCCAGCATGCCAGGTGAAGCACATGGTGCTTCAGCCCTGCCGGACGGTGTGGCTTTTTACAATTTGCGTTTACAGCAGTCGACCACTACACCGCTGACGGCCGATGAAATTCACCAGATTGGTCTGGATGAAGTAGCGCGTTTAACCAAAGAGATGAACGCTATTAAAGACAAAGTGGGTTTTACCGGTGATTTAAAAGCCTTTTTCCACTTTATTAAAACCGACAGTCAGTTTGTCTATCCGGACACTGACGAAGGCCGCGAAGCTTACATCAAAGACTCCGAGGCTTATCTTGCTTTTATCGGCGAAAAATTACCGCAGTATTTTGGCATTTTGCCCAAGGCCAAACTGGTGGTGAAAAGGGTGGAAGCCTTCCGTGAACAACCGGGCGCTGCGCAGCATTATTCGGCTGGCACGCCAGACGGTTCAAGGCCTGGTGTCTATTACGCCCATTTATCCGATATGAAAGCCATGCCAAAAAATGAAATGGAAGCTATTGCATATCATGAAGGTAGCCCTGGCCATCATATGCAAATTTCCATCGCCCAGGAGCTGGAGTCGGTGCCGAAATTTCGCACTCAGGCACGTTTTACCGCATATTCCGAAGGCTGGGGTTTGTATTCAGAACTTTTGGCCAAAGAAATGGGCGCTTACCAGAACCCTTATTCTGACTTTGGCCGGTTAGTGACTGAAATGTGGCGTGCCGTGCGTTTAGTGGTTGACACAGGGATGCATGCCAAAGGCTGGACTGAGCAGCAGGCCATCGATTATTTTATTGAAAAAACACCAGTAGCCAAAGCTGCTGTGGTGTCTGAAGTGCGGCGTTACCTGGTGATGCCGGGGCAAGCCACGTCATACAAAATTGGCATGCTGAAAATTCTGCAATTAAGAAGTCAGGCGCAGCAGCAACTGGGTGATAAGTTTGACATCCGTGCATTTCACGACACAGTGCTCAACGGCGGTGCTTTACCGTTGGAGCTGTTGGAAAAACGGGTGCAACAATGGGTGGACAGTGTGAAAGCGCGCAGTGTTTAATCTGTAATCAAACCAGGCGGCGTGTTCAGTGCCGTCTGGTTTTTGCAAAAAATCAACATGGAATAAGCAACAACAAGGAGGTGACTGATGTCAGCACAAACAACAGAACAAATTGCCGTGCAGGGCCGGTGTTTATGTGGTGCAGTACGATTTCGGGCTTTGGCAAACACTGCTTTGGAGGCCTGTCATTGTGGTATGTGCCGGCGCTGGGGCGGCGGGCCGCTGCTGGCGGTTAATTGTGGCAGTTCGGTCGACTTTGAAGGCAGTGAAGCAATAGCTGTATTTTCTTCATCGGATTGGGCAGAACGTGCTTTTTGCCGCAGTTGTGGCAGCCATTTGTATTATCGTTTTATTCCGGATAACAGGTTTATAGTGCCGGTGGGGCTGTTAACACCGCAGCATGCATTTGTATTTACTGAACAAATTTTTATCGACCATAAACCGGCTTATTATTGTTTTGCCAATTCAACGCTGGAGCTGACCGAAGCCGAAGTTCTGGCGCAATACGCCGGGCCAGAAGCCTGACGCCCAAGTTTGCAATAGCAGCTGCTGAGCCTCAATCGCACAGCAGCCTGTTGTGGTGGCGACTGTGAAGGTTTTTTTATCAGCTAGCAGTGTTGTATTGCTGCTGTGCTGATGAAAAGAAGCTGAAATGGCCCGCGACCACAAAAATCCAACGGGCGTGCAGAGCACTTGAATGGTGCTTTAGCAGTTGGTATTGGCGGCAATATCAAAACAATAAGGGTCACCTTTGCCCAGTTCATAGGTAATTTTGGAAAAATTAAAAGTCACATTTTCGGTTTGTAACTCTTTTTTATTGGCAACACCGCCAACGCTGTAAGAAGTGACCAGCACGTTCTGTAATAAAATCCGCATGCCTTCGCGTTTGATCTCTACTTCCGGAAAGTGTTTGCCGGTGGCAACAGCGTCTAACAAAGCACGTGACTGAGCATCGGTGTAGCGGGTCAGCGAGATATCCTGCATATTGACTTTACCGGCGCCACCACCACCGCCCATATGCGAAGTGCCGGAATTTGATGCCCCCCAGGACCAGGCCAGCACTTCTGAGGTTCCTACGTTATTGATAGTTAATGATATCGGGCCTTTTACTTGCGCCAGAGCAGGCGCCGCAGTACAGATCAAAGCTGCGCTAAGGGCAGCGGTACAAAAAGAGCGAAGCGGGTACATAACCATACCTCCGTTAAAACAGGCGAAATGCCTGTTCCAGCAGTATAGTTGAGGCTTTTTTTATATTAGCAATATCTTGAGCACTAAACCGCCACTATACCGGCGCTGCGGTATGCTCAAGGTTTTTGTGCATTTTTGGCTACAACCACAAGCTGCAAAGAATTTTATCCGTGGTTGTACCACTTTAAGTAAATTTATTTGCCAAGCTCAGTGCCACTGTGGCGGTTGGTTCAGGCCGGACTGTCATGTTGTTCCAGATGAATTTGTAAGCAATATCAACAGCATCAGAACCGGAAAAACCGGTTTCGCCAGACATCAGCACAAGGAGCATTTTGCATGTCCCACCACACCATAGAGTTACATCGTGTTTTAAAGGCCAGTCCTGAGATAGTTTTTCGTGCTTTTCTGGCACCGGCGGCCCTTGCCAAGTGGCTGCCACCTCATGGTTATGTTTGTACTGTGGAGCATCTGGACGCACGCGAAGGTGGTTTATTTAAAATGGCTTTTACCAATTTTCGCTCAGGCCAGAGCCATAGTTTTGGCGGCCAGTATCTGGAACTTAAACCCGGTGAGCTGATTCGTTATATCGACAAGTTTGACGACCCCAACCTGCCGGATCCGATGGAAGTGACAGTGACCTTAACAGCAGTCAGTTGTGGCACTGAACTGAGGATCCGGCAGCAAGGGGTGCCGGAAGTGATCCCAGCCGAGTCCTGTTATCTTGGCTGGCAGGATAGCTTATCAATGCTGGCGCTGCTGGTGGAAGCTCAGCAGCCGGAATCAAGCTAATACAAACCTCTAGTCAGACCTGAAATTGCCACAGTATTGTTGTCTGAAAAGTTAATCAAAGGTATATTTTTCCGCTCAGCCGGCCCGTTGATGGCCGGTTTTTTTGTGACTTTTGTATTTATTTTCAGGGAGGATTTGTGCGTCATCATCTTTGGTTACAGCAACAACTTGTTTTTACAGCACATTTAAATAATGCCCAATTGGCTGAAATCGTATTGGAGGCCAAAAAAAGCACCATGTGGCTGCGTTATATAGTGCGGCTGACGCCCTGGCTTATGACGGTGTATCTGCTGGCGTTAAGCCTGATGTATTTTAATCAGCGCAATGATGCCGGTTTTATCAGTTGGCTGACGGTGGTAACTTTAATGTCGGTGGCCGCGCTTTGTAGTTATTATCTGGAACAAAAAGTAGTGCGCTCGAGATTGCTGGAGTTATTACAGGGCCGCTGTTAGTTTCTGCTGGCAAGGCCGCCTGAAATCATCTTAACCAAGTGGTGGATTGTGGATAAATCTTCAGTACTGCAGGCCAGGATCAGACCGGCGACAGAGACAGACGCAGAAGCTATTGCTTTGATATATAACCATTATATTGAACATAGTACTGTTACCTTTGAGCAAAGCGCGATAACGGATAACGAGATGCTGCAGCGGATACAGCTGATAAGACAAGCGGCTTTGCCCTTTCTGGTGCTGGAACAACAAGGGCTGTTGATAGGTTACGCTTATGCCAGCCCCTGGCGTGCCCGGATTGGTTATCGTTTTTCGGTAGAATCCAGTGTGTATCTGTCGCCTGACAGCGCAGGTTTGGGGTACGGCAGCCTGTTAATACAGCAGCTGCTGCTGCAATTAACTCAGGCCGGCTACCATGCTGTGATGGCCGGTATTGCCTTGCCAAATGATGCCAGTGTGGCGTTACACGAAAAATTCGGCATGACAAAAGTGGCGCATTTTTATCAGGTGGGCACCAAGTTTGGCCAATGGCTGGATGTAGGTTATTGGCAGTTGTTATTGCAAAATCCGCAGCAGGAGGCCGTGCAGGGCGCAGGCTGTGCAACAGAGGCTCGAACCAGCGCGGATAATTAAACAGTATCAGGTTACAGAGGAATAACTGATGTTCACGATCCGGCCGGCAAGTCTGAGCGATGCTGCCGCCATCAGTGCGCTGCTGCAGGATTTAACGCGGCGTTTTATTGCGCCCGATTGCACCGGGGAAGGGGCTGCACTGTTGTTGCAAGCGATGAGCGAAAGCGCAATTGCCGGTTACATTCAGCAGCCAAACTTTGATTATCTGCTGGGGGAAATGAATGCTGAGCTGGTTGCTGTAGTGGCCACCCGCGATAATAGTCATTTGTACCATTTATTTGTAGCCAGTCACTGCCAGGGCAAGGGTTATGCTGCAAAACTTTTTGCCGAGGCCAAAGCGCGTTGTCTGCAGCGGGCCGACACAAAAATTTTTACTGTCAATTCATCTTTATACGCGCTGCCAGTGTATCAACACCTGGGTTTTGTTGCCGTTGGTGGTCAGCGTGATACGCAAGGTATCCGGGATGTTCCGATGCAGCTCGTGCTGACGCAGCAATAACACTAGCTTTGTGGCCTGCGGTGATCAGGCTTTTGTTGCTTGATGCTGATGAATACCGCTTTTATCTGCGGTGATCTGTACCCAGTATGTGATGCTGCAGTGAAGGCTGTGTATATGTCTGAGAGTTGAGACTTTTCTTCTTTAATAAACGCCTTTTTCTGCCTTTTTGCTGCATTTTGTCCGATGCTGGCGTTGACCCATCGTTTTTCTTGAAAAACAGCTGTTTTGTATCAGCATACCGCTCTGTGTTGTCGGCTTTTTTGCTGTTTTATGCAAAATGCTGCTCTTACCAGTGCAACCTGACGGCGTTTATATTGAAATTATTCGCTGAATATGCAGCGTTTTAATCATTTTTTGACATACGTATCGATAATATAATTTTCATTAAATTAACAATAAGTTCTTTTGTGTGGCCATGATCATTAAGTGAAGGCACTTTTTGGCAACAAAATTGTGGAGTGCTGCCAGATATTTTTACACATTGTTTAATAAATGTTTTTTTATGGTTTATTTTTTTATTTCTTGTGTCGTGTCTTGTGTTTTTGTGTGTGTTTTTTGTGCTTCTGGATATTGTTTTTTGTTTGTTCTACAGTACGGAATGATGTTGAGTTGTATAAGAACATACGGAGAAGTAAATGAATGGAGCGTTGTTGTCTGTTCGTTCAGGTAAACGGAGTAAAGGATTTACGTTAATTGAAGTGATGGTCACAGTGGTGATTATCGCCATTATTGCTTCAATAGCTTTTCCTGCTTATCAACAAATGGTGCTGAGATCCCATCGCTCGGATGCCATCGATACGCTTGCCACCACGGCACAATTGCTGGAACGTCGATTCACTGAAACCAACAGTTATACCGGTCTGGTGTTACCAACGACCAGTACCCATGGTTATTACAGCATTACCGCCGATGTTAAGGCCTCCAGTTATACCCTGACGGCAACAGCCACAGGCCGTCAGGCGAAAGATACCGAATGCAAAACGTTTACTATTGATAATACAGGTCAGAAACAAGCTACCACAGCCGGAGTTTGCTGGTAATGAAAAGCCGGGGGGCCAGGGGCCACAAAGGTTTTAACCTGATTGAACTGCTGGTGACGCTGGCTGTTTTTGCAGTCATTGTCGGTATCGCCATCCCTTCTTTTTTGGATTTGATCCGTGACAGCAAAGCCAGAAGTCAATCTAACCAAATTTTAAGTTATCTGCATTATGCCCGCTCTGAAGCGGTTAAACGCCAACTTAATGTGGAGGCGCGGATGGCTCAGTCAACAGCAGGTTGGAACATGCAGATCTTTCGTACCGACAACAACGAATTGCTGCGCCGTCTGGACGTTACTGACAACAACGTAGCGCTGGGTGGGGACGAAAATGTGATTTTCGATAGCCGTGGCAGACCATTACAACAGCGTTGTATCGGTGTCATTGTGGATGAAAACAGCAAATACAGCCGTCAGGTGACGGTGTTGCCGGGCGGCAAAATTGCAGTGGAGGCAGGACAATGTCAATAACAGCTGGCGTTGTAAAACAAGGTGGTTTTAGCTTGCTTGAAGTGCTGATAGCCATGTTAATTCTGGCTTTTGGCGCTTTAGGTTTGGCGGGTTTGCAAATGAAAACGCTGCAGTCCAGTCACTCCGCCTATCAGCGGGGTTTAGCCAATATTATCGCGGCCGATACAGTGGAAAGATTGTGGGCCAATGCAGCCGCCGCCGCGCCTTTGACAGTGCTGCAAATTCAGGCTCAGGTACAGCAGCGCTGGCTCCTGACCAATAACAATAACGTCACTTTGCCTGGTCTGGTCACAACTATTATTGAACCTGCGGCCGGCGATACTTTATATACAGTGCAGATCACCTGGGATGAAACCCGGTTCGATGACGAAAACACGTCATTTTCTTATTCATTCCGGCTTTATCCTTAGGAGTATCTGATGTATTTGCAGCGACAATTTACATATCAGACCGGGGTAACGCTGGTTGAACTGATGATCAGCCTGGCACTTGGTGCCATTCTGTTATGGGGGGTCACCTCAGTGATGGTATCGGGCCATTTGTCTTATAGCGAAGCACAGCGTTTTACCGCTTTACAGGGTGATTTTTCCTACATTAACGATTCAATTTTAGTCGATAGCCGTGGTGCTACCGGCGTGGCCACTGCCAATAATGGCACAGTGCTGACGCTGACAACTGCTGCCGGTGCCGTGGTGTACCAGCGCAATAATAACAATGAGCTGACACGTCAGCTTAATGCTGATCCGGCCTCGATAGTGGCCGAAAACGTTAATCTTTTTACGGTCGCTTGTTTAGACCCGCTGGGGGCTGTTGTGGTATGTGGCAGCGCAGTGCAAATTGAAACCACAGTTGAGTTGACAACCAGCCGTGGGAATGAGGATCGCCAGCATCGTATTTCGTTTCGCTCAGCGCTTCGAAATGCGGTTTTGCAAAGTAAATTTCCGCCAGCTGCGGGGGCATGAATATGAAGCATAGTCAGAAAGGATCGGTGTTGATCATTTCGTTGTTACTGCTGATGGTGGCAACCTTAATCAGTGTGGCCGGTATCAGCTCGATGCAAATGAACGAACGTATTTCTTCTAATCAAAAACAGGTATCTGAAGCTTTTATTGCGGCTGAAAGTGGCCTGATTGAAGTGAAAGCCTTTTTTGATGATGAAGACAATAACGGGCTTTGGGGCGATTCTGATGCAGTGCTTAAAGCACTACAGGATTCCAAGCGGGGTCTGGGGAACAATGTGGAATGGCAAATTGAGACTGTTGATTTTGTCAGTAAACCTGGTTTTGTCCGGGTGGTCAGTGTAGGAACCGTCACATCCACCGGTATTGAGCGTAAAGTTCAGGCTTATTATCAGCCGAAAAAGGCTTCAGGTAACCTGGGGGCAATGAACATTATCGGTGGTATTAAAATTTTTGATACTGCCAACAGTAACAAATTTCAGGTTATTGGTGAAAAAGATAGCGCAGGGAAAATTATAGGCCCGGCCCTAGCTACCAATACGAACAGCAACTACAACAAAATTGTACAAGATATAGAAGCCAAAGACCGGATGGATAATTACCAGGGCGGCATCAAGGTTGTTGATTTTGACGACCCCTTCGGTGATCCGGAAAAAATGAACGACTTTATTGAGTCGATTAAAGCGCAATATTACGCTATGCCGTTGGCGCAACGTGGTGTAGCTCCGGATAACATGGGTAAAGTGGGCGAAGAGCGTATTACTTATGTGGCCGGCAATATCGAGTTTAAGGGGAAGGCGACAGGTGCAGGTATTCTGGTGATTGACGGTAACCTGACCATCAGTGGTAACTTGCTGGATTTTGAAGGTTTAGTGGTGGTGCGTGGTCAAAGCTTCCAAATGAACGGTGGTGGTAACCGCGACTTAAAAGGTTCTATTGTATTCGCCAACCCGAAAAAAGATGCGGTGACAGGACAGTGGAGTTTTGGTGAAGCTGAAGCCACCTTTGTGTTTGATATTAATGGGGGTGGTAATGCCACTTTCCAATACGACTTAGATGCCCTGACCAAAGCGCGTGACTTATTAAAAGACGATGGTAAAGCCAAACAAATGTGGCAGTTACAAAGCGGGCCAGGTGCCAGCGGTAGTGGCACTGCCAGTTCCATGTCGTTATGGAGTGAAGTGATAGACGGTTATTAACCACAGATCGTGACGCTGTGCTGACCTAGAAAAAAACCGCCTGCTGGCGGTTTTTTTCTGTGTTTCCGCTGTGGTGTACGGGATTTTGGCGGCTGAAAGTTTAGCTTACAAATCAGTTTTAGACCTTGGCTGTTGAAGCGGTTATGCTTTGGCCACAGCAGTTTTGGCAGTTACAATTTTCTGATGAATTCTGATACAAATTACAGCCTTAGCTTTAGTAAAAAAGTTTAACCCAGCAACAACGCAAAAGGATAACAAAAGTGCGCCAATCATTATTAGCCCTGAGTATTACTGCCTTATTGGCAGGTTGTAATCCGGCTTCACAGGCTCCGGAACAAACGACAACACAACCAGCAGCGCCGCAGGCCGCAGCGGATAACAAAACAGCCCCGGCAGCAGCGGCTGAACAAAACGAAACAGCAAGGTTAAATCAGTGGTTTGAAGCCAAATACGAAGAGCAGCTGCAAATGAGCCCGTTGCAGCTGACATTCCTTGGCCGTAAAGACAAAAACGACCAGATTGATGAAATGACCGAAGAGGCCGAAGACAAACAACTGGCGTGGCTGGCGGCATCAGTGGCTGAACTTAAAGCGCAGTTTGATTACGAGAAGTTAGAGCCTGAAGCTAAAACTTCATATGATTTATGGGTTTACCAATACGAGCAAGAAGCAGAAGCGGTGAAGTTCCGCGGCAACCGTTACGTATTTAACCAGATGCAGGGTGTGCATGCCTTGCTACCGCAACTGTTGATGAACTTCCATAAAGTTGACGATGTAAAAGATATGGAAGCTTATGTTAAACGTATTGGTGGTGTGGCTAAAGCCATTGCTGATTTACAACAAAGGGCGGAAAAAGCCGCTGCAGCTGGTGTGCGTCCACCCCGTTTTGCTTATGAGGGGGTGATTGAGCAGGTCAATAATCTGCTGACAGGCGCCCCTTTTACCGAATCTGATAAAGACGCACCGCTGTGGTCTGACGTAAAAAACAAAGTTGATGCACTGGTGAAAGCCGACAAACTGGATGACAAAGCAGCACAACAGTTATTGGCTGATGCAAAAACTGCGTTAACCAGCCAGTTCCAGCCGGCCTACCAGTCGCTGCTGGGCTTTTTAACCAGTGAACTGGATAAAGCTGACAAAATTGCCACAGGTGTGGCTAAGCTGCCGGATGGCGTGGCTTATTACAATCTGCGGTTAAAACAGTCCACCACCACAGCCTTAACTGCTGAGCAAATTCACCAGATTGGTTTAAATGAAGTTGAGCGTTTAACCGCCGAGATGATCGCCATTAAAGACAAAGTAGGTTTTAAAGGCGATTTAGCCGAGTTTTTTAAATTTATTAAAACCGACGCGCGCTTTTTCTACCCGGACACCGACGAAGGCCGCAATGCTTATTTAAAAGATTCAGAAGCTTATTTAGATTACATCAATAAAAAACTGCCAGAGTATTTTGGCATTCTGCCAAAAGCACCTTTAGTGGTAAAACGGGTAGAGGCCTTCCGTGAACAGCCTGGCGCGGCGCAGCATTATTACCCGGGCACACCGGACGGTTCACGCCCTGGTATTTATTACGCACATTTGTCTGATATGAAAGCCATGCCTAAAAATGAAATGGAAGCCATTGCTTACCATGAAGGCAACCCTGGCCACCATATGCAAATTTCCATCGCACAAGAGTTAAAGTCGGTGCCGACCTTCCGTACTCAGGCCGGTTTTACCGCTTATTCTGAAGGCTGGGCGCTATATACTGAGCTTTTGGCTAAAGAAATGGGCGCTTATAAAGACGATTATTCCGACTTTGGCCGCCTGATCACCGAAATGTGGCGTGCGGTGCGGTTAGTGGTCGACACAGGTCTGCACTCTAAAGGCTGGACTGAACAACAAGCCATTGACTATTTTAAAGCCAAAACACCGGTGGCTGAAGGCGCTGTGGTGTCTGAAGTGCGCCGTTATATTGTATGGCCAGGTCAGGCAACGGCTTATAAAATTGGCATGTTAAAAATTCTGGAACTGCGTGAAAAAGCCAAAACCGAACTTGGCAGCAAGTTTGATATCCGCGCTTTCCACGACACCATTTTAGGCGGTGGAGCATTGCCACTGGACGTGCTGGAAAAACGCGTCAATAACTGGGTTTCATCAGTAAAAGCACAACCTGTTGCGGCTGGTTAATCAGCGGCGACTAAAGGGTTAATGGCTCGCCAGGCTTTGTGGTCTGGGCGAGTATTAAAAAGGCGTACAGGCTTAGGCGGTACGCCTTTTTTATTGTTTGACGTGCAGGCTTGATGGCGCTTTATCTTTAGATTGCACTAAGGTCGCTAAACCGGGTTTCGCCCCGGCAGACACATCACTTTTTGTATTTGATAAAACGTGACGCGAAAAACACTCCGGTTGAGTCTTTGAAAGCAGGCTAAAAACGGGAGGGAAAAGCGCTGGCTTGGTGGTTGAGTTTCTGTCTTGTGCCAAAAACCCACGCAAGTGTCTAATGTTGCTGAATCGTTGCTTTTCACTGAAAGCGGACTTTGCTGAGGCAGAATTAATCTCGGTTCTCGAAAATTTCGGGATATATGAATGTTTCTAAATCTCTATAAAAAGTAAAAAATTGATGCGCTGTCTATGCGAATATCTTTTGAACTACCAGACTGATACCACATTTAGTAGAACCTGGCATTCCCGTCAGGATTTTAATGGTGGATTTACTGTTTGCGGGGCAGAAAAAAGTCATGATGATACTCGTGATATGATCCTAAACCTTGCCCAACCGCAGACAAGAGAGCTGTTTCCATCAGTAAAATAAAAACTAATACTAAGGCACTGATTGGTGAGCTCGCGGCCGGTACAACAATTCCAGGAGCAGTAACAGCACAGCACCAATGCCCACAGCAACGGCAAGATCCTGAAGTGTCAAAGATTGGCTGCCGAAAATCTGCTGAAACCCGGGCGCCCAGGTAAACAGGCTTTGCAGCACAATCAACGCCAAAATTGCCAGCCAGACCGGTAAGGTCCCGCGCACACCGCTGCGGCTAATGGCTGGATTGTCCTGATACCGCACAAAAAACAGATAAAATAATTCCATCGCCACCAGCGCGTTTACGGCCAGCGTGCTGGCGTAGGCGGTAT
>Ga0209207_1000053_pt1 | contig 107244 bp, 99 predicted proteins | sample SaghotsprinmetaG_FD_184140 | JGI IMG/M metagenome (GOLD analysis project Ga0209207, IMG submission 184140) | Hot spring microbial communities from South Africa to study Microbial Dark Matter (Phase II) - Sagole hot spring metaG (SPAdes) (version 3) | ecosystem: Environmental > Aquatic > Thermal... | reverse complement strand
AGGCCTCGGCATCGAAGGCCTCGACGAAACGGTCTGCCGTAGGATAGGAAGTGTAACGGGGACCGCTGACATCGAACCGCCGGATGACCTGCGGATCGAAAATCAGTTCCTGGAAATTGCTCACGAAGAAGGCTGCGAGAGTGGATAGGGTGGCGCGAGAGCATGCTGGCGAAGAGCGCAACCGACCCTCCCGCTCCGGAACCGGACGGAATGCGCCGACCGGCGTATCGTCAGGTAACGTTGAGATAAGATGCCGCAAGCACAAGCCGGTCGCGTTGACGCAGATCAAACACGCAGATCAAATACGGACCCAATGAGTCGACCTCTTCGGCCCGCCCCGAAATCGTCACAGTACGGCAAACGCTCGGGAACGGCCCCTCCTGCTCCTTGAAAAGAGCACGCCCGAAGAACTCGCTGTGCTCGCTCTGCCTTTCGCGGGGCAAGACGACAGATTCGCGGCCGCGACTGCCGTTTCCCGGCGCAGCCAGACGCGTTGGATGCCCGAAGGGCAGCAAAACTCAGGGCGGCCCTTCGTTTTCTTGAGAGAATGATGATGCGAGATGGATTGCGGCCGTTTACGGCAGGAACCGAGCGGCACAGGCCGGCAGGTATGTCGCCCCTGACCTCGAGCCTGGCTCTCGGTGCGCTGAAATCGGCCTGTTCGCAATGTAATCTGCGCGAACTGTGTTTGCCCTACGGCCTGAGCGAGGACGAACTCGGTCATCTGGACAGTCTGGTCAGCAGCCGGCGGCGGCTGAAGCGCTATCAGCACCTGTATCGCGCCGGCGAAGCCTTCGAGGCCATCTATGCCATCAAGACCGGCTTCTTCAAAACCGACATCCTGCTCGAAGATGGCCGCGATCAGGTTACTGGCTTTCAGATGGCGGGCGAAATCCTCGGCATGGATGGCATTGGCACCGAAACGCACGCCTGCAATGCCGTGGCGCTCGAGGACAGCGAGGTCTGCGTCATCCCTTATCGCCAGCTCGAATACTTCACACGCCGCATCCCCGCGCTGCAACACCATTTCCACAAGGTGATGAGCCGGGAAATCGTACGGGATCACGGCGTGATGATGCTGCTGGGCACGATGCGCGCCGAAGAAAGACTGGCCGTCTTTCTGCTCAACCTGTCACAGCGCTTCACGGCGCGCGGCTACTCGCCGCAGGAATTCCACCTGCGCATGACGCGGGAAGAAATCGGTTCCTATCTCGGTCTCAAGCTCGAAACGGTCAGCCGCGTTTTCTCGCGCTTTCAGGACGAAGGCGTGATCAGCGTGCATCAGAAGCACATCCGCATTCTCGATGCCGCCGGCCTGAAGGCGCTCATCCGGCCGCCGGCAGTGTAGGTCGTGTAACCGGGTCTGCAACGGAAAGGCTGAAGAAAGCCGCGGGGGGAAAAGACGCTCGGCGCGCCGCGCTGGCGCGGCAGCGTGTTCAAGAGACGCTGAATGAATTGCTACGTGGGCGCTAAGGTGGCGTTGCGCGCTGCACGCTTCTTCGCCGATCTACTTGATCGGCTGCGTTCGCTGCTTGATACGCGCCTCCTGCTTCCTCCCGTTCGCGGCTTTCTTCAGCATTTCCTTCAGCGTTCTTCCGGGAAGGCCGGCGACGAAGGCGCGACTACGGTCTACAGGATCGGCACCCCCTGTTTTTCGCCACGTTCATAAACGACGTTGGCGCGGCCGACGATGAGGGGGTCGAGCGGTCCGATGCGTTCTGGATTTTTGTTGACATAGGGCAGGCGGTGGAGGACGTAGCGCATCGCGTTCAGGCGTGCGCGTTTCTTGCAGTCCGATTTGATCACCGTCCACGGCGCATCGGCGGTGTCGGTGTAGAAGAACATCGCTTCCTTGGCCTTGGTGTACTCGTCCCATTTGTCCAGCGAGGCCAGGTCGATCGGTGACAGCTTCCACTGCTTGAGCGGGTGCACGCGCCGTTCCTTGAAGCGCCGGCGCTGTTCCTCCTGCGATACCGAGAACCAGAATTTGATCAGGTGAATGCCCTGCCGCACCAACATGCGTTCGAACTCAGGACATTGACGCATGAATTCCTGATACTCGGCTTCGCTGCAAAAGCCCATGACCCGCTCGACGCCGGCGCGGTTGTACCAGGAGCGGTCGAAGAGCACGATTTCGCCCGCGGTCGGCAGATGCTGTACATAGCGCTGGAAATACCACTGGCCGCGCTCGATTTCGGAGGGTTTTTCCAGCGCGACGACGCGTGCGCCGCGTGGGTTCAGATGCTCCATGAAACGTTTGATCGTTCCCCCCTTGCCCGCGGCGTCGCGACCCTCGAACAGGATGACCACGCGCTGGCCGGTTTCCTTGACCCAGGCCTGCAGCTTGAGCAGTTCGACCTGCAGACGATACTTGTAACGTTCATAACTGCGGCGCGTCATCAGGTTGCGGTAAGGATAGCCACCCTCGCGCCAACCTGGAGCCAGTTCGTCGTCCGGGTGCACTCCTGGCACTTCGCGCGCGGCGCGCTTTTCCTTCAGCAAGCTGCGCAGCAGGGTGATCGCCTCTTCGTCATCGATGCCCGAGAGCAGATCGCGCATCGCATTGAGGCGTACTTGCTGAGCCGCATCGACGGCCTGAACGATGGCGAAATTCTCGATGCTCTCGCTCGATCCCGTCGGTCCGATGTCGCCGGCCGACACCGGACGGGCGGTATTGCGCCGGCGCGAAGTTCGGCCCGATATTGCAGCAGGGGCAAAGCCACCCCGATCGTCGTTGTCTGATACGGTAGGGAGCATGATCGATCTCGATGAAGTCTTTCCTGGTGGACCGGAATCAGGGTGATCCGTGGGGGTCGCTTGCTGTGGCCGCGCCTTGCGCGCGCTGCCGCTTTTGCCGCAGGCGGGTATTCTTGTCCTCGTTGGCAAAGACATAACGCCCTGCGAGCACGCAGCCCTTCATGCCCGGATCACACGGCAGATCGTTGATCTTCGTGCAACGGTCATTGACTTCGTGAGGGCAGCCCCAGCCTCCAGCCATGATTTCCTTTCCTTGCAATGGATGCGGCCGGTGAACACCCCCGGCAAACCCCCGGGCAAACGCCGCATGCGTTGCCCCACGCACGCCACGACGGCCAAGCGGGCAGCTCGTTCGCATGCCAACGACACCAGGCCGCCCGCCACCTCTGGTCGATGAACACCTGCTTCGGGCCGATGCGTCGTGCGACACTGACTCAGCGATCGGCGATGCTTGCTGGGCGGCAAGCACCCTTCGCCTCCTCCCGCACGCAGCGCTCGTTTCCCGGCGCACCGAGGTTCCTGCGTGTCGCGACCGAGCCGATTCTACTCCCATGGGCGTTGGTGGCGTCAGCGTGCGTTGGCGTTACGGAAACGCGGAATGCGGCGCGGGCGCATCGCGGCGTTGCGCGGTGCTCGCTCCCTCGCCGATCCAGCGGATAGGCTGCGGTCGCTGCGCGCCCAGCTCTATCCCGCTCGCGGCTTTCTTCAGCGCTTCCTTACGATTCATTCGGTGTTTGGTCAGCCAGGACTTGACAAGCGAAGGAAGTGCTGACTAGATTTTTCCCGCCGGCGCATTACGGCGTCGCGTGCGATTCGCCCTTTCGCCGATCTCGTTGAATATGTCACTGCCGCTGCTCGATGCTTTTTTCATTCGGCGCCCGGAGCGCGCCCTCATCGCTAACGTCCGCGCGCAAATCGTTCCGACGCGAAGCGCGATCATCGTTGTGCTCCTCAGTGTCGTGCTGGCCTCGTGCGGCACGCCGCGTCTGCCGCCGACCGCTATGCCCGCACCGCCGCCGCGAGTTTCGATCGTCGAGCCCGCCGGCGTTCCGCGCGCTGCCGGCAACGAAGTCGCGCTGTACGCGCTGAGTTTGCTCGAAACCGGCTACCGTTTCGGCGGCAAGAAACCGGAAGCCGGACTGGACTGTTCCGGCATGGTCCGCTTCGTCTATCGTCAGGCCACCGGCCTCGAGCTGACCGGTTCCGCGGCCGACATGGCTCGTCTGGGTCGACCGGTCGATATGGCGGATTTGAGGCCGGGCGATCTGGTGTTCTTCAACACCAGTGGCCGGCCGTATTCACACGTCGGCATCTACATCGGCGATGGCCGTTTCGTCCATGCACCGTCCAGCGGCGGCGCGGTGCGCACCGACAGCCTGAAATCGGGCTGGTTCGCCGCCCGTTTCGAGGCAGCGCGCACCTATTTCGACTGAAGGCCACTGGGCCAACCTCCTCGGTGGACGGAGCTTCGGCGATACCGGTCAAAGCGTCGTTCCAGGCTAACGCCGCACGGCCTGCAGCGCAGCCAGCGTCAGCAGCGCAAAAGCCGCCAGCGACCACTCGGCGAGTGAAAGGCCGAGAAATTTCCAGGCCGGATCGGAACAGAGGCCGCTGGCCTGAAAGAGCAGCGACACGCGCTCGCCGGCCCAATAGACGAAACGCTCCCACCAGGGAAGATTGCCGGCGCAGGTCGTGTTCGGCGGCGCAAAGCGCTGCAGCCAGGCCTGGTAGCCGGCAACGAAGATGCCGCCCGCGGCGACCGCCGTCATCGCCGCGGTGAAGAGGCGGCGCATGCCCGTCCTGGAATGCACGAGCAGCGCGCCGGCGGCGAAGAGCGCAAGCAGCAGGTAGAGCATGCGCTGCACGATGCACAGCGGACAGGCCGCCAGACCAAGGAAATACGCCAGCAGCGCGCCACCGATGGCGAGCGTCAGGCTGAGCAGGCAAACGGCGAGCAGCAGTTGGCGGTTGGATAGGCGCATGATGGAAGAAATCGACGCAAATGGACGTGGTAGAGGCAATCGCAGGTCTTGGCGGCGAGACGCTGCGGGAAGCGGGGACGTCACGCCAGCCTGATCGATGAAGGAAACGCTGAATAAATTGCTGCGCGGGCGCTAGGGCGGCGTTGCGCGGTGCTCGCTCCCTCGCCGATCCACCTGATAGGCTGCGGTCGTTGCTTGATACGCGCCTTCTGCTTCCTCCCGCTTGCGGCTGTCTTCAGCATTTCCTGAAGTGCCGCCTGGGTGGCGGCGCGCCCAAGCGCCGTGCCGGTGGAACTGACTTTGGCGCGCCGACACGCACCTCGCCAAACGGGGCCATTGGCGCGCAGCGCCGGTGCGCCCTCAAGCGAAAGACCGATGATACCGCTCGTTGCGCCGACGGGCGGGAACTTCATTCGCCGCGATATTCACGCGCCGCGATCAGGCGCGCCCGGCCGAGCGGGCTCCAGGCGGCGTTGGCATGCGCCGCCCGGCGCCGTCGATCTCGCTCACCTTGTGGATGCCGAGCGTCTCGGCATAGTTGCCGGCGCAGAAGAAGAGGGTGATCTTCATGATGCCCTGATGCACGCGGTGCACGAGGCCGCCGACCGTGCCGACGGGGCCGAAGAGCCCGACGCCGAGCGCGATGTAGGAGACCTGACTGACCGTCGAGAACGCCAGCCGCTTCTTCAGATCGTCCTGGAACAGGGCACGGAAACTGCCCCAGACGATGGTCAGCGCCGCCTTGACGCCGACGCCGGCGATGAGCAACAAGAGGAAGATGGCCTGCAGCTGCGAATGCGGCGCATCGTCGATCATCGCCAGCGTGCCGCCGTGCATCGCCTTGGGCGTGCCGCGAGGGACGACGAGCGGAAAGGTAGCCAGCGTCAAAAGCTCGTAGAAGACGAAGAAGGTGAACACGTTGCCGGCCATCGCGATGCCCATCGACGCGGTGACGCACTGGCTGAAGAAGCCGAAGAAGCGCGAACGGTGCGGCGCATGTTCGAGTTAGCCGATGGCGTAGAGCGTGGTCAAAAGCCAGAGCACGGCCGAGAGGGTGACGAAGAGCAGCGCCAGCGCATCGGCCTTGAAGGCTAGATGAAAGCAGGCGAGGATGAGGGTCATGACTTTCCATCGTTGTGCGCCAAAGCGCGTTGCGCGGCGAACAGGCGGTTGACGGCGGTCTCGACGCGGCGTGCTTCGTCGAGGATCGGCGCCTGTCGATCGAGGACATGCAGGCACGGGCGTTCGCCTTCACGGCGCACGGCCAGCGAGCCGGGCATCAGCGACAAGGCGCCGACGAGGATCAGGCGCGGTGCACCGGGTGGCAGCATGGTCGCGAACTCGACCAGCGTCGGCTGAAGCTTCGGTCGCGGCCGAAGCGCGATCGCCGCTACCTGCACGCCAGCGCGCAGCGAATGCCAGATGAAGAAGGCGACGAAACGCAGCCAGGACGATGGCTGTGGCTCCTCGATGCCGGGCGGCAGCAGGCGCCATGCAAGATTTTCGATCATCGCTCGTTCCGTTCATTGAAGTCGCCGGCACCGACCGGTTTCGCTCCCAGCCCAGGCGTCTTCCGCATCAGATGCGACACATCGAGCGCTAGTTGGCCAAAGAGCGGTTGGCCGGCGAAAACGCTGTCGGTCAGCTGCAGCGTCAGCCGGCCCGCGGTCTCGGGGGCGAGACGGCCACGCGCCATGAACCGACCATTCAGATCGCCCTGTGGCCAGTCCTCATGCCAGAGAGCCGGGTCGAAGCGATGCAGGCGGCCAGCCAGCTGCCAGTCATGACCGCCGGCCAGCGCGATGCAGCCTTCGACATCCAGGCGTGCCGCCGCGCGCGTCAGCTGCAGGCGTGTCAGCTCTATAACCCACCCCGAAGAACTCGCTGCGCTCGTTCTACCCCTCGAAGGGCAGCAAAGCTCAAGGCGGCCCTTCGTTTCCCTGAGCGTGCCATCGTGCCGGGCCAAGGTCGCTTGTAACGCGTAACGACGATCGCGCAGTGCGATGCTCGCCCGCTGCGCGCTGGCATTGCCGTCGAAGTCGATATGGCCATCGAGACGGGCCGCAGGCAGTTTGCCGTGCAGCGCTGCCGGATCGAGGCCATGCAGCGCGATCGCCGCGCGGCCATGCGGCCAGCGTGCAGCGGCCGGCCAGAGCAGCTCGATCTCGCCCGACGCCCAACCCTTCGACGTAGTCAGCGTCAATGGGTTCAGGCGCAGCCGGCGCGGCTCACTGCGCCAGTCTAACGCCAGTTTGGCCTCGGCGCGTTGGATCGGCGCGCCGCCGCGATCGAGCGGCGCCGGTGTGGCGTTGATGATGCGGACCTCGCCGATCAGGCCGGCATCGGCGGCGGCGCCTAGCGTCGCCGTCACCTTCAGGCGCGCCCCGGGTGCCTGAGCGTGCAGCCAGCGCGGATCGAAATCGCCGGCCTCGATGCTGAGCGCCGCCAGAACCCGGGCCGCGAAGGGATGGAGCTGCGCCCGGGCCTGCACGGGCCAGCTTGGACTGCGGCTGCGAACGAACAGGTTCAGCGCCTCGAGCGGGCCGTCGGCTTCGAGATCGAGGACCAGCCTCTCTTCTCCTTCGGTGGCGGCAGGCAAAGGCACGATGAAGCTCAGCACGGCCTGAGCATGCACGGCATACGGCGCTTGACCGTCGATTTTGCCCGCGGCGATGAGTTCGCCCTGGGCGTGGCGCAGGCGGAGCGATTTCAGCCGATGACGGTGGCCATCGCTGGTCACTGCGGCGGTGATGGCTTCGGCGAGCGGGCGCGACCCCTGAGCATCGGCCAAAACGATGCGAGCGATGCGCAGGCTGGCCAGATCGATGGCCAGCGGCAGACGCAATGTCGGCGGTAGCTTTAGCCGAGCACCTTCGGCTGGCGGCGCCAGCGTCAGCGTGTCGATGTGCAAGGCATCGATCGTCAGCCGCCCCTCGAGCAGCGCTCGCGGCTGCCAGGCCAGGCGCACGTTCGCGATCGTATGGCGGCCGTTGTCACTGGCGATCTCCAGTCGGTCGATGGCGATCGGGCCGAGCAACCGGCCACGCACACCGGCGGCATGCACTGCGCCGTCACTGGCCCAGACGAGCGCGCGCGCGGTCAGCTGCAGCCCTGTTTCACTGCGCAGCAAACCCACCAGCAATGCGCCGGCGGCCAGCACGCCTATGGCGAAGAGCGCACGGCGCGACCGACGAACCGACCGGAAAGCGTTCGCTAACGACATCGCGAATGATCCTCGACGTGACGGGCCTGCGTGAAGGCGACAGAGCCCGCGCTTGAAACCCCGGCTACGCTCGTTTCACCTGCGGGCAGAGCAATCCGGGGGATGCCTTTCGTTTGCCGCGGAAACGAAAGCCGCGAGGCGGTGGCCAAAGGCAGAGTCAGCGGCGCCCCCGCAGCGCAATGTTCCGGCGCTTCCCTGACGAGGCTGGGCTGGTAGCGTCGGTGCTGCTCCGACCGGGGTTGCCAGAGCAGCACAGCGTCGTGGGTCGCAGACCGCAAGGAGGGCGCTGAAAAGTGGCTGCGCGGGCGCATTGCGGCGTTGCGCGCTGCCCGCTCCCTCGCCTATCTACTTCCTGAATCCGTGGTCGTTAAAGTGAAGCCTTTCGTGGTGCATACAGCATGAAATTTCAACTTGACAGCCGCTCGTTCTTGTCTGCCGATGGTCTTTTCTGGCTTGCCCGGACGCACTTTGGCGACCGATGTCCTCTTTCTTCGTGTCGCCGTCGTCCATCACGAAAGTGTCGGTCTCGAAACGCACATAGCCCTTGTATGGGGTGATCGGCGCTTCGGTCTGCTTCAGCAGCCGCAGCGAAAGTTCGTCGCTCACATCCCGGATCGCTTTGGCGTTCAGCCACTGGCGCATCCAGGCACTGCTGGGCACCTTTGACAGCCCAAAGCTTCCTTGAAGAAGCGGTCGGCCCGAAATGGCTCGATGGCTTCGAAGTCGCTCTTGCCCAGACTCAAGAGCCTCTCCATCGCCTTGACTAGGTCCGAGGCCTGCATGCCTTGCGACACCGGCAAACGCCGATCGATCACCGCACCCACCTGGGCCGCTTCGCAGCATTGGCCGATCAGCGCCAGGCCAGAGTAGGAGGTCAAGTTCAATTTCGCGGATTGGCGGACTTCAAAGCGGGGCATGGTCAAATGGGTGAAGAGTGGCGATAGGCAATTGTCTCAAAGAATCAAACAGATAAACTTGATGTATGTCAAATGAACACGGATTCGGGTACTTGATAGGTCTCGGTCGCTGCGCGCCGCTCGCCTTGCACTGCATCCCGCTCGCGGCTTTCTGCAGCGTTTCCTTTCGCGTCGCAGCACCCGGCACGGCCAACGATCCGGCGTGCCCGCCGACCGGTGGCGCTGCGTTCCACGCTATGATGACCATTTTTCTTGCGGAGCCTCCTGACCAATGAATGATGCTTTCCGCATCGCCGAGACGACGCTGCTCGCCCCATCCGCTCTGGGCGAACAGGATCTCGCCGCCGCTTTTGCCGCCTTGCATGCCCACCGCCTCGACTGGGCCGACCTTTACTTTCAGTACAACCGGTCGGAGGCCTGGAGCCTCGAGGAGGGTATCGTCAAAGCCGGCAGCTTCAACATCGAACAGGGCGTTGGCGTGCGCGCGGTGAGCGGCGAGAAGAGCGCGCTCGCTTATTCGGACGAGGTGAGTCGTTCCGCCCTGCTGTTGGCGGCTGGGGCGGTGCGCGCCATCGCCGCCAGCGGCGGCGACGGGCGCTGGCCACACGCTCATTCGCGGGCGTACCGGCCGTTCTACGCCGCCGAAGATCCGCTTTCTTCGCTGTCCGATGGCGAAAAGATTGCCCTGCTGCATCGCCTGGAGGCCCATGCCCGTGCGCTCGATCCACGTGTGCGCGAGGTGATGGCGCACATCGCCGGCGTCTGGGAAGTGGTGCTCATCGCGCGCAGCGACGGCCAGCTCACCGCCGACGTGCGCCCGCTTAGCCGCGTCTCGCTCACCGTGATCATGGAAGAGCACGGTCGTCGCGAACAGGGCCATGCCGGTGGCGGCGGTCGGCGCGACTACAGCCAATTCACCGACGACGTGCTGCGCCAATATGCGGCGCAAGCCGTGCATCAGGCCGCAGTCAATCTGGCGGCCGAAGCGGCACCGGCCGGCACGATGACCGTCGTGCTCGGCCCCGGCTGGCCGGGCATCTTGCTGCACGAGGCGATCGGCCATGGCCTGGAGGGCGATTTCAACCGCAAGGGAAGTTCGGCTTTCTCGGGGCGCATCGGCGAGCGCGTCGCGGCGCCGGGCGTGACCGTGGTCGATGACGGCACGCTACCCGACCGGCGCGGCTCGCTGTCGGTTGATGACGAAGGGAATGCAACGCAGCGCACGGTGCTGATCGAGGACGGCATCCTCGTCGGCTATCTGCATGATGCGCTCAACGCCCGCCTGACGGGCATGCGACCGACCGGCAATGGCCGGCGCGAGTCCTTCGCCCATCTGCCCATCCCGCGCATGACCAACACCGTCATGCTCGCTGGTCCGCATGCGCCGGAGGAAATCATCGCTTCGGTGAAGAAGGGACTCTATGCCGTCAATTTCGGCGGCGGCCAGGTAGACATCACCAGCGGCAAGTTCGTCTTTTCCGCCGCCGAAGCCTATCTGATCGAGGACGGAAAGGTTACCCGCCCGGTCAAAGGCGCGACCCTGATCGGCAACGGCCCGGATGTGCTCGAGCGGGTGAGCATGATCGGCAACGATCTGGCGCTCGACCCCGGCGTCGGCACCTGCGGCAAGGACGGCCAGCACGTGCCGGTCGGCGTCGGCCAGCCGACCTTGCGCATCGACGCGCTGACCGTCGGCGGCACGGCGGGCTGAACGAACACTGCCAGCGGCCGCGTCGCAGGCTGCATCGCACTAACGCGCCATGTTTGCCAGCCGTCTGTTGCCTACCCCCTTCCTCGCCCTGCTGCTCGGCGCGCTCACCGTCGCCGGTTTTGCCCCTTTCGAGCTGCACGCACTGCCGCTCATCTCCCTGATCGTGCTTTTCCGCTTCTGGGGCGAAGCGGCCGATGCGCGCCGCGCCGCGGGGTTGGGTTTTGCCTGGGGACTCGGCTTTTTCCTCGCCGGCGTCTCCTGGGTCTATGTCAGCCTGCACGACGTCGGCGGCATGGCCGCGCCGCTGGCCCTCATCGCCACCGTGCTGTTCTGCGCCTATCTGGCGCTCTTTCCGGCCTTCGCCGGCGGCCTCTTCCGCTGGCTGCGGCCACGTCGTGAAGGGCCGTGGTCTGCCGTGCCGCTCGTCGCCGCCTGCTGGTTGCTGGCCGAACTGATGCGCGGGCATCTGCTCACCGGTTTCCCCTGGCTGGCCATTGGCTACAGCCAGACGCCGCCATCACCGCTTTCCGGCTTCGCACCGCTCATCGGCAGCTATGGCGTCGGCTTCGTGCTCGCCCTCATCGCTGGTGCCTTCGCCTTTGCCCCCGCCGGCTGGCGCGGCAAGGCCGCTGCGCTCGTCTTCGCCACATTGATCGTCACTGCCGGCGCTCTGCTCGGCCGCATCGCCTGGAGCGAGCCGGTCGGCGAGCCGCTGCGCGTCAGCCTGCTGCAGGGCAATGTGCCGCAAGGCATCAAATGGGATCCAAAGCGTCTATCGCTGTCGCTCGATACCTATCTGCGGCTGGCCGAAGCCCATCCGGCGCCGCTCATCGTGCTGCCCGAAACCGCGCTGCCATTGTTTCTTGATCAGGTGCCCGCCGATGTGCTCGCCCGCCTCGCTGGCCAGCGCGAAGCGCTGCTCGGCATCGCCGTGCGCGATGGCCGCGGCGGCTACGTCAATGCCGGCGTCGCCTTGCCGCTCCAGGATGCATCTCCGCGCCTCTATGCCAAACGCCATCTCGTGCCCTTCGGCGAATTCATTCCGCCCGGTTTCGACTGGTTCTTTGCCCTCGTGCGCATCCCGATGTCCGATTTCACGCCTGGATCCCAGGACCAAAGACCGATTGCACTGGCCGGTCAGCGTGTGGCGGTGAACATCTGCTATGAAGACCTGTTCGGCGAGGAATTGCTCGCTGCGCTGCCGGAAGCCAGCCTGCTGATCAATCTATCGAACACCGCCTGGTTCGGCCGCTCGCTGGCGCAGGCGCAACACCTGCAGGCCGCCCGCTTGCGCGCGCTCGAAACCGGCCGGCCGATGCTGCGCGCGACGAACACCGGCATGACCGCAGCCATCGCCGCCGACGGACGGATCATCGACGTTTTGCCGGCCTTCACCGCCGGCGCGCTCCAGGTTGAAGTGCGCGGCCATCAAGGCCTCACACCTTATGCGCGTTGGGCGAACGTGCCGCTGTGGCTGCTGGCACTGGCCTTGCCCTGCAGCGTGGCGGCGCGGCTTTGGCGGCGATGCCGCATCACGCCGTGTCGGCCGGGCTGACTTTCGCCAGCCGCCCATGCGCCCTTACCGGCACGAAGGTGTAGGCTCGCTGGGCGGCGACGTTCCACGTTAAAATCACCGTTTCGTCCGCTCGCTCTATACCATGAACTCTGCATCTTCCTCCGCGCCCAGCTTCCAGGAAGTCATCCTGCGCCTGCAGGAATACTGGCACCGCCAGGGCTGCGCGCTGCTGCAACCCTATGACATCGAAGTCGGCGCCGGTACCTTCCACACCGCCACCTTCCTGCGCGCCATCGGCCCCGAGCCGTGGAAGGCGGCCTATGTCCAACCCAGCCGGCGGCCCAAGGACGGCCGCTATGGCGAGAATCCAAACCGCCTGCAGCATTATTACCAGTATCAGGTGGTCCTCAAACCCTCGCCGGAGGACATCCAGGAGCTGTATCTCGATTCGCTGCGCGCACTGGGCATCGATACCGCCGTTCATGACATCCGCTTCGTCGAGGACGACTGGGAGTCGCCCACCCTCGGCGCCTGGGGGCTGGGCTGGGAGGTCTGGCTCGACGGCATGGAGGTGACGCAGTTCACCTATTTCCAGGAAGTCGGCTCGCTTGCCTGCCGGCCGGTGCTGGGCGAGATCACCTACGGTCTCGAACGGCTGGCGATGTACCTGCAAGGGGTCGAAAACGTCTTCGATCTGGTCTGGGCGCCGGGACTGACCTATGGCGATGTCTATCATCAGAACGAGGTCGAACAGTCGGCCTACAACTTCGAGCATGCGGATATCGACTGGCTGTTCGCACAGTTCGCCAAGTACGAGGCCGAAGCGAAGCGGCTGATGGGACTGCATTTGCCGCTGCCCGGTTACGAGATGGTGATGAAGGCTTCGCACACCTTCAACCTGCTCGATGCGCGCGGCGCGATTTCGGTCACCGAGCGCGCCGCCTACATCGGCCGGGTGCGGGCGCTGGCGCGCGAGGTGGCCCAAGCCTATCATGCCTCGCGCGAACGGCTGGGCTTTCCCATGTGCAGGACGGGAGAGGTGCGATGAACGACACGCTGCTGATCGAGCTGCGCACCGAGGAGCTGCCGCCGAAATCGCTCGCCCGGCTGGGCCAGACGCTCTATGACGAGATGGGCAAGTCGCTGGTTGAGGCAGGCTTCATGGCTGTTGCCGAAGGGCAGTGGTTCGCGACGCCGCGCCGGCTGGCCGTGTTGTTCCGCAATGTCGCCGACCGTCAGCCCGACCGGCTGATCGAGCGCAAGGGGCCGGCGGTGGTGGCCGGCCTCGATGGCGAGGGCCGACCGACCAAGGCACTTGAAGGCTTCATGCGCTCGACCGGCGTCGCTTTCGCCGCCCTCGGTCGCGTGCAGGAAGGCAAGGCCGAATACTTCGTCGCCCGCATCGAGAAGAAGGGTGAGACACTCGATGCGCTGCTCGCCGGCCTGCTCGAGGCGGCGCTGAAGAAGCTGCCGGTCGCCAAGCTGATGCGCTGGGGTGCCGGTGAAGCGCAGTTCGTCCGGCCGGTGCACGGACTCGTCATGCTGCACGGCGCGCGCGTCGTCAGCGGCGTGCTGATGGGGCTGACTTCCGGCCACCGCACCCGCGGCCACCGCTTTCTGTCACAGGGCGAGATCGTCATCGATTCAGCCGCTGATTACGTCGCTATCCTCGAACGCGACGGGCGGGTGATCGCCGACTTCGCCGCGCGCCGTGCGCGCATCATCGCTCAGCTCGATGCCGCCGCCGGCGAGCGCCAGTGGCTGCGCGACGAGGCGCTGCTCGACGAGGTGACGGCACTGGTCGAATGGCCGGCCGTCTATGAGGCGGGCTTCGATGCCGAGTTTCTCGCCGTGCCGCAGGAGTGTTTGATCCTGACCATGAAGGCCAATCAGAAATACTTCCCGCTGCTCGTCGGGGGCAGGCTGACCAACCGTTTCCTGCTCGTCGCGAACATGCAGGTGGCGGATGCGCAGCACATCATCGGCGGTAACGCGCGCGTCGTGCGACCGCGTCTGGCCGATGCCAAGTTCTTCTTCGACACCGACCGCAAGCAAACGCTCGCAGCGCGCCTGCCGCGTCTCGAACGCATCGTCTATCACCATCGCCTCGGTAGCGTCGGCGAGCGTGTGCGCCGGCTCGAACGGCTCGCCGGGTCGATCGCCCGCCGTCTGCATGCCGATGTCGCGCTTGCCGAGCGCGCGGCGCGGCTGTGCAAGGCCGATCTGGTGAGCGAGATGGTCGGCGAGTTTCCCGAGCTGCAGGGCATCATGGGCCGCTACTACGCGCTGCACGACGGCGAGACGGCCACCGTGGCCGAGGCCATCGCGGCGCATTACCGGCCGCGCGGCGCCGGCGATGACTTGCCGCAAGGCAACATCGCATTGAGTGTCGCGCTCGCCGAGCGGCTCGATGCGCTCACCGGCTTCTTCGCCATCGGCGAGACGCCGACCGGCGAGAAAGACCCCTATGCGCTGCGCCGGGCGGCGCTGGGCGTGCTGCGCATGCTGATCGAGACACCCTTGCCGCTCGATCTGGACGAACTGATCGGCGATGCGGCGGCCGGCCTGCCGGCGGCGCTCGATGCCGGCGCGATCAGGCCGGCGCTGATCGACTTCCTGCTCGAACGGCTGCGCCACTGGCTGCGCGAACAGGGCCATGAGTCGCGCGCGATCGACGCCGTGCTGGCCCTGCGGCCGACGCGCGTCGACAAGGTGCCGGCCAAGCTCGCCGCGGTGGCCGCCTTCGTCGCGCTGCCGGAGGCCGAGGCGCTGGCGGCGGCGAACAAGCGCATCGTCAATATCCTGAAGAAATCGGCGGGCGACGAAGCGCTGGCGAGCGAAGTCGATTACGCCCTGCTGCGCGAAACGGCGGAAAAGGCCTTGTTCGACCAGATGAATCTGATCGCGCCGCGCGTCGCTTCCTTCGTCGCCAACGAGGACTACCGCGACGCGCTCAGCGTGCTCGCCGGCCTGCGCGCCGAGGTCGATGCCTTTTTCGACGACGTGATGGTCATGGTCGATGAACCGCTCTTGCGCGCCAACCGCCTGGCCTTGCTGCGCCGGCTGGCCGGTTTGATGAATCAGGTCGCCGACATCGCCCGTCTCTGACTGACCCTCATGAAGCTCGTCATCCTCGACCGCGACGGCGTCATCAATCACGATTCGGATCTATTCATCAGGTCGCCGGACGAATGGCGACCGATCAATGGCAGCCTGGAAGCGATCGCCCGGCTGAATCAGGCTGGCTATCGCGTCGTCGTGGCTACCAACCAGTCCGGCATCGGCCGCGGCCTGTTCGACATGGATACGCTGAACGCGATCCACGAGCGCATGCTGCGCGCCGCCGCCCAGGTCGGCGCGCGCATCGATGCCATTTTCTTCTGCCCGCACACCGGCGCCGACCATTGCCTGTGCCGCAAGCCGAAGCCGGGCCTGTTCCGCGCCATTGCCGAGCGCTTCAATGTCGATCTGATCGGCGTGCCGGCGATTGGCGATTCGCTGCGCGACCTGCAGGCGGCGCAGGCGGTCGGCGCCGAGCCGATGCTGGTGCTTACCGGCAAGGGGCGCAAGACGCGCGATGCCTCCGATCTGCCAATCGACACGCTCGTCTTCCCCAATCTGGCCGCAGCCGCAACCCACATCCTGTCATGATCATCCTGCGCTCGCTGCTCTATCTGCTGCTCATCGCCACTTACACGCCGCCCTATGTCCTCGTTTTGCTGTGCTTCTTCTGGTTGCCGGTCCGGCAGCGGCGCGCGCTGGCCATGCCCTGGGTCGATGCGACGCTGTGGCTGATCCGCCATGTGCTGGGGATCGAGCACCGCCTGCTCGGCCTGGAGCATCTGCCCGACGGCCCCTGCGTCGTGCTCTGCAAGCATCAATCGGCCTGGGAAACCATCGCGCTGCAGCGCCTGATTCCGAACGGCGTTTATATTTACAAGCGCGAGCTGCACTGGCTGCCCTTCTTCGGCTGGGCGCTGATGCTCATGCCCTTCGTCGCCATCGACCGCTCTGCCGGCCGCAAGGCGCTTGAACAGGTCGTCAAGCGTGGCAAGGCGCGGCTGGAGGAAGGCTGGACGGTGATCGTCTTTCCCGAGGGCACGCGCGTCGCGCCCGGCGCGAAGGGCGAGTACAAGATCGGCGGTGCGTTTCTTGCCGCGAAGGCTGGTGTGCCGGTGGTGCCGGTGGCGCTCGACTCCGGCGAGTGTTGGCCGCGCAACGCGCTATTGAAGCGGCCCGGCTTGGTCACCGTCAGCATCGGGCCGGCCATCGCCAGCCGCGGCAAATCGGCGGCGGCGCTCAATGCCGAAGCCGAACGCTGGATCGAAGCCGAGACGCGCCGCATCAGCCCACATCGTTACCCGGAAGCGGCGCAGACCGTGGCCGTCGAACTGCCATCGGCTACCCGCAGCGCGCGCGCGCCGCGCCCATCATGATCGTCCCGGCGTGAGCTCTCCGGGCCCGCAGCGCATCACCCTCGCCGGTCAGACCATTCCCTACCGCTTGACGCGCGGCGGCCGGCGGCTGAGTCTGACCGTCGACGCGCAGGGGCTGCGCGTCGCCGTGCCCGCCGGACTGACTTGGCCCACCGTCGAGGCCTTCATCGCCGAGCACGCCGACTGGGTACGGACGCAGATGCAGCGGACGACCGAGCAGCTGGCTCGCCGCCGTCTGCCGTTGCACGACGGCGCGCGCTTCCCACTGCTCGACGGCGAGGGCGTGATCGTGCTCGAAACGGCCGAGCGCAACCGCCCGCGCGCCCGCTGGCAGGACGAGCGGCTGATCGTCGATGCCGCGACCTTCGGCGCGGAGCCACTGACGCTGCTGGTGCGGCATGCCCTGATCGCACGGGCGCGCCATCATTTCGGCGAACGGCTGAGGCATTACTGTGCGCTGCTCGGCGAGCCGCCGGCGCCGCTGTCGCTCGGCGCGGCGCGCAGCCGCTGGGGCAGTTGCAGCGCACGCGGCACCATCCGCCTGAACTGGCGGCTGATTCATCTGCCGGCCGCGCTCGGCGATTATGTCGTCGCGCACGAAGTGGCGCATCTGCGCGAACTGAACCACGGCCCGCGCTTCTGGGCGCTGGTCGAGGCTCTCTATCCGGACTGGCCCGCGGCGCGGCGCGCGCTGCGCCTGAAGGGCGGCGAGGTGCCACTGATCTGAATCCGTCCCGAGCCGCGATCCCGTCCAGAATCATGTCCTACCCCGCCTCGATCAGCCCCGCCTGCTTCCGGTAGAATCGATAATTCCGCTGTCCATTCCTCGATCATGCGCAAAGGTCTCATCCTCGCCGGCGGCGCCGGCACCCGCCTGCATCCGGTGACGCTGGCCGTGTCGAAGCAGCTGCTGCCGATCTACGACAAGCCGATGATCTATTACCCACTCACCGTGCTGATGCTGGCCGGCATGCGCGAGATCCTGCTCATCTCGACGCCGCAGGACACGCCGCGTTTTCAGCAACTGCTCGGCGACGGCCGTCAGTGGGGCATCGCGCTGCGTTATGCTGTGCAGCCTTCGCCGGACGGCCTCGCCCAGGCCTTCATCATCGGCCGCGAGTTCATCGGCGATCAGCCTTCGGCGCTGGTGCTGGGCGACAACATTTTTTACGGTCACGATTTCGCGCGCCAGTTGCACAGTGCCAACGAGCGCACGGTCGGCGCAACGGTGTTCGCCTATCGCGTCCATGACCCCGAGCGTTATGGCGTCGTCGAGTTCGACGACGGCGGTCGCGCGATCAGCATCGAGGAAAAGCCGCGCCATCCGAAGTCGCGCTATGCGGTCACCGGCCTGTATTTCTACGACAACGAGGTGGTCGAGATGGCCCGCCATCTGATGCCGTCGGCGCGCGGCGAGCTCGAGATCACCGACCTCAACCGCCTCTATCTCGAAAAGGGCCGCTTGCAGGTCGAGATCATGGGCCGCGGCATGGCCTGGCTCGACACCGGCACGCATGCCTCGCTGCTCGAGGCCTCGCAGTTCATCGAGACCATAGAGAAACGGCAGGGCCTGAAGGTCGCCTGCCCCGAGGAAGTCGCCTGGCGGCAGGGCTGGATCGACGATGCCGCGCTCGAAGCGCTGGCCCAGCCCTATCTGAAGAGCGGCTATGGCCAGTATTTGATCAGTCTGCTGAAGGACAAGGTGTACGGATGAAAGCGATCGCCACCCCATTGGCCGGCGTCTTCATCATCGAACCTCAGGTGTTCGGCGATGCGCGCGGCTTTTTCTTCGAAAGCTGGAATGCGGCGCGCTTTGCCGAACTGACCGGCTATGAGGGTCCCTTCGTGCAGGATAACCATTCGCGCTCGGCGCGCCATGTGCTGCGCGGTCTGCACTACCAGATCCGCCAGCCGCAGGGCAAGCTGGTGCGCGTGGTGGGCGGCGCGGTCTTCGACGTGGCGGTGGACATCCGTCGCTCGTCGCCGACCTTCGGCCAGTGGTTCGGCACCGAGCTTTCGGCCGAGAACAAGCGCCAGCTGTGGATTCCAGCCGGCTTCGCGCACGGCTTCGTCGTCCTTTCCGAAGCCGCCGAGTTCCTCTACAAGACCACCGATTACTGGGCGCCGGAGCACGAGCGCTGCATCCGCTGGAACGATGCCGAGCTGGCCATCGCCTGGCCCTTGCCGGCCGGCGTGCAGCCGCTCGTCTCAGCCAAGGATGCACAGGGCGTGGCGCTGGCACAGGCCGAGGTGTTCGCATGACCGCGCCGCGCATCCTGCTCATCGGCAGAAACGGTCAGGTCGGCTGGGAGCTGCGCCGCGCGCTGGCGCCGCTGGGCGCGCTGCGCGCCGTCGGCCGCGACGAACTCGATCTGACCGATGTCCGGGCGATTCGTGCGCTGATCGACAAGATTCGCCCGGACATCGTCGTCAATGCCGCCGCCTATACTGCCGTCGATCAGGCCGAGAAGGAAGAAGCGCTGGCCATGACGGTCAATGGCGAAGCGCCGGGCGCGATGGCGCAGGCCTGCCATGAGCATGGCGCGCTGCTGGTGCATTACTCGACCGATTATGTCTTCGATGGTGGCAAGAAGGGCCGCTGGCGTGAGGACGATGCGCCGGCGCCGCTCTCCGCCTATGGCCGTTCGAAACTCGCCGGCGAAAAGGCGGTGGCGGCCACCGGTGGCAGCCATCTGATGCTGCGCGTCTGTTGGGTCTACGACCGGCGCGGCCGCAATTTCCTGCGCACCATCCTGCGTCTGGCAGCCGAGCGCGAGACGCTCGATGTCGTCGACGATCAGTTCGGCGCCCCGACCTGGAGCCGCATGATCGCCGAGGCCACCGCGCTGATGCTGGCGCATCTGGCGTCCCGCCCCGGCCACTGGGCGGAAAAAGCCGCCGCGGTGAGCGGCATCTACCATCTGCCGTCGCAAGGCGAGACGAGCTGGCATGGCTTTGCCCGCGCCATCGTTGCCCAGGCGCCCAAGGCCGCGGCCTTGCGCCTTCGGCCCGAGGCGATCCGCGCCATCCCGTCCAGCGACTATCCGACGCCGGCGCGCCGGCCGGCAAACTCGCTGCTCGATGGCAGCAAGTTCGCCACGACCTTCGGTCTGGCGCTGCCCGACTGGCAGGAACAACTCGCGCGTTGCCTGGAAGAGATGTGAGCGGCGGGGCGACGCTGCTCGTTTCCCTCGTCCTTTACCGTCCCGACCTCGCCTTGCTAGGCCAGACGCTGGCGACGCTCGAGGCGGCGATCGGCGAAGCGTATTGGGCGGGCCTGCTCGGCGAGACACGCATCCTTCTGACCGATCATTCGCCGACACCTCTCGATGCGCTCGAGTGGGCGACGAAAGTGTGCCGCTGCGCGGCATCCCTCGCTTCGCTCGGGACCGCCACGATGTGGCGCCCTGCGGTCAGCGCCAATGGCACGGCGATCGAGTACGACTACGTCGGCGCCAATCCCGGTTTTGGCGCCGGTCACAACCGCGCCTTCCGCGCTGGCGGCGGCGAGGGCGTCGATTTTTTCCTCGTCGCCAATCCGGATCTGGAATTCGCCGACGACAGCCTCAGCGAGGGCTTGCGTTACCTGGCGCAACATCCCGACTGCGGGCTATTGGCACCGCATCTGAGCGAAGCGGAGGGGCCGGGGCGACCGGCGGCGTTTCGTACACCGCGCGGGACGACGTTGCTGCGCCGATTCTTGGGCTTGCGGGGCAGGAGCGAAGCGCATTACGAATGTCGTGACCTAGCTGGGCGACCTTTTGCGCCCGACATCGTCTCCGGCTGCTGCATGCTCTGGCGCAGCGCTGCCTATGCCCGCCTGGGTGGCTTCGACGAGCGTTATTTTCTCTATTTCGAGGATTTCGATCTGTCGCGCCGCGCCGCGCTGCAGGGGCTGACCGCCTACTGCCCGACGATGCGCGTGCGCCATCACGGCGGCGGCGCCGGGCGTAAGGGTTGGCGGCATGTGACCTATATGCTGCGCTCGGCTTGGCGTTTTCATCGCCAGCACGGCATGCGCTGGTGAGCTCGGCACGCCGCGCCCATCGTGCTGACTTCCGGCTCACCAGCGCCGGCGCACGCCCAGCCACAGCGCGCGACCATCGACATCGAACAGGGCCAGATTGCTGCGCTGGCGGCTGAGCTCGCCACTGACCATCGCCTCCCAGCCGGCCGCGAACGGCTGGCTGTATTCGAGACGGAACGCCAGGCGATGCAGCCAGCGACGCGCGCCCTGCTGCAGCAGGGGACTGTATCCTTCGCCATCGATCTGCGCTGCCAACGACAGATCGGCATCGATGCGGCCACTGCGCCACGGTCGCGTATAGGCATGGCGCAGATCGATGCGCTGCTGATCGCCGCCCGGTCGCTGCTGGCCGCGTGCCTCGTCGCGGCCGAGGCGCAGCGCGAACATCTGGCGATAGGTGCCCGAGGAACAAACCGTTGATGCCGCCAAACCGACGAAACGGCCATCGAGATTGCGCGTGTCGGGGTAGTTGCGCCACTCGGCCTCGAGTCCAATGCGTGGCCGACAGCCGTCGAGCAGCCAGTCGCGCGCTAGTCCGAGGCGCAGCGCGCGATAGAGCTCCTGCCCCCCATAGCGCAGCGCCGAGACGCCGAGCAGGGCGAGCGCCTCGCCATCGGCGAACCGCGGCAGCGCCCATTGGCTGGTGACATCGAGCTGCGCGTAATCCGCCGCGGCCGTTTGCGGCGCCCAGCGCCAGCGCAGATCGCCGGCCAGATCCCAGCGCCCCCCGCTCGGGAGCGGCCGCATGGCCTGCACCGTGCCTTCGAAACTCGCCGCCGCGCCAGCGCGCGCGCGGTAGCGCTCCGCAAGCAGCAGGCTGACTTCGCCGCCGGGAAAGGTTAGTGCGATGCTGTCGTGGGCCGGCGCCTGGTTCAGATTGCTTTCGTGGCCGACGCGCACGTTCAACGCTCCGCGCGTGCGCCACTGTGGATGGCTCAGGCGCTGCTGCAGCTTCTCGACGCGGCGGTCGAGCGGCGCGCGCAGGCCGGGGGGCAGATCGCTGCGCGCCGCCAGATCGTGCAGCAAGGCCGCCGCCGCCACCGTATCACCCAGCGCGGCCAGCGCGAAGGCATAGTCCAGACGCGCGCCGGGTTGATCGGGGTCGAGCAGCAACGCGCGTTCGAGGATCAGCGCCGCCTCGCCGGCGCGACCGAGCGCGCCGAGCACCGCGCCTTGCCAGGCGAGGAAACCGGCATCGCGGGCGCAGCGTGCGGCGTGCTTCGCCAGTGCGTTGGCCAGGGCCGGCAATTGCTCGTACGGGGGTAGGGCCTCGCTCTGCGGACAGTCTTCGCTGGCTGCAGCGCCGCCGGCTACGCCGGCGAGCAGCGCGACGAACAGCGCCAGCCGCCGCATCGGGCGCTCAAGCCGAAGCCGCCGGGGCATGGATCTCGCGTGGGCGGCGCAGGCCCTCGAGCAAAAAACAGCCGAGCGAGGCGCAGGCCCCTGCCGGCAGCAGGCGCGCGGCTTTCTCGCCGAGCAGGATCGGTTGCGCCAGTTCGCCGGTCAGCGCGGTGATGCGCACCGCGACGGTCACCGTCTCGCCCAGCGCGGTGTGCGTGCGGCGCCGTGCCGGCCCAAAGGAGCCAATCAGCGCATCGCCGCTCTCTATGCCTATGCCCAGCGCCAGCGGCTCCAGTCCCGGCGGCGGTGGGTCGGGAAACAGGCTGCGTGCCTCGTCGAGCAGCGCACAGGCAGCGGCATAGGCGCGCGCGCTGTGGTCGAGGCAGCGGATCGGACCATTCCAGACGGCCATCACTGCATCGCCGACGAATTCCTCGATCACGCCGCCATGTGCCTCGACGACGCGCGTCGCGGTGGTGAAAAACGCATGCAGCAGGCCGGCCGTTTCTTCGGGCGGCCGGCCTTCGCAATAGGCGGAGAAATTGCGGATGTCGGCGAACAGCACGCTCACCTCGCGCCGTTCGGCCTCGATCAGGCCGCGCACTTCGTGAAAGGCGATGTGGGCGGCGACCGATTCGGGCAGATAGGCCGACAGGTTGCGGTAGAGCCGTTCGCGCTCCAGCCGGGTGCGGGCATGCTCGAACATGGCCAGCCCCATGCCGGACAGAACGATGAATATCGCGACATCGGCCCAGCCAAGCCACAGATCGTGAGTCTGCAGCAGCCAGGCGAAGAGACCGAAAGTCAGCCCGGCCAGCACGGCGGCGAGAAGCGGCAGCAGCCAGACGGGCGGCAGGCGGCGCGGCCGCACACAGGTGGCAAGCAGCAGGCCGGCGGCCAGCACGCTCCAGAACAGGCGCAGCGCCGGAGCGCCGACCGGCGTGTGCGGCAGCTGGCCGTCGAGCAGGGCGGAGATGAATTGGGCATGGACTTCGACACCGCCGATCGCGCCGCCGAGCGGTGTCGGCACGAAATCGCCGATGCCGAAGGCCGTAGCGCCGAGCAGGACCAGCGCGCCAGAAAAGAGCGCCGCCGGCGCCCGCCCTTCGAGCAGGTCGGTGGCCGAGACCGAGACGAAGGCGCGCCGGTCGAGCCGATACGGCAAACGGACATCGCCCTGACGATCGAGCGGCACACGCAGCGCGGGCAGTTCGCGGTGGCTGAGCCACCAGGGCGGCTCGAGCAGGCCCTGTCCCTTGTGCAGTTCGAAGGCCGGTGCGGCGCCGGCAGCGCGCACCAGCGCCATCAGGCCGAGCGCGGCATGGGTTTGCCCGTCGTGACAGACCAGCGCCGGCAGCGCGCGCACCGCGCCATCGCTGGCGATGCGCGGCGTGATGTGGCCGGTAGGCGCTTTCAGGTCGGGCGCATTGGCGATGAAGCCGTTGGCCTGCGGCAAGGGCGCGCGGCAGGCCGGCGCATCGAGCGCCCCCTGCAGGCGGCCGCTGCTCGTCGGCGTCGCCGGCGGCAGCCCGAAGATCTGGGCCAGCACCACCGGCTGACGCGCTACCTCGGCGGCCAGCGCGCCATCGTCGGGGCGGGGGTCGGGAAAGACGATGTCGGCAACGATGGCTGTGGGGCCCAGTTCGCCGATCCGGTGCAACAGCTTTGCCAGTAGCTGACGCGGCCAGGGCCAGGGACCGAAACGGGCCAGCGCCGCTTCGTCGATGTCGACGATGATCAGTCGCCGCTCGTCGTTGCGTTCCTGCGCCGCGGCCCACCGCCAGAGTAGATCGCCGCTGCGCTCGTCGATGCCGGACACCAGGCCAGGCGCCAACGTCGACAGCAGCAGGACCACGGCGCCCAGCACGGTCAGTAGCAGCAGGCGACCCCGCCAGGGATGGCGCAGCAGCAAGGCGCCGCGCGGTCGCCGCGCTGCCACGTCCTCGGTCACCGCCCCCGTGGCGTCGATCGGCTCACTGCCCACGCGCGCCCTCCCAGCGGGCAGCGATCGTCGTTGCTGCCAAGATCAACGGTACCAGCGCGTGATGCCAGTCAGCACGCCCAAGGTCCCGAGGTTCTGCGTAAAGGCATAACCGGCTTCCTGGCCGTCCATGGTCAGCGCGCCGGCAACGCGTAGATCACCCTGCTGGGCAACGAAGAGGCCATCCTTGCGCACATCGCCCTGGACGGCCAGCTGACGATCGCCGATGTTGTCGTGATGCACATCCAGGCGGGTGGCGAACTGGCGCGTAGCAAAATCGACGCCCAGCCAGCCATCCTTGACCGATCCAGCCGAACTGCTGCTCTTGCCGACGAGAAAGACTTCGGCATCGCGCAGCGTGAATTCGGCGCGGCCGAGATCGGTCGGCAGCAGCTTGACCTCGCTCACCGGGCGGTAGAGGCCCCAATAGTCGTTGCCGAGCGTTACCTCGCGGCCCTCGCGCGCCTCGGCCTGCGTCACCGACAGCGTGTCGCCGGCGATCTTCTGGGCGTAGGCCCAGTGGCCCCAAGCGAGCGTCGCCGGCGGAGCCGGCGGCTTGACGGGCGCCTCGCCGGTTGGCTTTTCTGCTGGCCTGGAGCCGGAGTCGGATTTACCGCTCGTCGGCGGTTGGACGACCGCGGCGATGGTCTCGGCGCCGGCCGTGACGTTTTGCACCGCCAGTGCCTCGCCGACCGGCTCCTGCTGGCGGCCGGGCGTGCGCGTGCCGCCATCGACCGGTGCGGCGGCGCGCTCGCCGGCTGTTGGCTTTTCGGGAAGGGGTTGACCGGCGAGCGGCACGAGGCGCGGCGTGCCCTGCTGGCGCTGCAGCTCGAGCATCAGATTGCCCATGTCGGCCGACAGCAGGCGCGCCGCCGCCGTATCGCAGGGTCCGAGTCCCTCGGCCTGACAACCGGCGCCGAGCGGCGCAGCGACGACGGCGCCGGAATGGACGCTGATGCGCGTCAGCTCGCTGTCGGCAGCGACGACGAAATCGGTGCCGCGCACGCCGATGGCGGCGATCGGCGTATTGAGGCGGAAACGGTCGCGCGCCGCTTCGGCGCCCCGACCGGTGACCGAACGCACGACGCCATGGTCGAGGCGAAAACGGATGACGTTCTGCCGTGGGTCCTGGGCGTCGACGCGATAACTTTCGATCACCAACCGGCTGCCCGGCCGCACGCTGGCGAAGCCGCCGTCGACGAAGCGCAGATGGACGTGACCGCCTTCGTCGGTCTCGATGCGGTCGCCGCTGCGCACCACCTGACCGCGCACGATGGGCGTCACACGGCCATCGGCGGCGATGGCACGCGCACTGCCAATGACGAGCGAAACCTCGCCGACTTCGGCCTCGCTGGCCACCGCGCCATTTCCGGTCAGCAGCAGACTCGCGGCGAAGGTCAGCGCGGCAAACGAACGAACGACAGACATGGGGCTACTCCTTTCTCCCGCCGGGCCAGCACGGTACCCCGGACGAGCCGCCGAGGTCGGCCACAGCAAGAAATGTGCCTGAAGAAGATGAGAGAGGCGGAAATCAGGCCGCAAACGTGGCGCACGCCACGCAGCGATCCGCCCTGGCCATGACGGCCGCAGAATGCAATTATCCGCCATCCTTTGCTTCCGGGCTGTGCTGGCCATCACAATCGCTAGCCGATAAATGGCCCATCCTTGGTCATCGTCGGCTGCGGTGGCGTTTCCGCCATGATCGGCCCCGCGCGACCACATCCTACGTTCCCTGCCTTTCATGCCCGTCGCCGTCTCCGCCCTCGCCCACCTGAGCCTGCTGTCCGACCTGCCGGCCGCCGAACTCGCCCGCCTGGCCGGTCTGGCCAGCGAGCGCAGCTATGCCCGCCGCGAGGTGGTGTTCGACAAGGGCGAAAAGGGCCAGCATCTATGCTTCCTGCTCGAAGGCCGGCTGCAGGCGGTCGATTTCACCGTCGATGGCCGCGAGGTGGGGCTGTATTTCGTCGATGTCGGCGACTACTTCGGCGAGCTGTCGGTGATCGATGGCGAACCACAGGCCGAATACATGATCGCGGTGGCGAAGGCGCGCGTCGCTTTCCTGCCGCGCCATGAAGCGCGCACGCTCATCCTCAGCCGGCCGGAACTGGCCGAGCAGGTGTTGATGCGCGTCGCCCGCCGGCTGCGCGCCATCTCGGCGCAGCGCACCCTGCTCGCCCTGCCCAACCCGGCGCAACGTATCTGCGCGCAATTGGCGCAACTCGCCGCTGGCGGGCCACTGATCGCGCCGGTACCGACGCATCAGGAAATCGCCATCATGATCAACACCAGCCGCGAAACCGTGACCCGCGTCTTTCAGGTGCTGCAGAACCGCGGCATCATGCGCCGCGAAGGCAACCAGTTGCACATCGACGATCTGGCCTATCTCGACTCGGTCGCCGGCGGCCAGACCGAACCGCCGAAGGCGGGCTGACCCGCAGAGCCAGTGCGACCGCCCTTCGCGGGCGAGCCCGCTCCCACGGGGCGCCGTGCCAGCGGGGCTGACTTTCGGCCAGCAAGACGACCCGTGTGCCGTCGGCGGGCAGCATCGGCCGAGGTGCCGCTCCGGGCCGCCGGATGAGCCGGCGCCGGGCCCGCAAGCGCGTCCCGGTTGCATTCGACCGTCCTTTCCAGTAGTTTCGCGCCACTGCTGAGAATGCGGTCGCCACCCCCGCCGCAAGCCGCGCACATTTCCCAACATTTCGCCGAAACCCTCATGAACGCCAACGAAAAATTCATTGCCGCCGAGGCGCACGTCGATGCGGCCACCGTCGCGCCGCTGCCTGCCTCGCGCAAGATCTACCTCACCGGTTCGCGGCCCGACCTGCGTGTGCCGCTGCGCGAGATCGCCCAGAGCGGCGATCATCCTGCCCTCGCCGTCTATGATAGCTCCGGCCCGTACACCGACCCGGCGGTGCGCATCGATCTGCGGCGTGGCTTGCCGCCGTTGCGCGCCACATGGATCGAGGAGCGCGGCGATACCGAGCTCTTGCCCGGACACGGTTCGGCGTATGGCCGCCAGCGCGCGGAAGATCCGGCGCTGGCGGCATTGCGTTTCCCCCATTCGCGCCCGGCGCGCCGCGCCAGGACCGGAACCAACGTGACGCAGATGCACTATGCCCGCCGCGGCATCGTCACGCCGGAAATGGAATTCGTCGCGCTGCGCGAAAACCAGCGTCTCGAAGGGCTTTTGCCGCAGCTGTGCCGCCAGCATCGCGGCGAGGGTTTCGGTGCGCGGAGACCCGAGGTCATCACGCCCGAATTCGTGCGCGACGAGGTGGCGCGCGGTCGGGCGATCATCCCGGCGAACGTGAATCATCCGGAAAGTGAGCCGATGATCATCGGCCGCAGCTTCCTTACCAAGATCAACTGCAACATCGGCAACTCGCCGGTGATCGCCGATCTGCGCGAAGAAGTCGACAAGATGATCTGGGCCATCCGCTGGGGCGCCGATACAGTGATGGACCTGTCTACCGGTGAGCACATCCACGAGACGCGCGAGTGGATCGTGCGCAACTCGCCGGTGCCGATCGGCACGGTGCCGATCTACCAGGCTCTGGAAAAGGTCGGCGGCAAGGCTGAAGAGCTGAGCTGGGAAATCTTCCGCGACACGCTGATCGAGCAGGCCGAGCAGGGCGTCGATTATTTCACCATCCATGCCGGCGTGCTGCTGCGCTACGTGCCGCTCACCGCCGGTCGGCTGACCGGCATCGTCAGCCGCGGCGGTTCGATCATGGCCAAATGGTGCCTCGCTCACCATCAGGAAAACTTCCTCTACACGCATTTCGAAGAGATCTGCGAGATCATGAAGGCGTATGACGTCGCCTTCAGCCTCGGCGACGGTCTGCGTCCCGGTTCGATCCATGATGCCAACGACGAGGCGCAGCTGGCCGAGCTGAAAACGCTGGGCGAGCTGACCGAGATCGCCTGGCGGCACGATGTGCAGGTGATGATCGAAGGCCCGGGCCATGTACCGTTGCACATGATCCGCGAGAACATGGAACTGCAACTGCAGTGGTGCAAGGAAGCGCCTTTTTACACCCTCGGGCCACTGGTCACCGACATCGCGCCCGGCTACGATCACATCGCCAGTGCGATCGGCGCGGCGCTGATCGGCTGGTATGGTACGGCCATGCTCTGTTATGTCACGCCGAAGGAACACCTCGGCCTGCCCGACCGCGAGGACGTCAAGCAAGGCATCATGGCTTACAAGATCGCCGCCCATGCCGCCGATCTCGCCAAGGGCCATCCCGGCGCGCAGGCGCGCGACAACGCGCTGTCGCTGGCGCGTTTCGAATTCCGCTGGCAGGATCAGTTCAATCTCGGCCTCGATCCGGAGACGGCGCGCGATTTCCATGACGAGACGCTGCCGGCACCGGGCGCGAAGATGGCGCATTTCTGCTCGATGTGCGGACCGCATTTCTGCGCGATGAAGATCACCCAAGACGTGCGCGAGGCAGCCGAACGCGGCATGCGGGAAAAAGCGGTCGAATTCCTGCGTGGCGGTGGTGAGTTGTATCGCGCCAGCGGCGATCGGGCCGCGCCGCGGGAGTGAGCGGGCGCGGAAAAATTGCCGCGCGGGCGCAACGCAGCCATCGGGCCGCGCCACAGAATTTTTCACACGCTCTCAGGCTGCGCGCGACGGTTTTTGCAGCGCCCGCTACCTGGTGGCCGTCCGTGGCCCGGCGGTGGGGGGAGGCCGGAGCGTATCGGCCAGTTTCAACTGTGGTTCGATCGGCCCAACGGCGGGCGGACGCGACGAAATGATGCCGGGTGCGTGCGCTTCGCCACGCATCATCAGCGCGCCGATGGTCAGCCCGCAGACCAGCGCGACGGTCGCCGCAGTCAGCGGGCCGATACGGCGCAAACGGTTCCATGACCAAAGGTGCTCGGCCTGCCGTCGGCGCATGGCGGCTCGATCGGCTTCGCGTTCCGCCTCCTGACGGGCGCGCTGTTCGTCCTCGATTCGCCGCAGGGCGTCCAAGCGCGCGCGCGCCGTTTTTTCGGCACGGCGGTCGGCGGCCGCGCGGGCCTCGGCCCGTTCGCGGGCGGCGATTTCGGCAGCCACGCGCCGCCTCGCCTGCTGGGTGGCCGCGGCTTCCTCCTGCGCCCGCCGGATGGCCGCCAGTTCGGCGGCTTTCTCCGCTTCGGCGCGCGCTTCTTCCTGTACGGCCAAGCTTTGTTCGGCGCGGGCGCGGATCTCGGCCAGATTCGCCGCTTCGCTCTCGGCGAGTTCGCGGGCCTTCTGCTGCTCGACGGCCAGACGCGTCGCCTCGATGCGCTCGCGGATGATGCGTTCGGTCTCGGCCTCGATGCGCGCGCGCTCGGCGGCATACTTGCGTGCGTTGGCCTCGGCTTCGATGCGGCGGCGGGCGGCTTCGAGGCCTTCCTGCTCCTTTTGCAGGCGGCGGCGCGCTTCTTCGAGGCTGGCCGCTTCGCGGGCTTCGCGAGCCTGAGCGGAGCCGTCGCCGTCGATGCCGTCGAGGACTTCGGCGCGCCGCTTTTCGGCTGCGTTCAGACTTTCCAGCAACTGACTCATGACATTTACTCGCGCGTCCGAATGTTTCGGCTTGCTGCGCCAGCGGGCAGCATTTTCCCGCAAAGCTTGGCCATGCGTTCATGCCGCATCAGCCGGAAGATTATCCGAAAGTAGCGGCCGGCCATCGGTAGAATAGAGGGTATGGATACCCTGTTGGTTCTCACCAATCTGCCCGACGAGGCATCGGCCGAACGGCTGGCGGGAGTGCTCGTCGAGCAGCGGCTGGCCGCCTGCATCACTATTTTCCCCGGCGTGCGCTCGGTCTATCGCTGGCAGGGGGTCATCGAGCGGGCCGGCGAAGTACCGCTGCTGATCAAGACCGCAGCCGACCGCTTCGACGCCCTGTGCACCGCGATCCGCGCCCATCATCCCTATGAACTGCCCGAGATCGTGGCGGTCGATATCGCCACGGGCTTGCCCGAGTATCTGGCCTGGGTGCATGCCGAGACGCGGCCCGCCGGCGAGCAGGCGGACCTTTTGGTCCAGCCATAGAGTTCGTCCGTGCCGCCTGGGACGCCGTGACCGACCCGACGCTTGCCCAATCCTCTGCCTGAGCCTCAGGTTGTCCGTCTGCGGCCCGCGCGAGGTGCGCGAGGCCGGCGTGAGCGGTATCGCCTTTGCCGACCTGCGAGTCAGCCTCGCGCTGGCGCTCGGCATCGTACTGCCGTCGCGCCAGATCGCCGCCTGGCGACTGCTGCGCCAGCGCATGCGCCGGCAAGCGATGGCGCGGCGTTGAGTATCCTTCGTCTTTTGCGCCTCTTCCCAGCGAGACCATGATCCTGCTCCGCCTGCTGCTGCTCTTCTGCCTCGTCCTGCCGGTCCAGGCCCAGGAACCGCTCGAACCCGAGAAAGCCTTTGTTTTCTCGGCGCGCGTCCTCGATGCGACGACGCTGGAAGCGCGCTGGAGGATCGTCGACGGCTACTACATGTACCGCGACAAGTTCCGCTTCACGCTCGAAGGCGGAACGCTCGGTACGCCCGAACTGCCGCCGGGCAAGATCAAGGACGACGAGAACTTCGGCAAAGTCGAGACCTATCGCGGCGAGCTGCGCATCCGCCTGCCCATCGTCGCTGCCGACGGTAGCAGCGTGACGCTCAAGGCGCGTTCGCAGGGCTGCTGGGACGGCGGCGTTTGCTATCCGCCGCTCGACCAGAGTGCGCGCCTGACGCTGCCGGCTGCGCCATTGTCGGCGCTGCTGCCGGCCGTGCAGCCGTCGGCCAGCGTGGCGGAGACCAAAGTCAGCCCCGTGGGTACGGCGGAGGGGGCCGATGCCGCCGCGATGTCGGCCGGCGGCGAGGAGGAGGGCGTCGCCCATCTGCTGCGCGAAGGCAGTCTGTGGCTGATCCTGATCAGTTTCTTCGGCTTCGGCCTGCTGCTGGCGCTGACGCCCTGTGTTTTCCCGATGATTCCCATCCTGTCGGGCATCATCGTCGGCCACGGCCATGCGGTGACGCGCCTGCGCGCCTTTGTACTCTCGGCGGCCTACGTGCTGGGCATGGCGCTGACCTATGCCGCCATCGGCGTCGCCGCCGGCTATTCCGGCACCCTGCTTTCGGCGGCTTTGCAGAACGTCTGGGTGCTGTCCGGCTTCGCCCTCGTCTTCGTGCTGCTGTCGCTGTCGATGTTCGGCTTTTATGAACTGCAACTGCCTTCGAGCTGGCAGAGCCGGCTGTCGCAGAGCGCCAACCGCCAGGGCGGCTCGCTGTTCGGCATTGGCGTGATGGGCGCGCTGTCGGCACTGATCGTCGGCCCCTGCGTCGCAGCGCCGCTGGCCGGCGCGCTGCTCTATATCACCCAGACCGGCGATGCGCTGCTCGGCGGCGCGGCGCTCTTCGTCATGGCCCTCGGCATGGGCGCGCCGCTCTTGCTCGTCGGCCTGTTCTCGCGCTCGCTGTTGCCGCGAAGCGGGCCGTGGATGGAGGCGGTGAAGAAGTTCTTCGGCGTGCTGATGCTGGCCACCGCCCTGTGGCTGGTCTCGCCGGTGCTGCCGGCCTGGCTGTTGATGCTCGGTTGGGCGGCGCTGCTCATCGTGCCGGCAATCTTTCTCCATGCGCTCGATCCGCTGCCGCCACAGGCCAAAGGCTGGGCGCGCTTCTGGAAAGGCGTCGGCGTGCTGCTGCTCATCACTGGCACAGCGATGCTCGCCGGCGCGCTCGGCGGCGCGCGCGATCCGCTGCAGCCGCTCGGCTTCCTGCGCGGCGCTGCGGCAGCGCCCGAAAGCAAAGTGGCCTTCGTCAAGATTGCTTCCAGTGCCGAATTGGATGGGCAGCTGCGCGCTGCCGGACGGCCGGTGCTGCTCGACTTCTACGCCGACTGGTGCGTCAGTTGCAAGGAGATGGAGAAATTCACCTTCACCGATGCCGGTGTGGCGGCGCGCATGGGCCAGTTCCTGCTGCTCAAGGCCGATGTCACCGCCAACAGCGACGAGCACAAGGCGCTGCTGAAACGCTTTGGCCTCTTCGGCCCGCCGGGCATCATCTTCTTCGACCGGACGGGCAACGAGATCGCTGGTTTGCGCGTCGTCGGCTATCTGCCAGCCGAGAAATTCATCAGCGTGCTCGATACGGCCTGGCAGCGCGGTAACGGCTCGTGAAGTCTCCTGCCGTCAGTAGCCAGCCGCGGCGTTTTTTCGCCATCGGCCTCCTTTCCGCGCCATGGCTGACCGGCTCGCCCGGCGGCCACCTGGTGCCGGAACCGCTGCCCTTCGCTGGCGCGCCCCTCTTCATCGCCGCCATGGCTGCTGGCCTGGCGCCCGGAGCTCGGGCGGTGGCTGTGCGGCTTCCCGTGCTGCGCCGTCGTTCATGAACGTCATCGAGACGCACATCTCGCGCATCCTGCTCGACGGCGAGCTGGCGCTGAAGCAGAAAAAACCGGTCGTTTTGCCTTTCGTCGATTACGGCACGCGCGTGCGGCGGGCGCATTGCTGCGCCGAGGAGGTGCGCCTGAACCGTCGTTTCGCCCCCGAGCTCTATCTCGGCGTCGTCGCGCTGGAAGACGGTGAGCCGGCGGTGAAGATGCGGCGTTTCGACGAAAACGACCGCCTCGATCATGTTTGCGCCCGTGGCGAACTGCAGCCGGTGCAACTCGTCGCGCTCGCCGGCCGCCTGCAGGACTTTTTCACCACGGCCGCCGCCGCTACGCCGGAGAAGCGTTTCGGTGCGCCGGAATGGGTTTGGTCGCCGGTGGAAGAAAACTTCGTCGAACTGGCGGCGCTCTTGCCAGAACACGGGCCCCGGCTTGCTGCCTTGCGCCAGTGGAGCGCAGGCGAGTTCGCCCGTCTGCAGCCCGTCTTCGCGGCGCGCAAGGCGGCCGGCCGGGTGCGCGAAGGACATGGCGATCTGCATCTAGCCAATCTGGTGCTGCTCGATGGCGCCATCGTGCCTTTCGACGGCATTGAATTCAACGACGATCTGCGCTGGAACGATGTGGCGAGCGAGATCGCCTTCCTGTGGATGGATCTCATCGACCACGGCCGGCCGGATCTGGCCGGCGGATTCCTCGATGCCTGGCTCAGTGCGAGCGGTGACTACGAGGCGCTCACCGTGCTCGGTTTTTACGCCGTCTATCGTGCGCTGGTGCGCGCCAAGGTGGCGGCGCTATCCGGTCGGCCGGCGAGCGATTATCTGGCTTTGGCAGAAACGCTGGCCACGCCGCCGACACCGGCGCTGCTGCTGACCCACGGCCTCTCCGGCAGCGGCAAGAGCACGGCCAGCGCCGCGCTGCTTTGGCGCCAGCGCAGCGGCCGGCTGATCCGCCTGCGCTCCGACGTCGAGCGCAAGCGCCTGTTCGGCTTGGTGCCCCTGGCGCGCAGCGACGGTTCGATCTACACTCCCGAGGCCACGGCAGCCACCTATGGTCGGCTGCGCACGCTGGCCGGCGAAGCGCTCGCCGCCGGCTTTTCGGTGATCGTCGATGCCGCCTTCCTGCGCCGTGCCGAGCGCTCTGACTTTCGCGCCCTGGCCGCGACCCGTGGCCTGCGCTGTGTCATTCTGGCCTGCGAGGCGCCCGTCGACGAACTGCGCCGACGTTTGCGTCAGCGCCAGAACGATGCTTCGGAGGCCACCGTCGAAGTCCTGGAGCAGCAGCTCGGCTGGATGGAACCACTGACCGATGACGAGAGGGCCCTTGTCGACGAGAAATGGGAGGAGGCCGAAGCAAACCGCGAGCGGAATACGGCGCGAAGCGACCGCGCCCGATCCACCGGCTAGACGCAGCAGCGGGCGCCGCAGCTTGCCCGCGCGGCGATTTTTTCAGCGTTTCCTTATCTCGTCGGAGATGGTCGTTCGTCGGCCATGAAGGCGAGCAGTTCCAGCCACAGGGATTCGCTGGCCGGTCCGGCCAGCATCCAGTCGTTGTGATCGGCGTCCGGGATGCGCCACAGGCGCTTTGGACCGGGGAGCGCGTCATACAGCGCCTGGCCGAGGGCGGCCGGAACGATGCGGTCGTTTGCGGCGAGCAGCACCGCCACCGGTCGGCGCCAATTCTGCAGGTGGGCGACGCTGTCGTAGCGATCACGCAGCAAGGTGCGCACCGGCAGCCAGAAATAATGGTGGCGGGCTGCGTTGGCCAGCGTGTCCCAGGGAGTGATGAGCAGCAGCGCATCGACGGCGTCGGGGGCGCGCGCCACCGCCGCGGCGGCGACGCCGGCGCCCAACGATTCGCCAGCCAGCCACAGCGGGCCGGGATTTTGCGCGCGGGCCAGCGCCAGCGTTGCGACGGCATCGCCGACCAGCGCTTCTTCGCCCGGCCGGCCGGGGCGTGGCCCATAGCCCGGATACTCGGCCAGAATCACGCGCACGCCCAGCGCTACGAACCGGTCGGCGAACCAGGCGCGCCCACCGGCATGGCCGGCATTCCCATGCAGCAGCACCAGCGTCGCGCGCGCTTGGCCGGCTGGCTCACGCACGAGGCCACGATAGTCGTCGGCCGATGGCCAGGGAAGCAGACCGCGCGGTTCCGCCTCGGCGCGCACGGCGGCGAGCGTCGGTCGCGCGGCGAGATAGAGCAGATGTGTCTGCAGCAGGGCCAGCAAGAGGCCGCTCGCCGCCCAGAGCAGCAGCAGCGCGAGCGCGACACGCGCCGACATCACCAGCCAAGACTGAACACTGCCTTCAAGCATACATTTTGGCGAAAACGGGTCCGGGCATGCTTGGAGCGAAAGTGTGCCGCCGCGCGGCATCCCTCGTTTCGCTCGGGACCGCCACTGCGTGGTGTCCTCGGTTAGCCCCGGCGGGATGGCGGCAGGTCGGTGCAGCGGCCGCTGGCCACTTCGGCGGCCAGCCCGATCGTCTCGCCGAGCGTCGGGTGCGGATGGATGGTGGCGCCGATATCGATCGCGTCGCAGCCCATCTCGATGGCCAGAGCGACCTCGCCAATCATGTCGCCGGCTGAGGCACCGACGATGCGGCCGCCGACGATGCGGCCGCTCTCCTCATCGAACAGCAGCGTGGTGAAGCCCGCTTCCAAGCCCATCGCGATCGCCCGGCCCGAAGCCGCCCAGGGAAAACGCGCGACCTTGACTGACCGCTTCGCGGCGCGCGCCGCTTCCTCGGTGAGCCCGACCCAAGCGATCTCCGGCTGCGTGTAAGCGACCGATGGGATGACGCGTACGTCGAAGGCCGCCTTGTGGCCGGCAGCGGCTTCGGCGGCGACATGCGCTTCGTGCACCGCCTTGTGCGCCAGCATCGGCGGACCATTGATATCGCCGATCGCGTAGATGTGCGGCACCTTGGTGCGCCGTTGTGCATCGACGGCGATGAAGCCACGCTCATCGACCTCGATGCCAGCGCGCTCGGCACCGATCTTGCGCCCGTTCGGGCTGCGGCCGGCGGCCTGCAGGATCAGATCGTAGCGCTGCGGCTCGGCCGGTGCGTTCTCGCCGGCGAAATGCACCCAAAGCCCGTCGTCTTTCGCTTCGACGGCAACGGTTTTCGTTTGCAGCATGATGCGATCAAAACGTGGGGCGTTAATTTTCTGCCAGACCTTGACCGCCTCGCGGTCGGCGCCGGGCATTAGGCCATCGAGCATCTCGACGACATCGATGCGCGCGCCGAGGCTGGAGTAGACGGTGGCCAGCTCCAGGCCGATGATGCCGCCGCCGATGACCAGCATTTTCTGCGGCACGAAGGGCAGCGCGAGCGCACCGGTCGAATCGACGATGCGCGCATCATCCGGCAGAAAGGGCAAGCGCACCGCGCTCGAACCGGCGGCGACGATGCACTGCTCGAAACGGACGATCTTTTTTTCGCCGGTTTTCGCCTGGCCGGGACCTTCGGTCAGCTCGACTTCGAGGTGATGGGCATCGAGGAAATGGCCATAACCGCGCAGCACGTTCACCTTGCGCGCCTTGGCCATCTGCGCAAGACCCGCGGTCAGCTTGCCGACCACTTTGTCCTTGTACGCGCGCAGCGCCGCGAGATCGATCTCGGGCGCCGCAAAGCGCACGCCGGCCGCTGCGAGATGCTGCGCCTCGTCAAGGCCAGCAGCGACATGCAGCAGCGCTTTTGACGGGATGCAGCCGACGTTCAGGCAAACGCCGCCCAAGGTCGAATAGCGTTCGACGATCAGCGTCTTCAGGCCGAGATCGGCGGCGCGAAATGCGGCTGAGTAACCGCCAGGCCCGCCGCCGAGCACCAGCAGCTCGGTCGCAAGATCGGCGGTCTGCACGGCCCCGATCGAGACGGTCGCCGTCGCAGAAGTCAGCCCCATCGGCACGGCGGTCGGGGCGGATTCTTCCGCCACTGCCGCGACCTCGTCAGCCTGCAACCGGGCGATCAGATGTCCTGCGCTGATTTTGTCACCGACCGCGACGCACAGTTCCTGCACCGTGCCGGCGGCAGAAGAAGGCACGTCCATCGTCGCCTTGTCCGATTCGAGCGTGAGCAGCGGCTGCTCGGCCTGCACGACATCGCCGACTTTGATGGCGATGTCGATGATCGGTACATCGTGGAAATCGCCCAGATCCGGCACGCGCACATCGATGATGCGGCTCATAACAGCCCCCGGCGCAGATCGGCGAGCAGGCGGCAGACTTCGACGAGGAAGCGTGTCGCCAGCGCGCCATCGATGACGCGGTGGTCGGCGGAGAGCGACAGCGGCAGCATCAGGCGCGGCACGAACTGCTCTCCGTTCCACACCGGCTTTCTGCTGCTTCGGCTTACGCCGAGAATGGCGACCTCGGGCGCATTGACGATGGGCGAAAACGCGGTGCCGCCGATACCGCCCAGGCTGGAGATGGTGAAACTGGCGCCCTGCATCTCGGCGGGCGAGAGCGTGCCGGCGCGCGCCTTGGCGGCGAGTTCCGCCGTTTCGCGCGCGATGTCGAGCACGCCTTTGCGGTCGGCATCGCGCAACACCGGTACGACCAGGCCCTGCGGCGTATCGGCAGCAAAGCCGATGTGCCAGTAGTTCTTCAGCACGAGCTCTTCGCCGTCGAGCGAGGCATTGAGCGCCGGATATTTCTTCAACGCGATGCAGACGGCTTTGATGAGGAAGGCGAGCATCGTGATCTTGACGTCTTTCTGTTCGGCGTTGATCGCCTGGCGGAAGTCTTCCAGCGCGGTGATGTCGGCTTCGTCATGGTAGGTGACGGCCGGGATCATCAGCCAGTTGCGCGCCAGATTCGGGCCGGAGATCTTCTGGATGCGCGTCAAAGGCTGGCGCTCTATGGCGCCGAACTTGGCGAAATCGACTTGCGGCCAGGGCGGCAGCCCGAAAGTCAGTCCGGCGGGCACGGCGTTGCTGGCGGTGGTGGCACAGCGGGCGTGTTCGGCGAGGGTGCGCTTGACATGGGCGCGCACATCCTCATGCGTGATGCGCCTTTTCGGGCCGCTGCCATTGACCTGCGCGATATCGACGCCGAGCTCGCGCGCATAGCGGCGCACCGATGGGCTAGCATGCGGTTTGAGCCCTTCGGCGGCGAGGATCTCGGCCGGCGACGGCATGTGCACGGCGGGCGGTGCGGTGGTTGGCTCGCTTTCCTGCGGCCGGAAAGCGTCGATCGCCGGCGGCGTCATCGGCGCCGGTGGGCTCTCGGTCGTCTTTTCGGCGGGAGAAGCAGGCAGAACGGGCGCTGCGAGCGGGACGGGCGTGGTGGCCGAGGTGTCGCCCCCGCTTGCGGATGAGGTCGTCCCGGCCACCGCCAGGCGCAGCACGAGGCTGCCTTCGCTCACCGTATCGCCGACCCGCAGATAGACCTGCTCGACCGTGCCGGCGGCCGGCGAGGGCACATCCATCGTTGCTTTATCTGATTCGAGCGTGACGAGCGTCTGTTCGGCCTGCACGACATCGCCGGCCTTGACTGCCACCTCGATGACCGGCACATCGTGAAAGTCGCCGATGTCCGGGATCTGCACGTCGATCGTCTTCATCGGCAACCCTTTCCAGTGAGTCCCGGCAGGGGGTGCGTGGCGGAACGCAGGCAGGTTGTCCGGCCGTGGTGGCCGGCGTTGGGCGGAGATCGAAACATGCTCACACCTTCAGCGGATTGGGCTTGTTGGCATCGAGGCCGTACTTGTGCAACGCGGCAGCAACGGTGTCGACGGCGATCTGACCTTCATCGGCCAGCGCGCACAAGGCCGCCACGGTGATCCAGTGGCGGTCGACCTCGAAGAAATGCCGCAGGCGGGCGCGCGTGTCCGAGCGGCCGAAGCCGTCGGTGCCGAGCGTGACATAGCGGCGCGGCACGAAGGGCCGGATCTGTTCGGCATAGAGGCGGATGTAATCGGTGGCGGCGATCACCGGTCCGCGCGTCTCGGCCAGGCAGCGATGCACATGGCACAGGCGCGGCGGTTCTTTCGGGCGCAGCAGATGCTGGCGCTGGCACTCATAGCCCTCGCGCGCCAGTTCGTTGAAGCTGGTGCAAGACCACAGATCGGCCTCGACCCCCCATTCGGTGTGCAGCAGGTCGGCGGCGGCGACGGCCTCGCGGAAGATGGCGCCAGAACCGAGCAGCTGCACGCGCGGACCTGGGCTTTCGCCACCCTTGCGGAACTGATACATGCCTTTGAGGATGCCGGCCTGCGCCCCCTCGGGCATGGCTGGGTGTTCGTAGTTTTCGTTCATCACCGTCAGGTAATAGAACACGTCCTCCTGCTCGGCGATCATGCGGTGCAGGCCGTTCTGAATGATGACCGCCAGCTCGTAGGCGAAGGTCGGGTCGTAGCTGACGCAATTCGGGATCGTCGCCGCCAGCACATGCGAGTGTCCATCTTCGTGCTGCAGCCCTTCGCCGTTGAGCGTCGTGCGACCCGAGGTACCGCCGATGAGAAAGCCGCGCGCGCGTGAATCGCCGGCCGCCCAAGCCAGATCGCCGGTGCGCTGCAGGCCGAACATCGAGTAGAAGATGTAAAAAGGGATCATCTGCACGCCGTGCGTCGTGTAGCTGGTCGCCGCGGCGATCCAGTCGGCCATCGCACCGGCCTCGTTGATGCCTTCCTGCAGGATCTGGCCGTCCTTCGACTCCTTGTAGAACATCAGCTGGTCGGCATCCTGCGGCACATATTTCTGCCCTTCCTGGTTCCAGATGCCGATCTGGCGAAAGAGTCCCTCCATACCGAAGGTGCGCGATTCATCGGGGACGATGGGTACGACGTGGCGGCCAATGGCCTTGTCCTTGATCAGCAGGTTGAGAATGCGCACGAAGGCCATCGTCGTCGAAAACTCGCGCCCTTCGCCGCTCGCCTTGAGCAGCGCGTCGAAGGCCGACAGCGGCGGCACCGGCAGCGGCGCCACTTTCTGGCGGCGTGCCGGCAATTCGCCGCCGAGCGCGGTGCGGCGGGCGCGCAGATACTCCAGCTCGGGCGAGCCTTCGGCAAATTTCAGGTAGGGCAGTTTTTCCAGCTCGTCGTCGGCGATCGGCAGCTTGAAACGGTCACGGAAGGCGCGCAGCGAGACGGTGCCCATCTTCTTCTGCTGATGGGTGATGTTCTGTGCCTCGCCCGATTCGCCCATGCCATAGCCTTTGATGGTCTTGGCAAGGATGACGGTGGGCTGGCCTTTGTGCGCGACGGCAGCCGCGTAGGCGGCGTAGATCTTGTGCGGATCGTGGCCGCCGCGATTGAGGCGCCAGATGTCGTCGTCGGTCCAGTTGGCGACCATCGCGCGCAGCTCGGGCGTGTTGAAGAAATGCTCGCGCACGTAAGCGCCATCTTTCGACTTGAAGGTCTGGTAATCGCCATCGACGCACTCCATCATGCGGCGGCGCAAAGCGCCACTCTTGTCCTGCGCCAGAAGCGGATCCCAGTAGCTGCCCCAGATGACCTTGATCACATTCCAGCCGGCGCCGCGGAATTCGGCTTCCAGCTCCTGGATGATCTTGCCATTGCCACGCACCGGACCGTCGAGACGCTGCAGATTGCAGTTGACGACGAAGATCAGGTTGTCGAGCTTTTCCCGTCCGGCCATGCCGATGGCGCCGAGCGATTCGGGCTCGTCCATTTCGCCATCGCCCGTATAGGCCCAGACCTTGCGGTTCTCGGTCTGCGCCAGGCCGCGATCCTGCAGATACTTCATGAAGCGCGCTTGGTAGATGGCCTGGAGCGGCCCCAGACCCATTGACACGGTGGGGAATTGCCAGAAATCCGGCATCAGCCACGGATGTGGGTAAGACGGAATGCCCTGGCCATCGACTTCCTGCCGAAAACGGTCGAGCTGCGCTTCGGTGAGGCGACCGGTGAGGAAGGCGCGAGCGTAGATGCCCGGCGCCGAATGGCCCTGGAAGTAGATCAGGTCACCGCCGTGGTGTTCGGAAGGAGCATGCCAGAAGTGATTGAAGCCGACGTCCCACAGCGTCGCCACCGAGGCAAAGCTGGCGATGTGGCCGCCGAGGTTCGATTCACCACGGTTGGCGCGCAGCACCATGGCCATCGCATTCCAGCGCACATAGGCGCGGATGCGATTTTCGAGCGCGTAATCGCCGGGCGCCAGGGGCTGGCGGTCGGCCGGAATGGTGTTGACGTATTCGGTGTTGGCGCTATAGGGCAGGTTGATGCCGGCGCGACGGGCGAGCGCGACCAGGTGTTCGATGAGGAAATGGGCGCGTTCGGGGCCTTCCTGTTCGATGACCGCTTCGAGCGCATCGAGCCACTCTTGCGTTTCTTGCGGGTCGGCATCCTGAAAGCGGGCGGGGAGAAGGACATTCATCGGCATGAACTCCAAAGGGCAGGGCGGCGATCCAGTTCGGCGCTGGCGGCGCGGCCGGCCACTGTAAAGGAAGGACCATGTTCGCGCAATCGTGCACCGCACGATTGCGCCGGCGCAGCAATTCATCCAGCGGTTCCCTTAGAATCGGGTCACCCATTGATTGCAACGAATCGATCGGTGCCGATCCGGAAAGTGCTCGACGATGGCCGCGTGCCGGTCAAGATTTGGACCGACGAGGTCGATGAGGCTTCGTGCCAGCAGCTGGCCAACATCGCCCGGCTGCCTTTCATCCATCATCACGTCGCGGCGATGCCGGACGTGCATGTCGGCATCGGCGCGACCATCGGTGCGGTGATCGCTACCCGCCAGGCCATCATCCCGGCTGCGGTCGGTGTCGATATCGGCTGCGGCATGGTCGCCTGCCGGCTGTCGCTCGATGCCAGCGCGTTGGATGAGAAGCGGTTGAGGAGAATCTTCGACCAGATCGGCCGCGACGTGCCGGTCGGTTTTGCCCAGCACGACGATGAGCGTGCGCTCGTCGCCGCCGCTCGTCCATTTGCGCCGCGGCTGCACGCCCTGCTCGACCGCCATCCGTCGCTGCGCAAGCGCCTGGACAAACCATCGAAATGGATCAACCAGCTGGGCACGCTTGGCGGCGGCAACCATTTCATCGAGGTCTGCCTCGACGAAGCCGACCGGCTCTGGATCATGCTGCATTCGGGCAGCCGCGGCATCGGCAAAATACTGGCTGAGCATTTCATCGAACTGGCAAAGCGTGAAATGGAACGCTTGCAAATTCATCTGCCCGATCGCGATCTGGCCTATTTACCCGAAGGCAGCGAATTGTTCGCCGACTATGTCGAGGCGGTGAGCTGGGCGCAAGATTACGCGCTGCAGAACCGCCAGTGCATGGTCGAGCTGGTGCTGGCGGCGCTCGCCCGCCATCTGCCGCCTTTCGCGGTAACCAGCGAGGTGGTCAACTGTCATCACAACTATGTGGTGCGCGAGCATCACTATGGCGCTGATGTCTGGGTGACGCGCAAAGGAGCCATCCGCGCCCGCGCCGGCGATCTGGGCATCATTCCCGGCAGCATGGGCGCGCGCAGCTACATCGTGCGCGGCAAAGGCAATGCCGAAAGCTTCAGCTCCTGCGCCCACGGCGCCGGTCGCCGGCTGAGTCGCACCGCCGCTCAGAAGCGTTACAGCGCGGCCGACCTCGCGCGCCAGACCGAGGGCGTCGTCTGCCGCAAGGACAAGGGCGTGGTCGACGAGATTCCGGCCGCTTATAAGGACATCGACGCGGTGATGGCCAACCAGGACGATCTGGTCGAAGTCGTGCACCGCCTCAGGCAGGTGGTGTGCGTCAAGGGCTGATCACTCCGGCGCCTCAACGACGCTCGGCCGCTTCCGACCACCACGGTCGAGACAAACGCGTTCGCGGTAGCGAACGATCCATCCTCGCTCCGCCCTTCGTTGGACACCGCAGCTCGGCAAACGGCTACGGCAGCGGCCAATGTGTTGTGCCGCGCCAACGGCACCGAAAGTCAGCCGCATGGGCACGGCGTTTCTCGCCGGCGGGCAGCGGCGATAATGGCAGCTTACAGCTTATGCATCGCAGGAGGCCAGGAATGGGCCAGGACATTCGCTGGAGACAGCGCTTCGACAACTACCAGCGGGCCTTGCGCCAGTTGACGGCGGCCGTGGATCTGCATCGCATCCGCCCCTTGTCTGAGCTGGAGCAACAGGGGCTCGTCCAGGGCTTCGAGTTCACCCACGAACTAGCATGGAACGTGCTTAAGGATTATCTGGAATACGAAGGTATCCAGGGCCTGGTGGGCTCGCGCAGTACGGTGCGCGAAGCGTTCAAGCGCGGGCTGATTGCCGATGGGGAAGTGTGGATGGACATGATCGACAAGCGCAACCTTTCCAGCCATACCTACAACGAGGCCGTGGCGCAAGCGGTCGTGAAGGCGGTGGTCGATCGCTACCATGGGGCTTTCCTCGAACTGCAATGCTGCCTTGCGGAGCTTGCGTGAGCGAGTGGGACTGGGGTTTGCCCGCCGAAACGCTGGCCGCCATGCGTTGCATCCTGGCGCAAGAGCCCAACGTGCAACAGGCCATTCTGTTCGGCTCCCGCGCCAAGGGCACGTATCGGCCTGGCTCGGACGTCGACCTGGCTCTGGTGGGTGAAAATCTCACTCTCGATACCCTGGGGCGTCTGGCGCGCGCGTTCGAGGAGTCGGCCGTCCCCTATCAGGTGGATCTGTGCTGGTTGGCCGCTGTCGATCATCCGGCATTACTCGAGCATATCGAGCGGGTGGGCCAGGTGTTTTATAGCGGTTTGCCGCACGCGATGACGGCGATCGGCGAGGGTTGAATGCACAGGGCGGGCGGACAGCCGGACATCAGCGCATCCAGTGCACCGGGCTTTCACAGGCCAAGTTCGGCGCCCATGTTTCGCGGCAGCGACCAAATATTTTCAGAAAGGTAACGGGACGCCCCGTCCCGCATCGCAGGCCCGGCGATAAACCAGCGCCGCAAGCGCCAGATCCTGCACCGCCATGCCTTGCGATTCGAAGAGCGTGATCTGATCCTCTTGCGTGCGTCCAGGGCGCAGGCCGGCGACGAGCTCGCCCAGTTCGACGAGCTGCCGCTCGGGCAGGTGGCCTTTTTCGATCGCTGGCCACAGGTCGCCGGCTTCGCGCAATGCGACATCGCGGCTGTCGACGACGATCAGGTCGGCGCGACGCACCGCGGTTTCGTCGAGCTCGCGCCGCGCCAGTGCATTGCTGCCCGCCGCGCTGATGTGCATGCCGGGGGTGAGCCATTCACCGAGCAGCACCGGTGAGGACGAAGTGGTGATGGTGACGACGATGTTGGCGCCTTCGACCGCGGCCTGAGCTGAATCCATCGGACGCACACTGGCTCCGCTCAGGCGCCGAAAGTCAGCCGCACGGGCACGGCGTTGGTCGGCATCGCGGCAGTAAAGCCGCACCTCCTTGATGCAGCGCACGGTGGTCAGCGCGTCCAGTTGCGCCTCGGCCTGCCGGCCGGCGCCGATGAGGGCTAGGATGGCAGCATCTTCGCGCGCGAGGTATTTGGCGGCGATGCCGGCCGCCGCACCGGTGCGCAAGCGGCCGAGCCGATCGGCAGCGATCACCGTCAGCAGCCGACCATCGTCGGTCGAGTAAAGATGCAGCAAAAAGCGCGCGCCGGCGCGCGTCGAGGTATAGACCTTGCAGCCGAGTACGCCTTCGCCGGGCAGTCCGCCTTGCAAAATGTGCAGTTGCACGCCGGGCAGGCGGGTACGCTGGCGCGGCAGATCGACCGCCTTGCCCAGCGCATGGGCGCGATGCGCTCGCTCGACGACGGCGAGCGCATCGTCCATCGTTACCAGCGCAGCGACATCTTCTTCGGAAAGATAGATGGCCATCGCCGGTGGCGCGCTCAGAGCACGCCTTTGAGCAAAACGCCCATCTCGGCCGGGTTGCGCGTCGTCTTGATGCCGCACTCTTCGAGCACGGCCAGCTTCTCCTGCGCCGTGCCCTTGCCGCCGGAGATGATCGCACCGGCGTGGCCCATGCGCTTGCCCGCTGGCGCGGTGACGCCGGCGATGAAGCCGACCACCGGCTTTTTGTTGCGGCATTCGTCGCGATACCAGCGCGCTGCCGCTTCCTCGTCCGAGCCGCCGATCTCGCCGATCATGATCACCGCCTCGGTTTCCGGGTCGTTCATGAACAGCTCGAGCACATCCTTGTGTTTCAGGCCATTGACCGGATCGCCGCCGATGCCGACCGCCGAGGATTGTCCCAGGCCCAGATCGGTGAGCTGCGCGACCGCTTCGTAGGTGAGCGTGCCGGAACGCGAGACGACGCCGATACGGCCTTTTTTGTGAATGTGGCCGGGCATGATGCCGATCTTGATTTCGTCCGGAGTAATCACGCCCGGGCAGTTCGGGCCGACGAGCAGCGTGCGGCGCTTTTCCTGCCGCATGCGCTCGCGCACGACCATCATGTCGCGCACCGGAATGCCCTCGGTGATACAGATGACCAGATCGAGGTCGGCCTCGACCGCCTCCCAGATCGCTGTCGCCGCGCCAGCCGGCGGCACGTAGATCACCGAGGCATTGACGCCCTGCTTGTCCTTCGCCTCGCGCACGCTGGCGTAGATCGGAATGCCTTCGAAATCCTCGCCGGCCTTCTTCGGGTTGACGCCGGCGACGAAGCAGTCGCGGCCAGCCGCGTAATCGCGGCAGGCGCGGGTGTGGAACTGGCCGGTCTTGCCGGTGATGCCCTGCGTCACGACGCGGGTGTTCTTGTCGATCAGGATGCTCATGGGGCTTTCCTTAGGCGTTGACCGCCGCGACGATCTTGCGCGCGGCATCGGCCATGTCGTCGGCGGTAATGATCGGTAGTCCGGATTCGGCGAGGATCTTCTTGCCCAGATCCTCGTTGGTGCCGCGCATGCGCACCACCAGCGGCACGGCCAGATGCACCTCTTTCGCCGCCGCGACGACGCCGTCGGCAATCGTGTCGCAGCGCATGATGCCGCCGAAGATGTTGACCAGGATGCCCTTCACCTTCGGATTGCGCAGCATGATCTTGAAGGCTTCGGTGACCTTTTCGGTCGTCGCGCCGCCGCCGACGTCGAGGAAGTTGGCCGGTTCGGCGCCGAAGAGCTTGATCGTGTCCATCGTCGCCATCGCCAGCCCGGCGCCGTTGACCAGGCAGCCGATGTTGCCGTCGAGCGAGATGTAGGAAAGATCATATTTCGACGCCTCGATCTCGGCCGGATCTTCTTCGTCGAGATCGCGCAGCGCGACGATGTCCTCGTGGCGGAAGAGCGCGTTGTCGTCGAAGTTCATCTTCGCATCGAGCGCCAACACCTGACCGTCGCGGGTGAGGATGAGCGGATTGATCTCGGCCAGCGAGGCATCGGTCTCCCAGAAGGCGCGGTAGAGGGCCTGCAAGGTGGCGAAGCCTCGTTCCTCATACTCCGAGGTCATGCCGATGGCCTGGCAGGTCCGACGGGCATCTTCTGCCCTCAAACCGGCGAGTGGGTCGACGAACACTTTGTGGATTTTTTCCGGCGTCCTGGCCGCCACTTCCTCGATGTCCATGCCGCCTTCGCTCGACGCCATCAGGCAGACGCGCTGCGTGACGCGATCGACGACCAGGCCGACATACAGCTCCTTGGCGATCGATGCGCCTTCCTCGATCAGCAGCCGGCGCACGGTCTGGCCCTCGGGGCCGGTCTGATGCGTGACCAGCTGCATGCCGAGAATGGCTTTGGCATGGCTGCGCACCTCTTCGAGCGAACGCGCCAGTTTGACGCCGCCGCCCTTGCCGCGCCCGCCGGCATGGATCTGCGCCTTGACGACCCACAGCGTGCCGCCGATCCGTTCGGCCGCGGCCACCGCTTCATCCACCGTGAAACAGGCGCCGCTGCCCCTGGGCGTGCTGACGCCGTAGCGGCGAAGGATCTCCTTCGCCTGATATTCATGAATCTTCATCGCTCTCCCCTGACCTAACGGACGATCATCAAGCGCGCATCCTCTACCCATGCGCGGCTGGCGATAATATCACGTTATGCTGGGCTATCTAAAACTAATGGCAATCCGGCGAGCGGTCGTGCCGACCCCGTCGAGCGGGTCGCCATGGCCGGAATGATGGCAAACCGGCTTACGGCGAAAGTCAGTCGCCTGGGGGCGGCGTACAGCCTGGGGCCGCGTCGTCTTCCGGGTTGATGCGGTTTAGGCAATAGCCCAGACCGCGCAGCGTGGCGATGCGTACGTCGGCCGCTTCGATTTTCTTGCGCAGCCGGTGCATGTAGACCTCGATGGCATTGGTGCTCACTTCATCGCCCCAGCCGCAGAGGTGGTCGACGAGCTGCTCCTTGCTCACCAGGCGTCCGGCGCGCAGCAGGAGGACCTCCAGCACGGCCATCTCGCGCGCCGACAGCTCGACGAGCTGGCCGCCGGCGGTGACCGTGCGCTCGGTCTGATCGTAAACCAGTGTGCCGAATTCGATGCGTGTCGCCTGGCCGGTGCCGCGCCGGGTCAGCGCGCGCACGCGGGCGCACAGTTCGGGCAAGGCGAAGGGTTTGACGAGGTAATCGTCGGCACCGGCATCGAGGCCGCGCACGCGGTCGTCGAGGCCATCCTGGGCAGTGAGGATCAGCACCGGCACCGCATTCTTGCGCGCCCGCAGCCGGCGCAGCACTTCGAGACCGGGCAAGCGCGGCAGGCCGAGGTCGAGGATCAGGAGGTCGTAGGCCTGCGTGCGCAGCGCGGTGTCGGCATCGAGGCCGTTACCGACCTGATCGACCGCGAACCCACCCTGACGCAGCGCGCGTACCAAGCCGTCGGCGATGACCCGGTCGTCCTCGGCAATGAGCACCCTCATGATCTGCCTTTCACTTTCGTTCGGCCCGGTATTTTACTGCCCGACCCGCACCGACGTTTTGGCCAGTAAGCAACGAGTAAGCTGGTGGCTCAAGAATAACGCTTTGGTGGAGGATGGGTCGATTGTCCTCTGCCGGCCGCGCCGACTGCGGGCGCAATGGTTTACAACAATCTGGAGGGAAGAGACATGCAACACGACGTCCAAGGCTACTGGAGGGCGACGCTGGGCTTGCTGGCCAAGGTTCTGGTCATCTGGTTCATCGTGTCTTTCGGGGCCGGCATTCTGCTCGCCGACATGTTGAACGGCATCTCGCTCGGCGGTTATCCGCTCGGCTTCTGGTTCGCCCAGCAAGGTGCAATCTATGTCTTCATCGCACTGATCTTCTGGTATGCGAAGAAGATGGGCGACATCGACCGCGAATTCAACGTGCACGAAGACTGAGGAGCCAGAAAACATGGATCTGCAAACCACGATTTACCTCGTCGTCGGCGCGACCTTCGCGCTTTACATCGGCATCGCCATCTGGGCGCGCGCCGGTTCGACCAGCGATTACTATGCCGCCGGCGGCGGCGTGCCGCCGGTGATGAACGGCATGGCGACCGCTGCCGACTGGATGAGCGCCGCGTCGTTCATCTCGATGGCCGGCCTGATCGCCAACATGGGTTATGGCGGCGGCCTGTTCCTGATGGGTTGGACCGGCGGTTACGTGCTGCTCGCCTGTCTGCTCGCCCCCTACCTGCGCAAGTTCGGCAAGTTCACCGTGCCGCAATTCATCGGTGACCGCTTCTACTCACAGACGGCGTCGACCGTGGCCGTGGTCTGCCTGCTGGTGGCGTCGGTCACCTACATCATCGGCCAGATGACCGGCGTCGGCGTCGCCTTCTCGCGCTTCCTCGGCGTCTCCAGCGATACCGGCATCTATGTCGGTATGGCCATCGTGTTTACCTATGCGGTGTTCGGTGGCATGAAGGGCATCACCTACACGCAGGTGGCTCAATACATCGTGCTCATCTTCGCCTATGTCATTCCGGCGATCTTCATCTCGATCGCACTTACTGGCGTGCCGCTGCCCCAGTTCGGTTTGGGGGCGAATTTGAGTGGCACCGATGTTTCGTTGCTGCAAAAGCTCGACCAGGTGGTCACCGAGCTCGGCTTCGGCAAATACACGACGTCGACGGCCGGTTCGACGCTGAACATGTTCGTCTACACGCTGTCGCTGATGATCGGTACCGCCGGTCTGCCGCACGTCATCATGCGCTTCTTCACCGTGCCGACCGTCGCCGCGGCGCGTTCCTCGGCGGGGTGGGCGCTGGTGTTCATCGCCATCCTCTATACCACCGCACCGGCGGTCGGCGCGATGGCCAAGCTCAATCTGCACGGCACGGTCAACAGCGCGGTCGGCATCGTCAATGACCCGAAAGGGGGTCTCAAGGTCGATGCGGCGACCGTCAAAGCCAATGCCGACATCTACGCACCGGAGGCGAGCCTGAAGTATGAGGAGCGCCCGGACTGGATGAAGCGCTGGGAAAAGACCGGCCTGCTCAAGTTCGAGGACAAGAACGGCGATGGCCGTATCCAGTACTACAACGACAAGACCAAGAACGAAGCCGCCAAGGCCAAGGCCGAAGCCGCCGGCTGGAAGGGCAACGAGCTGACGGTCAACGCCGACATCATCGTGCTGGCCAACCCGGAAATCGCGTTGCTGCCCAACTGGGTGATCGCGCTGGTCGCCGCCGGTGGCCTGGCCGCCGCATTGTCGACCGCCGCCGGCCTGCTGATGGCCATTTCTGCCGCCATCTCGCACGACCTGATCAAGGGCGTGTTCGCGCCCAACATCAGCGAGAAGGGTGAATTGCTGGCCGGCAAGATTTCGATGGCGGTCGCCATCGTCATCGCTGGCTGGCTCGGTCTCAATCCGCCGGGCTTTGCCGCCGGCACCGTGGCGCTGGCCTTCGGCATCGCCGCCAGTTCGCTCTTCCCGGCGATCATGATGGGCATCTTCTCGAAGAAGATGAACAAGGAAGGCGCCATTGCCGGCATGCTGGCGGGCCTCAGCGTGACGCTGTTCTATGTGTTCGCGCACAAGGGCATCTTCTTCGTCAAGGGCACCGAGTATCTGAACCTGATCGGCGGCGCGAACAGCTTTTTCGGCATCACGCCGGAAGCCTTCGGTGCAGTGGGCGCCCTGGTGAACTTCATCGTCGCCTTCGTCGTCGACAAGGTCACCAAGGAGCCGCCGGAGCACATCCAGCACATGGTCGAGAACGTGCGCATCCCGCGCGGTTCGAAGGCCGTCGACGGCGCGCACGCGCACTGATTTCACCTCCACCCGGATCGTCGATCCGGGTCTTTTCCGCCCCGCCGCGTTACACTGGCGGGGCTTTTTCATCGGAGGCATCATGGTGTTCGATGTCAGTGTCGCCCTGACTTGGCTGCTGTTCCTGGCCTTGTTCCCAATCTCGTTCTACTGGGGCCGCCGTGCCTGGCGCATCATCGTGCGGCGCGATTTTTCCGAGGTGGCGCTCAAGCGCGGCGAACCACCGGCCGACCCGGCACGCTACGCGCCTTACGCTGCCGCGATCAATCTGATCGGCGCCGGCATCATCATTTACGTCATCGTCGGCATCGTCACTGCCACGCTCAGCTACGAGGTCTGGTCGGCGATCGCCGGCTCGACCATCTGGCTGAAAATCATCCTCGACTTTGCCCTCAGCCGCAGCGCCCACATGAAGTTCGGGCGCACCGAAGCGAAGCGCTGAAAGCCGTTCCCGAAAAACTAAGCGCCTCTTTTTCCCGAAAGTCAGACCGGCCAGCACGGCGTCCGCGGGTGTTCAGCGGCTGTCGACGTAGTAATCGACGCGGCCGCGTGGCGCGAGATATTCGATCACCGCGCTGGGCAGCGTGCTCGGGTCGACCGGCCCTTCGATGGCCAGATCGGCGGCCACCAGATCGAGTACCAGCGCTTCGTTGCGCGGGATCTCGGCATCGTAGAGCATGACCAGCGGTCGCAGCAGGTTGTCCGGATCGGTTTCCATGACCAGGCCGACGCTGTCGTTGGTCAGGCGCACGAAGGTGCCGGGTGGGTAGATGCCCATCAGGCGGATGAAGCGGTTGAGGAGTTCGCGGTCGAAGTGGCCGGCTTCGTGCTTGAGCAAGCGCGCCAGCGCCTCGACCGGCATCTTCGCCGGCCCGGCGTCGAAGGGATTGCAGAGATTGTCGTAGCGGTTGGCGATGGCGACGATGCGCGCCAGACGCGGAATCTTCTCGCCCGCCAGCCCGTTCGGAAAGCCGCTGCCATCGCAGCGTTCATGATGGCAGGCGATGATGTTGCGCGCTGCGGTCGTCAGCTCGCGCATGCCGGCGACGTCCTTGATGCCATAACCGATATGGGCGCGGTAGAACTCTTCCTCGGGTGGCGTGCGGCGGGCAGCGCGCAGGATGCGGGCGGGGATTTCGTGCTTGCCGATGTCGTGTAGCAGCGCTCCCATGCCCAGCGAGCGCATTTCCTCTGCGGAAAGCCCGACCGCCTTGCCGAGCAGCAGCGACAGCACCATGACGTTCAGCGCGTGCTGCGGCAGGCCGACCTCGCGCGCCTTCTGATTCACCAGATGCACGGCGACGCTCTCGCTGTTCAGCAGCACATCGACGTTGCGCTGGATCAGCGCCTGGGCCTGGGCATGCGCTTCGAGCGGTTTGGCGGTGACCAGACGCAGGATGGCGTTGGCGCCGGCGAGACTTTGTTCATACTCGCGCTCGCGGCGCGCCAGGGTCTCGCGCAGTGCGCGCACGCGCTCGACGCGCTGGCGCTTGTCGTCGAGCATGCTGGCCAGGGCTGCGTCGCCCCAGTCGGCCTCCTCTTCCGCCGTGCCGACCGGGCTGACTTCCAGCGGTTCGGCCGTGCTGCGCTTTGGGTCCCAAGGGACTTCCTTCAGCCCCATCTCGCGCAGCGCCCGCACCTGGCGCTCGCTGGTGATGCGGAACTCGTTGAGCAGGAAGGGATGACGCAGCCAGCCGATCTCGGTCAGCGAGATGAAGACTCCCGGCTGCAGGCGGTCGACGGCGATGCGCGCCATGAAACGGCCCGGTCAAGCAGCTTACTGGCCCTGGGCGGCGATGTCGGCACGCACCTTGTCCATGTCGAGCTGGCCGATCTGGGCGATCAGCTGATCCAGCGCCTGGGCGGGCAGCGCGCCAGCCTCGGCATAGAGGATGATCTGTTGCCGGAAGACCATCAAGGTCGGAATCGAGCGGATGTTGAAGGCTGCGGCCAGTTCCTGCTGTTCCTCGGTATTGATCTTGGCGAAGACCACGTCGGGGTGTTTCTCGGAGGCGGCCTCGAAGACCGGCGCGAATGACCGGCAGGGCGCGCACCAAGGCGCCCAGAAATCGACGATCACCGTTTCGTTGCCGTCAATGGTGGGACGGAAGTTGTCACTGTTCAGTTCAATGGTAGCCATCGGCCGCTCCTCGTTGGGTTGGGGGAGAGGCGCGATGCTACCCGTTTTCGCCACTGGCGTGCGATCATCGCGCCCATGTCCGACGAGCCTGCTCTGTCACCACCGATGGCTGGCCGTGGCGCTGCCGGGCGTTCCCGGCCGGCGGATGTTCTGGCTTATCGCGGCCGCTTCGCCCCCTCGCCGACCGGGCCGCTGCATTTCGGCTCGCTGGTCGCGGCGCTCGGCAGCCGTCTCGATGCGCGCGCCCATCAGGGCGCTTGGCTGCTGCGCATCGAGGATGTCGACGAGCCGCGCTGTCGCGGTCCCTGGCGCGATGTCATCCTGCGCCAGCTCGAAGCCTATGGGTTCGTCTGGGACGGCGAGCCGCGTTGGCAGAGTCGATGCATCGCGCATTATCAGGCGGCGCTGGAGCGGCTCATCGCCGCTGGCCTGGCTTATCCCTGTGCCTGCACGCGCCAGCAGCTGGCGGCAATGCCGCGCGGAGCCGATGGCGCCCACCTCTATCCCGGTACCTGCCGCGCCGGCCCGCCGCCCGGTCGGCCGCCGCGTGCCTGGCGGCTGCGCGTGCCCGACGAAGTGCTGCGCTTCGAAGACCGCATCCAGGGGGAGCAGCATCAGGCGCTGGCGCGCGAGGTCGGTGATTTCGTGCTGCGGCGCGCCGACGGCTATTTCGCCTACCAGCTCGCCGTGGTGGTCGACGATGCCGAGCAGGGCATCACCCACGTCGTGCGCGGCGCCGATCTGCTCGCTTCGACGGCGCGCCAGATGCTGCTGCAGCGCCTGCTCGGTTATCCGACGCCACAGTATGCCCATCTGCCGCTGGCCATCGATGATCAGGGTGAAAAGCTGTCGAAACAGACGCAGGCGCCGCCTCTAGACGAAGCCCGGCCGGTGCCGACGCTGCATGCCGCGCTGAGCTTCCTCGGCCAGTTGCCGCCGCCGGACCTGGCCCGGGCCTCGCTCGCCACGTTGTGGCAGTGGGCCGAGGCACATTGGTTGCTGGCTCGCGTGCCTCGGCAGCCCACGGCGGCCACCCTTCCTGCGCTTTTCGGGGGCCGCGGGCAATGACGCGCGACGGGGTGGGCGGAGGCTGATGCCCAGGAAAGCCATGAGCGGGAAGAAGCAGCTGGCGGATGCGGCGCAAACCGCCCCCCTGGCTGTGCCGGAAATTTGCGCTGACCAGTGCTATATTGATCGAAGGCCGGCGTAACGCCCAGCGGAGGAATATCCCGATGAACGTCACAGACATAGCCAGTCTCTATCGCAGTCTGCAAAGCCCAGCCAGCGCCCCGGCCGGCAGCGAGGTCGTGCAGAAGGCCGCCGAGGCCGGCATGGCCCGTCTGGAACAGGCGCGCCAGTCGGTGCAGGTGCAGCTGTCGGCCTATGGCCAGGTAAAAAGCGGTCTCGAACGTCTCGCCGAGGCGGGCCAGAGTCTGAGGTCGGAGGCGCCGATGAGTGCTGCCGAGACGAAGAAGGCGTTGCAGACGATGGTCAGCGCCTATAACGAGACCCGCGCCGCGGCGGTGATGGCCGAGCCCGGTCGGGCGAGTTCTGCCGCCAATGCGCTGCGTCGCGCCGTCTCTGCCGACGAGGCGAGTGCCGATCTGCGCGCGCTCGGCATCACGCGCCAGCGCGACGGCGCGCTGGCCATCGACGAGAAAAAACTCGATCAGGCTCTGGCCAGCGATACGGCGGGGACGCGCGCGGCGGCGGGGCGGTTCGCCGGCCGCCTCGAATCGGTGGCCAGCCGCGCCCTGGGCGAAAGCGGTGGCATCGGCCGCACGCTGCAAAGCCTCGATCAGCGCCTGCAGCAGATCGACAACCGCCTGACCGGCCTGCAGAATCTCAGCGGCAGCGGCAGTTACCGGCGCATGGCCTCGATGTTCGGCGCCTGAGCCGTCGCAAACGTAACGGCAAGCCGACTGGCCGCTCGCCGGCTTCGGCGGTCGTGGTCCGGTAGCGCGGGTCGGTGGCGCAGACAGCAGAGGGGGCGGCTTGCCTGCACGACCAATCGGTGGGTAATTCGCTGCCTGTTCGCTGACCTACGGGTTGCAGGCCAAGGGTTATCCTATGGCCCGTTGCATTGACCTCTCTCACTTCTCATGGCCGTCCAAAACGAAGACCTGTCGATGGCGCTGTTCTGCGACTTCGAGAACATCGCCCTCGGTGTGCGCGATGCACAGTACGAAAAATTCGATATCAAGCCCATCCTCGAAAAGCTGCTGCTCAAGGGTAGTATCGTCGTCAAGAAGGCTTACTGCGACTGGGAGCGCTACAAGGCGCACAAGGCGGCGATGCACGAGGCCAATTTCGAGCTGATCGAAATTCCGCATGTGCGCCAGTCTGGCAAGAACTCGGCCGACATCCGTATGGTCGTCGACGCGCTCGACCTGTGTTACACCAAGGCCCATCTGAACACCTTCGTCGTCATCTCGGGCGATTCGGATTTTTCGCCGCTGGTCTCGAAGCTGCGCGAGAACGCCAAGCATGTCATCGGCGTCGGCGTCAAACAATCGACTTCCGACCTCCTGATCGCCAACTGCGACGAATTCATCTATTACGACGATCTGGTGCGCGAACGCGAGGCCAAGCGTTCGTCGCGCCCGAAGGAGAACCAGCGCCGTTCGCCCGAGGAGGAATTGAAGCGCCGTGAGGAGTTGGAAAAACGCCGCAGCCAGGGCATCGAACTGGCGGTGGCGACGCTGGAGGATCTGCTGCGCGATCGGGCCGACGACGAGCGTGTTTGGGCCTCGGTGCTGAAGGAGGCGCTCAAGCGGCGCAATCCGGGCTTCAACGAATCCTATTTCGGCTTCCGCGCCTTTGGCAACCTGCTGGAAGAAGCTGCGGCGCGCGGATTGCTCGAGTTCGGCCGCGACGAGAAATCCGGCGCCTATGTTCGGCGGCGGCCAGTGGTCAGCAGCGAAGGCGGCGTGGACGCGGCCAATGGTTCCCTATTGGAAACCATCGCCGAAACCGTCGTCGTGGTCGGTGATGGTGCGGCAGTCGGCGTCCCGGTGGGGCCCGACTCGCCCAGCGAAGAGTATGGCGCACAGCGATCGCCGGTCGGCGATGAAAGTCAGCCCAGTGGGCACGGCGGAGCGCAACCGTCCGCGCCGGACGAAGTTTCGGTCGGCAGCGAGGCGGCGACTGTCGTCACGGTCTCCCGGCGCGAGGGCGAAGCAGGCGACGCAGTGGGCACACTGGCGCTGCCCGCAGGGGATGCGGGCGGAGAAAGGCGAAATGCTGCGCCCCCCGCTGCGAGCGAGAAGCCGCGCCGCCGGCGCAGTCGGGTCAAGCCGGCGACCGAGGCTGCGGCCAGGGAGATGGTCGCGGTCGGAACCGAAGCGGTGGCAGCGGCTCAGTCGACGCCGACGCCCGAAGCGGGCGTCGACGGGGCTGAGACCGCCGTCGTCGCCAGGCCGCGCCGGCGGTCGCGCAAGCCCAAGACTGCCAGCAACGATGGCGAAATCTGATCGTTGTAAAGATTGGCGTGTGCTATGACGCCGCGCCGGTATCGCCCGTGTCCCTACGGCCGAGGGGCGAACCGGTTCGCGTCGCTACGCCGCAGAACGCTGGGGAAGGGTAGCGTGCATCGCCAGATGCGCCCGCGCCCGGCAATCCCGATGCAGTGTTACGGCGTCGGAGACGGGAATGCGACGAGCGTTTCTGACGGTGAAAACGATTGACTGGCTTGACGATTGACTGCAACATTGCCGGGCAGGCCGCTGTTTCGTCGGTGGCGAGGAAGGGAAGGCGAGGACCGTAAGTGAGCCGGTGGACGGGCAAGGCGGGTTTTTGGTGCAGCGACTGGTTCCTCGGGCTAGTCGTCAGTGTCGCCATACTCGTTTTGCAAGACAGCGGGCCCTGGCGTTCGCTGGAACTGGCGACCTACGACATGGCTTTGCGCCAGACCGAGCGCGTTCCTTCGGATCGCATCGCGGTGATCGCCATCGACCAGCACAGCCTCGACAATCTCGGTCGCTGGCCGTGGTCGCGCGAGGTGCTGGCCGAGATGATCGACAAGCTGGCGGCCAGCGGTGCCTAGGTCATCGGTGCGACGATCTTCCTTTCCGAACCGCAGCAGGATGCCGGTCTGGCCTATATCCGCCGCCAAACCGACATCGACGAGCGTGCCGGCGGCCTGCCGATCACCTCGCCGGCCAACGAACTGGCGCGGCAGACGCCGCCTTGGGGAGAGCTGGCCACGACGCTCAAGGAAGCGGAGGAAAAGCTGGCTGTCGATGCGCACCTGGCGCGATCGCTCGAGTCTGCGGGCAACGTCGTACTGCCCATGCTCTTCGTCACCGGCGATCCGTTCGGGCGACCCGATCGGCCGTTGCCCGAGTTCATGCGCCGCCATGCGCTGGCATTGCACGGCACGGAAGGGCCGTTGCTGCCTACCTCACGCCTCGATGCCACCGTGCTCGATGCCCTCGGTGAGAAGGCGACGGTCGGCCAGCTCAATCTCGCGCCCGATGTCGACGGCGTCATCCGCACCGTGCCGCTGCTCGTTGCGCATTTCAACGCCGCCTATCCAGCGCTGGCAGCGCTGATTGCCATTTGCGCGCCTGTCTCGCCGGCTCGGGTGAAGGCGCTTCCATGTAAAGGAAAGCACGATGGATCTGCACGCGGTTCTCGACATCGTCAGCCGTTCCGATACCGGCCGGGTACGCACGCACAACGAGGATGCCGTGCATGTCGATGCGGCGCATCATCGCTTCGTCGTTCTAGCCGATGGCATGGGCGGCTATAACGCCGGCGAGGTGGCCAGCGGTATGGCCACTGCCGTGCTGGGCGATGCGCTGGCCCGCGCCTTTGCCAAGGCTTTGCCGGGCTCGCGCGATGCGGCCAGCGGCAAGCTGTATGCCCATGCCGTGCTGGAGCGCGAGATCGCGCGCGCCAACGGCGCGATCTTCGATGCGGCGCAAAGCCAGACGCAGTACTCCGGCATGGGCACGACGCTGATCGTCGGCGTTTTCTACGACGACTCGCTGACCGTGGCGCACATCGGCGATTCGCGCCTATATCGCCTGCGCGGCGACGAATTCCAGAAGGTGACGCGCGATCATTCGCTGCTGCAGGAACAGCTCGATTCGGGCATGATCAGCGAGGAACAGGCCCGTCATTCCCAGAACCGCAATCTGGTGACGCGCGCGCTCGGCATCGATCCCCAGGTCGAAGCCGAGATCCGCGATTACGAGGTCAGGCCGGGCGATCTTTATCTGTTCTGCTCGGACGGTCTGAACGACATGGTCGAAGATCAGGACATCGCCGAGACCTTGGCCATGCTCAGCGCCAATCTGGAGTCGTGCGCGACGCGGCTCATCGACATGGCCAACGACAATGGCGGGCGCGACAACGTGTCGGTGATCCTGGTCAAGGTGAAAAAGGCCTATGCCGAGAAGCGTGGCGGCTGGTTCTGATCGACTGGCTGAATGCGCGCTTCCCCTGAAAAACCCGCTTCGCTCGTTTCTCCCCCTGCAGGGCAAGAAACACTCGGAGTGGCCCTTCGTGTTTCCTGAGAAGCAAAAGGACGCAGAAAATGGCAGCAAAGCTGATACTGAGCATGGAAGGCATGGTGCTGAAGGATATCCCGCTCGACAAGGAGCGCGTCACCATCGGTCGCAAGCCGCATAATGACATACAGATCGACAATCTGGCCATTTCCGGTGAACACGCCGTTGTGGTGACCGTGCTCAACGATTCTTTCGTCGAAGATCTGGGCAGCACCAATGGCACCTTCGTCAATGGTCAGCCGATCAAGAAACACCTGCTGCACAACAACGACGTCATCGAGCTGGGCAAGTATCGGCTGAAATTCATCGTCGAGACGCCACCGCCGGCCGCCGACTTCGAAAAGACGATGATCCTGCGTCCGGAGATGATGCGCCGCGCTGCCGCCGAGCCGGCAGCGCGGCCATCGAACGAGGCGAGCCAGCCGCAGCATGCGCCGGCCGCGACCGCTGCACCGGCGCTGCCGCTGGCCGCGATCCAGGTGCTCACCGGCGCCAATGCCGGCCGCGAGCTGGAGCTGACCAAGCCGCTGACCACGCTCGGCAAGCCCGGCGTGCAGGTGGCGGTGATCGCCCGCCGGCCGCATGGCTATTTCATGACCCATGTCGAAGGAGCGCAGTTTCCGATCGTCAATGGTCGCGCTCTCGATGCCCAGGCGCACGAACTGCACGATCATGATGTGATCGAGCTGGCGGGCGTCAAGATGGAATTCTTCCTCAAAGCCTGATTCACTCCCATCGTGCGCGCGGCTGCCCTGCTCATCGCTGCCTGCTCCTGCACCCTCGCCTCGGGCGGGGCGCGCCGTGCCCACCGGGCTGACTTTGGTGGCGGAGCGGAGGAGCAGCAGTGAAGGCGATGCGCCGTCTTCTTGCGCGCCGCTCGCTGCCGCCGTTCCTGTTCGGCCTGTTGCTGCTTACCCTGATGTTCGGGCATGCCGCGCACTGGTGGCGCATCGACATCGTCAGCCGGCTCGATGCCATCATCTACGACGCCCGGTTGCGCCTGACCATGCCGGAAGAGAAGGATGAGCGCATCGTCATCGTCGACATCGACGAAAGATCGTTCACCGAACTCGGCCACTGGCCCTGGCGGCGCGACGTTCTGGCAGGTATGGTCGATGAATTGTTCGTGCGCCAGCGCATCGCCGTGCTCGGCTTCGATGTCGTCTTCGCCGAAGCCGACACCAGTTCCGGTCTCGCAACGCTGCAGGCGCTGGCCGAAGGGCCGTTGCGCAACGAGGCCGGCTTCCAGGCGCAGTTCGCGCGTCTGCGCGACGAACTCGACCGCGATGCGCGTTTTGCCGCGGCGCTGCGCGGGCGGCCGGTGATCCTCGGCTATTACTTTTCGTCGCGCGAAGATGCCGTGAGCAGCGGCATGCTGCCGCCACCGGTCCTGCCGGCGGGTATGTTCGGCGACCGGCCGATCGCTTTCACACGCTGGCACAGTCATGGCGCCAACCTGCCCATCCTGCAGCAGGCGGCGGCAGGCGGCGGCCACTTCAACTCGCTGGTCGATTTCGACGGCATCTCGCGCCGCGTACCGCTGCTCGTCGAATATCAAGGCGCCTACCAGGAAGCGCTGTCGCTGGCCATGCTGCGCGCCGTGCTCGGTCAGCCGCCGATACGGCCCGGCTATGCCGAAGGGCGCATCGCCGGTTATGGCGGTCTCGAATGGCTGGAACTGCCCACGGAACAGGGTACGCTGCGCTTGCCGGTCGATGAAAACGTTGCGGCGCTGGTGCCCTTCCGCGGCCGGCGCGGCAGCTTTCCCTATGTTTCGGCGGCCGATGTCATTGCTGGCCGTCTGCCGGCGGGCGCGCTGGCTCACCGCATCGTGCTCGTCGGCACCTCGGCGCCCGGCTTGATGGACTTGCGCGCCACGCCGGTCGATCCGGCCTTTCCCGGGGTCGAGATCCATGCCAACCTGATCTCGGCCATGCTCGATGGCCGGCTGAAGGACAAGCCGGCCTGGGTGCTGGGTGCCGACGCCGTACAGACGCTGTTGGTCGGCCTGCTGCTGGCGGTGACCCTGCCGCTGCTGTCGCCGCTGATGGCGACGCTTTTGTGGGCAGGGGTCACGTTGACGCTAGTGGCAGCGAATTTCGCTCTCTGGCATGCCGGCAATCTGGTACTGCCACTGGCCGGCGTGCTGCTGCTCGCCACGCTGCTCTATGTCCTCGATATGTCGTGGGGCTATTTCGTCGAGGTGCGCAGCAAGCGGCAGTTCGCCAGTCTATTCGGCCAGTTTGTGCCGCCCGAACTGGTCGAGGAGATGGCGCGCGATCCGGAGCATTACAGCATGGAAGGGCGCCGTGCCGATCTGACCGTGCTCTTTTCCGACGTGCGCGACTTCACGGCCATTGCCGAGGGCCTGGCGCCGGAGGCACTGGCAGCGCTGATGAACACCTACCACGGCACGATGACCGATGTCATCCGCCGCCAGCGTGGCACGCTGGACAAGTACATCGGCGATGCGATCATGGCGTTCTGGGGCGCGCCGATTGCCGATCAGGCGCATGCCCGCCAGGCCGTGCTCGCCGCGCTGGAGATGCAGGCTGCCCTGCCCGAACTCAACGAGCAGCTGGCGGCGCGCGGCTGGCCACGGCTGAAGATCGGCATCGGCGTGAACACCGGCCCGATGACCGTCGGCGACATGGGCTCGCCGGTGCGCAAGGCCTACACGGTGATGGGCGATGCGGTCAATCTCGGTTCGCGCCTCGAGGGCCTGACCAAGTCTTATGGCGTGACCATTCTGATCGGCGAGACCACCCGCGCCGAGGCCGGCGACGACATCGTCTATCGCGAGATCGACCGCGTGCGCGTCAAGGGCAAGGACCAGGCCGTGGCCATCTACGAACCCCTCGGTCTGGCCAGTGTGCTGGGCGAATCGCGCCAGAGCGAACTGCGCCTGTGGCAAACGGTGCTGCAGGCCTATCGCCTGCAACGCTGGGACGAGGCCGAATTGGCGCTTTACAATCTGCAGCGTCAGTGGCCGCACAAGCTTTATGAGCTCTACGCCGAGCGCGTGGCGACGCTGAAGAGCCAGCCTCCCGGCGCGAACTGGGATGGTTGCTGGAAATTCGTCACTAAATAGCGTCGATGAAGATACGGATTCTCGGTTGCAGCGGCGGCATCGGTGGGCGACATCTGCGCACCACCTCGATTCTCATCGACCACGACGTGCTGGTCGATGCCGGCACGGGCGTTGCCGATCTGTCGATCGCCGAACTGGCGCGCATCGACCATGTCTTCCTGACCCATTCGCATCTCGACCACGTCGCCTGCCTGCCGCTGATGATCGACACCGTCGGCGACATGCGCATGCAGCCGCTCACCATACATGCGACCGAGGCGACGATGGAGATTTTGCGCACGCATCTGTTCAACTGGGCGATCTGGCCGGATTTCAGCGAAATACCGGCGCCGGAGAAGCCTTTCATGCGCTTTTCGACCCTGTCGCCAGCAGTGGCCGTCGATCTCGGGGGCGGGCGCACGATCACGCCGTTGCCCGCCAACCACACCGTGCCGGCGGTTTCGTTCCACCTCGACTCGGGGCAGGCCAGTCTGGTCTTTTCCGGCGATACCGGGCCCTGCGCCGAACTCTGGTCGGCCGTCAATCGCATCGCCAACCTGAAGATCATCATCATCGAGACCGCTTTTTCCAACCGCGAGCAACGTTTGGCGGAAAGCTCCAAGCACCTGTGTCCAAGCATGCTGGGCGAGGAGCTGGCCAATCTGCAACAGCCGGCCGAAATCTTCATCACCCATCTGAAGCCGGGTCAGATCGAACTGACCATGCAGGAGATCGAGGAATCGATCGGCGAGTGGCGGCCGCGCATGTTGCAGAACAATCAGGTGTTCGAACTGTGAGGCACGAGCCGGATTCCTGCCCGGTCGGTTTGCCGGGGGACTACCGATGAGCGACGCGATGCACGCGGTCGATAGCGATGCCGCGCTGCTCGCCGGCCTGAAGCTGCTCGATGCACTGTCGGCCAAGGCGGTGGCGGAATTAGCGCGGTTGGCACATCGCGAGAAATTCGCCCGTGGCCTCGATCCGTTCCAGCTGCACGACTGGTCGGGCCGGGTGGTTTGGCTGTTGCGCGGCGAGTTGAAGGTTGACGAAGTGCGCGGCGGCATGCGCGTGCTGGTCGGCGGTTGCGAGCGCGCCCTGCTGCCGCTGTGGCGCGGCAATGGGCCGCCGCCGCGCGCCAAGGCGATCACCGATGTCGAACTGATCAGCTTCGACGAAAATGACCTCGACATTCTGGTCACCTGGAACGAGATGGTCGCCGACAGTCAGCCCGGTGATGGCGGCGGCGTCGATTGGCGGGCCAAGGGTGGCCTGCTGCTGGCCGGCAACCCGGCGCGCAGCGTATTCGCGGCGCTGCCGCCGGCGCACATCGCCGGCCTGTTGGCGCGCTTCGTGCCGGTCGAGGTGCGACGCAACGAGGAAATCGTTCGTCAGGGCGAAGCCGGCGACTGCTATTACGTTATCGACAGCGGTCGGGCGCGCGTTACGCGTCAAGTCGCTGGCGGCGAAGTCGAGCTGGCCGAATTGATGCCGGGCGATGCCTTTGGCGAGGAGGCCTTGATCCAGGGGGCATTGCGCAATGCCACCGTGCGCATGATAAGCGATGGCACGCTGCTCAAACTGGCCAAGGCCGATTTCGTCGCGCTGTTGCAGGAGCCCTTGCTGCACCGCATTTCGCCGCGCGAAGCGCGCGCCCGCGTCGATGACGGTGCACAATGGCTGGATGTGCGCTTTCCGGCCGAATACCAGTATGACGGTCTGCCCGGTGCGCGCAACGTGCCGCTCGGCGAGTTACGCCAAGCGATGTCTGGGCTGGATGTGACGCGCGATTACATCGTCTACTGCCAAAGTGGCCGGCGCAGTTCGGCGGCCGCCTTTCTGCTCGCCCAGCGCGGTTTTCGCGTCTGGTTGCTCGATGGCGGGTTGCGTGCCATGCTGGCCGAAAGCGATGCCGGCGAACGCGGGGCGACGCCCAGTGTTGGTTTCACAAGGGGTTCATGATGGCCATTGTCCTGCCTCAGGACGCCGGCGGTCTGTCCGATGTCAGCAGCCGGTTGACCTTCTTCAAGAACTTGCAAGTGGTTACCAACAAGATCCATGCGACGTCGAACGTGGACGAGATCATGCTGGAGCTGTCACAGGAGATTTGCCAGCTCTTCAATGCCGACCGGTTGACCATCTATTCGGTGAGCGAGGACAAGTCGGCCATCGTCTCGAAAGTCAAGACCGGCCTGAACTCGTTCCGCGACCTGAAACTGCCGATCTCGGACCAAAGCATCGCCGGCCACGTCGCGCTGACCAAACAGATGGTCAATATCATGGACGTCTATGACGATGCCGAACTGAAAGCCATCAGTCCGAACCTGCGCTTCCTGCAGGAAGTCGACCGACGCACCGGCTACCGCACCAAGCAGATGCTGATTGCCCCGATTACCAATCCGCAGTCCGGCGAACTGCTCGGCGTCGTGCAGATCATCAACAACAAGGCCGGCACGCCGTTTTCGTCGGTGGCCGAGGATGGCTTGAAGGGCTTGTGCGAGACGCTGGCCATTGCTTTTTCACAGCGCAATCGTGTCGCCCATGTCGTCAAGTCGAAGTATGACCATCTCGTGCTCGATGCGGTCATCTCGGCGCAGGAGCTGGAACTGGCCGGCCGCACCGCCCGGCGCAAGGGCATCGACTTCGAGGAAGTGCTGACCGGCGAATACAGCGTCACACTGGCGGCGATCGGCAACGCGCTGGCCAAATTCTTCGGCGTGCCTTATGAACCCTTCAAGGGCGATCGCTTGAAGCCGGTCGATCTGCTGAAGAACCTCAGGCGCGAGTATCTCGAGCAGGAGCGCTGGGCGCCGGTCGAGGACGGCCCCGACGGGGTGGTCATCGTCGCCCTCGATCCTGAGCAGGTCAAGAACGCTCGGGTGGTCAATAACATCTTTCCGAAGAGCAAGCTGATCTACCGCGTCACGACGGTACAGGAATTCCGCCAGACGCTCGATCAGCTGTTCGGGGGTGGCGGCGCGGGCAGCCTGTTCAACGACGACAGTTCGGTCAACGATCTGCTCTCGGGACTCGACGAAAGCGATGGCGAGGGCGAGGGCGCGACGAGCGACGACGTTTCGGCGGCCGCCGACAATGAACTCGTCAAGCTGGTGAACAAGATCATCATCGACGCCTACCAGCAGGGTGCCTCGGACATTCACATCGAACCCCGGCCCGGTAAGGAAAAGACGCTGATCCGCTTCCGCAAGGACGGCTCGCTCGTGCCGTACATCGAAGTTCCGGCGTCTTACCGCAACGCCCTGGTCGCACGCCTGAAGATCATGTGCGATCTGGACATCGCCGAGCGACGCAAGCCGCAGGATGGCAAGATCAAGTTCAAGAAATTCGGTCCGCTCGACATCGAACTGCGGGTAGCGACGATTCCTTCTGCGGGTGGCGTCGAGGATGTGGTGATGCGCATCCTTGCCGCCGGCGAGCCGATCCCGCTCGACAAGCTCGGCGTGCTGCCGGCCAACCTGGAAAAACTCAAGGCCTGTATCTCGAAACCTTATGGCCTGTTTTTCGTCTGCGGTCCAACCGGTTCCGGCAAAACGACGACGCTGCATTCAGTGCTCGGCTATCTGAACACCCCGGACACCAAGATCTGGACAGCCGAGGATCCGGTCGAAATCACCCAGAAGGGCCTGCGTCAGGTGCAGGTCAACAAGAAAGCCGGTCTCGACTTCGCTACGGTGATGAGAGCCTTCCTGCGCGCCGACCCGGACATCATCATGGTCGGCGAAATGCGCGATGCCGAAACGACCGGCATCGGCATCGAAGCCTCGCTCACCGGCCACCTGGTCTTTGCCACCTTGCACACCAACAGCGCGCCGGAATCGATCATCCGCCTGCTGGACATGGGCATGGATCCGTTCAACTTCGCCGACGCGCTGCTCGGCATCCTCGCCCAGCGTCTGGCCAAGCGACTGTGTTCGTGCAAGGAGGCGTACACGCCGAGCATGGAAGAGCTCAGTCTCTTCGTCGCCGAATACAGCGAGGAACTGCGTAACACCGAGGCCTTCAAGAAGGATGCCCGGGCGGCTCAGGAGGCCCTGTTGCAGCGCTGGTTGCGTGAATACGGCAAAGACGGCAAGTTCACGCTCTACCGTGCCAAGGGCTGCGAGAAGTGCAGCAACACCGGTTACAAGGGGCGTGTCGGTCTGCACGAATTGCTCGTCGGCACCGACCGCATCAAGAAGCTGATCCAGGAGCACGCCCGCGTTGCCGAGATTCTCGCCGCCTGCCTCGAAGAGGGCATGACCACGCTCAAGCAGGATGGCATGGAAAAGGTGTTGCAGGGCATCACCGACATGAAGCAGGTGCGCGCGGTATGCATCAAGTGAATCCGGCGTCGGGCGATACGGTCGAGGGCTTGTTGGCGCGCATTGAGCGCCTGAGCGCGGTCGGTGCCGCGCTGTCGAGCGAGCGTAACCTTGATCGCCTGCTGGAAAAAATCCTCGTCGCCGCCATGGAGCTCACCGGCGCCGACGGCGGCACGCTCTACCGCGTGCGTGAGGATGGCCAGGCGCTGCGTTTTGCCATCATGCATAACGACACGCTGGCCATCGCGCTCGGGGGGACGAGCGGCCAGCCGATCGACTTTCCCGATCTGCCGCTCGTCAAGGAAGATGGCGCGCCGAACGATACGCTGGTCGCCGCCTGGGCGGTGATCCACGATTGCACGATCAATATTGCCGATGCCTACAGCGCCGCCGGTTTCGATTTTTCCGGCACGCGCCGCTTCGACGAGCGCACTGGCTATCGCTCGCAATCCTTCCTCACCGTGCCGATGAAAAACCACGAGAACGAAATCATCGGTGTGCTGCAGCTGATCAATGCGCGCGATGCCCACTGCGGCGCCGTGCGTCCCTTTTCCGCCGCCGACCAGCGCATCGCTGAATCGTTGGCCTCCGAGGCGGCGATCGCGCTGACCAACCGCCTGCTGATCGCCAGGCTCGAGGAGCTGTTCGAGTCGTTCATCAACCTGATCAACATGGCCATCGACGAGAAATCGCCCTATACCGGAGGCCATTGCCAGCGTGTGCCGGTGCTGACGATGATGATCGCCGAGGCCGTGCATGCCACGACCGAAGGCCCGCTGGCCGGTTTTTGCATGTCCGATGCCGACCGCTACGAGCTGCGCATCGCCGGCATGCTGCACGATTGCGGCAAGATCACCACCCCGGTGCATGTCGTCGACAAGGCGACCAAACTGCACACGCTCTTCGACCGCATCCATCTCATCGATATCCGCTTCGAGGTCGTCCGGCGCGATGCCGAGATCCGCATGTGGCGCGCCATCGCCGGTGGACTGCCCGAAGAAATGGCGCGGGAGCAATACGCCGTCGATATTTCCGGCCTGAACGACGACCGTGATTTCCTGCGTCATGCCAATATCGGCAGCGAGGCGATGACGCCGGCCGATCAGGAACGCGTGCGCGCCATCGCCCGCCGCTGGCGCTGGCAGAATGAAAACGGTATCGAGACCGACTTCCTGACCGAGAACGAAGTCGAAAATCTGACCATCCGCGCCGGCACGCTGACCGCCGACGAGCGCGAAGTGATCAATCACCACATCGTCGCGACGATCAGGATGCTCGAGGCGCTGCCCTGGCCAAAGCATCTGAAACGGGTGCCCGAATTCGCCGGCGGCCATCACGAACGCATCGACGGCAAGGGTTATCCGCGCGGGCTCACTGGCGAGCAGATGTCGCTGCAAGCACGCATGATAGCCATCGCCGACATCTTCGAGGCGCTGACTGCGCGCGACCGGCCGTACAAACGCGGCATGAAGCTGTCGCAGGCGATGGGCATCCTGGCCAATTTCGCCCGCAATGGCCACATCGATCCGCAGCTGTTCGAGGTCTTCGTGCGCCAGAAGGTCTATCTGCGTTACGCCGAGCAGTTCCTCGACCCGGCACAGATCGATGACGTGGACGCCGGGGCGCTGCTGTCGTGCGGGTGATGCCGGCACGAAAGTCAGCCCCATCGGCACGGCGGAGGAGGAGCCGCTGATGCGCTCGCCGGCCCGTGAAGCGATGAGCACCGACGAGCGCCGCGCCGGCGGCGCGCTCGCGGCCATCTTCGCGTTGCGCATGCTGGGACTGTTCCTTGTCTTGCCGGTGTTCGCCAGTGCCGCCCAACATCTGCCGGGAGGCGAGGATCTGCGGTGGGTCGGTCTAGCGCTCGGCGCCTATGGCCTGACCCAGGCCGTGCTGCAGATCCCATTCGGCATGGCCTCGGATCGCTATGGCCGCAAGCCAGTGATCGTCGTCGGTCTGCTGCTTTTCGCCGCTGGCTCGATCATCGCGGCGCTGGCCACGGACATCGTCTGGCTGCTCGCCGGGCGCATCGTCCAGGGCGCTGGCGCCATTTCGGCGGCGGTGACCGCACTGGCCGCCGATCTGACGCGCGAGGAACACCGCACCAAGGTGATGGCGATGATCGGTTCCTCGATCGGCCTGGTCTTCGCGCTTTCGCTCGTCGCCGCACCGCCGCTTTACGGTTGGCTGGGACTGTCCGGCATCTTCTGGCTCACCGCGCTGCTCGCCGCCGGCGCCATCGCGCTGCTATTTACGGTCGTACCGCCGGCACCGCCGCGGCCACCGGCGCGCCCCGGCGCCTTCGGCGAGGTGCTGCGCGATGGCCAGTTGATGCGCCTCAATGCCGGGGTCTTCCTGATGCACATGATGCAGACCGCGCTGTGGGTCACCGTGCCGGGCGTCCTGAGCCGTGACGGCGGCCTACCGTTGGCCAGTCACTGGCAAGTCTATCTGCCGGCGGTGCTGCTGTCGTTCGCCGTCATGGTGCCGGCCGTCATCCAGGCCGAACGCCATGGGCGCATGAAGGCGGTGTTCCTCGGTGCCATCGCGCTGTTGTTCGTCGTGCAACTGGGCCTCGGGCTGGCCGCGGGCGGCGTGTGGGGCCTGTTCGTCTGGTTGCTGCTTTTCTTCGTCGGCTTCAACGTCGTCGAGGCGACGCAGCCGTCGTGGATTTCGCGCATCGTGCCGCCGCACGCCAAGGGCACGGCACTCGGCCTTTACAATACATTGCAGTCCTTGGGATTGTTTGCCGGGGGCATGGCCGGCGGCCTGATCGCCCAGCATCATGGCACTTGGGCGGTGCATCTTTTCTGCGCGCTGCTCGCCGCGCTGTGGTGGCTGCTGTCGTTCGGGCTGCGGGCGCCGCAGCGGCGGCGCTGACGGGCAGCGCGGATTCTTTGCAACTACGGAGATCGAAACAATGGCATCGGTGAACAAGGTGATTCTCGTCGGCAATCTCGGCGCGGATCCGGAGACGCGCTATACGCCGAACAACGAGCAGGTGACCAACATCCGCCTGGCGACCACCGATAGCTGGCGCGACAAGCAAACCGGTGAGAAGCGCGAGCAGACCGAATGGCATCGCGTCGTCTTTTTCGGCAGGCTGGCCGAGATCGCGGGCCAGTACCTGAAGAAGGGTTCGCAGGTCTACATCGAAGGCCGTCTGCGCACGCGCAAGTGGCAGGGACAAGACGGTCAGGATCGTTATTCGACCGAGATCGTCGCCGACCAGATGCAGATGCTCGGGCGGCGCGAAGGCCTGGGTGAGGCGCCGATGCGCGACGAGGCGAGGGCCGCGCCGCCGCCGCGCCGCAACGAGGCAGCGCCGGCGGGCAGTGGCTTCGGCGGCGGCTTCGACGACGAGGATGTCCCGTTCTGAGCGTCCGCTCGCGGCGTCGCCGCCCCGCCTGCGCCGTCTGGCGAGCCGCCTGGCGACGCTGTCGCTGCGCGATGCGCTGGTGGTCGGTCTGCCGCTGCTGCTCATCGTCTTTGCCGGCTTCTGGGTTGCGGCGCAGTTCATCCGCCCGGCGCCGCCGGCGGAACTGCGTCTGGCCTCCGGCGATGCCGGCAGTGCGCAAGCCATCTTCGCTGCGCGTTATGGCGATGTGCTGGCGCGCCACGGCATCCGGCTGATCGAACAGCGTACGGCTGGGGCGGCGGAAAACCTGCGCCTGCTCGAGGTCGGTCACGTCGATGCTGCCTTCTTTCAGATCGGCGCCGCCAGCAGCACGCACGGTGAGCTCCTCACGCTCGGCCAGTTGTTCCGCGAACCGCTGTGGCTGTTCTACCGTCGAGCGGCTTTTCGCCAGGCGCCGCGCGATGTTTCGGACCTCGCTGGCCGACCGGTGGCCATCGGCGAGGCAGGCAGCGGCACGCAGGCGCTGGCAAAGCAGTTGATCGGACTGAACGGCGCTGCAGCCAGACCGGGACGCTGGCTCGAGATCGGCGGCCTCGATCTGGCGCCGGCCTTTGCCGAGGGCCGTATCGATGCCGCCTTCGTCGCTGCGCCGCCGCAGTCGGCCGCGGTGTGGTCGCTGCTCTATCTCCCCGGCATCGAACCGGTGTCGCTGGCGCGCGCCGATGCCTATGTGCGTCGTCTGCCCTGGCTGGAGAAGATGATCCTGCCGGCGGGCAGCGTCGATCTCGAGCGCAACATTCCGGCGCGCGATCTCACCCTGCTGGCCAGCCAGGGGCATCTTCTGGTGCATGCCGAATTGCACGGTGCGCTGCAGAACCTGTTGCTGCAGGCCGCCGACGAGGTGCATGCGGCCGGCGACCTGTTCAGCCGGCCTGGCGAACTGCCGCGCGCCATCGGTGGCGAATTCCCGCTCGCCGCCGAGGCGGCGCGTTATCACAAGTCCGGCAAACCCCTGTTGCAGCGCTACATGCCCTTCTGGGCCGCGACGCTGATCGAGCGCAGCGTCGTCATGCTCGTGCCGCTCGTCGCACTGCTCATTCCGCTGGCGCGCATCGCGCCGCCGCTCTATCGCTGGCGGGTGAGCGCACGCATCTATCGCCGTTATGGCGAGCTGAAATGGCTCGAGGACGAACTGATGGCCGATCCAGGCCGCCTGAGCCGCGCCGAATGGCTGGCGCGCCTGGCGGCCATCGAGGAAGATGTCGGACACCTGCAAACGCCACTCGCCTTCACCGACATGCTCTACACGCTGCGCGAGCACATCGCACTGGTCCGTCGCAACGTGCTGCACCTGACGAGGGACGCACACCCGCCGGCGGACGTGCGACTCGATATGTGAGCCTGTGCCCGATGCCGGGCGGTGGCGTGCGCCGTCGCCGGTTGCGCCGTGCCGATCGGGCTGACTTTCAGGGAAACGCTGATTAAATTGCTGCGTGGGCGCTAGGGCGGCGTTGCGCGGTGCTCGGTCCCTCGCCGATCAACTTGATCGGCTGCGGTCGCCGCGCTGCGCGCCCAGCTCTATCCCGTTCGCGGCTTTCTTCAGCGTTTCCTCAGCGGCGCTCCTCGCGCTGCGCGAAGCCTTCGGCCAGGGGGCCTGATGACATTGGCGGCCAGAGGGCTATACTTGCTGCTTCTGTGCTTGCTGCCCATCTCGTTGCCTGAGCCATGAACCGCCTGCTGTACTACGTCGATCAGATCACGCGCCAGCGCAACCGCGGCCAGCTCGAGGGCAGTCTGACCCTCGCCGTGCGCGAGCTGGCCCAGGCGAAGCGTGCATTGCTGTACAAGCTGTTCATGCCGCCGGGCGACCTGCTCGTCGGTCTGGCCGCCGAGGCCGATGAGAAGACCCACAAGATGCACGACGATGGAATGTCCTGGCCAGCGGGAACGGCGTCGATCGACTATCAGCCGCTGCTGCGCAGCTGCCTAATCGAGCAGCGCACGATCAATGCAGCCGAGGAAAGCGGTGGCGTGCGCGCCGTCTTCCTCGTACGCAGCGCCGGACGCGACCCTTTCGGCTTTCTCGAGCTGATCACCGAGCACGCGCTCGACGAGGAGCGTCGGCGCGTCGTCGAAGGACTGCTGACACTGTTCCGCAACTGTCTGGCGCTGCTGGACTACAGCGAGATCGACACGCTGACCGGCCTGCTCAACCGCAAGACCTTCGACGAATACCTGATCAACATCCTGTCGCAGCTGGCCAACGAAGGCGACAGCCGCGCCCCCTCGCCCCACCTGCCGCGTCGGCGTCAGCGGCGCGCCAGCGCGACCCATCACTGGCTGGGCGTCATCGACATCGATCACTTCAAGTCGATCAACGACCGTTTCGGCCATCTGATTGGCGACGAGGTGCTGATCTTGGTGGCCAACCTGATGCGCACCGCCTTTCGCAGTCAGGACAAACTGTTCCGTTTCGGCGGCGCGGAATTCGTCGTACTGCTCAAACCGACCGAATTCGAACACGCGCTGGCCTGTTTCGAGCGTTACCGGCGCGAGGTCGAGGCCTTCTCCTTTCCCCAGGTCGGCCATATCACCATCTCGGCCGGCTTCACGCGCATTGGCTTGCACGACACGCCGTCGGCCATCCTCGACAACGCCGACGAGGCGCTCTACTGGGCCAAGGAAAACGGCCGTAACCGTGTCAGTTCCTACGAGCAGCTCATCGAATCCGGCGCTCTGAAGAAGCACACCCTGGTTTCCGATGATGTCGAACTGTTCTGATGCCTGACGACCGGTTGCCGCCCGTGCGCCGCGGGCCTTGGCCGGCTGCGGAGGGTGACTTGAAACCCGTCCGGACGGCCCGATATGCGGCCGCATCGGATTGGCTATATCGACCGCGCCGGTGCGCGGCCGGGCGATCCGGTTCGGCTATAATTTCCTGCTTACCTTTCAACGGGGATCGATCATGCCCATCTATGCCTATCGTTGCGGCAATTGTGGTTTCGACCAGGATGTCATGCAGAAGATGAGCGATGCGCCGCTCACCGACTGCCCGCAGTGCCATAGCGCGACCTTCACCAAGCAGCTCACCGCCGCCGGCTTCCAGCTCAAGGGCGGCGGCTGGTATGCCACCGACTTCCGCAATGGCCCGCCGAAGGCACCGCCGCCGTGCCAGGGTGGCGAGGGCAGCTGCGCCTGCGCCGCGGCCAGCAGCTGAGTGCCGCGGGCCGATCCTGGTCGTCCAGCAACGGCATGTCTTGAAAAAATACTTCGTCACCGGCCTGCTGATCTGGGTGCCGTTGGTCATCACCGGCTGGGTGCTGGCGCTCATCGTGCGCACGATGGACCAGTCGCTGCTGCTGGTGCCCGACGAATGGCAGCCCGAGCAACTTCTCGGCACCCACATTCCCGGCATCGGCATGGTGCTGACGCTGCTGGTCGTTTTTCTCACCGGGCTGGTTACCGCCAACATCGTCGGCCAGCGCCTCATCCTGTTCTGGGAGGGGGTGCTGGCGCGCATTCCGGTGGTCAAGTCGATCTATTACAACGTCAAGCAGGTTTCCGATACGCTGTTCTCGTCGTCCGGTGAAGCCTTCCGCAAGGCGTTGCTGGTGCAATATCCGCGCGCTGGCAGCTGGACGATCGCCTTCATGGCCGGTCAGTCGAGCGGTGACGTGGTCAATCATCTCGGCAGCGAGCATATCAGCGTCTATGTGCCGACGACCCCCAATCCGACCTCCGGCTTTTTCCTCATGATGGCGAAAAGCGAGGTCATCGAACTGGACATGAGCGTCGATGAGGCGCTGAAATACATCATCTCGATGGGGGTCGTCGCGCCATCCAACCCGCAATCGGACAGTGCGTCAGCTCGGCGAAGGTGAAGTCGGGCCGCGCAGAGGCGATATTGCCGCGATGGCTGGTTTCGTAGTTCCTTACTTTCAGGATCTTTCATGCGTACCCATTACTGTGGCCAGCTGTCGGCCTCCGATCTCGATGCTATCGTCACCCTCTGCGGCTGGGCTCACCGCCGGCGTGATCATGGTGGTGTCATTTTCATCGACTTGCGCGATCGTTCCGGGCTGGTGCAGGTGGTCTGTGATCCGGACCGGCCGGAAATGTTCGCGCTCGCTGAAACGGTGCGCAACGAGTTCGTCCTGAGGATCAGCGGCAAGGTCAGACGCCGTCCGGCCGGGACCGAGAATGCCAACCTCGCTTCCGGCGACATCGAAGTGCTCTGCCTCGAGCTGGAGATCCTCAATTCCGCCGCGACGCCGCCCTTCCAGCTCGACGACGAGAACCTGTCGGAGAACGTGCGCCTGACGCACCGCGTCATCGACCTGCGCCGGCCGCGGATGCAGAAGAACATGATGTTGCGCTACAGGGTGGCGATGGCCTTCCGCCGCTTCCTCGACGGGCACGGCTTCATTGACATCGAAACGCCGATGCTGACCAAGAGCACCCCGGAAGGGGCGCGCGACTATCTGGTGCCGTCGCGCATCCATCCTGGCCAGTTCTATGCGCTGCCGCAGTCGCCGCAGCTTTTCAAGCAGCTCTTGATGGTGGCCGGCTATGACCGCTATTACCAGATCGTCAAATGCTTCCGCGACGAGGATCTGCGCGCCGACCGCCAGCCGGAATTCACCCAGGTTGACATCGAGACCTCGTTCATGGACGAAGCCGAGATCACCGCGCTGATGGAGGCGATGATCCGGCAGGTGTTCCGCGAGACGCTGGGGGTCGAGCTGCCTGATCCCTTCCCGCGCCTGACCTATGCCGAGGCAATGCGCCGCTATGGCTCGGACAAACCGGATCTGCGCGTGACGCTCGAACTGACCGAAGTCACCGATGCGGTGCGCGATGTCGCCTTCAAGGTGTTCAGTGGACCGGCGACGAGCGGCGGTCGGGTGGCGGCGATGCGCATTCCCGGTGGCGCGGCGCTGACCCGCGGCGAGATCGACGGCTACACCGAATTCGTCAAGATCTATGGCGCCAAGGGGCTGGCCTACATCAAGATCAACAACGTCACCAGGCTCGATGAAGAGGGGCTGCAATCGCCGATCGTCAAGAACCTGCATGAAACTGCGCTGCGCGCGATCGTCGAGCGCACCGGCGCCGTCTCGGGCGACTTGATCTTTTTCGGTGCCGACAAGCTCAAGGTGGTGAACGATGCACTCGGCGCCCTGCGCGTCAAAATCGGCCATGAAAAGGGCTATCTCGATGGTCGGGCCTGGGCGCCTTGCTGGGTAGTGGACTTCCCGATGTTCGAGTTCGACGAGGAAGAGAATCGCTGGAACGCCTGCCATCATCCCTTCACTTCGCCGAAGGATGGCCACGAACTCCTGATGCGCACTCATCCAGGCGAGTGTCTCGCCAAGGCCTACGATCTGGCGCTGAACGGCTGGGAGATCGGCGGCGGCTCGGTGCGTATCCATCGCGCCGACGTGCAGGCGCAGGTCTTCGAGGCGCTGGGCATCGGCGAAGCCGAACAGCGGGCCAAATTCGGTTTCCTGCTCGATGCACTGAAATACGGCGCGCCGCCACATGGCGGACTGGCTTTCGGCCTCGATCGCATCGTGACGATGATGGCCGGCGCCGAGTCGATCCGCGATGTCATCGCTTTTCCGAAGACACAGCGCGCCCAGTGCCTGCTTACCGATGCGCCCTCGCCGGTCGATGAGAAGCAGTTGCGCGAATTGCACATCCGTCTGCGGCAGAAAGTCGAAACGCAGATCGAGGTCGGTGCCGGAGCGGCGTGATGGGCCAGACGAGAGCCGGCGCCGCGCGCCTGCTGTGTGCCTTGTTCTGGCTGGCCAGCGGCGGCGTGGCCGCGGCGATCGAAATGGTCGCCGCCGCCGAATTGCCTGCCGAGGCGCGTGAAACGCTGCGCCTGATCGAGCAGGGCGGGCCGTTCCCCTACCGCCGCGATGGCATCGTCTTTCATAATCGTGAACGACTGCTGCCGCGACGGGACAAGGGCGAATATCGCGAATACACGGTGCCGACGCCGGGGGCGCGCGATCGCGGCGCACGCCGCATCGTTTGCGGTGGCGCTCAACCGCGACGACCCGATGTCTGCTATTACACCGCCGACCATTACCGCAGCTTCCGCCAGATAACTCCATGAATGCCGAAGAACGCCTGCAGTCCATCCTCGCCGACACCCAGCGCGCCGGCGTCTATCACCTGCCGCAAATCGACAAGGAACCGCTCTTCCGTGCTGCCGAGGCCAATGGCTTCGTCACCTTTCGCGTCGATCTCGCCAAAGCGCGCAACAAAGACGAGATGCTCACTACCATCGGCAAGGCGATGGGCTTCCCGGAATGGTTTGGCCACAACTTCGACGCCCTTGCCGACTGCCTGCTCGATCTGGGCTGGCGGCCGGCCGAGGGCTATCTCGTGCTGCTCGAACATTGCGACGGCATCCATGGCCATGCCGAAAGCGATTTCGTCACCCTGCTGCAAGTGTTCCAGCAAGCGGCCGAGGAGTGGCGTGAATCGGTGCCGCCCGTGCCGCTGTGGTGTTTCGTCGAGATGCAGGCCGATGGCATCGCCTGGTTACCCGGCATGTGAGGCCGGTGCGCCGGCTTGGAAGCAGCCCATCTCGGTGCTGGTGCTCATCCACACCGACGCGCGCGACGTTCTGCTGCTCGAGAGAGCGCGTCATCCGGGTCATTGGCAATCGGTCACCGGCAGCCTCGAAGCGGCAGAGACCCCGATCGAAGCGGCCCAGCGCGAGCTCGTCGAGGAAACCGGCCTCGTCATTGCGCCGCAAAGGCTCGTCGAATGGCGGCTGTCGAACCGTTTCGAAATCTTCCCGCAATGGCGAGCGCGTTACGCGCCGGGCGTGACGCACAACGTCGAACACGTCTTCAGCCTGGCGCTGCCTGAACCCGTCATCGTGATGCTGCATGCCGAAGAACACTGCGCTCAGCGTTGGCTGCCCTGGCGTGCCGCCGCCGCTGCCTGCTTCTCCTGGACCAATCGCGACGCGATCCTGATGCTCGGTCTAGCCGCCTGAAGACGCCGTGCCAACCGGGCTGACTTTGGGTCCGCTTCGGGCCGACACGCACTTGGGTTCCAGGCCGGAGGAGCGGGTCTGCACGGGGAAGCCGGCGGTCTGATCGGCGATAATGGCGTTTTGTCCGCGAGAGCCTGCTGAGCCATGAGCCGTCCGAAGAACGACAATTTCCTGCGCGCGCTGCGGCGCGAACCGGTCGATCGCCTCCCTGTCTGGTTGATGCGTCAGGCCGGCCGCTACCTGCCCGAATACTGCGAGACCCGTCGGCGTGCCGGCAGTTTCCTCGCGCTGTGCAAAAACCCGCACCTTGCGTGTGAAGTGACGCTGCAGCCGCTGGTACGTTTCGACCTCGACGCAGCGATCCTGTTCTCCGACATCCTGACCGTGCCCGACGCGATGGGCTTGGGCCTGTATTTCAACGAAGGCGAGGGGCCGAAATTCGAGCGCCCTTTGCGCCACGAATGGGAGATCCGCGAGCTGACCGCGCCCGATCCGACCGACCGTCTGCGCTACGTCCTGGATGCGGTGCGCGAGATCCGTCAGGCACTGGCCGGATCGGTGCCGCTGATCGGCTTCTCGGGCAGCCCATTCACGCTCGCCTGCTACATGGTCGAAGGTGGTTCCTCCAGCGACTACCGCCTGCTGAAGACCATGCTCTATGATCGGTCGGATCTGCTGCACCATATCCTCGACGTCACGGCGCGGGCGGTGACCGACTATCTGGCGGCTCAGGCCGAAAACGGCGCCCAGGCACTGATGATCTTCGATACCTGGGGCGGCATGCTCAGTCATGCCGCCTACCGTGAATTCTCGCTCGCCTACATGCAGCGCATCGTTGCCGATCTGCGCCGCGCAGCCACCGGCCAGCACCTGCCGGTGATCGCCTTCACCAAAGGTGGTGGCCAGTGGCTGGAAGAGATCGCTGCCATCGGCGTCGATGCCGTCGGCCTGGACTGGACGACCGATATCGGCGAAGCGCGCCGGCGGGTGGGCGACAAGGTCGCCTTGCAAGGCAATCTCGATCCCATGGTCCTCTTCGCCACGCCGGCGACAATCGCCAGCGAAGCGCGCCGCATCATCGATGCCTACGGTACAGGCAGCGGCCATGTGTTCAACTTGGGACACGGCATCGCACAGCACACGCCGCCAGAACACGTCGCCGCCCTGATCGAGGCGGTGCACGGCGTCGGTCGAGCGGGTGCGTGAAAGCGGAGGCAGCGCGCGGCTCGGTCGCACGTCAGCGACGCTTGGCCGGTAATCGCAACCCCGGTCGATCGAGTACCGGCGATACCGGCCATGTGCCGTTCGGCGTGTCCTAAAGCCAAAGTCAGTCCGGTGGGCACGGCGTGACCTCTGCCTGCAGCTCGAGCGCACGAGCATAGAGCAGCTTCCGGCTGCCACCGGCGATACATTCGGCGATGCGCACGGCCTGTTTGAGTGGCACTTCGGCGAGCAGCAGGCGGAGCAGTCGTTCGTCGGATTCGGCGAGCCCCTGACGCGGAGGTGGGTGCGAGACGATGAGCACGAATTCACCGCGCCGCCGATCGTCGTCGGCGGCGAGCCAGGCTGGCCCCTCGGTGATGGGCAGCGAGACGATTTGCTCGAAGCACTTGGTCAGCTCCCGGGCAACGACCAGGGTGCGCTGCGGCTCATACAGCTCGGCCAGATCATCCAGGGTGTCCGCGACGCGGTGCGGCGCCTCGTAGAACACCAGCGCTGCCGCGACGTCCTTCAGGTGAATCAGTTCGCTGCGCCGTGCCTGCGTCTTGCTGGGCAGGAAACCGACGAAGAGGAAGCGCTCGTCAGGCAGGCCGGCAGCCGAAAAGGCCGTCACTGCCGCACAGGCGCCGGGCAGTGGCACGACCGGGTAGCCGGCGGCGCGCACCGCGGCGACGGCGCGCGCGCCCGGGTCGCTGATGCCCGGGGTGCCGGCATCCGAGACATAAGCCACCGACTCGCCGGCCGCCAGCTGGGCGATGAGCTTTTCGATCGCTGCGCGCTCGTTGTGCCTGTGCAGCGCGGCACAGCGCGTCCTGATGCCATGATGATCGAGCAGGCGATGGGTGTGGCGGGTGTCCTCGCAATAGACGGTGGTCACTCTGCCCAGTACATCGAGGGCGCGCGCCGTGATGTCGGCCAGATGGCCGATCGGTGTGGCGACGACATAGAATTCGGCCATGTCCACGATTCCTCCAAAGAAGGGCCGTCCCGAGTTTTGCAATCCCGCGAGGGGCGAAATGGGCGCAGCGGGTTTTTCGGGCTGGGCTCTCAGGCAACGATGGTCAGCGGCCAAGATAGCGCGTCTGCTGGCGCGCGTGTTGCGTCGCGGGCGTGCAGCGGACGCCGAGACCCAGTCTTCGCCAGTCGCCAGCCGTCGGGTCATCGGCCAGCAGGCCGAAGATGAGGCAGCGCGTTATCTCGCCAGGCACGGCTTGATCATTCTGGCGCGCAATTTCAGCGTGCCGGGCGGCGAGATCGACCTCGTCTGCCGCGACGGGGCGCAGACCGTGTTCGTCGAGGTGCGTTGGCGACAGAGCGCCAGATACGGCAGTGCTGCCGACAGCATCGGTCCGGTCAAGCGCCGGCGCATCGTGCTCGCCGCCCGCCACTGGCTGCAGCGCCACGGCGAGACGCCCTGCCGTTTCGACTGCATGCTGGTCGATGGCGGTGGGTTCACCTGGTTACGCGATGCGTTTTCGGCCGATTGAGTGGCTGCTGGCAGGCCTGCTGCTGACCGGCCTGCCGGCCTGGGGGCAAGAGCTGCGGCTGCTGGTGCAGAGTGTGCCGCTCGCCGGTTTCCAGTACCACGCCGGTGAGGCGCTGTGGGAAACGTTGCGTGTCGGCGATGCGCTCGAACTGGTGCGCGAAGCGGACAATCCCTACGATGCCCGGGCCGTGCGCGTCGATTGGCGTGGCATCAAGCTCGGTTATCTGCCGCGTGTCGCCAACCGCGCCGTAGCCGAGGAACTCGATCGCGGCGGCCGGCTCGAGGCGCGCATCGCCGCGCTGACCAAGGCGCGCAACCCCTGGCAGCGCATCCGCATCGAAGTCTGGGCGCCGCTGTGAGATCTGCCGCCGCCCGCCTACTTGCGCCAGAAGGCGGGCGAGAGGACGACGAGCAGCGTGAAGATTTCCAGCCGGCCGAGCAGCATGGCGAAGATGCAGATCCAGGTCTGGAAGTCGTTGAGCACGGCATAGTTGGTGGCCGGCCCGACCTGATTCAGGCCGGGGCCGGTGTTGTTGATGCAGGCGACGACGGCCGAGAAACCGGTGACGACGTCCGCTCCCGAAGCGGTCATCAGCAGCGTCAGCGTGACGATGCTGACCATGTAGATGAAACCGAAGGCCAGCACGGCATAGACGATGTGGGCCGGCACTGGCGAGCCGCCGAGCTTGATCGGCTGCACGACGTTGGGATGCATCGAGCGCAGGATTTCGCGCACGACCTGCTTGTAAAGGATGATGGCGCGCACCATCTTGATGCCGCCGCCGGTCGAACCGGAACAAGCGATGAAGCTGCCGAGAAAGAGGATCCAGAGCTGGCCGAAGATCGGCCAGGCGGCATAATCGGTGGTGGCGAAACCGAGCGAGGTGGCGAGCGAGATGCTGTGGAAGGCGACATAGCGCAAGGTGTGCCAGAAACCGTCGTAGATGCCGAAGGGCAAGAGATAGAGCGTCAGCGCGAGGATGCTCACCGCCAGCGTGCCGAGGAAGAAGGGTAATTCGACGTCCAGCCGATAAGGACGCAGGCTGTGGCCATGAAACGCCATGTAGTGCGTCGCATAACTGATGCCGGAAAGCAGCGCGAAGAACATCGCCACCATCTCGATTGGCACGCTGTTGAAGTGGCCGAGACTGGCGTCCTTGGTCGAGAAGCCACCGAGGCCCATGATGCTGAAGGCGTGCATCAGCGCGTCCCAGGCTTCCATGCCGGCATAGATCAGCGATACGGTGCAGGCGATGGTGAGCAGCAGATAGATCAGCCAGAAGCCCTTGGCGGTCTCGGCCATGCGCGGACTGAGCTTGGCTTCCTTCATCGGGCCGGGCACTTCGGCCTTGAAGAGTTGCCGGCCGCCGACGCCAAGCAGCGGCAGGATGGCCACCGCCAAGACGATGATGCCCATGCCACCCAGCCAGTGCAGGAACGTGCGCCAGAAGTTGATCGACAACGGCAGCTGGTCGAGGCCGGAAAGCACCGTCGCGCCGGTGGCCGTCAGGCCCGAGGTGGCTTCGAAATAGGCGTCGGTGAACGAAAGACCGGGCAGATAGGCGAGCAAGGGCAGCGTGGCGAAGAAGGGTAAGACCAGCCAGACCAGCACGACGAGCAGGAAGCCATCCTTGATCTTCAGTTCGCGTTCGTGACGGCGGGTGAGCAGCCAGAGGATTAGACCGCTGCCGAGCGTGATGAACATCGCGCCATCGTAAGCATGTTCGGCGCCATCGGCCACGGCATGCGAAATGATGAGCGGGATCAGCATCGTGCCGCTGAAAAGCAGCAACAGCAGTGCCAGCACGCGCAGGACGGAGAGAAGGCCGCTCATGACGTCAAATGAAGTGGAATCCGACCTGGAACAGCTTTTCGACCTTCGGCACCAGGCGTTTCGAGACGCAGAAGACGATGACATGATCGTCGGGTTCGATCACCGTGTCGTGATGGGCGATGATGACGCGATCGAGCCGCCGCTCGACCGGCAGGCCGTTCTCGTAGATGACGGTCGTCTCGTCGGCCTTCCGGATCAGCGCCGCGATCGCCGCGCCGGTGGGCAGCCCGATTTCCTCGATGCGCCGGCCGACGATGCGCGAAGTATTCCGGTCGCCGTGGGCGACCAGTTCGAGCGCTTCGGCGGCGCCGCGGCGCAGGCTGTGCACGCGCGCCACGTCGCCGCGCCGCACGTGGGTGAGCAAGGTACCGATCGACAGCTGTGCCGGCGAGATGGCGATGTCGATCTGCCCCCCCTGCACGAGGTCGACATAGGCGGCGCGGTTGATCAAGGCCAGCACGCGCCGCGCGCCGAGGCGCTTGGCGAGCAGTGCGGCCATGATGTTGTTCTCGTCGTCGTTGGTCAGGGCGAGGAAGAAGTCCATGTCCTCGATCGCCTCGCTGCCGAGCAGCTTTTCGTCGGTGGCGTCGCCTTGTAGCACCAGCGCATGGCTCAGATGGCCGGCTAGCCACTGCGCACGCCGCTTTTCGCGCTCGATCAGCTTGACGTTGTATCCGGCTTCGACGGCGCGGGCGAAGCGGTAGCCGATGTTGCCGCCGCCGGCGATCATGATGTTGCGCACCTGCTTTTCGCTCTGGCGCAGTTCGCGCATGACTTCGCGGATGTGTTCGGCGGCGGCGAGGCAGAATACCTCGTCGCCATCTTCGATGATCGTTTCGCCCTCGGGCACGATCGGTTGATGACTGCGATAGATGGCTGCGACGCGCGCATCGAGGCCGGGCAAATGCAGGCGCAGATCGCGCAGCGGATGACCGACCAGCGGCCCGCCGGCGAAGGCGCGCACGGCGACCAGTGCGACGCGGCCACCGGCGAATTCGAGCACCTGCAGCGCTTCGGGAAAACGCACCAGCTTGACCAGCGCATCGGTCACTTCCTGTTCCGGACAGATGCTGAAATCGACGGCGAAATTGTTCTCGTCGAGCAGCTCCGGATAGTCGATGAAGTCGGCGGCACGCAGGCGGGCGATGCGCGTGCGGATGTTGAATACCGTCTTCGCGATCCTGCAGGCACACAGATTGGTCTGGTCGGACTGGGTGACGGCGATGAGCATGTCGGCGTCCTCGCAGCCGGCCTCACGCAGCACGTTCGGGCTGGCGGCATTGCCCGCCACGGTGCGCAGATCGAGCCTGTCCTGTAAATGCGCCAGATGCTCGGTATCGACATCGACGACGGTGATATCGTTGTCTTCGGAGACCAGGTTTTCGGCGACCGAGGCGCCGACCTGGCCGGCGCCGAGAATGACGATCCTCATCCTTCGTGGCTTTCGCTGACGGCTTGGCTGCTGCCGCGCAAGCCGAGATCCTTCAGCTTGCGGTAGAGGTGGGTGCGCTCCAGGCCGGTTTTTTCCGCCAGGCGGGTCATGTTGCCGCCTTCGTGTTTCAGGTGATGTTCGAAATAGATGCGCTCGAAGGCTTCGCGCGCCTCCCTGAGCGGCAGATCGAGAATCTCACCCGGCAGTGGCAGCGCCTTGTCGCCCTGCTGCGACGCCAGCAGGCGGGTGATCTCCGGAGCATCGATTTCCTCCTCGGTGGCCGCGAGCGCCAGCGACTTGATCGTGCCCTTCAATTCGGCATAGCCGCCTGGCCAGTGATATTGCCGTAGAGCGTTCTGTGCCGCCGTGGTCAAACGTCGGAGCGGAATTTCGCCGCCATCGGCGAGCTGGGTGAGCAGGTGGCTGGCGATGTCCGGTATCTCATCGCGCAGGTTGGAAAGCGCCGGCAACGGCAACCAGACCTCGAACAGCCGGCGCAGCGCGCCCTCATCCCAGCCCATTGCGGCCAGGTGTGCCTGATCGTGGCCGCTGCCGACGACGAGACGCAAGTCGTATTTTTCCAGCCGGTCGAGGGCGAAAAGCAGGTTTTTCTGCTGCAGGCGCGCCAGTCGCGCCAGCTCCTCGCACCACAGCATGCCGCCTTTGATCGCCTGCAACATGTCCAGCGACAGCGGCTGCGATTCATGCGCCAGGTCGAACCACGGCCGACCGGAGCGCAACAGGCTATAGGCTGCGAGTTCGGCAATGCTCTCATCGCCCCCCTTGAGCAGCAGGCAACGGCTCTTCTGCGCCATCTGCTCGATACGCTTCTTCAGGTCCTTGAGCGGTCCCGAACGGGAAAAGGCGGCCAGACTCAGGTTGCCTTTTCCCGGTCGTGGCGCATGTTCCAGTGCATGGCGCACTGTCGACAACAGCTTCTGCATGCCGATCGGCTTTTCGAGGAATTCGAGCGCGCCAATGCGCGTCGCTTCGACCGCCGTCTCGATCGTGCCGTGGCCGGACATCATGACCACCGGCATGGTCAGCAAACCGGTCGCGGACCATTCCTTGAGCAACGTGATGCCATCGGTGTCGGGCATCCAGATGTCGAGCAGCACCAGATCCGGACGGGCTTGCGCGCGGGCGGCGCGCGCCTGGGTGGCATTCTCCGCCAGCTTCACGTCGTGTCCCTCGTCGGTGAGGATCTCCGAGAGCAGCTCGCGGATGCCGATTTCGTCATCGACGACCAGTATTTGTGCCATTGTCTTCCTTTCCCGCTGCGCAGGGCAGTCTGACCGTTACTTCTGCACCACCCGTCTCGCGGTTGGCGAGGCGAATGTCGCCACGATGTTCATCGACGATCTTGCGCACGATGGCGAGCCCCAGCCCGGTGCCGCGTGCCTTGGTGGTGACATAGGGCTCGAAGGCGCGCGCCAGTACGCTGGGAGGAAAGCCGGGACCGTTGTCACTGACCGTGAGCACGATGCGTTTTTCCTCGCACCGGGTAGCGACACGGATGTACGCTTTTCCGTCCGTATGATGCTCGCCGAGTGCTTCCTGCGCATTGCGCAGCAGATTGTGCAACAACTGGCGCATCTGGTCGGCGTCGGCAGCGGCGAGCGGCAGATCGGCGGCCAGTTCGGCCATCGGTTTCAATGCCGCGCCCTCATACAGGTCGAGTACTTCGCGCACCAGCGCATTGAGGTCGTTGGCGGCGATGCGTGGTGGCGGCAGCCGGGCATAGTCACGGAAGTCATTGACCATCGCCTTCAAGGCCTCGACTTGTGCGACGATGGTTTGTGTCGCGCGCCGCAGCAGTTCGCGGTCGGCTTCATCGAGCTTGTCGGCCAGTTTGCGCTCCAGGCGCTCGGCCGAAAGCTGGATCGGCGTCAGCGGATTCTTGATCTCGTGCGCCAGCCGGCGAGCCACCTCGCCCCAGGCGGCATAACGCTGGGCCGAGATCAGACCGCTGATGTCATCGAACACCAGCACATAGCCGCCATCGCCCGGAAGCGTCGAGCCGCGCAAGAGCAGCGTTTGTGGCACGCCGGCCTCGTTCTCGCCGGTGAGCTGGCGCTGCCATTCGCGATCGCCGCCAAAGCCTTCGCGCAACGCCTCGGCCAGAGAGCCCAGTAGGCCCTCGGCGGGCCAGAGCGCGAGATCATGCCCGAAGAGTGCATCGACACGCTTGCTGCCGAGGATGGCGCGCGCACCAGCATTGGCCGCCTGCAGCACGAAAGCGCGGTCGAAGGCCAGCACGCCGGCCGAGAGGCTGCCGAGCACGCTTTCGAGATAGGCGCGATGGCGTTCGGCTTCGGCGCGCGCTTCGGCGAGCTGCCAGGTCATGCGGTGGAAGGACTGGGTCAGCACGCCCAGCTCGTCCGGCGTGGCGAGATAGGCGCGCGGCGACAGATCGCCGGCGGCGACGGCGCGCGTGCCCTCGGCGAGCATGAGCAGCGGCCGGGCCAGACGCTCGGCGAGCACGAAGGCGAGGCCGATGGCGGCGAACAAGGCGAGCAGCAATGTAAAGGTCAGCGTCAATGTGTAGAGGCGTTTGAGGCCATCGCGGCCGAGCTGCAGCTCCTGATAGTCGCGATAGGCGGCTTCGACATCGGCGGCGCTGTCGGCGATCGCCGCCGGCAAAGGCTGCACGAGCTGCAGGATGGGCCGGTCGAGGCTGCCCGAGAAGCCGCTCACCGTCACCAGCACACGCAACATCAAGCCGCTTTCGGCATCGCCCTCGATGAGGGCGACGTCGTTCTGCCGCGCCTGCCTGAGCTCGGCGTTGCTCGGCAAGATGGGCAGCAGGGCATCGCCGTCGGTGGCGTTGCCCAGAAGGCGTCCCGAGGACGAAAACAGGCTGGCGGTCTGCACGCCGGTTTTCTCGCGCAGACGGGCGAGCCGCGTCGGGTGCACGCCGCCGTCGGCGAGTTCGATCGCCATGCGATGCGCCTTTTCGAGCAACTCGGCCTGCAGCGCATCGAGCACATTGCGGCCGAGATTGAGACCGCCATCGAGCGCGCGGTCGACGCGCACATCGAACCAGGAATCGATCGAGCGCACGGCGAATTGCATGGATACGGCATAGATGAGTACTCCCGGCAGCACGGCCATCAGCGCCAGCCAGAGCATCAGGCGCGTCTTCAGCCGGCAGCCGAAGGTGCCGCGTCGCCAGTCCTGCCACAGTCGGAAGAGCTGCAGACCGACCAGACCGAGCAGCGCCGCGATGGCTAAACCGTTGAAGGCGATCAGCCAGCGGTAATGACGGGCGAAAAGCTCGGTGTTGCTGCTCGCCGAGGCGAGGAGAAAAAGCAGTACCGCGGCGAAGAGCGCGAGCAACGACAGCGCGATCTTCACGGCCGGCCCTCGGGTAGAGCGAACTGCCAGCGATGCACCTTGCTCTCGGCGTGCCAGTCGCGATTGGCCAAGGCATCGACCTGGAAGGGTTTGGGCAACTGGCTGCGGTCCAAAGTCAGCCGCACGGCGGCGGCGTAGGTTTCGCCGGGCTTGAACGCGATGCGCTCGGCGACCGGCAACGCGGCGACCCGAGCGATGACCTGCAAGGCCTCGGCCAACGTCGTGAAGCTGCGGTGCAAAGAGCCGATCGAAACACGGTATTGACGCGTCAGCGCGCTGAACGACAGACGGTAGGAAAGCGTGCCGGAGGCGAGCACTTCCGGCGTCCAGTACCAGCGCGGTCGGGTCAGCTCGTATTCGAGCGTGAAATTGAGCGGGACGCCGCGTGTCACTGCCTCTTCGAGACGCGCACCGAGCTCGATGCGGAACTCGGCGGCAAGCAGCAACTGCTCCTCGCCCGGCTGAATCTCGGCGCGCAGCGTTTCGATGCCACCGGCGATGGCCGGCATCAGGCTGGCGTTCAGCAGAAGAAAGAGTAGACAGGCACCGATGCGGCGGTGGAAGGACCGCCGTGCCTCATCGCAGCCCACTGGCGATGAGCCTAGCCCGAGAAACTCGCTGCGCTCGTTTCTTCCCTCGATGGGCAGGGCGACTCGTTCGCGGCAGCGAACATTCTTTTCCAACGCAGCCACACCCGTTGGATGCCCGAAGGGCAGCAAAACTCGGGGCGGCCCTTCGTTTTCTTGACCGGGTGACCGATCAAGCCCTGTTTTTCTCCAGCAGGGCGTAGAAAAAGCCGTCGTGGTCTTCGTTCGGCAGCAACACGCGCACTTCGATCTGGCGGGCATCGGCATGGGCAGCGAGGAAATGGGCGATCTGCTCGCCATTTTCGACAGCGAACAGCGAGCAGGTGCAGTAGAGCATTTTGCCACCCGGCGCGAGCAACGGCCAAAGCGCGGCGAGCATCTGCCCTTGCCGCTGCGCGAATGCCGTGACATCGTCCGGTCGCCGCAGCCATTTGGCGTCTGGATGACGGCGCACGACACCCGAGGCCGAGCAGGGCGCGTCGAGCAGGATGCGCTCGAATGGCTGGCCATCCCACCATTGCTCGACGCGGCGACAGTCGGCGCGCTTGACCGTCGCGGTGAGTCCAAGGCGGGCCAGATTTTCCTCGATGTGGCGCAGTCGCTCGGCATCGATGTCGAGCGCGCAAAGCGCGATGTCGGCGAGCTCGAGCAGATGGGCGCTTTTGCCGCCCGGTGCGGCACAGGCATCGAGCACGCGCATGCCATCGTGCACGTCGAGCGTGAGCGCCGCCTGCTGCGCGCCGTAATCCTGTACCGACACCTCACCCGCGGCGAAACCGGGCAAGCGGGCCACCGGCACCGGTCGCGGCAGATGCAGGGCCAACTCGTCGAGCTCTACGGCCTCAATGCCAGCCGCCGCAAGGCGACCGAGCAAGCCATCTCGCGTCGCGCGCCGGCGATTGATGCGCAGTGTCATGGGCGGATGGCTGTTGCCCGCAGAAAGGATGTCCGGCCAATGTTCGGGCCAATCCGCCTGCAATCGGTCGATCCACCAGCGCGGATGCTGCCAACGTGCCACGGCATCGTCGGCGGCCGCTGCGGAGAGTTCATCGCGCCGGCGCAGGAAGTTGCGCAATACGCCGTTGACCAGTCCCTTGTAGCGGCCGCCGTCGAGTCGGGCGGCGGCATGCACGGCCTGATCGACCGTGGTGTGCGCTTCATGCGGCAATTCTTCGAGCCGAGCGAGTGCGACGCACAGCAGCGCGCGGCTCAGCGGCGCGCCGAGCGGCCGGGTGAGCAGCCGGTCGAGGAAGAAGGCATCGCGGCCGTAGCGGCGCAGCGCCCGCCAGGCCAGATCGCGCACCAGTGGCCGCAGTTCACCGGGATGCGTGCCGCTTTTCCGGTCGTGATGCGGTCGAGGGTTTGCATCGAAAGTCAGCCTGGCGAGCACGGCGTCGGCGGCCTGACCGGCGGCCACCCGGGCAAGAAGGTCTGCCGCCACGGCCAACCCCTCGGCCAGCGGCGGACTTCGCCGTCTGCCCTGCACCTCAGCCGGCGCGGACATCGCTGACGATGGGCTGCAGGCGCCAGATGTCGCGGTTGTAGTCGCGCATCGTGCGATCGGTGGAGAACTTGCCGCTCGTCGCGGTATTGGCGATGCTCATGCCGCACCAGTGCCCGGTATCGGCATAGGCCTGCGCCGCCCGCTCTTGCGCTTCGACATAGGAAGCGAAGTCGGCAGCGATCAGCCAGGGATCGTGCGGTGAGCGGATGGCCTGGACGATCGGCTCGAACAGGCCGGGCTCGAAGCGGTTGAAATGACCGCTTTCGATCAGCGCCATCACCCGCGAAAGCCGTACCTCGTTGGCGATGATCGTCTGCGGATCGTAATGCCCACGCATCGCTTCGACTTCGGCAGCGGTGAGGCCGAAGAGAAAGAAATTCGCGGCGCCGACTTCTTCGCGGATCTCGATGTTCGCACCATCGAGCGTGCCGATGGTCACCGCGCCGTTCATCATGAACTTCATGTTGCCGGTGCCGGAAGCCTCCTTGCCGGCGGTCGAAATCTGCTCCGACAGATCGGTGCCCGGTGCGATCAGCTCCATCAGCGAAACGCGGTAGTCGGGAAGGAAGGCGAGCGCCAGTCGCTCGCGGCAGGCCGGATCGGCATCGATCACCTCGGCGACCTTGCAGATCAAGGTGATGATGCGCTTGGCCATGAAATAGCCTGGTGCCGCCTTGCCGCCGATGAGCACGCAGCGCGGTGCGATGGTCTCGCCGTCCTTGAGGCGTAGATACAGGTGAATGACGTGTAGAACGTTGAGCAGCTGGCGCTTGTATTCGTGGATGCGCTTCACCTGCACATCGTAGAGCGCTTCGGGCATGAAACGCACGCCGGTCTCGCGTGCGACGAGTTGGGCCAGCCGCTCCTTGTTCGCTTTTTTCACCGCCAGCCAACGGGCGCGGAAGGCAGCGTCGTCGCGCAAAGGCAGCAAGGCGCGCAGCTGGTCGAGCTCGGTGCGCCAGCCCTCGCCGATCGCCTCGTCGATCAGCGCGGCGAGCTTCGGATTGGCGGCGGCGAGCCAGCGGCGCGGTGTCACGCCATTGGTCTTGTTGTTGAACTTCTTCGGCCACAGTTCGTAAAAGTCGCGGAACAGCCCTTCGCGCAGCAGTTGCGAGTGCAGTTCGGCGACGCCATTGACCGAAAAGCTGCCGACGATGGCCAGATAGGCCATGCGGATCTGCTGTTGCGCGCCTTCTTCGATCAGCGACATGCGCGCCAGCCGCTCGTTATCGCCTGGCCAGCGGCGCGCCACCTCGGCGAGGAAACGGGCGTTGATTTCGTAGATGATCTCGAGCAGGCGCGGCAAGATGCGGCCGAAGAGCGATACCGGCCATTTTTCCAGCGCTTCGGGCAGCAAGGTGTGATTGGTGTAGGCCATCGTGCGCGTCGTGATGCTCCAGGCCTCGTCCCAGCCCAGGCCATACTCGTCGAGCAGTAAGCGCATTAGCTCGGCGACCGCGCACGCCGGATGTGTGTCGTTGAGCTGGAAGACATGCTTGTCGGCAAAGCCGGAAAAATCCTGCCCGTGCCTGTCTTCCCAGCGCGCCAGCACATCCTGCAGGCTGGCCGAGGCGAGGAAATACTGCTGCTTTAGGCGCAGCTCCTTGCCGTTCTCGCTCGCATCGTTCGGGTAGAGCACCATCGTGATGTGCTCGGCGGCATTCTTCGCCGCCACCGCTTCCGGATAGGAGCCGGCGTTGAACTCTTCGAGGTCGAATTCATCGGTCGCTGCCGCGCGCCACAGGCGCAGCACATTGACGATATCGTTGCGATAACCGGGGATGGGGAGGTCGTAAGGCACGGCGAGCACGTCGTGGGTATCGACCCAGCGCACGCGCAACGCGCCGCGATGATCACGGTAATACTCGCTGCGGCCGCCAAACTGCACGCGACGGGTATGTTCGGGGCGTTCCAGTTCCCACGGGTTGCCATCGCGCAGCCAGTGATCGGGCTCTTCGATCTGCCGGCCATTTTCGATGCGCTGGCGGAACATGCCATACTCGTAACGCAGGCCATAACCGATCACCGGCAGGCCCAAGGTGGCGCAGCTGTCGAGAAAGCAGGCGGCCAGCCGGCCCAGGCCGCCATTGCCCAGGCCGGCATCGTTCTCGTTGTCGCGCAGTTCCTCGTAGCGCAGGCCGAGCCGGCTGAGCGCTTCCTTGATGGGCGTTTCGAGGCCGAGATTGAGCAAAGCATTGCCGAGCGTGCGGCCGATGAGGAATTCGAGCGACAGATAGCAGGCCTGCCGGCTGCTGGCCTCCTCGTGTGCCTGGCGCGTGCGCCGCCAGCGCTCCATCAGCCGGTCGCGCACCGTGTAGGCAAGCGCCTGATAAGGGTAGTGACTCGAACGGCAAAATTTGTCACGGCCGAGAAAAGCACCGAAATAGCGCCGCAGATCCAGCTCGAGCGCTTCGGCAGTCAAGGCGAGAGGGGGCAGGTCGAAGAGCGCTGCGGTCGGCTGGCTGGCGATGAGGGGTTTGAAAGGTTGCATGCGAACCTCGGTCGAAAACGGAGAAGGGCTGGGCACGGCGGGGCGCGAAGGATAAACGCAGATGCCGACCGAGGCATGATGCGCTGCGGCATGGGCGGTGAAAGTCAGCCCGGTCGGCTCGGCGTCTGGGGCGAAGCGGCCTGCGTAGCACGGTGCGCGCGCTGTGCTTTGTCCCGCTCACCGTTTTCTTTCGCGGCTGCAGGGATCATGGTGCGCCGAGTTTGGCGACCGGTAAGCTTATCTCGAACCAGAAAACACTGCCGACGCCGGGTTCGCTGCGCACATCGATGGTGCCCCCCATCGCTTCGATCAGGCGTTTGACGATCGCCAGTCCCAGACCGGCGCCGCCGTAGCGGCGGGTGCTGGAAGCATCGAGCGGCGTAAAACGCTGAAACAAGCGCGGCAGGTCGGCCGCGGCGATGCCTATGCCGGTATCGCGCACCTCGCAGTGCAGCGTCAGGCGTTCGTCCGTCTGTGCCACGGCTTGCCAGGCGACTACGATCTGGCCGCGGCTGGTGAATTTGATCGCATTGCCGATCAGATTGACGAGCACTTGGCGCAGACGCAGCGGATCGCCGACCAGCAAAGGCAAAGGCGGATCGGCGGCGTGCAACGCCAGCGCGAGGCCTTTGGCGCTGGCCTCGGCGCGCAGCACGGTGCAGACATTCTCGATCAGTTCGTGCACATCGAAAGGCACATGTGCCAGCTCGATCTTGTTCGCCTCGATGCTCGATAGATCGAGGATGTCGTTGAGCAGATTCATCAGCTGCCGGCCGCTTTCCTGCAAAAGGGTTGCGTAGCCGCGTTGCGCCTCGTCGAGCTCGGTTTGCAGCAACAGCTCGGCCATGCCGATCACGCCGTTCATCGGCGTGCGGATCTCGTGGCTCATCGTGGCGAGAAACTCGCTTTTTGCTTGCGAAGCAGCCTCGGCCAGCGCCCGCGCCCGCTCCAACGCTTCGAGCATGCGTTGCCGCTCGCCATCGGCGCGGATCAGCAGCAGCAAGGGGCCGAGCAAAAACACTGCGGCGAGCAAAAAACCCAAGCTCAAATAGGGCGTTGCCGGGGCCCGCTTCGGCCAGCCGCCGCGTGGGCGTGCGGCCAGTTGCACGACCCATGCGGCAAAGACAACTCGCTACGCTCGCTCGGAACGTCGAACAGGGCAGGATCGCCGAAAAAGACCTCGCCGGCAGCCCCCAGTCCATCGCGACCGCGTATCGCCAGCTCGATCGTGTCATCATCGTACAAGCCGCTCGGCATCGATGGCCGCCGACAACAGTCCCCAGAACCGCCGCTCCCCGTTCTCGTCGTCGAGGAATACCGGAAACCGGGCGATGATGCCAACGCCGCCTTGCACCATCGCGAGCGGACCGGCCAAAATTATTTCACCGCTCTCCCGCGCCCGCTCGGCAGCGGCGCGCTGCACCGGATGCGTGCGGTAATCGAGCCCCAGGGCCGCCTCGTTGCCGGCCAGCGGATAGACCGCGCGAATCACCATGTCGGGCGCTGCGCCGAGGTTGCGCAGCTGCGAACGACCGGAGAACAGAGGATGCGCAAAACGCGCGAAATCCTGCTGATCGAGATCGGGTTTGGCCGCGAAGACGCTCACCAGCCCGCGCACGAGCAGAATATTGCCGTAAAGCTGGCCTTCGAGACGGCTGCGCAGCAGCGTGAGCTTATCCCGCACCGCGGCCTGCGTCGCTGCCTGATGCGCCTGATCGTTCTCGCGCACGACAAAAAACGCCGTGGCGGCGAGCAAGGCGGCCACCAGCACGACAGCGATCGAACTGAGAAAACGGCGCTGGTGATGAGTCATGAGAAACGCTATTGAAACACCGGAAAAAAGCAGTGAGCGAAATTTAGCGCGGCGAGCAAGAACGGGCGAAGCAGAAAAGGCGCGCGTTGCCACCCGCGCCGTATCGTTTCAGCGTTTCCCGAACACCTCTTCGATCGTCGGCGCGAAAAGCAGCCGCTCGCTCCAAGCAAGCAGCTCTTCTTCGCTGCCTTGATGCAGCTTCTCTTCGACCCGGGCCGGCATCCAGCCGGTCGCTGCGCGCCTGGAATTCGACGAGGATCAGCACCCACACTTCGATCTTTTGCAGCCCGACCGTCCAGCAGACATCGGCGATCTGTCGCCTGCCTTGGCCGATCGTCTCACTGGCAAAGGGCTTGAGTGTGGAAAAGTCAAAAAGCTGCACCAAATGATACGGCAGTAAAAAGCGCAGCAGCGCTTCGACGAAGGCGGGGTGAGCGCGCAGCGCTTTGTAGGCGCGGTCGTGGACGTCAGTGGGAAGCGAGTGCATGAGGCGGGCTGAGGGACGCGACCGGGAATGATACCGCCGTGCCGATCGGACTGACTTTCGCCGGTGCCCGAATGACGCTGAATGTCGCGGTGTCGGGTGTGCCAAGGTGATGCGCCGGCTACAGCGATTTTTCAGCTTCCGCTTCTCACTCGAGTGGGATGAGTGGTTTGACGACGTAGAGCGTATTGCGATCTACCTGGCTTGCCTTTGACGGCAGCGTTTAAGGCGCATCGGCCTGCGCTAGCCACTGGCTGGCATCGCCGAGATCCATCCAATCTTACCCGTCGGGAAAGAACTGAACCACGTTTTGTTATCGCGCGTGAAGGCGAGGCACGCCCCGGTCTGGTGGCAACGGAAATAGTAATTGGCGTGCTCGGTGGAGCTTTTTCCGGCAGGCGTGAACAGCTCGGGCTATTTCATCTCAGCCCAATCCATGATGCGATCCCAACCATTCAGAGATGTCTGCTGGGCCGAAGAGCCCGACGAAAACAGGCCCACCGCTGCCACTGCAGCGGCCAAACGCTTGATTCCAGACACAGAGTGCGGCGCCAAGTTGGGCGAAGGGGCGCGTAGCGTGCCATGCTGCCCGGCGCGCGTCATTCGAGGTTTTGCACCTGCTCGCGCAGCTGCTCGATGAGCAGCTTCAGTTCGAGCGCGATGGCGGTGATCTCGCTGCTTACCGATTTCGCTGCGAGCGTGTTGGCTTCGCGATTCAGCTCCTGCAGCAGGAAGTCGAGGCGTTTGCCGACCGCACCGCCGGCGTCGAGCACGCGCTCGACCTCGTCGAGATGGGCGCCGAGGCGTGAAAGCTCTTCATCGACGTCGATGCGCGTCGCGAACAGGCCGACTTCCTGACGGATGCGTTCCTCGTCATTGCTGCCGATCGCTTCGCGCAGCCTTGCGGTCAGCCGCGCCTGATAGTTGGCCAGCGACACCGGCAGCAGCGGCCGCACGCGCGCCACCAGCGCGCGCATATTGGCGATGCGTTCGCGCATGATGCGCACCAGGCGTTCGCCTTCGCGCGCCCGGCTGGCGAGAAAATCGCGCAACCCGTCTTCGAGCAGCGCCAGCGCCTCTTCGTGTAGGCGGGCGGTATCGATCGTCTGCTCGGTCAACACGCCGGGCCAGCGCAGGATTTCGGCCACGCTGAGCGGCGCCGATTGCGGCAGTTGTTCCCGGATGATGCGCTCCAGCCGACCGAGCTGTTCGATCACCGTCAGATCCGGCGTCGGTTCGCCATGGGTGCCCGGTTCGGGCTGCAGCGCGAGCCGGCACTCGACCTTGCCGCGTCCGATGGCCTGGACGAGACGTTCGCGCAGTGCGACTTCGATGCCGCGCAGCTCCTCGTCCAGCCGGAAAGAGAGATCGAGGAAACGGCCGTTGACGCTCTTCAGCTCGAGCTGCAGGCACAGGCCGGTCGCACTGCGGCTCACCGCCGCATAGCCGGTCATACTCTGGATGGTCATCGTTCGATGCACGCGCCTTTACTCGGCGGCGGCGAAGCAGGAAAATCGCGCCAGTATATCCGCCGTCATGCCATGCCGTCACCGCAGGTCAACCAAGCTTTGCCGCCGGGCTTCCTGCTCGATGGCTATCGCATCGAACGCCAGCTTTCGATCGGCGGTTTCTCGATCGTCTATCTCGCCTACGATCGCGACGAAACGCCGGTGGCGATCAAGGAGTATCTGCCCAACTCACTAGCACTGCGCAGCGAGGGCGTCGAGCCCATCGTGCCGCCCGAGCATCGCGCCGCTTTCAATCATGGCCTGAAATGCTTTTTCGAGGAAGGCCGGGCGCTGGCGTACATCAATCACCCGAACATCGTGCGCGTGCTCAACTTCTTCCGCGCCAACGGCACGGTCTATATGGTCATGCGTTACGAACGCGGCCGCACGCTGCACGAGCACATCGCCCGCCATCGCGGCGACATCCGCGAATCCTTCGTGCGCAATGTGTTCACCCGCCTGCTCAACGGTCTGCGCGAGGTCCATGCCCAGAAGCTGCTGCACCTCGACATCAAGCCGGCGAACGTTTATCTGCGCGTCGACGGCTCGCCGGTGCTGCTCGATTTCGGTGCCGCGCGCCAAACCATAGACAGCGAAGGCGGCCACCTGCGGCCGATGTACACTCCTGGCTTTGCCGCCCCCGAGCAGTACGAGGCGCCCGACCAGCTCGGACCGTGGACCGACATCTATGCCGTCGGCGCCAGCCTTTACAACTGCCTGGCCGGTCAGGCGCCGCCGGCGGCCGACCAGCGCCTGAAAAAGGACGAATTCGTGCCGGCGACGCAACGCTTCGCCGGGCGCTATTCGCGTCAGTTGCTGGAAACGATCGACTGGTGCCTGAATCTCGACTATCTCGAACGGCCGCTGTCGGTCTTCGCACTGCAGAAGACGCTGGCCGAGGCCCAGGACGAACATCCGCCTACCTGGTTCGACTCGATCAACCAGCGCCTGCGCGGCATGATCGGACGTTAATGCGCCAAAACGGCGCATGACATCAAGAACCTACGCCCAGCGATGAAATTTTCCCTCTTCCACGAAAGCCGTATCGGCCGGCGCAGCAATAACGAAGACCGGCTCGGGCACTGTTATTCGCGCGATGCGCTGCTGCTGGTCATCGCCGATGGCATGGGCGGGCATCTGCACGGCGAGGTGGCGGCGCAGGTGGCCGTGCAATACCTGATCGAGTCCTTCCAGCGCGAGGCGACGCCACATCTGACCGACCCCTTCCTGTTTCTCGCGCGCGGGCTGGACCGGGCGCATCAGGCCATCCTCGATTACGCGATGGAGAAGGATCTTGTCGATTCACCGCGCACCACCTGCGTCGCCTGTATCGTGCAGGACAACCTCGCCTACTGGGCCCATGCCGGCGATTCGCGGCTGTATCACGTGCGCGGCAAACGCATCCTCAACCAGACGCGCGACCACAGCCGCGTGCAGTCGCTGATCGATCAGGGCCTGCTCGACGAGCGTAGCGCCCAGCATCATCCGGAACGCAACCGCATCTACAGTTGTCTCGGCGGACCGGTCGATCCGCAGATCGACTTCTCGCGCAAGACTCCGTTGCAGGCCGGCGACCGCCTCCTGCTGTGCACCGATGGTTTCTGGGGGCCGCTGGGCAACGAACGCATCGCCAACGCGCTGGGGGGAGGTGCGCTGAGCGTCACCATGCCGCGCCTGCTCGATGAGGCGCTGGCTGCCGGCGGGCCGGAGGCGGACAATCTGTCGGTGATCGTCGTCGATTGGGAAGAGAGCTATGGCGAGGACACGACGCTGGCCGTCGAGACGCACACCATGCCGCTCGATGCCCACACCACCCTGATGGAAGGTTTCGACCGGCCCAGGGCACAGGAGGCCGAACTGACCGACGACGAGATCGAGCGCGCCATCGCCGAGATCCGCTCGACGATCGAAAAGTATTCGAAATGACCAAGGAGACAGGATGAACCGGACCGAACGATCGGGCGGCCGCGCCGCCGACCAGCTACGCCCTTTGCGCATCACGCGCCATTACACCCGTCACGCCGAGGGCAGTGTGCTGATCGAGATGGGCGACACGCGTGTGCTGTGCACGGCGAGCGTCGAGGAAGGCGTGCCGCCTTTCCTGCGCGGCAAGGGCCAGGGCTGGGTGACCGCCGAATACGGCATGCTGCCGCGCTCGACGCACACGCGCAGCGCGCGCGAGGCGACCAAGGGCAAGCAGTCCGGCCGCACGCAGGAGATCCAGCGCCTGATCGGCCGCTCGCTGCGCGCGGTGACCGATCTCGTCGCGCTCGGCGAACGCCAGATTACGCTCGATTGCGACGTGTTGCAGGCCGATGGCGGCACGCGCTGTGCCTCGATCACTGGCGCCTGTGTCGCGCTGTACGACGCCCTTGCCGGTCTGGTGGCCAATGGTACGCTGGCCAGCCATCCGCTGCGCGAGTGGGTCGCGGCGGTGTCGGTCGGCATCGTCGGCGGCCAGGCGGTGCTCGATCTCGACTACGGCGAGGACGCGGGCTGCGATACCGACATGAATCTGGTGATGGCCGAAAGCGGCGGCCTGATCGAAATCCAGGGCACCGCCGAAGGAACGCCTTTCACCCGTGCCGAACTCGACCGGCTGATCGAACTCGGGGCGCAAGGCATCAATCGGCTGATCGCAGCACAAAAGGAGGCGTTGGGCTCATGAAAAAGATCGTCCTGGCCTCGGGCAATGCCGGCAAGCTGCGCGAATTCGGCCAGCTGCTGGCGCCGCTGGGTTACGAGGTCGTGCCGCAGGCGGCGCTCGGCGTCAGCGAGGCTGAAGAGCCGCATTACACCTTCATCGAAAACGCGCTCGCCAAGGCGCGTCACGCTGCGCGCCTCACCAGCCTGCCGGCGCTGGCCGACGATTCAGGCCTCTGCGCTAGCGCCTTGGGCGGTGCGCCGGGCGTGCATTCGGCGCGTTATGCCGGCGAGCCGAAATCAGACCAGCGCAACAACGAAAAACTGCTCGCTGAGCTGGCCGGCCAGAGCGATCGGCGGGCGCATTACGTCTGTCTGCTGGTCTTCGTCCATGCCTGGGATGATCCGCAGCCCATCGTTGCCGAAGGGGAGTGGCATGGCGAGATCATCGACACGCCACGCGGCAGCGGCGGCTTCGGTTACGACCCCTATTTTCTCATACCGGATCTGGGACTGACGGCCGCCGAGATCTCCGCCGAGGAAAAGAACCGCCGTTCGCATCGCGGCATCGCGCTGCGGGCGCTGATCGAGCGCTTGCAAGCCGAAGCGGGGCAGACGGACTGAGCGCGACCGGTCGCCGTCACGCCGTGCCGAAGGGGCTGACTTTCATTCCCAGCGCACGTCGCCGCACAACACGCAAATGGCGCAGTCGCGCGACAGCGAGATCGATACCGTGACGCACAGGCAGCCGCTGGCCGAGGACAGATAGGGACGGGTCACCTGCACGCGGCCGAAGTGCTCGATGGCGCGCCGGAAGTACGAGCGGCGCGACCAGCGTGCGCCGTCGGCGCCGCTCATCGGTGCGAAACGCCGCCGGTCGAGGTTACACAGGTCGCGACGCCAGACGTTCTCGCCCACCTGACGCCCTTCGGCATCGAGCAGATAGCAGACCTCGGCCTGGGGCAGGGCGAGGAATTCCGCGCAGGCTTCCTCGACGCTCTGGCCATTGGCGAGCAGCGCGGCGCCGAGATCGATCGCCCGTTCGTAAGGCTCGATGCGTTGGCGCAGGGCACGCTGGCTGCCGCGCCGCTCGGTTTCGTGCTGCTGCCACAACAGTTCGGCGCGTTTCGACGGCTGATGGATGGGCAGCGTTTCGGCCTGCGGCCGGGCGAACCAGTAGCCTTGGGCCAGATCGATGTCCGCTTCGAGGGCGATCATGGCCTGGGTCTCGGTTTCGATGCCTTCGAGCAGCACCAGCGCGCCGGCTTCGTGCAGCAGTGCGGCGATGCGCGGCAGCAGCCGACGCACTCGGGCGTCCTGCTCGGCCTGCAGCGCGAAGCTGCGATCCAGCTTGACGATCTCCGGCGAGAGCTGCCAGACGCGATCGAAGTTCGAATGACCGGCGCCGAAATCGTCGAGCGCGATCAGGCAGCCAGACTGGCGCAGATAGGCGACGGCCTCGGACAGGCGCGAGCCGTCGTCGATCGCTGCTTCGAGCACCTCGATGACCAGATGGCGCAGCGGAATGCGCGAGCCGGAGAGCAGTTCAGCGAGAAAACCGCCGCAGTCCAGTTCGGCAGCGCGCACGAAGACCTCGGGATGCATGTTGAGGAACAGCCAGCCTTCGCCGCCCGAGCCGGCATTGCGCACGTGCAGTGCGCGCGACAGGCGATCGAGCAGCTCTAGCGCGCCTTCTTCCCGCGCCTGGGTGAGCAGCTGCGGCGGCGGCAGCAGGCGTCCGTCGGCATCCTGGGCGCGCAGCAGTCCTTCGTGGCCGACGATGCGCGCGTGGGTCAAACTGATGATGGGTTGGAAATGGCTGAACAGCGTCAGTGCGCCGAAGCGGGCGCGGGCGCGACCGGGCTCGTCGTCGTGTACGAAGCGCTGCAGCAGTGCGCGATGAGTGAAGGCTTCGTTCTGGTTGGGCGGCGGTGACATTGGATGCAGGCGTGGGTTGGCGTGGAACGACGCATCGGCCGGTAACGCGGGAGCTCCATCGGCCGGGGGCACGAACCGGCCAGACATCGTTGGTGGACCGGTACCACGGTCGGCAAACGCAGCAGAAAGCACCGCGGAACGGTCGCGACCGTGGATTTTTCTTACAGTTCTTACAAGCAAGCAAACATGATGCCATGCAATGGACGTTGTCCAGTGCTGGCACGATGGCTGGTCAGGGTCGGTGATGCAGCGTCAATGTCGGGCTGTGTGCACCGTTTCAGTGCGTTGGCAGGGGACTTGAAGGACCGCTCCAGCGGTAGCGATACGCCTCGTTATAATCGGCGCCGATCATTTTCAAGGAGTGCCTCACGATGACCATCGCCGATCGCCAGCGCTTCGAGCGCGCCATCGCGCTTTTCGATGCCGCCAATGCCGAAGACCCGCGTCAGGATACCGACGAAGAAGGCCGCAGCGTACCCTACGAACTGCTTTACGGTCGGCGCATGAGCGCGATGCTCGCCCGTTATGCGCCGGAAGCGAACGAGGTCGTGCAGCTTGCCGTGCGTGCTCAGCACATCCAGCGCTGGAAGACGCCGCGCGACAGCTATCCGATGGATCGCCAGGGCTACCTCGCCTGGCGCACCGGACTGTACAAGTTCCATGCCGAAACGGCCGGCGCGCTGATGAAACAGGCCGGTTACGACGACGAGACCATCGAGCGCGTCAAGAAGGCGGTCGGCAAGCGCGAGCTGAAGGTCAATGCCGACACGCAGATGCTCGAGGATGTCGCCGATCTGGTGTTCATCGAGCATTACATGCTCGCTTTTGCCAGCAAGAAAACCGACTACAGCGAGGAGAAGTGGCTGGACATCATCCGCAAGACCTGGAAGAAGATGTCCGACCGGGCGCACGAATTCGCCCTTTCCGGCAAGCTGAAGCTGCCCGAACCGCTCGTACCACTGATCCAGAAGGCGGTGGCCGGCTGAAGGCTGGGCCGTATCGCCGTACCGACGGAGCTGACTGCAGGACGCCACATCGTGGCGGTCCCGAGCGAAGCGAGGGATGCCGCGCAGCGGCACATTTTCACGGCCAGACGCGCAGAGAGAGAAAGAATGGCGAACGAGCAGGACACCGGCCGCGAACTGCGGCAAATCGTGCGCATCAACGAGGAGATCAAGAGCGTCGTCGCGACGGCGTTCAAGATCAACCTGATGGCGATGAACGCCATCTTCCTCGCCAAACGCGCCGGCCAGTCGGCGCTCGGTTTCGGCGTGCTGTCGAACGAGTTGCGTCGCTTCGCGATGGAGCTGCAAAAACAGATGAGCGCGCTGCGCGAGATGACCTATGGCAGCGTCAGCACCGTCACGGCGATGGTCAAGCAAGTGCGCATCAACCGCGTCCTCGACCGGGCGCGCAAGGAAGCGAACGGCCAGGGCAAGGCGCTGATCGAGGAATTCCTCAGCCGCCGGCGCATGAGCGCCTACTCGCTGCATCAGGCACAGATCGCCGCCGTCAACCGCCGGCTGGCACAGATGATCGCCGACACCGCGCAACTGGTCGAGCTGGGCAGCGTGCTCGCCCGCTCGGCGAAGATCGAAGCCGCCTATGGCGGTGCGTTCTCTGCATCGCTGATGCAGGTCTCCAGCGATTTCGAGCAGACCATCGGTGCGATCCAGCGCTCGCTGGAAACCCTCAACCGTCAACACCTGCAGGACACCCGGCCATGAAGACCGCCCGCGTCATTTACGAAGAAGGCAACCGCAAGTGGTTCGCCATCGTGCGCGACCCGAATCGTCCCGAGTTCATCATCGACACCAACGAGTATCTGGTCGTCGATGGCGATGATGCCATCCTGCTCGATCCGGGTGGCAGCGAGATCTTTCCAGCGGTCTTCTCGGCCGTGTCCACCGAGTTCGACCCGCGCAAGATCGGCAAGATATTCGCCTCGCATCAGGATCCGGACGTCGTCTCGTCGCTGTCGATGTGGCTGGAGTTCAATCCGGCCATCAAGTGCTATGTCAGCTGGCTGTGGGCCAGTTTCGTGCCGCATTTCGGCGGCGTCAAGGAAACCTTCCAGCCGATTCCGGATGGCGGCATGGACATCATGCTCGGTGGCCACCGCCTGCAAGCCATCCCGGCGCACTATCTGCATTCGTCGGGCAACTTCCACATCTACGACCCGAAGGCGAAGATCCTCTTTTCCGGCGACGTCGGCGCCGCGCTGCTGCCCGCCGGCGAGGAAGCGTTGTTCGTCGATAATTTCGACCGCCACATCCGTCACGCCGAGGCCTTTCACCGTCGCTGGATGGGCTCGGACCGCGCCAAGCGCGACTGGTGCGCGCGCGTGTCGCAACTGGACATCGAGATGATGTGCCCGCAGCACGGCAGCATCTATCGCGGCGCCGACGTGCGCCGCTTCATCGACTGGTTCGCCCAGCTCGAGGTCGGGGTGCTCAAGGGCTGAATTCGCCAACACCGCCTTTCCTTGGCTCCGGTCGCCTTGACTGCGGTCAAGGCGGCCGTTCGATCGTCGCGGCATACTCGTTCGCCTTGTCCGCAAAGGAGTCCCCGTCATATATCTGCTCACCATCGGCTTCATGCTGTAGGCAATGACCGGCGCGCTGTTGCAGTTCGTGCCGGTCGCCGCCGGCGGCAATGTCTGGCGACCGCGTCTGGTCGCGGCGCTGGTGCATCCGGCGCTCAGCATCGGCGCGCCGGCACTGGCCGCGGCCTTCATGACGCCGCTGGCGGCAGGAGCGGCGGCCTTTCTCGCGCCTGGGCGTTTGCATCGATCGACGATGTGATATCGGTCACGCAGTGTCGTCACTGTGCTCAACTTTTCGCCGCCACGGTCGTTAGAGCAGGTGATGATTACGGACGGCGAAGCCCGTCACCGGAGCGAGCGTAACCGGTAAGCACCAACCCCGCCCACTGGGCGGGGTTTTCGTTTTAGTGCGCTCGGTTCAGCGTGGCACGCCGCTTCGGCGGTAACGCTGCAGCGCCTTCGACCGGGGTGGCCTGAACCGGCCATGCGTCGTTGGCCGTGGCGCACGGGTATCATGGCGGCCATGTCTTCCGTGCTGCTGCCCTTGCCCGAATGGCTCGACGACCGGCTGGCCGCTGCGCCGCTGCTCGCCTCGGCGGCCGAACGCATGGACTGGGTGCTCGATCTGCTCGCCGAGGGATTGCAGGCCGGCTGCGGGCCGTTTGCCGCCGCGGTGTTCGAGCGCGATAGCGGCCGGCCGGTGGCCGTCGCCGTCAATCGCGTTCTCGGCAGCGGTCTGGCCATTGCCCACGCCGAGCTGATGGCGCTGACTTTCGCCCAGGCTCGGCTGAAGCGCCACGATCTCGGTGCGCCTGACTTGCCGGGCCATACCTTGGTCAGCAGCAGCGCACCGTGCCTGATGTGTCTGGGCGCCGTGCTGTGGTCGGGCGTGGGCGAGCTGGTCTGCGCCGCCGAACACGAGGACGCGCGCGCACTCGGTTTCGACGAAGGGCCGCTGCCGGCGAACTGGGCACAGGAGCTGGCACGGCGTGGAATCGGCGTGCAGCGACAGCTGCGGCGGGAGCGTGCGCAGGCGCTGCTGCGTGCCTACGCGGACGCCGGTGGCGTCATCTACAATGGCCGGCTGGGTCGGGCAGAGCGAGCGGGAGACAGGATTTGAAGCCAGGCAGGCATTCATCGAGGGCCGGGGGCGGGTCGCACGATGTCTGAAATCGTGCCCTTGGGCCGCATCCTGACCGCCGAGGTGGTGCATTTCCCGCCGACCGAGCCGCTCGCAACGGTGCTGGCGACGATGCACCGCCTGCAAATCAGCTGCGTGGTCATCGTCGAAGACCTCATGCCGGTCGGCATCTTCACCGAAAAGGATGCCGTGCGCCTGCTGGCCGATGGCGCGCTGCACCTGCAGCGGCCGATGGCTGAACTGATGAGCGCACCGGTGCTGTGCGCGCCGGCCGCGCTCGACTATCGCGAGGCTTACCGGCGCTTGGCCGAGCGCGGCGTACGTCATCTGGTCGTCGTCGATGAACGCGGGGCGGTGGCTGGGGTCGTCACCGAGGCCGACTTCCTGCATTTTCTCGGTGAAGAATATCTGGTCGAGGTCAAGACGGTGGCTTCGGCGATGCAGCACGAGGTGGCGACTTTGCCGGCGGAAGCTTGCCTGGCCGATGCGATGAAGCTGATGCGGGACCGCCTGACCGATTATGTCGTCGTGGTGCAAAGTCAAAAGCCGTTTGGTCTGCTCACCGAGCGTGACGCCGTGGCGCTGGCGATCGAAGAGCGCGCACCGCAGACGCCGCTGGCCGAACTGGTCGGTGGTCACCCGATCCTGGACATTGCGCCGCAGGCACCGCTGCAGCAGGCTGCCGAGCGCATGGAACAGGCCGGTGTGCGCCGCCTGCTCGTCACTTCCGGCGGCCGCCTGGTCGGTATCCTGACCCGCCACGACATCGTGCGCGGCCTGTCCGGGCGCTATCTCGAATTCCTACGCGAGACCATCGGCCGGCTGCGACGCGAACTGCGCGCCGCACCGGAGAACATGGATCAGTCATTCTACCGTCATGTCATCGACAATACCGCCGATGGCTTCTTCGTCCTCGACACCGGGCGGCGCTTCGTCGAGGTCAATGACACGCTTTGCCGCCTGTTCGATTATCCGCGCGAGGAGTGGCTGGGGCGCACACCCTTCGACTTCATCACCGACGAGAGCCGTACCGAGCTGGCACGACAGATGGCGCGCATCGACAGCACCGATCATCGGCGTTTTCGCCTGCGCGCGCGCCGGCGCGACGGCAGCACTTTCCCCATCCTGCTCAACACGACGACGCACCGCGATGCCGAAGGGCGTGTCCTCGGTTCATTCGGTTTCGTCACCGACGTCAGCATCGTCGAGGAGGCGCTCGCCGCAGTCGCTGCATCGGAAAGAGAGCTGAGCTGCATCCTCGACAACATGCAGGAGACCTATTACCGCACCGATGCCGAGGGGCGGCTGGTGCGGCTGTCGCGCGCCGTGCAGGAACTGCTCGGCTGGCGGCCCGAAGAAGTGCTCGGCAACCGCATTGCCGATCACTACATGGACCCGAAAGATCGCGAGTCGTTTCTGCACGCGCTCACTGCCGCCGGCGGACGGCTGACCGGCTATCAGGCAGCGATGCGCCATCGCGACGGACATGTGGTGTGGGTCTCGACCAATGCCCAGTGGGTGCGCGATGTCGCCGGCAACATCGTCGGCGTCGAGGGCACGACGCGCGACGTCAGCGAACTGCGCCGTCAGCAGGAGGCGCTGCGCCTCGCCGCCCAGGTGTTCGAAAACAGCGGCGAGGCGATCATGATCACCGATGCCAGCCACCGCATCCTGTCGGTCAATCGCGCCTATACCCGCACCACCGGTTTCAGCGCCGAGGAGGTCATCGGTCAACGCCACGATCTGCTCGCCTCCGGCCGCCATGACGAAGCCTTCCTGCGCGAACTACGCAGCGTGCTGGCGGAAACGAGTTACTGGCAGGGCGAAGTCTGGGGCCGGCGCAAGAATGGCGAACTGTTCCCGGAATGGCTGAGCATCACCGCCGTGCGCGACGGCAGCGGGCAGGTGACGCATTATCTGATCATTTTTTCCGACATCAGCGAGCGCAAGGCCTTCGAAGCGCGCATCCAGTTCCTCGCCCAGCACGACCCGCTCACCCATCTGCCCAACCGGCTGCTATTCCGCGACCGCCTGGAACAGGCCATCGCCCATGCCGAGCGCAATCAGGCCAGAGTGGCGCTGCTGCTGGTCGATCTCGACCGCTTCAAGACCGTCAACGATTCGCTCGGCCATCCCTTCGGCGACCGGCTGCTGTGCGATGTCAGTTTGCGCCTGAAGCACTGCGTGCGCGAAACCGACACCATCAGCCATCAGGGCGGCGACGAATTCCTCATCGCCCTGACCGATCTGCGCGATGCCGAGGCCGTGCCGCGCGTCGTCGAGAAGATCATGGAACTGCTGGCCGTGCCCTTCCAGGTCGACGGTCACGAGGTGATGCTGACCTGCTCGATCGGCATCGCGCTTTTCCCGGATGACGGCCAAGATATCGACACGCTGCTCAAGAAAGCCGACACGGCGATGTACTCGGCCAAGGAAGCGGGACGCAACACCTTCCGCTACTTCGCCGAGAAGATGAACATAGACGCGATGGAGCGGCTCGATCTGCAGACCCGGCTGCGCCGCGGCCTCGAACGCGGCGAATTCGTGCTGCATTACCAGCCGCTGGTCGAACTGCGAAGCGGCCGCATCGTCGGCGCCGAAGCGCTGGTGCGCTGGCAATGCCCGGAACGGGGACTGGTGCCGCCGGGCCGTTTCATCCCGTTGGCTGAGGACTGTGGCCTCATCGTGCCGCTCGGCGAATGGGTGCTGGAAGAGGCCTGCCGTGAACTGGCGCGCTGGCATGCCGACGGCCATCGCGGTCTCAGTCTGGCAGTCAATCTGTCGGCCATCCAGTTCCGGCGCGGCAATGTCGAGGAAAGCGTGCTGGGGGCGCTGGAAAAGAGCGGCGCACCGGCGCATGCGCTGGAACTGGAGCTGACCGAAACGATCCTGCTGCACGACGCCGAGCAGGTGCTGGGCACCGTGAAGCGGCTGAAGGCGCTCGGCATCAAGCTGTCGATCGACGATTTCGGCACCGGCTACTCCAGCCTGGCCTATCTGAAGCGCTTCGCCGTCGACAAGCTGAAGATCGATCAATCCTTCGTGCGCGATTTGCCCACCGACCGCGATGATGCCGCCATCGTGCAGGCGGTGATCCAGATGGCCAAGAGCCTTGATTTGGTCGTGCTGGCCGAAGGTGTCGAGACGGAGGAAATCGCCTGGCGCCTGCGCGCCCTCGACTGCGATCTCGTCCAAGGCTATCACTTCGGCCGACCGATGCCCGCCGCCGACTTTCGCCGGCTGATCAAAGGCAAACGGCAAGAGTGAATGTGGCGGCGCGCCGGCCGCCGTGGTGCGCGAAAGTCAGTGCGTCCGGCACGGCGTCGGCGGGGCGTCGCTGCGCGGCGGCCTGTGGCGTCGGCCGGTCGCCCGGCCGGCCGCGAACGGTCGAGGAATGCGCCCCCAATGTCGCTATTCCATTCCCCGGTTCGCGTCCACAGCGGCTGGATGGCGCTATCATCACGGAAAAAAGCGCTGACCGAAAAGCGCGACCCCACGCCCCGCCAGCGGCGATCCGTCGATGCGGGGAAACCCCAACGATACGCCATACTGGTGCGGGAGAACGACGATGACCGAAACACCACAGGACGATCGCTTGAGCTGGTCGCAGGCCGTACGCGCCATCGAGGATGGACGCATCGAGGCCGCCTTTGCCGCCACGCCGGTTTTTGGCGACGACGAGGGCGACGAGAATCAGACCGCCGAGGGGGCGCGCATCTTCCTGCTCGTTGCCGACGAGGGCGGCGACTGCCAGTTGCGCTTCATCGCCGGGCCCTTTTTTTCGGCCGCCTATGCCGCCAACGAAGTGATGGATGCCGACGAGGCGCCCGAGAGCGTGCGCGCCTTGCGCTTCATGCCGACGCGCTGCGAGGAAGATTGGCTGAGCGACCAGCTGCAGCTGCTGTTGCAGCGACTGGTGCAGGCCGCCGGCCTGGCCAGCACGCTGATGCCGGACTATGCCAGCCAGCCAGGAAAGGGTGCCCGCTCCGATGCCGTCTTCCCGATTTCGTTCATCGGCGGCAAGGGAGTGCATTGAAATGACGAAAACATGGATTCTCGCGACCCAGCTATCGGCTCGTTTACCGCCGCCCCGCTGGCGCTGGCCGAGTCCCGCACCGGGCAACAGGTTTATGATTGCACCTGCATCGTCTGCCACGGCAGCGGCGATCTGGGCGCGCCGAAGTACGGCGACGAGAAGCGCTGGAGCAAGTTGATCAAGGAAGGGCTGGACGATCTGGTGCCGATGTCGCTGAAGGGCATCCGGGCCATGTCGGCCGAGGGCGGCAACCCGAACCTGTCCGATCTCGAAGTGGCGCGCGCCGTCGTCTTCATGGCCAATGCCGCCGGCAGCCACTTCGCCGAACCGAGCGAAGCCCAGGTGTAGCAATGGCGCGCCAAGGCCGATCAGGCGGCCCGGCACACCAGGCCGTCGGGCAGGGCGACACCTTGAGCCACGTGGAAAATCCGTTCGGGGAGCGCAAAGCCGAGGACGGATTTTCCGTTTCATCCATATCCCATTGATTCCCTAGCGATCGTGAGCGAAAACAACAAACAAGTCACAGCTGGTACCCGTGCCCGCACCCCGGATCTCGACTGGAGTCAGGTGCGCGAAACAGTGCTGATGCTCGAACTCGCCGCCGGTCAAGTGCAGGCGGCGATGCGCGACTCGAACACCTCGGTCGATGTGCTCACCGACACATTCACCTCGATGGTCGACACCCTGCAGCTGATCGACGCCGCGCTGGCGACCTTGCCAGACACGGTCGGCAACGGGCTGGTCAAGGCCGAGATCCAGGAGGGTTCGGCCGAGATCGGCCGCAAGGTGCATCAGGCGATCATCGCCTTCCAGTTTTATGACAAGCTCGTTCAGCGGTTGCAGCACGTCTGCGATAGCTTGGCTGCACTGGGCGACCTGGTGGGCGATCCGTCCCGCCTTTACAACCCGGCTGAATGGGTCAGCCTGCAGGAAAAGATCCGTTCGCGCTACGCGATGGCCGAGGAACGGGCGATGTTCGATGCGGTGATGGCCGGCAAATCGGTGCAGGAGGCGCTCGAACAGTACATGAACACGCGCATGCAGGAAATCGCGGCCAGCGGCGGCGAGATCGAACTGTTCTGAAGCATCGTCGGCCGTCGCGCAAGAAAACGAAGGGCAGAATGAGCACGGCGAATTCTGCGGGGTGGGATCACACCCCCCAGAGCACCGGCTTGCCGCGTGCGAGCGAGATTCGGAGCAGTTCGAGCAGCGGCAAGGCGCGCTGGCTGAGGCTGATGCGACCGCCCTGGCCTTGCTCTACCTCGTCATCGTCCTCCTGCGGAGGGTGGGCGGCAGCATGGTCCGCGGCGATCGCCGCTTCGAGGCGGGCGATCGCCTGCGGCAACTGCTCGACGGTGATCACACCGCGCGCCGTTGGCTCTTTGGCGAGAATCGCGAGCATACGCTTGGCCACCTCGTCGAACATCATCACATCGGGGCCGACTTCGGACTGGAAGGTGATCATCGCAAGGTCTCCAGAAAGGCGAGCAGATCGTCGGCGACGCGCGGCCAGTCGCGCTCGAGCATCAGGCCGTGGCCAAGGCCGGAATAGATGGTAGCCGTGACACCGTAACTGCGCGCCGTCATCTGCGTCAGTGTCGCCGGGATCAGCAGATCGCGCTCGCCGCCGACCACTTTCAGGTGCGCACGCGCTCGATGCGCCAGCACGCGCGATGGCTGCGGCGGATCGAGGGTCATGTCCCACAGCGCGCGATGCGATTCCGGTTGCGCCCAGTGCCAGTAACGGGCAAGCCGCGCCGCATCGACCGGTTGGGCAAACAGCGCTTTGGCCAGCCGGTCGACGGCCGGCGTGCTGCCGCACATCAGTCGGTTGAGATCGGAGAGCAGGTCCGGCCGCGCCAGCCACAGGCCGACGCTGGCCGCCATCAGGCCCTGCGGCGGCACCGAGGCCATCAGCACCGCTGCGCGCACGCGCTCTTCCTCCTCTTCGAGCAGCTTCTGCACGATGAAACCGCCCATCGAGTGGCCGATCAGCACGGCCGGCTTATCGAGCGTGGCGAGCACGGCGCGCACATCGGCACAATAATCGGCGATCGACAGCTGATCGAGGCGCTCGCGGCCGGCGCTGGCGCCGTGACCGGAAAGGCTGAGCGCATGGCTGGGCCAGCCGGCGGCGGCGAAGTGGGCGAGGAAATGCTCGTTCCAGCACCAGGCGCCAGTAAAAGCGCCATGGATGAACAGCACGGCCCAAGGGCGCGCCGCATCAGCCGGCAGAGCGGACAGGACTTCGAGGCGAGACGGGTTCATCGGACCATTCTAGCTGGAGACTTTTCTGCACCGCAGCATCCGCGCATTCGTCAGCGTGAAAGTCGCCCAGCGACGAACAAAGCTCCCCTTTCCCAGCCGGCTACTGTATGCACACATCTTCGCCGAGGCGACCGAGGGCGAGTAGCCAACCTTGCTGGCGGGCAGAGAATGCCTGTAAACCTCTGAGCATGGTAATGGGTCCGGGTCGTCGTTCGCAGGCATATCCTTTCCAGCCACCTAGTCG